>Ga0129299_1000357_pt1 | contig 28446 bp, 24 predicted proteins | sample ConPoolayeCmetaG_FD_94477 | JGI IMG/M metagenome (GOLD analysis project Ga0129299, IMG submission 94477) | Hot spring microbial mat communities from California, USA to study Microbial Dark Matter (Phase II) - Cone Pool mat layer C metaG ...
CCGCCGAATTCGGCGGTGGTTAGCAACGTGACCGGCAATCCGGGCAAGTCGAACGAGGTGCAGTGGTTCTTCAAGGACACGGCGGCGAGTCGGTGGGTGCGGTTAACGACGTCGGGCGCCGACAATCTGTCACGCCCGATCATCGACCTGACCCGGCCGATCCGCCTCCAGGTGCTGCTCGGTTCGCCGGGCCCGGCGCTGTGCGCGGGTGACCTGAACTGCGACGGGCAGGTGGACTTCGACGACATCGGGCGGTTCGTCGAGGCGCTGGGGTACCCGGGCGGCGTCGGCTGGCCGTACGCCGACTGCCCGTGGCTGAACGGCGACTGCAACGGTGATCAGAGCGTTGACTTCGACGACATCGATGCGTTCGTGAGCCGGATCGGCGCGAGCTGCAACTAGCCCCGCCGCGGACCGCCGGGCGTCCCCGCGGGCGCCGGCGGACGTGACAGACTGAGGCGTCGTCCGCAGGCCGGTGGAGTACTCCGCCGGCCTGCGGCGTTTCGAGGGGTTGGGGATCTCCGCGACTAGAATGGCGGGTTCGAAGTGCAGCGGCACAATCACGAGGCCCCCGTCGCGAGGACCCCGTCTTGGAAATTACGCGCCGCGCGTTCGTCGGCGGACTCGTGGCCACCGGCGGCGGACTGCTCGTGCCGGCACGGGCTGCGGCGCCGCCGCCGTCACCCGCTGCCGCGGCCGAGGACGCCGATTTCACATTCGTCCACTTGACCGACATGCATGTGACGCCGCGGCGGCGGGGCGACGCGGGCTACCGGGCGTGCGTGGAGAGTGTGCGGGCGCTGCGGCCGCGACCGGCGTTCGCGCTGATGGGCGGCGACCTGGCGTTCGACGGTAACTACACGGCCAAGGCGGAGTTCGAGGAGCAGATCCGCCTGAATCGCGAGATTTCGGACGGCCTGGAGCTGCCGTACTACCACTGCATGGGTAATCACGATGCGTTGGGCTGGTCGGCGCGGCGGAAATGTGCGGTGGACGACCCGGACCTCGGCAAGAAGCTGATCATGGAGCGGCTCGGGTGGGAGCGGAGCTATTACAGCTTCGATTACGGCGGCTGGCACTTCTGCGTGCTGGACAGCATCCATCCGAAGACGACCGACGGCGGCCCGGTGTGGGAGCCGCGCCTCGGGCCGGAGCAACTGGAGTGGCTCGCGTATGATCTGGGGGCGGCCGGCGACCGGCCGAAGGTGTGCGTCACGCACATCGCGGCGTTCTGCAACATGGGGCAGTACAACGGCGACGAGCAGCGAAGGGCGCTGGATGGGAGCATGGTGTTGTGGGACACGAAGCCGCTGCGGCAGGTGCTCGAACGGCACGGCGTGACGGCGGTGCTTCAGGGGCACAGTCACCGGATCGAGGAGTACCGGTTCCGGGGCGTGTGGTACCTGACGAGTGCGGCGGTCAGTGGGGCGTGGTGGGCCGGCGACTGGGTCGGCGACCCGCCGGGCTACACGGTGTTCCGCTGCCGCGGGCGCGGGCTGACGTGGGAACACCGGACGTTCGAGTGGGAGCCGCAGCTCGAGCCGGAGGACGAGCTCGAGCGGCGTAAGATCGCGGAGTGGCAGGCCGAGAAAGCGGAGCAGGCGCGCCGGCGCGCGGCGGAGCGGGCGGGGCGTCCGGTCACCGCTCCGGCGGAGGTATGCTCATGGTCGCCGACCCGGAAGCACTGCCGGACCTCAGCAGCGATCATTTATTGACGCCCGCGCAGATCGCGCAGTTCCAGCGCGACGGCCACATCCTGCTGCGGGGTCTGGCCGCGCGGGCCGAGGTGGCCGCGTACCGTCCGCTGATCGGCGCGCTGGTGTGGGCCGCGAACAAGCACCGGGTGCCGCTGGCGGAGCGCGACACGTACCACCAGGCGTTCATCCAGGTTGCGAACCTGTGAGAGACCAGCCCGGCGGTGGCGCGGTTCACGCTGGCGCGGCGGTTCGGCAAGGTTGCGGCCGAACTGCTCGGGGTGGACGGGGTGCGGCTTTACCACGACCAGGCGCTGTTCAAGGAAGCGGGGGGCGGGCCGACGCCGTGGCACCAGGACCAGTACTACTGGCCGCTGGACAATGACCGCTGCGTGACGCTGTGGATGCCGCTGGTGGACGTTTCGGTTGAGATGGGAGCGCTGACGTTCGCGTCGGGGTCGCACCGGGATGGATGCGTGGCGGCGCTGGCGATCTCGGACGAGTCGGAGGCGCGGCTGGCGGAGTACGTGCGGGCGCGCGGGTTCCCGGTGGTCGCTGCGCCGATGCAGGCCGGCGACGCGACGTTTCATCGGGGCTGGACGCTGCACATGGCGCCAGCGAACCGCACGGCGCGCGTCCGCGAGGTCATGACCATCATCTACATCGCCGACGGCACGCGGGTGGCGGAGCCGGACAACCCGCACCGGCCGGCGGACCTGGCCCGCTGGTTCCCGGGGCTCCGGCCGGGCGAGCTGGCCGCCAGTCCGCTGAACCCGGTGGTTTACCGGCGCGGCAACTGAGGGGGCGCGTCGGCGGCGGTTCGGGTACACTGCGGGGATGCTGACCTGCGCGCTGCAATCGGGGTCCAACGGAAACGCGATCTACGTTGAGGCGGCCGGCGTGGGGCTGCTGTTCGATGCGGGGCTCAGTGCCCGGCGCGTGCAGGAGCGCTTGGCCCGGAAGGCGCGCGCGGCGCACGGCGTGCAGGCGCTGATCCTGTCGCACGCGCATGCGGATCACACCCGCGGCGCGGGCGTGTGCCACCGGCGGTTCGGCTGGCCGGTGTATGCGACGCCGGGCACGTATGCGGCGATCCGGCGGCAGTTCGGGCCGGTGCGGGGCGACGGGGTACGATGGTTCCTGCCGGGGCAGACGCTGGCGTTCGGCGCGGTGCGGGTGCACACGCTGCCGACGCCGCACGACGCGCGGGAGAGCGTGGCGTTCATCGTCGAGGCCGAGGGCCGGCGGCTGGGGATCTTCACGGACCTGGGGCATCCGTTCGGGGCGCTGGCCCGCGCGCTGTGCGAGGTGCACGCGGCGTACCTCGAGAGCAACTACGACCCGCACCTGCTGGACACGGGGCCGTATCCGCTGGCGCTGAAGGCCCGTATCCGCGGGCAGGCCGGGCATCTTTCCAACGACGAGGCGGCGGCGCTGCTGCACCGCTGCTGCCCGCGACCGAGTTGGATTGCGCTGGCGCACCTGAGTGCGGAGAACAACACGCCGGAGCTCGCGCTGGCGGCGGCGCGCCGGCGGGTGGGCGCGTCGTACCCGCTGCACGTGACGAGCCGCTACGAGGTCTCGGAGCTGTGGAGCATCTAGCTGACGGGCGCGGGCGTCGGGGTCGGATGAGGCGAGGACGGGCGCGACGATGGGGCTGCGGTTGACGATCCTCGGCTCGGGGACGTCGCACGGCGTTCCGATGATCGCGTGCGGCTGCGACGTGTGCCGGTCGTCCGATCCGCGCGACCGCCGGACGCGCACGAGCGCGCTGCTGGAGTACGACGGTCACGGCGTGCTGATCGACACGGCGCCGGAACTGCGGCTCCAGTGCGTGGCGTGCGGGGTGACGCGGGTGGATGCGGTGCTGCTGACGCACGCGCACGCGGACCACGTGGTCGGGCTGGACGACGTGCGGCGGTTCAACGACCTGCTGGGGCGCGAGCTGCCGGTGTACGGGGCGGCGGATACGCTGGCACGGGTGCGGGAGATGTTCCGCTACGCGTTCGAGGACGATCCGTCGTATCCGAGCGCCAAGCCGCAGTTGCGGGCCACGCCGATCACGGGGTCGTTCGAGGTCGGGGGGCGGCTCGTGACGCCCCTGCCGTATTGGCACGGGCCCGCGCGGGTGCTGGGGTTTCGCGTGGGCGGCGTGGCCTACTGCCCGGATTGCAGCGCTATTCCGGACGAGACCTGGCCGCTGCTGGCGGGGCTGGATGTGCTGGTGCTCGATGCGTTGCGGCGACGGCCGCACCCGACGCATTTCAACCTGGAGCAGGCGCTGGCGGTGGCGGCGCGGATCGGGGCGCGGCGGACGTTGCTGACGCACATCGCGCACGAGCTGGGGCATGCGGCGACCAGCGCGGCGCTGCCGCCGGGGGTGGAGCTGGCGTACGACGGGCTGGTGTGCGAGGTCGGCTAGCGGCCCGGTGGCGCGGCGCGGCCCCGGACTGTTCCCGCCGCCTCGGCGGGAGGCTCCTGCGGCGTAGGGTGCCGGGGGCCGCCGTGCCGCCCGCCCGGCGCGACGCGGATGGCGCGCCGTTTCGGAGCCCGCGCGGTCAGAGGCCCTCGAACAGCGCCTCGACGAAGCGTTGCGGGTCGAACGGCTCGATCGCGTCCATCGTCTCGCCGAGGCCGACGAACTTAACGGGGATGTCGAGCTGGTCGCGGATGCCGACCACGATGCCGCCCTTGGCCGAGCCGTCGAGCTTGGCCAGGAACAGGCCCGTGACGTTCACGGCCTGCGAGAAGATCTTCGCCTGGTTGATCGCGTTCTGCCCGATGGTGGCGTCGAGCACGAGCAGCACCTCGTGCGGCGCGTCGGGCAGCCGCTTCTGCACCACGCGCTGGATCTTGCTCAGCTCGCGCATCAGGTGGTCCTGCGTGTGCAGCCGGCCGGCGGTATCGATGAGCAGGACGTCAACCTTGCGGGCGATGGCCGCGTCGCAGGCGTCGTACGCCACGGCGGCGGGGTCGCTGCCGGAGGCCTGGTAGACGATGTCCACGTCGGCGCGATGGGCCCAGATGACGAGCTGCTCGACGGCCGCGGCGCGGAATGTGTCGCATGCGCCGAGCAGCACCTTGCGGCCCTGCTGGCGCAGATACCAGGCGAGCTTGGCGACGCTGGTGGTCTTGCCGGAGCCGTTGATGCCGACCACGAAGATGACGGTCGGCGGCTGCGGCGCCAGCCGCAGCGCGCGGTCCTTGTCGCTCCAGGCGCTGGCGATCCGCTGCTTGAGGAACGGGACGATTTCCTGGGCTTCCCGGATGCGACCGGCCTTCCAGGCGGCCCGCACCTCCTCCATCAGCCCGGTCACGGCCTTGGGACCCATGTCGCCGGCCAGCAGCGTGTCGGTGAGCTGGTCCAGCAGTTCCTCGTCGATCTTGCGGCCGATCGGCAGAACGGTCCGCAGTCCGGCGACGATCTTGTCGCGCGTCTTGGCCAGCCCCTTGCGCAGTGCGTCGAACAGCCCCATATCCGCCTCTCAATCGACCGGACCGGGATCGGGCGCGGCGGGTGCCGCGGCCTGCTCCAGCGCCCGCCGCGCGGCGTCAAGCACGCCGTTGACGAAGGCGGGCGAGTCGCCGCCGCCGAACAGGCGCGCCAGCTCGATCGCTTCATTGATCACGACTGCGGGCGGCGTCTGCGGGCATTCCCGCAACTCGTACAACCCCAGCCGCAGGATGTTGCGGTCGACGGGCTGGAGCCGTTCGAGCGACCAGCCCGGCACCAGCCGGACGAGCAGCGCGTCGAGCTCGGCCCGACGAGTCCAGGTCTCCGCGACCAGCAGCCGCGCGTAGCGCAGCACATCGGGCGGGGGCGGCTGCGACCAGCCCAGGTCGGCGTACGTGTGCGAGTCCTGAAGAAAGCTGGAGACCTCGGCGCCGAAACCGTCGCCGACCGCCTCGTACACGCACAGGGCCTGCACGGCGAGCATGCGGGCCTGCGACCGCGGGTGCGGGCGGCGGGCCTGGGTCGCGCTCGGCGAATCGGCCGCGGTCACCGCGGGAGCGCCCCCAGCAGGCTGGCCATCTCGATCGCGGCGCGGGCGGCGTCGGCGCCCTTGTTGCCGGACTTCGCGCCGGCTCGGTCGATGGCCTGCTCGAGCGAGTCGGCCGTGATGACGCCGAACGTGACCGGCACGCCGGTGGCCAAGGCGACCTGAGCGATGCCTTTGGCGACCTCGGCCGCGACGTACTCGAAGTGCGGCGTCTGGCCGCGGATGACGCAGCCCAGGCCGATGATCGCGTGGAACTGGCCGCTGGCGGCCAAGCGCTGGGCGACCAGCGGGATCTCCCAGGACCCCGGGACCCAGACCTGCGTGATGCGGTGAGGATCGGCGCCGTGACGGGTGAGCTCATCAAGGGCGCCTTCGACGAGGCGTCCCGTGATGAATTCGTTGAACCGCGCGACCACCAGCGCGAACGCGTACGGCGAGGCGTCGAGCTTGCCCGAGATGACTTGGTTCATCGCGTGTCCCTGCTGCCTCCGCCGGCCGCACCGCCCACGGACCGGCTCGGGTTCGTCGCGGCGGCTAAGGCCCTACGCCCGCTTCACTTGCGCCGTCCGGCTCGGGGCAGTTCGGTAGTGTAGCGGGGGCGGGGCGGGCGGGCAAACCGGCCCCGGAGCTCGAACCGAAACCCGCGCCCCGGCGCTGGTCCGGCCCCGGCGCGGGGCGACCGGCGTCGTCGGCCCGGTTCGGGCCTCGTGCCGTACGGGCGTCGGGGGTCGTCCGCGACTCGGCCCGCGACCGCCGTCGGCGGGCGCGGGCCGCTATAATCCACGATCCACTCGAGGCGGGGCTGCGCCTGTGCGAGCGGATCCCCGCGGCGGGCCGCCGGATGGCCGCGCGGGCATTGGGCCCCACGAACCCCGTGCCGACCGGCCGCGGGCCGGCGGCCGCACTGGAAAGGTGGATGACATGCTGATTTCGGACGCGATGAACGCGAAGCTGAACGAGCAGATCACGCACGAGTTTCACTCGTCGCACATTTACCTTGCGATGGCGTGTCAGTTCGAGCGGCAGTCGCTGAAGGTGCTGGCGAACTGGTTCCGGCTCCAGGCCCGCGAGGAGCTGACGCACGCCTACAAGATCATCGACTACGTCACCGCCCAGCAGGGTGTTGTGCATCTGAAAGCGATCCCGGAGCCGCCGGCCGAGTACCCCTCGGTGGAGGACGCGATCAAGGCGGCGGTCGAGCACGAGAAGAAGATCACCAAGTGCATCCACGACTTGGTGGCGCTGGCCGAGAAGGAGCAGGATTTCGCGACCCGCGAGTTTCTCGGCTGGTTCGTCAAGGAGCAGGTCGAGGAGGTGGATTCGGTCTCGCAGCTCTACGACGCGGCGCGGATGGCCGGCAAGAACCTGCTCCAGCTTGAGGCGTACGTCGCGCACCTCGGCCGGGAGGATTAGCCGCCCGGGCGGGAAAACCCGGCGCTGCGCCGCCGTGCCCGGCGCATTGGCTGCGGCAGGTCTCCGGAGCGTCGGAGACCGGGCGGACGACGGAGGGCGCGGGCTGTCGACTCGGCGGACGTTGGACGGGGCGGATGTCGGACCGGGCGGACGTCGGATAAGGTGTCCGGCGGTCGTTGTTCGACGGGCTGAGGTGGCGCCGTTCAGTCCGCCTCGCACGGTGGCCGAGTGCGGCCGGCGGAGTGCGCCTGTCCAGCGTGCGGAGACCGCCACGAGGCTGGGCCGAGCGGGTCCGCGCGGCCGGATCCTCGCAGCGCGGCCGTTGGCTTGACCGGCGTGCGCCTTTGCCCGTTCAATAGCCCGTGTGGAGCGGATGAGCGGCGGAAGGTTCGGCCCGCGACGGGGGGCCGCGGGACGAGGAACGGGCAGCGTGACTCCGGTCTCGATCGAGCGCCTGGTGAAGAGTTTCGGCCGCGTGCGGGCGCTGGACGATGTGAGTTTGGAGATCGAGCGGGGGGAGCTGTTTTTTCTTTTGGGGCCGTCGGGGTGCGGCAAGACGACGCTGCTCCGGACGATCGCGGGTTTCTACGAGCCGGACGCGGGGCGGGTGCGGTTCGGCGAGCGGGATGTGACCTTTCTGCCGCCGCAACGGCGTGATACCGGCATGGTTTTTCAGAACTACGCGCTTTGGCCGCACATGACGGTGGAGGCCAACGTGGCGTTCGGCCTGAAGGTGCGGGGGGTGCCACGGGCGGAGCGTCAGCGGCGGGTGCGTGAGGCGCTGGATCTGGTGCGGATGGGCGAGTACGCGCGCCGGAAGCCGAACCAGCTCTCAGGCGGGCAACAGCAGCGGGTGGCGCTCGCGCGGGCGCTGGTGATCCGCCCGCAATGTCTGTTGTTGGACGAGCCGCTGAGCAATCTGGACGCGAAGCTGCGTCTGGAGATGCGCGGCGAGATCCGCCGGCTGTGCAAGGAGTTCGGGCTGACGGCGGTGTATGTGACACACGACCAGAAGGAAGCGTTGTCGGTGGCGGACCGCATGGCGGTGATGTTCGGGGGGCGGATCGCGCAGGTGGGCACGCCGCGTGAGCTGTACCGGCGGCCGGCCACCGCCGCCGTGGCGGACTTTCTGGGGGAGACGAACTTCATCGCCGGGACGGTGACGGCGGCGGTGGGCGACCGCCGGACCGTGTGGACGGCGCTGGGAACCTTGGAGGCGGTGGCGGCGGGCGACGCGCCGCACGTCGGGCCGTGCAGGGTGTCGATTCGTCCGGAGGCGGTGGCGGTCGGAGCCGCGTCCGGTCCGAACGTGTTCGGGGCACGGGTGGTTGAGACGGTGTACCTGGGCGAGTCGCTCCAGGTCACGCTGGCGGCCGGCCCGCTGCTGGTGCGGGCGGTGCTGCTGGAGCGGGCGGCGGCGGCGACGCCGCAAGTGGGGGCGGAGGTGCAGTGCCGCGTGGATCCGCAGGATGTGGTGTTGTTGCGGGAATGAGAGGCGGTCGGAGCGTAGTCGCGGCCGCGCGGGAGCGAAGGCATGCGGGCAGGTTTGATCGGGTTGCTGGCGGTGAGCGTGGCGGCGGCGTCGGCGGCGCCCGCGGCGGCGCAGGGGTACGACCTGGAGATCATCACGCCGCACAATGAGAACATTCAGGCCGAGTTCGAACGGGCGTTCGTCGCGCACGTCGGCCGGCCGCTGCGGATCCGTTGGATCAAGAAGGGCACGGGCCAGATCATCCAGCAGCTCGATGCGCAGGATCGGGCGGTGCGGGGCGGCTCGTTCGGTCTGGATGTGTTCTTCGGGGGCGGCGTGCCGGACCACGACCTGGCGGCGTCGAAGGGTTACCTGGAGAGGGCCGAAATCCCGGAGGAAATCCTGAAAGGGATCCCGCCGAGCATCGCCGGCGTGGCGAATTTCGATGAGCAGCGGCTGTGGTTCGGCGCGGCGCTGTCGTCGTTCGGCGTGCTGATGAACCGTCGGGGGCTGAGCAAGCAGGGGCTGCCGGAGATCAGCAAGTGGGAAGACCTGGGCGATCCGCGGATGTTTAGTTGGGTGGTGGTTGCCGATCCGCGGAAGAGTTCGAGCGTGCGCGTGAGCTACGAGCTGATTCTCCAGCAGTACGGGTGGGAGCGGGGCTGGCCGCTGCTGATGCAGATCGTCGCCAATTCGCGCCTGATCACCGATTCGTCCAGCGCGATTCCCAACGAGGTCGCGACGGGGAACGTACTGGCGGGGCCGTGCATCGACTTCTACGCCTACGGGCGCGTCGCAGAGGCCGGGCCGGACGTGCTGGCGTACGTCAACCCCGTGGGCGGGTCGGCCATCACGCCGGATCCGATTTCGATGCTCCGCAAGCCGCCGAACCGCGCGCTGGCGGAGCGGTTCATCGCGTTCGTGCTGAGCCCGGAAGGCCAGCGCCTGTGGGTGCTGCCGCCGGGTGAGCCGGGTGGGCCCCGCGAGCACGCCCTGTACCGGATGCCGGTGCGCCCCGACGTGTGCCGGCAGTACGCCGATCGGCTGCTCATCAAGGACCCCTACCAGGAGGCGGAGGCCGGCACGTTCTTCAAGGTCAACGACGAACTCCAGCGCAGCCGCAACACGCTGCTGTCGGAACTCATGGGAGCGGCACTGGTCGACCTGCACGGCGACGTGCAAGAGGCCTGGAAGGCGCTCATCGACGGCGGCCTGAAGCCGGCCGCGCTGGAGGAATGGCGCAAGCTGCCGTTTACCGAGGCCGAGGGCGTGGAGCTGGCGAAGAAGTTGGAGAGCGGTGACCGGGAGGCGCGCGAGATCACGCGGCGGTGGAAGAGCGAGTTCAAGCGGAAGTACGAGACGGTCAAGCGGCTGGCGAGATAGGGCGCGGGCTTACCGCCTCCGGTCGTAGACCTCGTTCAGCTCCCGAAGCCAGCGGGCGTGCGCCGGCGTGAGCGCGCCGGGCCGCATGCGCCAGACCCAGTTGCCGCGCGTCGTCGCCGGCCGGTTCATCCGCGCCCGGTTGTCCAGCCCAAGCACGTCCTGCACCGGAATAACGGCCAGATTCGCCGGGGAGGCCAGCGCCAGGCGTACCAGATCTCGATGGATCGCCCGGCCGTCGGTGCCCAGGTACGCCCGCACGCGGTCGTATGCGGTGCGCACGCCGCGCGGGGTGTTTCGTCGTTGCGCGCGGAGACTCTGAAACCACCCGACGGCTGTGTCGTTGTCGTGCGTGCCGGGGTACACAACGCATGCGCGCGGATAGGTGTGCGGCTGGTGATAGCGGCTGCCGGGGTCGTCGCCGCCGAAGGCGAACTGAAGGATGCGCATCCCGGGAAAGCCGCAGGCGTCTCGCAGCGCCGCGGCCGCAGGCGTGAGGATGCCGAGGTCCTCCGCGACGACCTCGAGCGGGCCGAGGACCCGCCGCAACCTGGCGAACAGCGCCCGGCCGGGCGTGGTCACCCAGCGACCGCGTCGGGCGGTTTTCGCCCCGCCCGGGACGGCCCAGACGCGGTTGAAGCCGAGGAAGTGATCGATGCGGACGGCGTCGAACAGAGCCCGCATGCGGCGGAACCGCGCGACCCACCAGGCAAAGCCGCTCGCGGCATGTACGTCCCAACGGTACTGCGGGTGGCCCCAGAGCTGTCCGGTGCGGCTGAAGAGGTCCGGCGGTACGCCGGAGACGGTCCGCGGGCGGCCGTCCGGGTGGAGATCGAAGAGGTGCGGGTTGGACCAGACGTCGCAACTGTCGTGCGCGACGAAGATCGGGATGTCGCCGAGCAGGCCGACGCCGCGCGCGGCGGCGTAGGACCGCAGGGCGGCCCACTGGGTGTGAAAGGCGTACTGGACGAAGAGCGCGAACTCGACGTCCTGTCGCAGGGAGGAGAGAGCGCGTCGGGCGCGATGGGAGCGCCACGTCGGCCAGGGGCGCCCGCCGTGCCGGCGGCGCAGAGCCTCATAGAGCGCCCACGGCATGACCCATGCGCCTTCGGTTGCCAGAAACGCCCCGAAACCGGTGCTGCGCAGGCCGCCGTCGGCGACAAAGCATCGGAACGCCACCCGGAGCCGCGGCAGTCGCACCGCGAGCGCCGCGCGGTAGTCGGCGCGGTCGTGGGACGGCAGCGCGGCCGAGGCCAGGTCCTGCGGCGTGAGCAGGCCATCGGCGGCCAGTTGCTCGAGGCTCACCAGCAGCGGATTGCCGGCGAAGGCGGAGGTGGAGCTGTAGGGGGCCCCGTCGGGCGGGGTCGGACCGATCGGCAGCATCTGCCACCAGCGGACGCCGGCCGCCGCGAGGAAGTGCACGAACTCGCGGGCCGCGGGGCCGAGGTCGCCGCAGCCGTGCGGTCCGGGCAGCGATGTCGGGTGCAGCAGGAGGCCGGTCGCTCGATCGGCGAGCCGGAAACGGGGCGGAGCGGAGGCAGGCCCGGCGTGTGTCGTGCTCACGGGCGCGCCGGTCGGTCGGAGGAAGCGTCTGCGGCCGGGGCCGGCGCCGTGCTGGGGGCCGAATGACGGGCGCGCCAGGCCGTTTCGTTGGCGGCGATGCGTGCGAGAATCTTCGAGCGGTATGCGGCCGGGTCTTTCTCGAACGCCGCGCGGCAGCCGCGGCAGCAGAAGTAGAGCGTGCGACCGTCATCGAGGAGGGAGACGTCCGGGAGGATGTCGCCGTCGCAGGTGCCGCAGCCGGTCTGAAAGGTGAACGCCTGGTCCAGTTTCGCGGCGAAGCGGGCGGGGTCACTGCGGTACTCGTCGCGGGCTGCGGCGGTGGCGAAGAAGACCGCCGTTTCGCCGTGGCCGTCGTAAATCTGCGGATCGATCGGGCGCCCGGTGACAGGGCAGCGGACCTGCACGCGAAGGGGTCGGTCGAGGGCCCACTGCCGCTGCACCTGATCGGCGTACTCGTAGGGGTCGGCTTCGAACGTCTGGAGGGCCGCGGTGTCCGCGAAGTAGACCCACCGGTTGCGGAAGCGTGTGACGACGTTGCGGTCGATGGGCCGGCCGGTGACGGGGCAAGGGATGGCGGCGGCCGGGGCGGTCGCCGCGGGCCCGGTCGTCGCGGGCGGCGGAGCGGCGGGCCGGGTGGAGGCCGGCTGGGCGGGGGCGCGGGCCGCGAGGCCGGCCAGCAGGCACAGCGGCAGGACGAGTCTGGTCATCTGTGGTTCTCCGTACGGGCGGCGGTCGGGCGGCCCGAGCTGCCGGGTGACCAACAGAGCGGGCCGCCGACCGCCCGGCCGCGAGCGAGATCGGCCGATTACTTGGGCAGGAATTTCTTTGTGGCCTCGCACAGGTCTCTGACGTGCTGGACGCTGGCCTGGAACTGTTCGCGTTCGCGGGCGTCGAGCTCGACTTCGATGATTTTCTCCACGCCACGGGCGCCGAGGAGGCAAGGCACGCCGACGAAGTAGCCGCCGACGCCGCCGTACTCCTCGTCGCAGTAGGCCGCGCAGGGCAGGACGCGCTTCTTATCGCGGATGATGGCCTCGGCCATGGCGACGGTCGCGGCCGAGGGGGCGTAATAGGCGCTGCCGGTTTTGAGGAGGTTGACGATCTCGGCGCCGCCGTTGCGGGTGCGGGTGACGATCTCCTCGAGCTTGCCGGGTCCGATGAGCTGGGTGACGGGGATGCCGCCCACGGTGGTGTAGCGTGGCAGCGGCACCATGTCGTCGCCGTGGCCGCCGAGGAGCATGGCCTGGACGTCCTCGACGCTACAGCCGATCTCGGCGGCGATGAACGACCGGTAGCGGGCGGTGTCCAGCACGCCGGCCTGACCGACGACGCGGTGGGTCGGGAAGCCCGACACCTTCCAGGCGGTGTAGACCATGGCGTCGAGCGGGTTCGAGACGACGATGAGGATGGCGTCGGGGCTGGCGGCGGCGGCCTTGGCCGTCACCTCGGCGACGATCTTGGTGTTGGTTTCGAGGAGCTGGTCGCGGCTCATGCCGGGCTTGCGGGGCACGCCGGAGGTGATGATGACGACGTCGCTCCCGACGGTGGCCGCGTAGTCGCTCGTGCCGACGATCGTCACGTCGAGGCCCTCGATGGGGCCGGCCTCGAGGAGATCGAGGGCCTTGCCCTGCGGCAGGCCTTCGACGATGTCGACCAGCACGATGTCGCCGAGCTCCTTGGCGGCTGCCCAATGCGCGCACGTCGCACCGACGTTCCCGGCCCCGATGATGGTGATCTTGGCTCGCTTCATACGCCCGCAGTCTCCGTCCCTACGATGTGGCCGGGGCCCGGCCCGGCACGCTTCAACGGGCGGGATTGTAGTCGGCGGCCGCCCGCGCCGCGACGGCGCCGGCCGGGCCGGCCCGCCGGGGGTGCCGCGGGCGGCGTCCGCGAGACCGCCCGGGTGGGGCGTGACCGGGGGGGCGGCGCGCGCGAGCGGGGGGTGGGGCGCGCCGTGCGCGGCGGGCCGGCGCGCGGCGCGGCGGGGTGTGGGCGGGTCACGCTCCGGCGGCGCGTTCGGGCCCGCCGAGGCGGCGTCGCCGGGCGCGGAGCGGCTCTGGGCTTTCGGGGGCGGTCTCCCTCCCGGCGGGCCCCGGTCGGTCGTATGCTACGCAGCGGCGGGCGCCGGCTCGGGCGAGGGCTGGGCGTCCGACATCAGGAAATGCTCACATGCTGCAATCGCCGCTGAGTGGTTTTCATCGGGACGCGGGGGGCCGTATGGTCGAGTTCGCCGGCTGGGAAATGCCGTTGATGTACACGAGCATTGTCGAGGAGCACCACTGGACGCGGCAGCACGCGTCGCTGTTCGACGTGTCGCACATGGGGCGGGTGGAGTTCCGCGGGCCCGATGCGGAGCGGTTTCTCGAGCGGCTCAACACGCGGAACATCGGCAGCGCCGCGCCGGGGATGTGCCGCTACAGCCACATGTGCAGGCCGGACGGCGGCGTTCTCGATGACGTCATCGTGTCCCGGTTCGAGGACCGCTATCTCGTGGTGTGCAACGCGTCGAACCGCGAGAAGCTGCTGTGGTGGTGGGATCAGCAGCGCGACGGGTATGACGTGGAGATCCGCGACCGCACGTTTGAGACGGCCATGGTCGCGATTCAGGGGCCGGAGGCGGTGGAGACGCTGGCGCGGTTGCTGCCGATCCCGATCGGCGACCTCAAGCGCTACCGGTTCCAGGCGGGCAACGTCATGGGGACGGAGTACTTCGTCGCGCGTAGCGGGTACACCGGCGAGGATGGTGTCGAGGTCATCCTGCCCGCTCCGCTGGCGCCCCTGGCGTTGCGGACGCTGCTGGAGCGGGCTCGCGAGCTGGGCCGGCCGGTGAAGCCGGCGGGCCTGGGGGCGCGCGACACGCTGCGGCTGGAGGCCGGGATGCCGCTGTACGGGCACGAGTTGACGGAGGAGTGGGACTCGCTGACGGCGGGGCAGGCGTGGGCGGTCGATCTTTCCAAGGATTTCATCGGGGCTGAGGCGCTGCGGAAGATTCAGGCCGAGGGGCTGCGGCGGCAGATCGTCGGGCTCGAGCTGGAGGGCCGGCGGATCGCGCGGCAGGGCGCCGAGGTGTGGCGCGACGGGCGGCCGGTCGGCGCGGTCACCAGCGGGACGCAAAGCCCGACGCTTGGCAAGAATATCGCCATGGCGCTGGTGGAGAGCTCCAGCGCCGCGGCGGGAACGCGGCTGGAGGTGGACATCCGCGGGAGCCGCGCGACGGCGACCGTGGTGCCGCTGCCGTTTTACCGGGCGAAGAAGGGGTGAGGCGGGGCGGGGAGGGCGAGATGCGGCGTATCCGAGCCCGGAGCGCGAGCTCCGGGTTGATGTTGGCCCCTCGCGGCCGCTCGGGCTCGGATGGCGGCCGGGATCGGACATTGCCTGTCGCGGCCGCTGGGACTCGGTTGGCGGTGGGGCTCGGTCAGAGGGGGCGTCCTTACTCGTAAAGCAGGTATTTGGCCCGGCGCGTGCGGAATTCATCGAGGCCCTCGCGCCAGGCCGCCAGGATTTCGTCAACTGGCTTGCCGGCTTCGATGAGTTTCCGGATGCGGTCCGTTCCGCAGACCTTGTCGAACATGCTGTCGCGCTTGCCGCCGGTCGGCTTGCGGTCCGGGGCCAACTTGCGCACGGCGTCGAGGGCGTGAAACTGGATCGGCGTGAGTTCCGCGCGGTCCGGGTCGGTCAGCACGATCTGCACGCCGCCGCAGGTTTCCTTGGCGAACCGGCCGTAGAACGGCTGGAAATACAGCGGGCGGAAGTAAAGCCCCGGGAGGCGCCGGGCGTTCAGTTCGTCGGCGAGCTTGTGCGGGTCGAGCCAAGGGGCGCCGATGAGCTCAAAGGGCAGCGTATAGCCGACGCCCTGGCTGAGGAATTGCAGTTCGCCGAGGATGCCGGTGGAGGCGTAGAACGCGGGGGTGTCGGCCCGCGGGATGTGCGGGGAGGTTGGAACCCAGGTCAGGCCGGTCTGCTCCCAGCGCATGGACCGGCGCCAGCCGTCCATCCGGACCACGGTCAGGTCGCATCGGGCTGCGTCTTTGAGCCACCCTTCGCCGTTGGCCATCTGCGCCAACTCGCCGACCGTCATGCCGTGCAGGTATGGAATCGGAAGCTGGCCGACGAACGACTGGAACTTCAGGTCCAGCGGCCGGCCTTCGACCCGCAGACCCCCGAGTGGATTGGGCCGGTCGAGCACGATCAGGGGCAGGCCCTGCTCGGCGGCGGCCTCCTGCACCAGGGCGAGGGTGCTGATGTACGTGTACGACCGTGCGCCGATGTCCTGGATGTCGAAGACCAGCACATCGAGGCCCGCGAGCATGGAAGGCGTCGGTTTGCGCGTCTGGCCGTAGAGCGAGTAGACCGGCAGCCCGGTGAGGGCGTCGCGGGCGTCCGCGATCTTGTCGCCGGCCGGGACATCGCCGCGGGCGCCGTGTTCCGGTCCGAAGATCGCCACGAGCTGCACGCCCGGCGCGCGGTACAGCACGTCGAGCGTCGGCCGCAGGTCGCTCGTCACACCCGTCGGGTTCGTGACGAGACCGACGCGGCGGCCTTGCAGCGGAGCGAAACCGTCCCGCTCCAGCACGTCGATGCCGAGCCGCACTTGGGCCGGGGGCACGGGTGGGTGGGCGGCGGGCGGTTGGGCCGCCGCTCCGACGACGGCGGAGATCGAGACGGCGAGTGCGAGAGCGGGGACGGTCAGACGGCGGGTGCGCATGAGGCTTCCTCGACGGTCGGAGCGGTCCGCGGTACGCTGCGGGTGGCTGCCGGCCGATTGGCGGAAGGGTAACGGAACATGTCCAGCGCGGCGATGCTCGGGCGGGTTGTGCGGACGACGATTCTGGTGGGCGGTGCGCTGGTCGCGCGGGCGTGGGCGACCGCGGCGCCGCCGGCCGACGTGCTTGCGGAGGCGCGGGCGGCCATCGACGCGGGGCGATTCAGACACGCGGAGGCGTTGCTGCGGCCGCTGGTCGCGGACCCCGCGGGGCCGGTGACGGAGGAGCCGGCGATTCTGCTGGAGATCATGCGGCGGATCCGGCTGGACTATGCGCTGACGCCGGAACAAATGCTGGAGAAGCTGCGGCGGAGCATTCCGGACGCGACCGCCGAGGATGTCGAGCGGTGGCGTGCGGAGGGTGTCCTGCAACATCGTGTGCTGGACGGGGTGGTGTGGTATTTCGTCCGCGAGCCGAGCAACCTGTTTCGATTCTCCGCGGAGGCGCAGGCCCGGCGGAAGGCGTCCGGCGGCGCGTCGACCGGCGGCTTTGCGCTGCCGGCCCATGTGGCGGAGCTGTTGGCCGAGGCGCAAACGGCTCCCGGACCGATGATCCGTCCGACCCGGCACCGGGTGCGCTACGAGCTGCGCGTGAAACCGGGACATCCGCGGGTGAAGCCGGGGGCGGTGGTGCGCTGCTGGCTGCCGTTTCCGCAGGAGTACCGGCAGCAGCGCGATGTGCGGCTCGTGGCGTGCGCGCCCGCCGAGGCGCGGATCGCGCCCAACGGGACGCCGCAGCGCACGATCTACTTCGAACAGACGATCGGCGGCGCGGCCGAGCCGCCGCGGTTCATGGTCGAGTTCGAGTACGTCGTGGCGGCGTATGTGCCGCGGCTGGATCCGGTGCTAGCGCGGGGGGCCGAGCCGGCCGGAGCGTTGTACCGCGAGTTCACGGCCGAGCGCCCGCCGCACATCGTGTTCACGCCGGAGGTCCGGGCGACGGCGGCGGCGATCGTGGGTGACGAGACGAACCCGCTACGGAAGGCGCGGCGGATCTTCCGCTGGGTGTCGGAGAATATCCGCTACTGCGCCGAGGAGGAGTACAGCACGATTCCGAGCCTCGCGCTGAAGGCGTTGCACACGCGGAAGGGCGATTGTGGTGTTCAGGGGCTGCTGTTCATCACGTTGTGCCGGGCGGCGGGCGTGCCGGCGCGGTGGCAGTCGGGCTGGGTGACGCTGCCGGGCGACTGGAATATGCATGACTGGGCGGAGTTCTACGTCGAGCCGTGGGGCTGGCTGCCGGCCGATCCGTCGTACGGCGTGCAGTCGCATGCGGACCCGGCGGTGCAGGAGTTCTACTGCGGGCACATGGACGCGTATCGGCTAATCGTCAATCTGGATTACGGGCGGGTGCTGGATCCGCCGAAGACCAGTTTCCGCAGCGAGCCGGCGGACTTTCAGCGGGGGGAGATCGAGATCGACGGGCACAACCTGTACTACGACGAGTGGGACTGGACGTTCGACTGCCGGACGGAGGTGCTGTCGCCGGAGGCGGCCCTGACGGATGCCTTCGGCCACCGCGTGCGGGGCTGGCTGGCAGCGGGGCGGGTACCCGGCGCGGTGTTCGAGGTCGGCTGGCGCACGGCCGCGGGCTTTCGCGTGTGGCGGCAAGCGTTCGGGTGGCTGCGGACGGTGCCGGACGCGGTGCCGATGCCGGTGGACGCGGTGTTCGACCTGGCGTCGGTGAGCAAGCCGGTCGCGACCGGGACGAGTCTGATGATCCTGGCGGAGCAGGGCAAGCTGAGCCTTGACGATCCGGTGGGCAAGTACCTGCCGGAGTTCAACGCGGGGGAGAAGCGCAAGGTCACGATCCGGCACCTGATGACGCACACGGCGGGGCTGCCGCCGTACGTGGACGCGGCAGAGCAGAGGAGGTTGCGCGTGGAGGCCGGGTTTCCGTGTGCGGCGGCCACGCGGGCGTACGTCCGCGGGCTGCGGATCCGCGGCGAGCCGGGGCACACGGTAGTCTATAGCTGCCTGAGCGCGATCCTGTGCGCGGAGATTGTGGAACGGGTGGCGGGCTGCCCGCTCGACGCCTTCGCGGGGGAGCACATCTTCGGCCCGCTCAAGATGAGCGACACGAGTTACCACCCGCCGGCGTCACAGGCCGCGCGTCTCGTGCCGACGACGGCGGCGCCGCACGGGACGGGCCCCGGCGGGTTTCTGTACGGGCAGGTGCACGACCCGCTGGCGGCGATGCAGGGCGGCGTGTCGGGCAACGCGGGCCTGTTCTCGACCGCGGCGGACCTCGGGCGGTTCGCGCAGATGATGCTTGGCGGCGGCGAGCGGGACGGGGTGCGTATCCTGAAGCCCGAGACGGTTGCGGCGATGACCGGCGTTCAGAACGAGGGCGCCGTGAGTAAGGAGGGGCGACCGGACCGGCGCGGGCTGCTGTGGGACCTGTACGTGCCGGAAGCGGACGCTCGCGGGCTGAGCGCGTTGCGGGCGTACGGGCACGCGGGCTACACGGGCACGGCGATCCGCATCTACCCCGACGTCGGGGTCTATGTGATTGCGCTGACCAACCGAGTGCACCCGGACGACAGCGGCAAGGTGGAGGAGCTGCGCCGCGCGACGTGGCGGACGGTCGGGGAGGTGCTGTTGGGGATGCCGGAGCCGTGACGGCCGCCGGCCGGCGGTCACCACGGTTCGGCCGACACCTCGGCGGCCGGGTCGAAGAGCATGGTCGGCGCGTAGGGGTTTTGCCAGACATGGCACAACGGCGCGGGCTGCCGCTCGAAGCCCGGCGGGGCCGCGGCCGTATCGACGCCGTACCACCGGTCGGAGCCGTCGGCGCGGCGATACTCGTGGAGCGCGACGGTACACGGCGGGGGCGGGGTGACATCCGGCGGAAGCGCGTAGCAGACGACGCGCGTCGCGTCGGGGACGGTGCCGCCGGACGGAGCCTGCGCCCGGTCCGCGGGCAAGGCACGCAGGACCGGCACGCTGCCGTCCCCTTCGCACACAATCGGCACGAGTCCGTCGCGCGGCCGGTCGCACGCGAAGAAAGCGATCGGTCCGGGGCCGCGCGCCTCGGCGATGGCCGATGCGCGCGCGCCGTCGGGCGCGGCGATGGACACTGTGCGCAGTGCCCCGCGTGTCGCGAGCCGGTCCGCCGAATGGCGGCCGCCCACCGCGTACACCGGCACCGGCAGGACGAGGCGGTCGTCGCCCAGGTCGAGGCGGTACATGATCTGGTTGTATTCGTAGAACGGCGTGGGGTGCTCGTTGCCGGAGAACAGGACCGTGTAGGTGCCCTCGAAATAGATGATGCGGCCGCCTTCCTTCGCGAACTGCGGGTGCTGCCGCGGGTTGTAGAAGCTGTAGTTGTCGTGGGTCAGCACTTTGCGCGCGTACACCCAGGGCCCGGTGGGCGTGTCTGCTTCGCAATACCAGAGTTCGCCGAGCATCGACGTGCCGAAGATTTGCGTGGCGATCATGACCCAGCGGCCGCGGTAGTCGTTCCAGCAGGTCGAGCCGCCATGCATCCAGACCGGCTGGCCGGTTTCGATGTCGCGCGTCTGGAGCAGGGCTTCGCCGGGCTGAAGCTTGCCGGACTGCACGAGGTCGGCCTCGTCCTTCGGCCCCAGTGGCGGCGTGTTGCGCTTCCACCCCCAGCGGACCGCGCCGTCGGGGCCGCGGTCGATCGCGGCCGCTTCGAGCCGCGTGCCCGGGACGAGGCAGGTGAAGGCCTCGCATTGGGACACATCGAGGTAGGCCGCCCGCTCGTCCCGCACCCGCCGCAGTGGGAACGCCGTGGCGAAGTACAGGTGAGGTGTTTCGCCGACCCGCACGCGGAACGGGTGCCCGGCCGGGTACACCGGCGCATCGAGCGGGAAGGAGGCCACGCGCTCGAAGTGCTGCTTTTCGTCGTCGAATTCGACGAAGCCGCGTTCGAGCGTCGCCTCCAGGCCGCGGACGCGGGCGAAGGCGGCCAGGAGTCGCTCCCGTGGGCCGTCGGCGGCGGAGGCCGCCCCGGGCACGGCGGTGGCGGTGGTGGCGGCCGGGGAGTTGCCGGCGGCGCCGTTCTGGGGCTCGTTGAAGACGGTCAGCGCATCGAGCCAGACCGCGCCTTCCTCGACCCGCGGCGCCATCTGGCGGACAAACCCGTCTTCGCGGACGAAGTAGGTGAAGTCGATGCCGAGATCCGGGTCGAGCCCGCCGTCGCGTGGGAGGCGCGAGGTGGCGCCCGTGGCGTGAAAGTTGCCCAGCGGATATGCCGGCCAGTTGGTATCGCCCCAGATCCAGAACAGTCGGCTGCGGTACAGGGCCGTCAGCACGCTGTCGCAGCCGGTCACGCGGCCGTTGAGCACTGGAGCGGCCAGCGGCACGGGGCGGCCCAACAGGATGCTCTCGCGGTAAATGCCGGCCCCGGTGAGGCGGTAGAGTCGCTCGGCGAGGTTGAGGCGGCGGATGGTGACGGTGGCGGAGCCGCCGGCGGTAGGGACCAGTCGCAGGCCCGAGATCCCGAAGCCGTCCGGGGGATAGGCGTATCCGTGGCTGCGGACGGCGAAGTGGACCTCCTGGTCCATGAGTCCGGGTTCGTAGAAGGCGATCCGGCCGGCGCTGTCCGTGACGTACCGGGCGTGGTATGTCGTGGTCAGCTCGACGAGGGGAACGCCGCGACCGGTCTGCTCATCCACGACGCGGATCTCGAAATAGGGATTCGCGGGGGCGGTCGCCGGGGCGCTGGGCCCGGACGCGGCGGCGGGAGCGAGCGTTATGAGCACGAGGGACACCCGGAAGATGGAGCGCGGTAGCGGGCGGTCGGACATGCGGGGCTCCGTGACACGCGACGGTCGGCAGGCCGGGGGGCGACTCGCCGGGGCGAGGTCCGCCGGTTGCCGCCCGGGCCGGGCGGCCGCCGAAGTGGGCACTGTATCGCCGACCGGGGGAGGGCGCGTAGAATCTGCCGACAGATCAGTCACCGGAGCCAACCCATGCAAGCGTATCAGTTGAGCGCGTTTGGTATCGAGGGGCTGCGTCTGGTGGATCTGCCTGCACCGCAGGCGGGCCCGGGGCAGATTCTTGTGGATGTGCGGGCGCTGAGCCTGAACTACCGCGATCTGCTGGTCATCAAGGGGGCGTACAACCCGAAGCTGCCGCTGCCGGCCGTGCCGATTTCGGACGGGGCGGGCGTGGTGAGCGCGGTGGGACCGGGCGTGACGACGGTGCGGGTCGGCGACCGCGTGATGACGCATTTCGTTGCGGACTGGCAGGACGGCCGATTCCGGCAGGAGTACCTGGGGACGACGCTGGGGACGCCGGGGGCGGGTCTCGCGGCCGAACAGGTCGTGCTGCCGGAGACGGCGGTCCTGCCGCTGCCGAAGGGCTACGACTTTGCGCAGGCGGCGACCCTGCCGATTGCGGCGCTGACGGCCTGGAGCGCGTTGGTGACGGTCGGTGAGGCGCAGGCGGGACAGACCGTGTTGACGCTGGGCACGGGGGGCGTGGCGATCTTCGTGCTTCAAATCGCCAGGCTCATGGGGCTCAGCGTGATCATCACCAGCCGCAGCGATGCGAAGCTGGCGCGGTGCCGCGAGCTGGGCGCGACACACACGATCAACTACGCGACGCGTCCCGATTGGGATCAGGCGGTGCTCGAGCTCACCGGCGGCGAGGGGGTGGACCTGACGGCCGAGACAGCCGGTCCGGGAACGCTCGATCAGTCGATGAAGGCGACGAAGGCCGGCGGGCGCATCGCCCTGCTCGGCGCGCTGACCGGGCGGGCCGGCACGGTGACGACGGGCCTGATTCTGATGAAGCGGCTGAACATTCACGGGATCATGGTGGACTCGCGGCGGGCGTTCCAGGACCTCGTGCGGTTCATCGAGCGGTGGGACCTGCGGCCGGTGATCGACCGGCGCTTCGCGTTCGATCAGCTTCCCGAGGCGCTCCGATGCATGGAAGCGGGCGAGCACTTCGGGAAGATTGTCGTGACGAGGTGAGCAGGAGGAATGAGGCGCGCAGGCACGAAGCCACGCCGTCATGGAGAGGGGGATATGGGGAGTGCGGGGCCGAGGGATCGAGGCAGCGGGGCGTGGCGCGCGGACGAGCGATTGGGCGGGCGAGAACATGGCGGATTACGGAAGCGCCCGGTCTGAGGGCACGGTGATCCTGGGGATCGAGACGTCTTGCGACGAGACCTCGGCGGCGATCGTCGTCGATGGGAGGGACGTGCGCTCGAACGTGGTCAGCTCGCAGGTCGACCTGCACGCGAAGTACGGCGGCATCGTGCCGGAGATCGCCGCGCGCGCCCACATCGAGCGGATCGGGCCGGTGATCGAGGAAGCCTTGGCTTGCGCCGGGGTGGGGTGGGCGGACCTGACGGCGATCGCGGTCACGGCCGGTCCGGGACTGGTCGGGTCGCTGCTGGTGGGCGTGACGGCGGCAAAGACGCTGGCGCTGACGCGCGGGCTGCCGCTGGTCGCGGTCGATCACATTGAGGCCCATGCGACCAGTGCCGCGCTGGTGACCGACCCGCCGCCGTGGCCCGCCGTGGCGCTGGTCGTCAGCGGCGGACACACGTCGCTGTATCTGGTGCGCGACTTTCACGAGATAGAGTTGTGGGGGCAGACGGTGGACGACGCCGCGGGGGAGGCGTTCGACAAGGTCGCGGCGATTCTGGAGCTGGGCTTTCCCGGCGGGCCGGTGATCGATCGCGTCGCCCGCGACGGCAACCCGCGGGCGTTCCGCTTTCCGCGGCCGTGGATCGACGCGCCGCATGCCGACTTCTCGTTCAGCGGCCTCAAAACGGCCGTGCTGTACCGTGTTTACGGACCGGGGCAGAAGTACGGCTCGACGGCGCACCTCGGGCCGCAGGGCATCGCGGATGTGGCGGCGAGCTTTCAGGCGGCGCTGGTGGAGACGCTGGTCGCCAAGACCGTCGCCGCGGCGCAGCGCACCGGCGTGCGCGACGTCGTGGTGGGCGGCGGCGTGGCGGCCAATTCGGCGCTGCGGACGGGACTTCAGGCGGCCTGCGAAGGGGCGGGGCTGCGCCTGCATCTGACGCCGATGAGGTACTGCACGGACAACGCCGCGATGATCGCAGCGCTGGGTTATCACCTGTACTGCCGGGGAGAGCGGGCCGGGCTCGACCTTGAGCCGCGGGCGGGACTGCTGCGGCCGGCGTCGCGCGGCGCCCGCACCGCCCGGTCGTCGGCGGTTGCGAGGCCGGCATGAGCCTGCGTGCCCGCCGCCTGTTGATCACCGCGGGCCCGACACACGAGCCGATCGACGCTGTGCGCTACCTTGCCAACCGCTCCAGCGGGCGGCTGGGGCTGGCGCTGGCCGCGGCGGCGCGGGAGGCGGGCTGGGACGTCACGTTGCTGCTCGGTCCGGTGGCGACGGCACCGCCCGCGGGCGTTACGACGCAGCGGTTCGAATCGACGGCCGACCTCGCCGCGCGGCTGGAGGCCTGCTTTCCCGAGTGCGACGTGCTGATCATGACGGCGGCGGTGGCCGACTACCGCCCGCGGCCGGTTGCGCGGGGGAAGCTGCCGCGCGAGGGCGCGGTGGTGCGGCTGGAGCTGGAGCCGACGCCCGACCTGGTGGCGGCATGCGCGGCGCGGAAGCGTCCCGGGCAGCGGCTCATCGGCTTCGCGCTCGAGGAGGCCGCGGAGCTGGAGGCGCGGGCGGTCGAGAAGCTGCGCCGCAAGGGGCTGGACGCGATCGTCGCGAACCCGCTGGAGACGATGGGCGCGGCGGACATCCGCGCGGTGGTGCTCACCGCGGCCGGGGAGCGCTGGATGCCCGGGGACGGCCGCTCCCTGGACAAGGCCGCGTTCGCGCGGTGGCTGATCGCGTGGCTGGGCGGATGGCTGGGGCCGGCCGACCCATAACCGGCCGGACACGCTACACTTTCGCCTGATGGCTCGTCCGCGCGCGGCGCACCCGGTCAAGCTGGTGGTCGGCCTTCTGTCGGGAGACCCGGACCTGCTGCGCCGCGCGCGGCAGTTGCTCGTCAAGCGGTTCGGGCCGACGGATGTCGAAAGCCCGCTATGGCCGTTCGATGAGACGGACTACTACACGTCCGAGATGGGCCCCGGGCTTCAGCGGCAGTTCTTGAGCTTCGCCGAGCTGATCAACCCCGACCGACTGGTGGAGATCAAGCACGAGGCCAACGCGCTCGAGGAGCGGATCGCCGAACAGGTCCTGCGGCCGGACGTACCCCGGCCGGTGAACATCGACCCGGGCTACGTCGACCTCGCGCGGCTCGTGCTCGCCACGACCAAGGACCGCGCGCACCGGGTGTATCTGGGGCAGGGCATTTATGCGGAGGTGACCCTGCTGTACGCGGCCGGCGGCTGGCAGGCGTTGCCGTGGACCTATCCGGACTATCGCAAACCCGCGGCCCACGCGGTGTTCGGCGCGATGCGGGCGCGGCTGCGCGCCCAGCGGCGGGCGGTGGACGACCCGGCCGTCGGCGCGTCGGGCGCCGAGGCCGGGGACGAGCGGGAAGTGGGCTCGTGATGCTGGGCCGACCGCTGCTGCTGGGGGCGGCGACGCTCGCCGTGGCGGCGGTGGCGTTCGTGCTGACGCTGGTTGCGCGGCGGGTGGCGCTACGCGTCGGGTTCGTGGACCGGCCGGGCGGTCACAAGTCGCATGCCGCGCCGATGCCGTACGGCGGCGGGTGCGCGATCGTGGCGGCGGCGTGGGGGACGCTGGCGATGCTGATGCTGGCGGCGGCCGTCGTGCCGGACACGTGGCTCGCCGCCCGGCTGGGGGAGCGGTGGCTGCCGTACGTCGGCGGTGTGCGGACGCGAACGCCGCAGATGCTGTGGATTCTTCTGGGCGGACTGATCTTGCACGGTGTGGGACTGCTGGACGACCGTCGGCCGCTCGGGCCGTGGTGGAAACTGGCGGTGATCGCGAGCGTGGCGGTGCTGGCGGCGACGCTGGGCCGGGTACGGCTGGCGGAGCTGTGGGGGCCCGAGGTGTCCGTGGTGTTGACCACGCTGTGGTTCGTCGTGATCGTGAACGCCTTCAACTTTCTCGACAACATGGACGGCCTGAGCGGCGGCGTCGCGGTGCTGTGCCTGGCGTTCTTCGCGGTGTTCGGACTGCTGGCGGGGCAGGTGCTGGTGCCGGCGCTGGCGGCGGTGTTCTGCGGCGCGGTGCTGGGGTTCCTGGTGCTCAACTTCCCGCCGGCGCGGATCTTCATGGGCGACGCGGGGAGCCTGGTCGTGGGGTACATGCTCGCGATCGTGTCAACGCTGACGACGTACTACCAGTCGGCGGCGAGTACGGCCGCGGTGCGGCCGTACGTGCTCGCGGCGCCGCTCGTGGTGCTGGCGGTTCCGTTGTATGACTTCGTGAGCGTGGTGGTGATCCGGCTGCTGGAGGGCCGGAACCCGATGCGGGGCGACCAGCGGCACTTCTCGCATCGGCTGGTGGAGCAGGGCCTGAGCCGGCGGCAGGCGGTTCTGACGATCTATCTCGCGACGGCGACGACCGGTCTGGCGGCGACGCTGCTGCCGGGGGCGGGGCTGGTGCGCACGGCGACGATCGGGCTGCTGGTGCTGATGGTGCTGGCGATTATCGCGATCCTGGAGGCGCCGCTGCGGCGGGGGAACGGGGGCGTTTGAGCGACCGGCCGCGCACACCGCGCCTGCGCGCGACCGGCCGTGAACCGATCGTTATAATGCACCCGGCAGCGCCCGTAGCTCAGCAGGATAGAGCAGCGGTTTCCTAAACCGCAGGTCGGACGTTCGAATCGTCTCGGGCGCGTGGGTCGTGGGGAGAGCGGTGGCTGCCCCCCGGGGCGTGCTCGCGACCGGGGGAGGCCACGCTGGCTGCCCGAAGGTCGGCGTTCGCCACGTGGGGTGCCGGCCCGTCGGTCTCGGTCCGTGTACGGGGTGAACTCGGCGCCCTCACGGCCGCAACCGGGCCATGCGACAGACCCACTCCGTACCGATCATGATGTTCAGTGGGGATTCCGTTCGCACCGGCCGATCGAGCTCGGTTGCCAGGAGCTCTTGGAACGCGCGTTGGTCGTACAGTCCGGCGGAGTGCATCGTGCTCCCGTGGAGCAGGTCGCCGAACAGCTCGCGGTAGCTGGGCAGTGGCGACGCTTCGTGTTTCGCGCGCCTTCGCGGGAGGACACGCCGCGCCAGTCGTCGCGCCTCCAGCCAGGTTCCGCGCAGGCGTTCGGGCAGCGACGCGCGCTCGCGCGGGCGGGTCGGGTAGCCGCCGTTGTGCGGCAGGCGCGCCGCGGCTGGGTCGGCCAGTTCGATCGCCCAGCGGAGGATGGCTCCGTCGCGGCGCGCGGCGAGCGGCCACCGCAAGGCGAGTTCGGCGACCTGCTGGCCGAAGAGCGGCAGCTCGGGCACGGTATACTCGGCCGTCTTCCACACGAGGGGGCCGGCCCAGCGTCGCACCCGCTCCGTGAGGTAGAGGGCCTCGGAGCGTTCCAGCGGCGGGAGGTCGGCCAGCTCCCGATCGCTGGCGGCGAGCAGCTCGCGCACGTGACCGGAAGCTGTTCGACGCGTTTGCTCGTTGACGGTGGCCAGCGGCAAATGCGCTCCGGACATGCGGTAGCGCATGAGGCGCTCCAGCCGGTCGGCGCCTTTGAGCAGCCAGCGGGCCCGCTCGTGGGCGGACCAATAGTCGCGCAGAACTTCTCCGCCGAGTCCCCACATCACGACGGCGTTCTCGTGCTGGAGAAGCTCGGCCCAGAGGACCGAGCTGCTGAAGGGATTTTGTTCGCCGTCCGCCGCTAGAGCAGCGGACAGAAGCGTGGCCCGCAGCGTTTCGGGCGTCAGCGAAGTATCCTCCAGGACACGCCACCGCAGGGCCAGCGCCTGCGCCACCATGGCCGCACCGACGCGATCCACATCATCGGCGGACTGGCCGGTGAACACCTCCAGGTTGGGCAGGACGCCGCGCACCAGGGCGAGCGCACAGCGGCTGTCGAGTCCGCCGGTGAGAGTCCCGTACACCCTCGGCAGTCCGCTCAGCCGGGTGGCGAGCGTCGCGCGGCGCTCGCGGACGTACTCCCGCGCGATCGACGCGGCCGTGGTGTCGATTTTGCGGTCCCATGGGGGGCGCCACCACCGCTCGGTTCGCGCGCCGGCCGGCGAGCAGGACAGCACCATCCCCGCTCCGACGCGTTGGATGCCCTGGTACAGGCTCACATCGCGCAACGGGTAGCCGGCGACGAGCACGCAGCTCCAGCCGGTGGTGTCCCAGCCGGTCGGGCATAGGCACGCCAGCGCCGTCGCCGAGGTGCTGAACCACACGACACCGTCGTGCTCGGCGCGGTACAGCGGCACCATGCCGATGCGGTCGGTGAGCACCGTGAGCGCGCCGGTCCGCAGGTCGTGGTACGCGAACCAGTAAAATCCCTCGCAGTCGGTGAGCGTGCGGAGACCCTCGGCGGGTGCGGCGGCCTGCGCGACCGTTCGCAACCAGTCACGCACCGTCGCTTCGGAAGGGATGAGGCGGTCGCCGCGCGACGGGGTTCCGACGGCGATCAGGACGCCGAGCCCCGGTTCGTCGACCAGTACCGGGTTCAGGCCGGCGCCCGAGTAAGCGACGGCCTCGAACCGGCCGGCAACGCAGACGGTTTTCCGGGCGCCGGGGCGCAGGTGGTCACACGCCGCAGACCAGGTGGCCGCCAGGCCGTTCGAAAGCGGCGCTGCGGCGGGCGTGGGCGGGGGCGCGTCGGCGGCGGACAACCCCGACCGCGGTTCCGCGCCCCAACGAATCACGAGCATAGGAGTCGCCTGCTGCTGCTGGTTGCTTCCTCTCCGCAGAAGAGCGAAGGCGTCGCACGTCCCGCCGCCCCTGGCCCGCGCACCGCGGATCGGGCAGTTGAGGCGCTGGCAGGCTGCACGGGCGGAGAGCTTACCGCGCCTCAGAGGCGCCCGCGAGCGCGCGGACCGATTTCGGCCCGCGGCGGGCCCGGAGCCGGTCCCGTGCTTCGGAGCCGGTCCGGGGGAACGTGGCGGCCCCCCTTGGAGCGAGCGCAGTCAACGGCGCAGCGCCCGGTCGGTCCGGCCGCAGGCGGGGTGGCGCGTCGCGAGCCCGCGCCGTGGTCGGCGCGCCGTGCAATTCTTCCGCGGGGTGCAATAGCCGCATGGCCCCGCCGTTCGACTGAGAGGACTGCCGGCACGGCTGGCGCTTTCCTTCCCCCGTGACAACACGTTTGGAGAAAACGGC
>Ga0129299_1000358_pt1 | contig 28384 bp, 28 predicted proteins | sample ConPoolayeCmetaG_FD_94477 | JGI IMG/M metagenome (GOLD analysis project Ga0129299, IMG submission 94477) | Hot spring microbial mat communities from California, USA to study Microbial Dark Matter (Phase II) - Cone Pool mat layer C metaG ...
CCCGGCGGTAATACCACAGCCGAAAGCGGACGAATGGCAGCCATGCCACCACATAGTTAAGCAGATACACTTTGAAGAAGATATAGATGCGTGTGCTTAGCCAGTCACGCAGTCGTCTCATCTCACGATCTCCATGTCCCTAACGTGCACCACGGCACTTCAACCGGCGAAAAGGCTACTGAATGGCTCTGGAAGTGATAGTGACCGTCCGCCGTCCTCAGAATGAAGAGCAGGCAACTGTGACGCATGCACAGCTACCACTTGTCCGTGAAAGGTCAGCAACATATCACCTTGAACAGGTTGGGCCTCTTTGTCTTTCAAGTAGAACAGGTTATAGCCCATCTCGCGAAAATTGTGTTCAATAGACCGGATTGTGTCGGATGCCAAAAGCATAGGATGCATCTCGACTACCAGAATGCTATACCGTCCTGCCGATAACCCCTGGCGCATTCCGGCAAGCGCAGCCGCTTCACCCCCCTCGATATCCATCTTGACAACATCTACCCGCTGGATATCCATATCATCACAGAAGGAATCTAGTGTAACGGTCTGTGTATCAATCCGCTGGCTTAGACCAGACGTGCGAAACAGACTGCCTGCTCCCGGTTGAATCATCTGGGGAACATAAAGAGTCGTTGTGCCAAGTGTATCACTGACAGCCATGGGGACAAGCCGCATCCGATCAAACTTATTGATCACAACATTCCTCATATATTGGGCTTGCAAGCGAGGATTCGGCTCAAAAGAGTAGACATAGGCAGTCTCTGGCGCAAAACGGTGCGCGATCAATGAAAAGTAGCCGCAGTGGGATCCGACATCCACGATCACCTGTGCAGAAGAAGCAAGGTAAGAAAGCCAACGTGACAGTTCTGGGTCCCAAACCCCCTTCACCATGATATTGGTCTGAAGCAGGTCCCGCAGATCGAGTTCCATTGAAAAACCATCCAGTTGCTTTTGGCTTCGCCAGTGAAAGGGAAGCATTGCTAAGACGTACAATAGAGGGTAAGGAAGGGATCGGGTATATAAGAAACGTGCCCAGCGAGCGTATAATTCGTAGAAGGTCACATTTCGCCTCCGATCGTCTCAAATGAAGAAGCAACACTTCGATAAAGAGAGCATGTGACTCTCCTATTATGTTATTCCTAAGTCCGCTTAAATCCCAAGTTGGCTATCACAAGCCCGAACACCTCTTTAACACGCTCCTGTTCCAACAAGCCAATTATCACAGCGAACAAGACTGTACTCCCAACACCTTTGGCAAGAAATGAGATAGCCGCCCCGCCCCCCATCACTGACCCAATCCAGACCAGCGACGGGGTCAAAACCACGCACAGTCCAGCCGGCAACAAATAGAGGGAGAGCAGGTTAACCTGAAGCTCGCGCGAGACATACCATTGTGACAGCATCATGCCGGTAAACATCATCAGGCTGATTGCTACAGCGACCCCTGCCGCCCCCCACTTCAGGACAGCTACCGGCGCCAGAACCAGCAGGATAACTGCCATGACGGCAGTCACGCGGCGGGCAAGCCTTTCGCGGCGGACCGGTATAAGGAGCTGGACATTGTTCTGCCACAGGGGGCGCGCAATCATATACAGACCCAGCAGGCGCACCAGCGGGGCAATGGACAGCCAATTCACCCCCAACAAGATGCGGATGATCTCCTCAGCAGCCCCCAGCATCATAATACTCGACAGCGCCACCACACGGGCCAACAGCCATGTTGTCAGGGTATAAGCACGTTCCAGCACCTGACGGCCTGCCGCATAACTCTGCGAGTACAGCCCCAGTGCCAGCGCCCCGATTGCGCTGGCAAAGAAGTCCATTGGCATCTTAGCCAGCGTGTAGGCCTTAGAATAGAAGCCAAGGGCCTCGTCTCCGCGCAGTGTGCCCACCAGCCAGCTATCCAGCATGAAGGTGATCAGGCCGAGCAGTCCGTTTGTCCACAGCGTGAAGCCAAACGCGATCACGTCGCGGGCCACTTGAGCGTCCCACCCCCATCTGAGCCGGCGGCGGACAACCACCAGCGAACCCAGCCCAGAAACTACAACTGGAATGGCGGCATCCGCCAGCAGGGCAAGCAGGGGATGGTTGAAATAGGCCAGCCAGACTGCAACTGCCAGCGCCAGCACAGCTCCCAGCAGACTCAGAAGAGAAAGAATCCCCTGTTGAATGTCACGCTGTAAGAGATAGAGCGGCAGTGAGGTGAAGGCCACCGCCAGCCTCACCCCCATCAGGGCCGCAATCGCATACCAGCACAGCGTTGAACAGATGCCCGGCGCAATCAGATAGAGCAGGCCTGCCAGAAACACACCAGGGATGGTTGTTGCGATCTCCAATCCATACAGCGTAGCAAAGCGGGCCGGATGGTCGGTCGGGTAGCTGATGGTGACGTCCTTCATCTCCATCCTGAGCAGGCTCAGGAAGGAAACCCACGTCGTGGCCAGCGCCACAACCCCGAAAATCTCCGGCGCGACCAGACGGGCCAGAATGGCCCCCTTGATGATGCCAATCCCAAAAGCGCCATATTGGGCAATGGTGACATAGATACCGCCGCGTAGGGCGCGGCGGGCGATCTGATCAGGAGGTAATGAGGAAGAGTTTTCCACTGACGATTTCGCTTTGGTGCAGGATGCCGGCGGCTCTCTTAAGAACAAGCTTGCGAGTTCAGCGCTAGGGTGTAAAGTATACCATTGGTCCTATCCGGTAACCAAACCAGCGCAAGAGCCGCCTGACCATGGCGCGGTAACACCGCCCAAGCCGATAAAGGATGAATCAGATATGCCGGCTTGGATGCCTCGCCGGTAGCCGAATACTGTGACCAGCTAGTCCTGCTCAAAACGGCCTGCCCGAATCGGCCAACCTGCTGGCCGTGCCCCTGCCCGAAAAGAGCGTCTGATCAGCCCGGCTTGCGCACCGCGCCGAACCCTCCCGCCCGCAGAGGAGTCAGTTGGTGTTGGCTGACGAACTCATCAAAGGCGGTGTTGGCACGAATATCATCGGAAAGAAGACTGCCGCCGGCAACAACAGCCGGCCATGCGGCGGCGAATTCCCATGCCATATGTTCGTAACTGTGGTCGCTGTCGTGGATAAATATATCTACCTGCCCGACCTGCTCCAGAACGCCCGGCAACAGAATCTTGGCATCGCCCAGATGCTGGTGATGACGGCCCCTTAGCCACTCAGGCACAGCCCATCCCGACCCCTGCCCCTCCGGCAGGCCGGCATGAATCCAGATGCCGTCACCGTCGTACTCGCCCAGCGTGCCGGTTGGGGGCAAGTCCACCGTATGCAGTTCCCCGTACTGGTTGCGATCCAGCGCCCGCAGAATGAAAGCCGACGAGTTGCCGGGTGTCCCGCCTGTCTCCACAACAACTGCAGGCTTCATTACCCGTACAAGCGTGTACAGCATCACGGGGTGGAAGTAGGGACTGCCGCCGGTGAGCGAAAGGAACATGAAATCAGTACCGCGCGGCTCACGTTTCGTCAATTGCCTGTGGCGGCCCAGAAAGTCCCGCAGAAAGGCCTCATCGCGCCAGACCTCGTACATGGCCTCGCGGACAGTCTCGCGGGGGGCGCCGGTCAGGCCCATCACTAGATTCTCTGCACGGACCACCTGCCGGGTGTGATACCACACCAGACGCGGATCATGACAGTACCGCAGGCCTTGCCAGAAGTTAAGCGGCGGCAGGGGGAAGTAAAAGTCAGGTTGTGATGACAATGGGGATTCCCTTCCACTGCGGGCAACAGGCTGTTTTGCGTTTTACATCCATCTTCTGGATGCCAAAAAGCCCCCCGCAGAAGATTCGAACGGGGGACAGGCGGCCAGAGAAAGAAAGCACGCACTACTTCCCCAGCAGGGCATTCAAATGCTCGATCAACTGAGAAGGCGTGATAGGCTTGGTCAGGTAGAGATCAACGCCCAGTTCGTCCGCATAAGCCCGCATGACACTCTGCTCATGGGCCGTGAGAATCACGACTTTGGCAGTTTGGCCCTCCGAAGCCTTCTTGATCTCTTCGATCACCTGATAACCATCCACACCGGGCATGGCGATATCCACAATAGCCAGTTCAGGCTTTTGCTCTCTGAAGATTTTCAGGCCAATGTTTCCATCAATGGCTGGCAATACCTCAAAGCCGGCATTCTGAAGGGCCAGCTTAAGGATGTCAAGGATGGTTTTGTCGTCATCAATCACCAGCACCCGGGCTTTTGCCATTATGACCTCCTGAGCCAGAGAGTAAAATCTACATATGATGGAAGTATTAATCTATTGCTCCCATCAGGCAGTCTCCGCTGAGGGCTGACGCAACAGCCAGAGGCCTACAAAAGTATACCATACCCCCAGCAGGAACATGTAAACATTCCCGGCCCACAACACGACACGCACCCCTCGATACAGTGCAAAATCCATCCACACCAGCGCAACCGTCAACAGAATAACCGGCCCCAGCGCCATAAAGGCGGCAAAGAAAAGTGCCGCCGGCCCCAGCCGCCGGCGGGCCACAATGACTGTCTGCCAGCCGGCAAAGGCAAGAAAGATCAGGCCGATGACTCGGTAGATCAGCACAGGCAGCAGGGGAGAATAGCCCAGCCATTGATCAACCCGCGCCGGCACCAGAGTCAGCACTGCTCCCAGTGCCCAGTTCAGCACCATATCCCCAAAGAACAAGCGTTTGAGCGTGAAGTCACATGCGGACTTAGCGGTCATGCCTGCTCACTCTCCTGCAACAAAGCACGGATCAGCGCCAGTTGCCGGATGGCATGGTCGCGCCATGTCTGGTCATCCGATGCAATATAGGCCGCCAGGTCCTGTATAGCGGCCCGATAATTTCCCATTGACTGATGTGCCATTCCCCGGCAGAAGATCGGCTCCGGCCAGCCGGGACGCAAGGCGAGCGCCGCGTTGAAGTCCGCTACCGCTTGAGAGGCCTGGCCTAACTCCCGCCACAGCAAAATACCCCGCTCAAGATGGGCCTGACTGAGCGTCGAATCGAGTGCCAGCGCATGTCCATAACAACCAATAGCACGAGCAAACTCGGCTTGACTACCCAGCACAATCCCGTAATGACGGTGAACCTTGCCCAGCCATAGAAAATAGGCGGCCTGCAGGCGCTTCCAAAAGCTAGGGGATGGAGGTCTGTGCAACATACTTCCATTATAGCATGAGCGCCCAAATGCGCTGTCACTTTGAGCAGAGTACACTCCGGCGGGCGCTAAAACGCTTAATTTTTTTGGACAACCCTGCCCGCTATGTGGTACAATCTCGCCCTGCAATCTGGAAGTCATGACTGTAGGAGGAAGGCTTGGCAAACACGAAATCAGCCAAGAAGAGCATTCTGGTCAACGAGCGCAGGCGGATTCGCAACCGGATTCATCGGGGGCGTGCGCGCACCGAGATCAAGAAGGCCCGCAAGGTTATCGCCAGCGGCGATCTAACTGCTTCTGTTGAGGCAGTACGTCAGGCTGTCAAGTGGATTGATCACGCGGCCAGCAAGGGTGTGCTCCACAAGAACAACGCCGCCCGCCGTAAATCCCGTCTGATGAAGCGGCTGGCCCAGCTCGAAGCCGCTAAGAAGTAAAAGGGGCGGGCCAATCGGCGGTCCGCCCTCCGCTCTTTGTTCTCTTCCACGGAGAACATGGAAGGCACACAAACCTATTTCTGTGCCTTCCACGTCCTCGGTGGATTTGTTTTTAATCCCCCGGTTCGAACCGGTAGCCCACACCTCGTACCGTAAGAATATGGCGCGGCGAACGGGGATCGGGTTCAATAGCCTCACGCATCCAGCGCACGTGCACGTCCAGTGTGCGGGTATCCCCCACATAGTCTGTATCCCACACCTGCCGCATCAAGAAACCCCGATCAAGCGTCTCACCGGGGTGGCGCAAAAAGACCTCCAGCAGGCTGGCGGTCTTAGGTGTCAGGTGTTGCTCACGCCCGTAGGCCTGCACAACACGCGCGTTCAGTGCCAGCCGGATCGGCCCTACCTGTGTCACCTCTTTACGAGCGCCCGGCAGTAATCGCCTGATGTGATTGATCAGCTTGCGCGGGGTAAAGGGGAGCACCAGCACGACCTCAGCCGGTGAGCTTTCAAGGGCCGTCTTCTCATCCTTCGGCAGGATATGGATCATCGGCACACTGCCATGACTCTCATGCAACAGGCGGCAAATCCGCAACCCATTTGTCCCGAGAGAAGCCGCGTTAAGCACAATCAACGCCGGGCTGACCTGTTCAGCAAAGGTCAAGGCCTGCCGCCCTGTCTGGGCAACGATCACCTTGAAACCTTTGTGCTCCAGAGCCGCCCCAAACGTTTCTTCTTTCTTGCCGCCGGCCCGCTCAACAAGCAGGATGATCTCTTCGGACATGGCGCTCATTATATTCTCAACCAACAGGAACAGACAAGTAGCCCCACAGCCAGAGAACACGAGCTGATCAATCCTCTCACAGGGAAGTACCGGCAGGCATTACCTCCGATTTCCCTGTTACGGCGTTTGCATTTACAATGCCCTTGCAAGGGGGAGCAGCACCAATGCGACACTTGATTCGGGAGCTGGCAACCCAGTACCCTATTGCCAGATTGTTGAATGCGTGGGCTACGTTGACCGAAGAGCTTTTGCATGAGGCGTTGACCATACAGGCCATCCCTGCCCCTACCTTTGAGGAACTCGCCCGCGCTGAGTACGTGAGATCGCGCATGAGCGGGCTGGGGGTGCAGGACGTTGAACAGGATGAAGTAGGCAACGTCTATGCCCGCACTCCCGGCATAGACCCGGCACGTCCGGCTGTATTGGTCAGCGCCCATCTTGACACTATCTTCCCGGCTGACAGCGACCTGACTACCTTCCATGCTAAGGAGGAGGAGAGGATTTACGGGCCGGGGCTGGGAGATAACAGCCTGGGTGTGGCGGCTCTGATCACGCTGGCAGGGCAACTCCGCCAGCAGGGGATCGATCCTGCGGCGGACATCTGGTGGGTAGCCACCGTATGCGAGGAGGGGCTGGGCGACTTGCAGGGGATGCGGCGCGCCTTTCAGCGCCTGAGGGAACGTTGCGGTGTTGCGGTTATTCTGGAGGGGATCGGGCTGGGGCGGATATACAACGCCGGGTTGGGAGTGCGGCGGTTGCGGATCACTGTCAAGGGGCCGGGCGGTCATAGCTGGCTTCACGCTGAGCGCCCCAGCGCCATTCATCACCTACTGCGGTTGGGTTCAGCGCTGGTGGACGAGATCAGGCCGCCTGCTAACCCTCGCAGTTCATTCAACATCGGGCTAATCGAAGGAGGCACCTCGATCAATACACGAGCGCCGGAGGCCAGCCTCTCCATTGACCTGCGCTCGGTGAGTGCGGCTACCCTGGCCGCGCTGGAGTCTCAGATCAACGAGACCGTTGGGCGGTTCTCCCGCACGCCCGGCCTGGACATCTCCAGCCAGGTGATTGGCGACCGTCCTAGCGCCGCGCTGTCCCCTGCCCATCCGCTGGTACAAGCCTCGCAGGCTGTTCTGGAATATGTCGGCTACCCGACTTCCGCGCTGGAAACCGGCTCGACCGATGCCAACATCCCTCTGGCAGGCGGCATGCCGGCTGTCTGCATCGGCCTGACGACCGGCGGCAACGCTCACAGCACGGGTGAATTCATAGATACAGTCCCCCTTACCGCCGGTATGCGTCAGCTTACCCTGCTCACCCTGCTGGCGGCAGAACACTCAGCAGAATGGCGCCAATGGGAGGGCAGTCCCTAGAGCCGGGCAGGTATCGGCCCGATTGCGCAAATCAAGTCCCCTGTATTACCATGTCGTGTATCTGGTGTCTTTACCCATACCTTCTGGAGAGAACCCTATGCCGCCTTTAACCATCGGAACGGCTGTTGCAAAACCGGGCCAGATCACCTACGGATGGTTCGACGCAGTCGGCCTTCCCACTGGCGAGATGGACCGCTTCCCGGTGATCGTGGCGCAGGGAACTGAGGCAGACGGCCCGGTGATGTGGATCACGTCCGGGATACACGGCGATGAACACACCGGCCCGGTCGTGATCTCACAGTTGATCACGCCGGAGCTGACAGCCTCATTGCGCGGCACGCTGATCGCCATTCCCGCTCTTAACCCGGCGGGGTTGCGTGTCAAACAGCGTAGTCCTTACTATCTGCCTGACAGCGACCCCAACCGCCTGTTCCCTAAGCTGGACCGCAAGCCGCGTGACAAGTCCGACCCCGATGAAGGCCCCCCCTCCGACCTGGAGCTGGCCTATCAACGCCTCTATGATGCCATCCTTGCCAGTCAGCCTGTCTGTCTGGTTGACCTGCACAACGCATGGTACGGGTCAGTGCCGTTTGTCTTCCGTGATGTGGTGTTCTATCACAAAGCCCGCAGTAAGGGGATCACCCGTCCGCAGGCTCAGGCCCTGCTGGGCCGTATGAATGAGATGCTGGACGCACTCGGTTTCACAATTATTAATGAATTTGCCGCTGAGTCGTACCTCACGAAGAACCTGCACCGCTCCGTCAGCGGGGCTGTGCTGAACGCGGGAGGCATCCCGGCTGTCACGATTGAGCTTGGCTCTCATTTGCACATTGACCCCGGTGTCGTCGAGGCATGTTGTGCCGGCCTGCGCAATGTCATGCGCTGGGCAGGACTGCTGAGCGGGGAGCGCGAGCCGGTTGAGGGGATTCCGGTGATTCAACCGGGTTATCCGGTGCGGCGGCATGTCTACCCCTATGCACCGCAGGCTGGCTTTGTTCACTTTCTGGCCCGTGCCGGCGAGATGGTGCATAAGGGCCAGCCTCTCGCCCGCCTGACTGACGTGTTTGGCCGCCCGGTCGGCGACGACGACGGCCTGTTGCGCAGTGAGTATGATGGCTTTGTGATCGGGTGGTATCACGGCATCGTGCGCTACCAAGGCGACGCCATCATGTGCCTCGCCATCCGTGATGAGAGCGATCTGCTGGTGCCTTACAAAGAGTAGGGGGGATAACCTTCCACCCCTGCACAAAGATCAACGATCACGCAACCGGCGCGTCCGAATGTCGGGCTTTGCGCCGGTGATCGCTTCCAGCGCCTCGGCGGCCAGATCATCGGCCTCCAGCAGAGACTCCACAGCCTTGCGCGACAGCCGCCGGGGAAAGAACGCCCAATGGCGTGCCACCAGCGGAAAGCGGGCCTGCCCGACGGCTTCATCCCAAGGGAAGACAATCCGCTCCATCAGCACGTGAGGATCGGTCTGGGGGGTAATATCCGGCCAGCCCCGCATCTGCTCAACGAGGGCCTGTACCATTCGTTGCCGGATGCGTTTGAGGTTGTCCCACGAGAGGTACAGGACTACCCCGTAGAGAAGGATAAGTCCATTGATGACAGCCGCGTTGGCTTCGTAAAAGTGTAGCAGGCCCCGGCCCCATACCCCCAGAAGCCGCTCGATCAATGCTTGAGTAGCCTCGCTCATGGATTACTCCTCAGCGCATCGCGCAGACGGCGCAGATTGGCTGTGATCTCCCCGCCGGCAAAGACTGCCCGCCCGGACACAATCGTGTCAGCCCCAGCCGCAACTACCTCTGCGATGTTGTCCGCATCAATACCCCCGTCGGCAGTGATGCCCAGCCGGGGATGATGCTCTTTGGCGAAGGCCGCCGCCGCGCGCACATTGTCCAGCACAGCAGGCAGGTATGGACAATCCGGCATTTCCGGTTCAGTGGTCAAGATCAGCACAAAGTCCAGATAAGGCAGAAGGTAATCCACACGCGGAAAGGGAGTCTTGGGGTTGAAGGCCAGTCCGGCCCGCTTGCCCATCCCTTGAATCATCCTCAGGGTACGGCGGGGGTACAAACAGGCCTCATAGTGCACCGAGATCGCATCAGCTCCCAGACTTGCCACCAGCGGCACGATCTGCTCCGGATTGTCCACCATCAGGTGCACATCGAACGGCAGGCGTGTCAGCGGACGCAGTTCAGCAATCAGGCGTGTTCCCAGCGTCATGACGGGCACAAAATGGCCGTCCTCAAGGTCAAAGTGAATGGCATCCGCACCGGCACGCTCAAGCTCAGCGATGGTGTCGGCCAGATGCCACATTGGCGCTGAAGCCAGCGAGGGGGCAATAGAAATGTGAACCATATCAGGAGAAGCCATCATGACCGTCCTAACACAAGCGGGATGGACAAGCCCCCTGTTGCGGCAGGGGGCTGTTCGTTGCCGGAGAACGGCTCAGTCGCCGTTGCCTTCCTCAGGCGGCTTGATCAGCTTCTCGCCGAGCGGGAATCTCGTCTTGATGAAATACAGCAGTACGATGAACGCCAGCGTCACAATGATCGCTACCACCTGCGGCGTCTGGAACAGGTAATACAGGCCGTAGGAGGTTGGGATGGCCGCATCGCTCATGACCGTGTAGGTGGCATAACCGGACGGGATGTCCACTGAGACGCCGCTGGTTGTCACCATGTTGGTCACAGCCGGCGCCAACAGGGTAGTGAAGATCAGGCCGATGCCCATCACAATGGCGCCCAGGATGACGGTTAACAGCACGTCACCAAATACCAGCGGGGCCAGCATAGCCGCCACAAACGGCCCGTCAGCCAGATCAATGAACGGCAGGGTGCGGTTGCCCAGCGGAGCCAGTGCCAGCGCCAGCAGAATCTCGACCGGGACCATCAGCAGGCCAGCCGCGATCACACCGGGGTTGCCAATCAGCACAGCGGAGTCCAGCCCAATGAAGAACTTGCGTCCGGCAAACCGTGAGGTCATGAAGTTGCGTGCCGCCTCAGAGACAGGGGTCAAGCCCTCCATCAGGATAGCAACCATACGCGGCACCAGCAACATCACAGCGCCGGTGTTGACAGCCGTGAGCAGGGCATCTTGAACTCCCTGGCCAGCCAGCAGACCCAGAATCAGGCCGATGATGAAGCCCAGCACCATCGGCTCGCCCAGCAGGCCAAGGCGCTTGCGGATCGTATCCGGGTCCAGCCGGAGGTTCTTGAGGAAGGAGATACGATCCACGATCAGCGCGAACGGCAGGGCCAGCATCATGTAGCCCGCCGACTGTAGGTGCGGGATTGAGATGCCGGGGATTTTGAAGTGCTTTTGGATCAACGGGGCTGACCAGTCAGCAAGGAACAGCGCAATCACCAGTGTGGCCGCCGCGGCGAACAGGCCCATCGCAAAACTGCCGGTGATGAACTGAACAATAGCGCCGACAAAGGCCATGTGCCAGAAGTTCCACAGGTCAATGTCGAGCGTCTGGGTCAGCCCGATCAGCAGGAGGATGATGTTAAGCACGATACCAATGGGAATAATGACATTGCCCACCGGCGTCCCAAAGGCGAGGGCGGAGGCCGCCGGCCAGCCAATGTCAATCACGTCAAGGCCGGTGCCGGTACGCTCCGCAAAAGCTGAGCCAATTGTGCTGAGGGTACTGCCGAGCAGGCCGACGGTCAAGAAGATACCGACAAAGGCAATGGCAGTCAGCAGGCCGCTCCGAATGGCACTGTCCCATTTCTGGCCAAGGATAATGCCCAGCACCGCCACAATGACAGGCAAGGCCAGCAATGGGCCTACCGAGTTGAGGAAGTTACCGATAGTCTCAAGAAAGGCCTCCATGTTCTCATCCCTCCTTATTGGATTGTTTTAGAACACTGAGCAACTCCTGCAATGCTTCCTGCTCACCGACGCCAGTGAGGAGCGGAAGCCCGTTCACAACCGGTACAATGTGGAGTTCGTCCGGGATAGAAGTGGTCGCCACGATGGCATCAGCATCAAGCCGGGAAGGGGATAGCTCGGTCACGCGGTACTGGTAGATTTGCGCTTCGACTTGATTCGCGGCTAGAAACTTCTCGATCTTGACCCGTAACATGGTGGAGGTGGCGATCCCGGTGGCACAGACAACAAACACCTTTTTCACTACAGCCACTCCTTTGACAAGTGAAAAAGCCAGCGAGACCAAGAGAAAGTCAGGGGCAATATGCAGGTGAGGATAAGTTTAGTCATCCTCACCTGTCATGATAGGATAACACCATTATATATCAAAAGATGTGTGCCGGAACAGGCAATTTTAGATGTTCCGTCTGGGGTCACACTTGCGGCATAAGGGAGGGGTTACTCCATAGCCAGCCTCACCCGCGCGTCCACTGCATACGCACCCTGACCGGCATCCTGGACGATCAGCGGGTTGATCTCGATCTCCGAAATCTCGGCCCAGTCGAGGCTGATCTGTGCCAGCCTGAGGATCACATCCACCACTGCCTCGCGGTCAGCGGGCACTGCCCCGCGATAACCCGCCAGTAGAGCACCTGCCGCTGTCCGGTCGAGCAGATCATTGGCCTGCCGGTGCGTCAGGGGAGCCAGCTCAAACGCCACCTCGCGTTGCAGTTCAACGCGCGTCCCCCCTACCCCGGCCATCACCAGCGGTCCAAACTGCGGATCGCGTACCACACCCACGATGATCTCGGCCTGCCCCTTAACCATCCGCTGGACATAAGCCCCCTTGACTCCCGATCCAAAGGGAGTCTTTCCAGCCTGCCTCATCATGGCCTTAAAGGCAGAGCGTAACTCGCTGGCATTCTCCAAGTTCAGCATGACGCCGCCCACATCGGTCTTATGCGTCAGACCCTCAGCCGCCAGCTTAAGCGCTACCGGATAGCCCACTGTCTTGGCTAGAGCCAGCGCATGCTCGATATTGGGAGCAAGGCCGCTGGCAGGCGTTCGGATGCAGTAAGCGGCCAGCAGTAACTCGACCTGTTCCGGCGTCAGCCAGCCGTTACCGGCAGGCATCTGCCGGTTGACCTGCAAGCCGGCCTCAATTGTGATGCGGGCCGTCTCAAGATCACATTCTGGCGGGCGGGTCGGCTCGCCTATTTCAGCCAGCGAGTCAAGCCACTGCTTCCGTTGCCACATAGAAGCCAGCGCCCGCCCTGCCCGCTCTGGGAAGGTGAAATTGGGGACATGACGTTGTTGAAGGACACGTGCGGCCTCGCTCTCCGGTGTGACGCCCATCAGCACAGACAGGATCGGCTTGCCGCGTGCCAGCGGGCTGGTAGAGACATCCCCCAGCACATCGGCCAGGCTGACAGGCGCAAACCAGTCGTTGGGTGCCATCGCCACGACCACCGCATCCACCCCCGGATCGGCCAGCAGAGCATCGAGGCACAGGCCGTACACTGCCGGCCCGGAGCCGGCGATCACATCCACCGGATTCTCTGCGCTGGCGGCAGGAGGAATACGCGCCCGGATGAAGGCTTTGGTCGCCTCAGAGAGCACTGCCTGTTTCAGGCCGGCCATCTCCAGCGCATCCATAGCCACCACACCCAGCCCGCCGGCGTTGGTCAGCACGGCTACGCGGTTACCGCGCGGAAGGGGCTGTGAAGCCAGCGTGCGCGCCCAATCAAACATCTCTTCCATGGTGTCGGCCCGCAGGACACCCGCCCGCCGGAAGGCGGCATCATAAGCGGACTCAGCCCCTGCCAATGCGCCGGTATGGCTGGCGACTGCCTTCGCGCCGCCCTGCCCCCGCCCGGCCTTCAGCGCGATCACGGGTTTGCGGCAGGCTACCTGACCGACTATCTCGACAAACTTCCGCCCGTCCGACACCCCTTCCATATAGACCGTCACCACATTGGTCTGGGGGTCGCGGCTGATCACCTCGATCAGCTCCGCCTCGCTGACACCTGCCTGATTGCCCAGGCTGACGATCCGGCTGAACCCTACCCCCGCTGAACGCGCCCAGTCCATAATCGCCACCACCAGCGCTCCTGACTGGGACACAAACCCAATGTCGCCGGGGCGGGGCACCCCTACCACAAAAGTCGTATTGAGGGGAGTGTGCGTGTCAATCGTGCCAATGCAGTTAGGGCCGACCAGCGCTATCCCATACCGCTGTATCACCCCCTTGATAGCCTCCTCACGGGCGGCCCCCTCCGGCCCTGTTTCACGGAAGCCGCCGCTGATGACGGTAACAGCCCGCACACCCCGTTCGCCGCAGGCTTCCAGCTCTGCCTCAACGCGCGGCGCAGGCACACAGATCACCGCTAGATCAAGTGGATCAGGCACAGCGGCAATCGAAGGGTAAGTCTTGAGGCCCAGAATCGTGTCAGCATTGGGGTTGACGGGGTAGATCGCCCCCTGATAGCCATACTGGACGAGGTTCCGTACTACGCCATAGCCCATCTTGTGCGGCTCGCGCGAGGCTCCAATCACCGCCACACCACGAGGTTGAAAGAAGGCCGAAAGATCGTAAGAGCTGGTCATGGTTTGTGCTTCTCCACTGGATACTGCTCTCAAGTGCCAAGTTCTCTTATTGCGCCGGACACAACATCACCAGGTCAGTGTCGCTGGAAAAAACCAGACAGCCTGTCGTCGGTGAAACACCCAATGTCTCCTCCTCAACATGGTTGACTGTAAGCTGAACCGCTCGGCCATCCTGACCCAAGATATACACTTCATAGTCTCCGTCCCGGTTGGATAGAAATGCTAACTGACTGCCATCCGGCAAGTAGAGAGGAAAGACATCGTCGGTAGGACTATTTGTGTATCGCCGGGTCTGCCCATCGGGCCCCAGCTCATAAATCTCAAAATTTCCGCTACGGTCGGAAGCAAACACCACCCGACTGCCGTCCGGGGAATACGACGGCATATCGTCGTAAGCACTGTTGTTCGTCAACCGCCGCGTCTGGCCCCTTGCATCCAGTTCATAGATTTCAAAGTCCCCGCTTCGATCAGACGAGAACAAGATACGACTGCCATCCGGCGAATAGGAGGGATACCAGTCAGCCGCATCATTGTATGTCATCTGCCGGGCCTGACCGTCCGCCCCCAGCTCGTAGATTTCAAAGTCTCCGTCCCTGTTGGACGCAAAGACAATCCGGCTCCCGTCCGGCGAATAGGAGGGATACCAATCAGCCGCATCATTGTATGTCATCTGCCGGACCTGACCGTCCGCTCCTAGCTCGTAGATTTCAAGGTCCCCATCCCTGTCGGACGCAAAGACGACCCGGCTCCCGTCAGGAGAAAAGCTAGGACTTAAGTTGTAACCTACGCTGACAAGCACTGTCCATTGATCGCCTCCGCCGCCTACAAAACGAAAAGCCCGGGGGATAGGCCGGAGCACAACAGCCAGCACGCCGGCCAGAACCACCACCCCAACCAGCACCGCCAGGCAATCGGTCAACAGCCAACGCCGGCGGGGCCGGGCCGTCTGAGCGGCTACCGGAACAGCTATGGGCGGAGCAGGCAGAGGCGGAGCAACAGGCATCGGCTCGGTATAGGGGAATGCAGCCGGCGGCAGAGATTCTTGGAGGGTAGCAGTTCCCGGATCAGGCACGGTGGCCAGTGATTCAAGCGGCACAGGCGGCACTGGAGGGGCCTTCGCCACGACGGTTTCTGCGCGAGTCTGCACTCCGGCGGACGACACAACCGCTTGCAGGTCAGAGGCCAGCTCACGCGCAGACTGGTAGCGGGTCTGAGGGTCTTTGGCCATTGCCTTCTCAACTACCACCTGTACGGCATCCGGCAGATCAGGGCGCAGTAAACGCACATCAGGCACTGGCTTGCTGACATGCGCCAGCAGGACGCCCATTGGCGTTGGTGCTTCGTAAGGCACTCTGCCGGTGAGCATCTGGTAGAGCGTGACCCCCAGCGCATAGATGTCTACCAGCGGCGACAGGCTCCCCGGTTCGGACATTTCCGGCGCCATGAAATGTGGTGTGCCGACTATCCCGCTCCCTGTCAGGTAGGCGGTAGTCTCTGACACTTTAGCAATGCCAAAATCAGCCAGATAGGCATTTCCTTCCCCATCCAGCAACACATTTGACGGCTTAAAATCACGGTGGATAATCCCCCGCCGATGAGCAAAGTCCAACCCCTCGGAGATCTGCTCAACCAGCCGCACCACCTCATTCAGCGGCAGTCCGTTCTGGCTGAGCCGTATGTAATCAGCCAGCGTCCCGCCTTCCATGTAGGCCATGACAATGTAGGGCAAACCGCCTTCCTCACCAAAATCATGCACCGGCAGAATGCGGGGATGTTTGAGATTCGCGATGACCTTTACTTCACGGTTGAATCGCTCCAGAAAGGTACGATCTTGTAGAAAGGCAGCAGGCAGCACTTTGACTGCTACCTCGCGCCCGATGGAGGTCTGCACGGCACGGTAAACGTTTGCCATACCGCCATGCCCGATCTCCTCCAAAATAGCGTACTGACCCAGCCTGCGTCCCGTTAGTTCAGTCACGATTCACTTCCCTACTCACAAGACGAAGGAGACACAGTTTAAGTATAAGACGGATCGCAGTCGCTGGAAAATCGGCCTGACGGCCAAACGGCCTATCGGAAGCGCACCAGCCCAAAGGCTATTGTCCCAGCCGCACCTAAGGCCAGCCCGCCCTGACCGTACCGTCCCCGTGCCAGCAATCCAATCCCTGCCGCCGCCAGACCGACCGTGCTAAACAGCGCAACCCGGCGGGCCAGTGCATACGAAGCTGTCTCATCGCCGCGATACAACACCCCCCAGCGCAGAATCACCCCGCCATCAAGCTGAGGGCCGGGCAACAAGGAGGAAGCCCCCAGCAGCGCATTGGGGATCACAAACCAGTCGGCCATCTCACGCAGGGTTGTCTGGGGGCGCGTCAGGCCGCGCAAGGCCAAGCCGGCGAGTGCGCTCAGCAGGCTGAAGAGGGGGCCTCCCAGCGCCCGCCCTATATGCTGGTGCGGCCTCACCGAATCATCAGGGTACAGTGTCATAGGGAAGGCCCGCAGGACCACTCCCTTCATGGGCGCACCGACCCGCCGGGCACTCACTGCATGGCCGACAATATGTCCTACGTCGGCATAGAGCAGGCACAGCGTGCGCCAAACTGTCATCCACAAACCGCGCCGCCGAGACACCAATGAGGCCAGCACGCTCAGGCCGATCAGGTAGATGACAAACCCTGCTTTGACAAGGACGGGCATCCCCCCGACCGTGAAGCTCAACACAGTGGCCGCAAAGAACCCGCGCCGACCGCTCACCCGCGCTTCCCTACGGTTGCGGCATAGATGGCGAATTGTTCCTCACCATCTACGCCCAGAACGCTGTTGAGGGCCTGATCTGAGTAAGCACCGATGGCGCACACCCCACAGCCAATGCTCTCTGCGGCCAGATACAGATTCTGGCAGACATGGCCGGCATCCATAAACAGATAGCGGTAGCCACGCATCGGGTACCGCCACAGCATCCGATAGGCCACCGCCACCCAGATGAACAGCACAGCGCTTGACTTGATATGTTTTTGATCAAGGCAGGCGGCGGCAACCTGATCGGCCACCCCATCCGAGAGGTTCACCACACCCAGCTTGTGATCCACCGCAATATAACGATACAGCCCCGGCTTCAACCCCTCGACGCGGTTGATCAGCAAATAGGTTTCAAAGGCATGACGTGCCCCCGCGGAAGGGACAGTCCGGCGTGTGGCGGGACGGGAGGTGATCTCATGGACCCCCTGAGTGCACCACAGCAGATAGGACAGCTCGCCGAGGCTGAGCGGGCGGTCGGCATACTCACGCAGGGTACGGCGCCTTTCGATAGCCTCACGCAGATCAAGCGGCGGCACACGGACCTCTGCTGGAGCGGGCAGATCAAACAAGGTCTGGCCGGGTTCAGGCCCCAGCGTGAGCGGCGGCTGTGGCAATCCCTTGTCTTGATCGGACTGGGGCAGGTTGCCGTACATCGTTTTACGCAGAAATTCTTTGCCAATGTCTTCAGTCACGAGCGGTATCCTTTCTCAGGACAGGGAGAGAATATCAAGACACTTCACTACAGCGGCTCCAGCTCCCGCTCGACCTGTTGATCATAGCGGGCGCGAAGCTGTGCGGTAAAGGGGCCGGGTCTGCCGTCCCCAATGACTGTTTCCTCGATCTGTACGACGGGGATCACGCCGCGTGAGGCGCTGGTCAGCATGGCCTCGCTTAGGTGCAGTAGATCGTCTACCTGCACCGGCTCCAGCGCAACCGGCAGGACGGCAGGAGCAACCTCCAGCAGAATACTGCGGGCGATCCCTTCCAGCACATCTTCCCCTGCTGTACGGAGTACCCCGTCCAGCACAGCGTAGAAATTACTGCTTGTCCCCTCTAAGAGAGCACCATCCTCCCGGCACAGGATCACCTCAAACGCGCCTCCGTCATGCTCAACCGCAAGCTTACGTCGGGTCTCGATAAAGCGTGAGTCTTTGGCGCGGGGCATCTGACGCCGGCTATGGGCAAGGCTGACCCGCACACCCCGCTCATAAACCTCAGCAGAAGGCGGAGAAAACGGCTCCAGCAGGATCAAAGCAGAGTCCGGTTCGGCAAAGGGGATCGTCAGGCGGACGCGCGGCATCTCAATGCCGCCTGCCTCGACGGCCTGCCGTACTGCTGTTCTCAGCCATGCGTCGCTGTGCGGAAAAGGGAAACCCAGCAGTTGTGCGGAAGCTCGCATCCGTTCCAGATGGTGCGGCAGGCGCAGAACGCGCCGCCCCGGATACAAGCGGAATACACTGTACACTCCATGCGCTGTCTGGAGTGTGGCCTCATCCAGCGTGTCGGCATTCAGAGTGAGAGGCTCAAGATCATCACCTTGAGCACGGAAAGCGATGATACGTCCCATGGTAGTTGGCCTCAGGGAGGTGATTTTGGATAACGGGGTGATTATACCGCGCACGGCCACCGCGGGGCGTCATAACCCCCTGCCCTGACAGCAAATATGCCGCCGCTCTCCTCTGCACCGATTCAATAAATGATCTTGCGCGGCAGTTTTCTAGCCTGTTCAACCCAGTCGGTGACTTGCGCCAGACTCGGCAGACGCCGCACCAGCCACGGCTTCTCTTCTTTAAGCGCGGCCAGCCGGGCGTAGAGGTGTTCCGGCACGCGCTGAGCCAGCTCCGGGACTGTGTTCACATCGGCTTGCTCCAGCAGATCGGCGTACTCATCACCGATCCCTTTGATGCGAAACAGGTCCACATGGTTGATCCATTGGAGAAGCATCTTTTCGCTGATGCCGGTCTTGCGGGCCAGCTTGGCGCGGCCTTCCGGCGTGGCCCCCTTCTCTAGGAGCGCTTCTGTTGTATCCACCCCGGCCTTGGCCAGCTTCCGCCCATAGACCTCACCGATTCCCTCTACCTTGGTAATGGGGGCCATCTCCAGCCTCCCGCTAGCGGCGGCGAAGCAGGCGCGGCAACAAAAATGTCAAGAAGAAGACCACCGCCGCTGCCGCCAGCCCTATCACTAGAGGGATCAACAGTGAAGGCTCAGCCGCCACTTCGACGGGGGAAGGCACCTCGCCCTCTCCCCCCATGCCCTCAGAGATGGGTGATGCCGCCAAGTTTCCCATAGTCAACATCGAGACGCACAATGTGCTCAAGACCCCTGTCAGCACTGAGAGCATCAAACTGCCCAAAAACCCCAGTGCCTGCCGGGCACAGCCTGCCTTAGCCACCCGCACGACTGAGCTGGTGGACAGATCAATAATCTGAGCAGGGCGGACTGCGCCGTCCGGCCCTCGCAGGCTGGCCCCCGGCGCATACACCCGGACACGATCCCCTTCACTCAGTACCCCTAATACCTTCCGGCCCCGCATCTCGACCGGTATACGCTCTCCTGCCTCAGTCTGCAGGACAAAGCGCAACACCACATCGTTCCCCTCTGCCTCCATCCGTACACCCAAAACTACCCCTTCGCCCTCGGCCATATCCTTCTCTCCTCAACTTTATCCGGCCCCGCCGCTCAGGTTCAGGCCAATCACGCCCAGCACGATCAACCCCAGTGAGGCAATCTTGAGTGCAGTGAACGGCTCTTTAAACCACAGCCAGCCGATCAACGCCACCAGCGCCGTCCCGACGCCTGACCAGACAGCATAGACGGTGCTGATGTCCAGCCGCTTGAGCGCGAAAGTGGTAAAGGCAAAACTAATGCCATAGCAGACGAAGATTGAGATGGACGGGATTAAGCGGGTGAAACCCCGTGAGAGCTTCATCGAAGTTGTGCCCATCACCTCAAAGGCAATGGCCGCAAACAGCAAAAACCAGCTATTCATCGCAGTACCTCATTGTACACGAGGGTCACAACAGGCAATAGGCCGAGAGCCGCTGTTAAGGGGGAGGGTACGCCTTTGCCCCTTATTCTTCCCCGCGCCCCCGCCGCTCCCGCTTGCTCTTAAGCAGGGCCAAAGCCGTCCCGCGGCCGGAAACAGGCTGGGGGGGCGCCTGCCGCGCCGCAGGCGGCGGTGCGGCAAGCACCTTCCCTTCGGCCTCCCCGCGCTCGATCTGCTCTTCATCACCTTGCACAGGCAGACGGCCAGAGGATCGAGGGACAGGACGGCGCTCTTTCACTGCCAGCAATGCCCCCACACGGGAGGCACCCGGCTGGACAGCCGGGGTACGGCGGCGGGCACTAAGCCCCAGCCGCGCGGCCAGTTTGGCTAGATCGGTGCGGGTGATCACCAGCCGCCGGACTGCAATGTCAATCGGCAACAGGAGTGTCGCGGCCAGCAACAGCCACGGCCACACGGGATAGCTGTCGCCTCCGCCGCGCAATGTGTGGGCAAAAGCCTCCGCCGGTTGCCGGATGACCGATCCGCCCGTCAGGCCGGCGATATAGGCCAGATAGTCCGGGTCTCCCTCCAGAGAGCGGTATTCCGGTGAATAGGCCATCACCCAGCCGGAGGTTTGCGCCAGCGCGGCCTGCACCTCCGAGCCGGCGCCCGGCTCTGCCCCTGCCACACGCACGAAATAAGCCCCTTCCTGATCCGGCTCGAACGTCCCCTCGTACCGCCCTGGCGCGACCTGACGGAGCGTCAGCGGCGTAGCGGACAGATCAGGCGCGACGACACTGGCGGTCATGTCCAGCCCGTTGAGGTAGGAGCCGTCATCAGCCAGCGCATCCACCACCACCCGCGCCAGTTCACCTTCCTGAACTACACGTACCTCAACATTCTGATTGACCCCTTCGGTCATTGTCCAGCGTACCGCCTGCGACCAGAAACGGGCGTAATCAGGCCACGCAGTCCAGTTGACCGCCCATCGTCCGGTAGCGTCAGAAGTCCATGCCGCCGCCCGCCCCAGCCCATACTGCCAGACCGCCAACAACGGGTCGCCCTCATCAGTGGCGAGAATCTGCTGGGCGACAGGCTTGATAGTCGTGCCGACATAGCCCAGCAGTGACGGCGTCGCGCTGATACCGCTCAAGATCGGGCTGCTGGCAGTCAGCGAGGGGTAAAACTCATGCTCGATGACATAGGCCCGTGTAGCGATTACCATCTCTTCGGTAAAAATCTCCGGGATAGTGTCCACATTGTAGGCATAGTGGAAGCGTCCGTCGGCCAGTTCGGGCAACTGCTCGATCCACTCGGCATACCCCTGACCAATGGCAATCACCGAGAAGGTGATGCCGTATTCCTCATACATCTGCTGTACCAGCTCAACGTTGCCGGAAGGATCAGCGCCGCCGTCAGTCAACAGGACAATGTGGCGAAGCGGGCTGGGATCATCGGGCAGAACACGGCTGGCCGCCAGCACACCGGCGTAGATGTCTGTTCCGCCGTCAGCGCGGATGGTTCCTACCCGGCGGGCGATCTCAGCAAGGTCCTCCGCAGGGCCAAGCGGCACAACCCATGAGGCCGACTCGTCAAACGCGATCACCCCCACATGATCCAGCGGCCCCAGCAGATTGATCGAGCGCAAGACCGCTTCTTTGGCCAGCTCAACCTTCTGGTATCCTCCAAGGCTGGTATCAGCCATTGAACCAGACTTGTCAATAATATAAAGCACAGCGATCTGCGGCAGGCGCTCCTGATCCTTGAGCTGCATCTCGACCGGCAGTACTTCTTCCAGCGGCGTCATGAAGTAACCGCCCGGCGCGTAAGCATGCGGCCCTCCAATGACCACCAGCCCGCCGCCCAGATCGCGCACATAAGTCTGGAGCACCAACATCCCAGCCGGCCCTAGACTGCGGGCCGGCACATCCACCAGAACAACACTCTGATAGTCCGACAGCGTGGCCAGATCAGCAGGCAGGGCCGCCCCGCTGGTCTGATCTACTACCAGCCCTTGCGCCACCAGCGCCTGCCCCAGATTGGCCGCTTCGGTCTCGTCGTCAGCCACGATCAGCACGTGCGGCGGCCCGGTCACCTGCGTAAAGGCCGACAACTCATTGTTCTGGTAGAACACATCCTCACCCTGCGGGACAACCTGTACGCGGAAGGAAGTCAGCCCCGGCTCAGAAGCCGTCAGCGTGAAAGCATAGCGGTTGATCCCTTCAACCAGCGCGACGGTCTGCTCGACCAGCACCTGCCCGCCGCCGGTCACACGCAGGACAGCACTTGTCTCAACGCTTGATTCAATCGTGACTGTCAGATCAAAGACCTGCCCTTCACTCAGACGGGTAGGTGCATCTACCCCTGTGACAAGCACTTCAGCGCCCTGCACAGAAGGCATCAGCACAGCCACGATCTGCACCCCCGAAGAGGCCGCCAGACGGGCGGCCTCTTCGGCATCGCCGGCATTTGCCAGCCCGTCCGAGAGGATCACCATCCGCCGCGCCGCGCCGGGCGGGTAGAGCGCCAGCCCCAGCCGGATCGCCTCAGCCAGATCAGTATGCAAAGGCAATACCTGCGACTCCAGCGGCCCGACCTCGCGGGCAGACGACATAGGCCGCTCAACCAGTGCATCGGCTCCAAACACCACAATAGCGGCCTGATCGTCTGGGCGCATCGCCCGGACAGCCTCTTCTACATACTGGCGGGCCGCCTCGACTGATGCAGGCGGCATGGAGTCAGAGGCATCAATCAGAAAGACCACTGCCAGCCTGTCTGCCGCGCCAACGATCTGCAGGCCCCCCAGCCCCAGCACCAGCAAAATGACGATCAGGGTGCGCAGGGCCAGCACGGCCCAAGCCCGCCCTCGCCCCCACATGCCGGCGGGTCGTCCCAGCCAGAACAGATAGGGCAGTGCCAGCAGACCCAGCAGGGCCAGAGGATAGACCAGCGTCATCGGCGGATGATCTCTTTCACCTTCGGCAGGATATACTGATCCACATCGTCATCATCGGCGGGAACAGGCACATCACGGAATAGATGCCATTCCTCGACATGCTCTACCGCTGTGCCCGGCTCCAGTTTTGCCAGCGGCCCCAGCGTCTCGACCTCCAGCATGTCGCTGTTGGTGAACAGCTCCACTGAGCACCCCCGATCAGGGTAAACCGCGCCAGCCGCATAGGCGAAGGTCTTGACAAACAGATGTCCCTGACGGGCATAAGCCGCCCACCCTTCGGTGGCATGTACGCCGACCTTCTGCTCCGCCTGCGCCTGCTCATCCTGCCGGAGCAGTACATAGCGGGTCCCCCAGTGCCAGCGCGGATCAGCCATATCGGTATAGGCCCACAGTGCCAGCGTACCGGTTGGGAGGAGATGCTCGGCATGTGATCCGCGCGGCGGCAACGGCACGATCCCCACCCCGCCGGGGGCCATCACCGAGAGCGCCCACGGGGCCAGCTCAACCGGCCAGAGATTCCGGTTCCACAGCCGATGTGTCACCGTCACCTGTGCCCGGTCAGGAGACAGACGGATGTCCATCTCCTTCTGGATGCCGGTACTGGCCTCAATCGGCTGGATAAAACGGGCTGTACCCGCCTGGAATTGTGCCTCAACAGGGACATTGTCCGGCCAGTAGGTGCGCGGCATCACCTCCGGCGCATGCCACAAGCGATGCCCGCCGTAAACGCGCCATTCGCCGCCGCCGGTCAGCCCCATCATCCCGTCAAACTCTTTGAACTCGTTCTCCCCGCCGGCAAAGCCCAATCGGATGATGCGCGGGCCGACATCGCCAGTCACGATCAGGTCAATCAGGCCGTTAGAGAGACGGTAACAGGTCGGCCAGCCTCTGTAAGCGATCTGTTCCACAGACTACCTCCTCTCTTGACTCTGCCAGTCACCGGCGCACTTTCGACACCATGCGGAATCCCCCTCCGCTCACAGGCAACGCACTGCCGCGATGGTAAACCCACCACTCGACCAGCAGCACCCCCAGCGCCGCGACCGCCAGCCAGTGCCACAGCTCGCGCTGGCCGTATTCCTCACTGCCGCTTGCCTGTACTACTTCAGTCTGCCCTACTGTGATCGCCTCTGCCGGCGCAATGCGGCTTTCACTGGGTGCAAACAGATTGACGGCAAACCACCCCTCCGTCTGCACTTCGGAGCCAGCCAGCAGTTCCACCTTGTAAACACCCAGCCTGGCCGTAGACGCATAGACCAGCCCCCCTTCCCTGACCGGAAAGGTTTGTGTTGATCCATCCGGCGTAGTGATGCGGTAGGCAGTTGTGGCCGCCTGAGGGCGGATCAGGAGCGGCTGGCCGGGCTGTAGGCCGTCCGGCGCGTCGAAGGGGCGTGCAGGCGCATACCATTCCATGAGGTTGGCAAACAGGATGGGGAAGGCAATCTGAAGCGGCAGATCGGAGGCATGCAGGTCAAAAGTCAGGATCGCCACACGGCGGCCCTCAGCCGTGCCTGCTAACAGCAACGGCCCCCCCTCAGCCTCAACCAGTGTCTGCGCCCAACCGGGCGTTTGCACCAGCCGTGCTTCGCGGACGGCCACGCCAGCAAAATCTACGAAGGCCAGCACCGGATCATCAGCCTGCCGCAGAAAACGTGTCGCGGCGAACGAGTCCCCAACTGAGAACAGGTTTGTGCTGGCGGGCGGATTCACGATCAACAGGTTGGAAGGCGGCAGTACCTGTGGCAGCCAGCCGTCCAAAATCACGAGGTCGAATCGTTCCTGCGGCATCCCGCCGGGGGCGGCACGGAACGCCTCCACACCGGGCAGGGCGCTTAATACCTGTTCCAGAAACAGGTTGCCCGGCGTGACGAGCAGTACCCGCCCGCCAACAGGCGGCGCATACACCGCATAGGCCGTGTCATCTACAGAGAGATAATCCGGCACATCGCTCCCAACCGGCGGGGTAAGCGAGGCACGGATCAACCGCGTTGAGGCCGGCAGATCAGCTACAGTCAGGCTGGCAGTCTGCCCCGCCGGGACGGACAGACGCTCAGCCGAATGGAGCTGTCCATCCACCTCAAGGCTCAAGATGACCTCAGCATCCCGATTGCCGTAGTTGGTCACCGCGGCGAAGAGTTGCGGCGCATCCCCTAGCGGACGAGTTGCCAGCGCAGAGACGGCGAGGTTATCCCCCCCGCGCCCCACACGGATATAGCGCACTTTGGCGGGCAGAGGGGGCAAAGCGGCGGGCAGGCCGCCGTCCGAGATGATCACGAGTGTCGCATCCGGGCGCCCTGCCACGCTGGCGGCGGCCAGCGTCAGTGCCGCTTCCCAATCAGCGGGAGCATCAGCCGGACGGGCGCGGTTGATCGCCTCGCGCAGGGCGGCCCGGTCGCCGGTCGGCGGAGTAAGCACCTGAGGAGACGGCCCAACAGCGATCACCGACATCACCTCACCGCTGGCGAGGCGGTTAACCAACGCGCGAGCCTCAGATTGAGCCGCCTCGAAGCGCGTCTGACCGCCGGGCAGATCAGCCGCCCCCATGCTGGCAGAGGCATCCAGCAACAGCGCCATGTTGCCTGCCGCCGTCCCCGGCACACGCACAAAAGGACGTGCCAACGCGATCACCAGCGCCGCCAGAATAAGAAGCTGAAGCAGCAAGAGCAGATTGCGGCGCAGTCTCTGCCACGGCGAGTTAGCCTCTCGATCCTGCACGAGCATCTGCCACAACATGGTACTGCTGATCAGCACCTCGCGCCGCCGCAACCGCAACATGTACAGGATCAGGATCGGCACGGCCAACGCCGCCAGCGCAAAGAAGGTCGGGGTCAGAAAGTTCATGATTTATTTCACCACACCGGCACGGCGCAACGCGAACAGGATCACGTTTTCCCACGGCGTCCCTGTCTCAACTGCGATGTAATGCACATCGCGGTTCAGGCAATAGGAAGCCATCTCGTCACGCCATGCCCGCAGACGCCGGCTGTACAGGTCACGCATCGCACCATCTACTGTGACATCCTGTCCTGCACCCGTCTCAGAGTCCAACAGCCGCAGATCACCTGCCAGCGCCGGCATCACTTCATCCGGCGCCAGCAGGTGGATCAATGCCACCTCATGGCCGCGCCCTTGAAGGGCGTTCAGCCCGTCCCGATAGCCGCCCGGCGAGAGCATATCACTGATCACCAGCGCCAGACCGGGACGTCCGCCCCGCAGTGCATAATCGGACAGGGCGGCATTGAGATCGGTCGTGCCGCCAGCCTGATGGTCTTCCACCCAAGCCAGCAGGCGGAGCGTCTGTCCGCGCCCGCGCAACGGCCCCCAGCGGTCATCCAGACGACCGCCGCGCAACAGCCCGACCGCAACCCGATCACTGGATGACAGCCCAATATAGCCCAGCGCCGCCGCGAGCCGCTGGCCGTAGCGAAACTTGTGCGGATCAACGGCGGCAGATGGATCGCGGGCATCCAGCGGCCAATCCATAGACTGGCTGGCGTCGAGCAGGACGTGCACCGTCAGGTCCTCTTCCTCCTCCAGCAGTTTGATGAACGGCTTCTCCAGCCGGGCGTACACGTTCCAGTCGAGACGGCGCAAGTCGTCCCCGCGGGTGTAATCGCGGTAGTCAGCAAACTCGATGGATGTACCGCGCTTGGTGGAGCGGCGTTCGCCCTTCATGACCCCCGCGCGAACCCGATGGGCGATCAGAGCAAGCTGTTCCAGCTTGCGAAGCGTCTTCTCGTCAAAAAGGCGGCTTGTCACTCTTGCCCCTGCTCCGACTGTGAGCGTCCTGACCGGCTGAGCCCGATCGCCACCCCCGCCACAACCGCCACTGCCCCCAGACACAGACAGACTACAAGGCCGATGACAAGAAGTTCTGGAGAGCCTATTGCCACGAGCTGTCCCCTTTCTGCCTCAACGCCGTTCAACCCTGACGCCGCGCACGATTCGCAACACCAGCCCAATCAGCAACGGCCCTAGCAAAAACACACACAGAAGGGTAATTACAACACATTCGAACGAGCCGAGCCAGCGCAGCATAGCCTTGATTAGCCTGCCGGAACTCTGGCGATCAGGTCGGCGATCACGTCATCCGTCCTGATCCCTTCGGCCTGCCCCTCAAAGTTGAGCAACAGCCGGTGGCGCAGGGCCGGCAGGGCGACGGCGCGAATGTCATCAAAGGCGACGTTGTAACGCCCCTCCAGCAATGCGTTGATCTTGGCCCCCAGAATGAGCGCCTGCGCCCCGCGCGGACTTGAACCATAGCGCACATAACGGCGCACCATGTCCGGTGCCTCATCCGAGTCAGGGTGGGTAGCGACTACCAGCCGCGCCACATATTCGCTGACATGCGCCGCGACGGGCACCTTACGAGCCAGCATCCCCATACGGATGATCTGCCTGCCGTCCGCTACGATGCTGGCGCGGGGCTGTACGGCGCCAGTCGTGCGGGCCAGAATCTCGACCAGCTCTTCAGGCGAGGGAAAGCCGACATCTATCTTGAACAGGAAGCGGTCGAGCTGTGCCTCCGGAAGGGGGTAGGTGCCTTCCATCTCTAGGGGATTCTGAGTGGCCAGCACAAAGAACGGCTCTTCCAGCCGATAGGTTCGGTTGGCGACCGTGACCGAATGTTCCTGCATGGCCTCCAGCAACGCCGACTGGGTCTTGGGCGTGGCACGGTTGATTTCATCGGCCAGCACCAGATTGGCGAAGACCGGCCCCGGCTGGAAGCGAAACTCACGCCGCCCGTCACTGGACTCCTCCAGCACATCCGTGCCGGTGATGTCAGCGGGCATCAGGTCAGGCGTGAACTGGATACGTGAAAAGCGCAGATCAAGCACATCGGCCAGCGTGCGGATCAACATCGTTTTGCCCAAACCCGGCACACCCTCAAGCAGGGCGTGTCCGCCGGCGATCACACACATCAGGACGGCCCGCACGACCTCTGTCTGCCCGACGATCACCTGCCCGACCTGCTCCTCAATCGCCGCGGCCGTACTACGAAACTCGGCGGGGGAGAGATCAGTCAACACCGCTGTATCTGACATTCGCCATTCCTTCCCCAGATAGCTGTCTGTTTACCCGCATTCAAATCACAATCAGCGCCCGTCCGATAGACGCCGCCCGTCAGTGCATCCTCAGTTCGTGCCCGGATCAAGCTGTGAAAAGTAGGTTCGGATCAGGTCGCGCAGACCAAGCGGCACATAGCCGCTGTCGAGTGCCTCGTTGACCGCCCTAGCATAATCAGCCCACACTTGACTGTAAGGCACGCTCGCCTGACCGGTCGGGTTATTTACAAAGTTGCCTTCTGTGCCGGTCGGCTGGCCGGCGCCGGGACTACCGGGGATATTCACCTGCTCACCCCCCTCACCGCCAATGCGTTGCGGGGCATAGACGCTGTCATAGGGGGTCTCGCCGCCATC
>Ga0129299_1000361_pt1 | contig 28301 bp, 23 predicted proteins | sample ConPoolayeCmetaG_FD_94477 | JGI IMG/M metagenome (GOLD analysis project Ga0129299, IMG submission 94477) | Hot spring microbial mat communities from California, USA to study Microbial Dark Matter (Phase II) - Cone Pool mat layer C metaG ...
CGTTGGTATAGCCGACAAGGCAGAAATTTATTTTCGTGCTGCGCCGGCGGCGCTGAACCTCGCGTTCGCTGTCGATTTTTTTCAGCACTCTCTTGAGTTCGGCGATTTTCCTGCGCACGATCCGGCGGTCGGTTTCGAGCTGTGTTTCCCCGGGGCCTCTGGTTCCGATCGCCGCCTCTTGCCGTTCCAGATGAGACCAATGCCCGGCAAGCCGCGGCAGCAGATATTGCAATTGCGCCAAATTCACCTGGGCGATCGCCTCGCGGGTTCTGGCGTGGCGGGCGAAAATGTCGAGAATGAGCGCAGGACGGTCGATAACCGCCATATCGAGGAAATTTTCGATTTTTTCCTGCTGCGAAGCCGATAATTCACCGTCGAACACCATCAACTTGGCGTCGGTTTCTTCCGCAAGTTTCTTGATCTCCTTGAGTTTGCCTGCACCGAACAGGCGGCCGGGATCGATCCTGTCGCGATTCTGGCTGACGACACCGACGACTTCCCCGCCGGCGGATCGGCATAAGGCAGCCAACTCCTCAAGCGACTCGTTTACGGCCTCGGCATCAACGCCCGGAGTTTTCAAGGCCGCCAAAAGCACGCGATCTTTTTTGATCCTGCCGGTGATGAAATGATTTTTCAGATAAGCTCCTTGCGCCTGAATTCCAAGGTTTCGTAAAGCGAGCCGGCTTCCGATTTTTTCAGATTCCTTACAGGCAGAGAAATCACCCTCAATTTGGTGTATGACCGGGGAATATCGACCTCGATAATATGGCCGACCTCGACCTTCGAGGCCGGTTTCGCCTTATGGCCATTGAGAAACACCATCCCCTCATCGACAGCGATTTTGACGAGCGATCTGGTTTTTAATATGCGGGCTTTCGCCAGAAAAACATCAAGACGCATCTATCATCAGAACATCGGATATATCGAGGCCGCAGCGGAGCCGGAACATGGTCATATCATACCCCTGCTCTGGGAAACAGGGTTCAGGCGGTCTTTGCCACAACAGAAGAACCGAGGCGGAGTATGGATTGCGAATCCTCGGCGGGAAAAAGCCGATGTTATTATCGGACCACCTGAACATAATATTTCTCACGGGCATTTTTGAGCCATTGCAGAAGCTCTTTCTGGGTTTTGTGCCGTTTGGCAAGCCGCTCTATATCGGTGTAATCCTTCACGAAATCAAGCGGCCGTCCTTCCTGCTTGTCGAGGATTTTTATAATGTGCCAGCCATAGTCGGTTTTGATCGGCGGGGAGATGTCGCCCGGGTTGAGTTGTTCGATAACCTCGCGGAATTCGGGCAGCATTTCGGGCTGGGAGAACCAACCTATGTCGCCCTCGGAAAACCGGCTGCCTTCGTCCTCCGAATATTTACGGGCCAGATCGCCGAACTCGGTGCCTTGCGCCAGCAAGCCGCACAGGGAATCTGCGAAGTGCTTCTTGATAAGAACGTCCGTAGGTGACGGTTTGAAGCCGATTAAAACGTGGCTCACCCGGATTCGGTCTCCTTTTTTCTCGAGGCATTTTATTATATGAAACCCGAAACGGGTTTGAACCACTCCGGACAACTGCCCGGGTTCGAGAGAAAAGGCGGCGCTGTCGAACTCTGGAACCATATCACCTTTGCCGAACCAGCCAAGCTCGCCGCCCTCTTGGGAACTGGCATCATCCGAATAGGTGCGGGCGATAAGGGCGAAATCCTCGCCTGCTGCGATTTTCTGCCTCAGCGTCTCGGCAAATCGTCTTAAAGAATCCTGGACGGCTTTATCGGGATAAATCCCCAGAAGAATCTGAGCGAGGTGATAGCCGGTCGGCAATCGAGGCAGGCTATCGCGGTATGTATTGTAGAACTCCCTTGTTTCGCCGGAGGAAATGGTTATTTTGGCGAACAATTTATCGAGATACAGTTCTTTCGTAAGTTGATTCTTAACCTGCTCCCGATAGCGCTGGCGCAGGCTTTTGAGCGTCAAACCCTCCGCCGTCAGTTGCCGCATGAAAGCGTCTTCCGACGGGAATTGCGATTTCAACCTGTCTATCTGCTGGTTCAGTGATTCCTCGATTTGCTTGCCGGTGATTTTTATCGTCGTGTCCTTTTCGGCTTCGATCAGCACCAGTTTATCGTCTATCATCTGCTGCAACAGCGTTTTCCTCAGGCTGTCGACTCGCGCCGAATCGGAGAGATCGAGTGAGAATTGCATCGCCGCAAGCTGCATCTGCGACTCAAGCTCGGAAATCAGAATTATCCGATCATCGACTATTGCCGCCACGCCGTCAAGTTTTTCCCAGCACCACGCCGAAGAGGCCAGAATCAGAAAAAAAGCCGTGCAGATAACCGGGATCAGTTTACTTTTTGCCAAGGGAATCACCTATTGGATAGATTTTGATCTTCGCGTTTTTCTTCAAATTCGCCATCAGTGAATCGTAGGCGATCTGCTGTTTCTCGGCCAAGATCGCCTGTGCGATATCATCCCGGACTTCCTCAAATGGAATGGCGGTGCCGCTGGCACGTCTGTCTTTGACCAGAAAAATATGATATGCCCCCGCCTGTGATTTTATCGGTTTCGTGAATTTTCCGATCGGCAGGGGAGTTATCTCGTCGATCATGGCTTTTTCGAGCGCGGCGATCGGCAGAAATCCGATATCGCCTCCGCGTTTTGCGGTCGAAGTGTCTTCGGAATAGTCCTCAACAAGCTGGGCGAAATTTTCTCCCGCCTGAAGTCTTTTGTAAATAGCTTGGGCCGCACCCTCGCTACGCAGCACGATATGGCTTAGATTGACCGCCTCCTCGTTGCTGGTGAAACGGGTCGACTCCTTTTGGTAAGCGGCGATCACTTCGCTGTCTGTAACATTGACTTTCAGGCCGATGGTCGATTCGAGGAATCGTCTGGCGATAATTGTCTTGCGTGCCTGATCGATAAGATCCAAAACCTGGCGATCCTCATCTATTTTCTGCCGAACCGCCTCCTGATATAAAATTTCGAGCTCGACCCATGACTGAATCGCTCTTTCCATGTCCTCAGCGGTCAGGCTGGCCCTGTATTCAAGCGGGAATTGAGCAAGCAGATATTCCTGAGTGGCTTTCTGACCGTTGACCTCGGCGATTACCTTGCCGTCCTGCGCCTTGGAGGAGCAGCCTGCGACAAACGTCAAGACCACAGTGACAATAATGAATTTTGCTTTCATGATTTCTTCTTTCCGGTAACCAGATTGGCCCTCAATAATTCAAGGTCTATATAATGTTCTACTTTTCTTTTACGCTCATCGATCCAATTTTGCCTGGCCTGCGCCCGCTTTTCCTGAAGAATTTCGTTTTGAATAGTAGTCCACGCCTGTTCGAGAGTCATCTGAACCGGCTTGCCGCTGGAATCGTCAACATAACGGCTGCTGTCGGACTTATAACGCGCTCTGATTTCATCATCGGTCACCCGCACCGAACCCATTATTTTGGCCTGCATGTATCTGAAGACCTGAGCGTTTTTAGTATCATCTATAATGCGTTGATATTCCGGCTCTTTATCGATTCCCTTGGCCCGGCCGTAGGCAACCGCCAAGAGCGGCGCCAGCTTATTGGAAAGAACATACAAGACCATTTTTTGATTGGTCAAATCGACACCGCGTTCATTTCGGTAGGTCTCGAAGTGTCGCAGAAAATCGCCGGCGGTCAAGGTTACGACATCGGATACGCCCAAAGGCATCGCTGCCTCGTTGGCATTAAGGTCGGATGATTTAAGGAAAGGCCGCGGCGCCATGTTTTGCTGGAGATCGGCTCTCTGGATACTATCGAGCTTGGCCGAAAGCATTTTCAAGCCGGTTTGATTGATATGCAGATTGAATTCCTTGGCCAATTTATCGTAAAAAGCGTTCTGAATGATTTTTCTGCTTTTGTTGATATAAAGATTGCGGTATCTATTCAGTTGGGCCTTGAAATCATCCTCCGAGAACTCGTTTCTGGCAGTCATTTTTACGATGTGCCATCCGTAAATGGTCTCGAACGGCCGGGTGATTTGATTCGGCTTGAGCCCGAACGCCTTTTCCTCGATTTCGGGGATCAACGTTCCGACCCGGATCGTGCCGAGGCTGCCTCCCTTGGCGGCCGTTGTCGAATCTATGGAAAAAGCGGCGGCCAGCTCGGCGAATCTTTCCGGATGAGACTCCAATATTTCGTAAAGACTATCGCAGGTTTTTTTCTCCCTCGTCACGATCTGGGAAATCTCGATCGTCCCGCCGTAGTAATTCCAGAAATTCCTGACTTCGGCATCATTGCTGCCATCGGGAACCTTTCTGGCCACCTCGCGGTCGAAAACGATATTACCGATCAGGGTTGATAGCGCTGCGGTATCCAACATGACGGAATCGCCATAGCCCGATTCAAGCCCGCCGTCGGCAAGCAGCATTTTGTCGAGTTGTTGTTCGAGATAATCCTTTTTCTGTTGGAACTCGTCCTCTTCATTCTCGAAAGCGGCTTGGGAAAAACGTTTGTTCAATTCGCCGAGGGTGTAGCTCAGGCGGCCCGCCTTCATAATTACCGTATCGTCGACATTCCGACTGGGGGAACAGCCGGCTATCAGGACGATCGATACGGCGGCGGCCATCAGCTCTTTGATAGAATGCATGTACTTTTTTATCCTTTCAATCCGTAATGATTTGCTCATGAGAATCCCGGCATCCAATTTAGCTTAACCGACCATTTTCTGCAAAACATTTTTTGCCTCGGTCGATCTCGATTCAGCCTCCGGAAGGGTGACGCACATGGTTAAAGCGCCGTCGAACTTGAATTCGATTGGATGATAAATCGCCTTTACCCATTTCTGAATATGGGATCGATCGAATCCGGCCCGTTCGGAAAACTCCATTATCATTTTTGCTCCTTTCAATTCGAGTGAGACCACACCGAGTTTTCGGGCCAGCTGTCTGATGACCGCCACCGCCGCCAGGTTGGCTACCGATTCGGGAGGCGGACCGTAGCGATCCTCCAATTCCAACAAGAGGTCGTCGACTGAAGATTGTTCGGCGGCGGCGGAAAATCTGCGGTATACATCAACCCTCTGCAGCGAATCGGCGATATAATTTTCCGGCAGGAATAGATCCAGGTCGGTTGAGATCTTCACATCGGCAAGGTGCTCCTCCAGTGATTTCCCTTTCAACTGGGCGACCGCTTCTTCGAGGAGCCTGATATAGAGATCGAAGCCGACCTCCTCTATGAAACCGTGCTGCTGACGGCCGAGCAGATTGCCCGCTCCCCTGATTTCCAGATCGCGCATCGCCAGATGAAACCCCGAACCGAGCTCGGTGAATTCCTCAATCGCTTTCAACCGTTTGCGGGCTTGCCGGTTCAGTAGTTTCAGAGGCGGAATGAGAAGGTAGGCATAAGCGCGCAAATCCGATCGGCCGACGCGCCCCCGCAGTTGATACAATTGGGCCAAGCCGAGCCTGTCGGCGCGCACGACGATCAGGGTATTCACCGTGGGGATATCCAAGCCGGATTCGATAATTGTAGTCGAAAGAAGAAGGTCGTACTTTTTGTTATAGAAATCTTTCATGATCTTTTCCAGGTTCCGTTCGCTCATCTGGCCGTGGGCGACGGCGATCCGGACAAGCGGCAGAAGGCTTTTCAAATACTTGTAAAAAGCGTCGATCGATTGAACACGATTGTAAACGACGTAAATTTGTCCGTTTCGCGCCAGTTCGCGGTTGACAGCTTCGATAATAAGACGATCGGAAAACGGCGCCACCTCGGTAACGATAGGCAAACGGTTTTGAGGAGGCGTATTGATCACCGACATGTCGCGAGCGCCGGCGAAGGCAAGCTGCATGGTGCGCGGTATCGGGGTTGCGGTCAGGGTCAAAACGTCGATTTGGCTGCGGAATTTTTTCAGTTTCTCTTTGTGGCTGACGCCGAAGCGGTGTTCTTCGTCGATTATCAGCAGACCCAAGTCCTTGAACTTTATGTTTTTTTGCAGCAGCATATGGGTTCCGATCACTATATCGATCGTCCCGGAGGCAAGGCCGGCCTTAGTCTCTTTCGCCTGTTTCGGCGTGCAGAATCTCGACAACAGCGCAATTTTCACCGGAAATTCAGCCAACCGTTCGGTGAAAGTCGCCATATGCTGGGCAGCCAGAATCGTGGTGGGCACGAGAACCGCCGCCTGTTTGCCGGAATCGACCGCTTTCAGCGCGGCCCGTATCGCCAGTTCGGTTTTGCCGTAGCCGACATCGCCGCATATCAGCCTGTCCATAGGGACGGGTTTTTCCATATCGGTTCTGATATCATCCATCGCTTTCAGCTGGTCGGCTGTTTCCTCGTAGGGGAAAGAGGCTTCGAGTCGATGTTGCCATTCGCCGTCCGGTTTGGCGGCGAATCCGGGAAAAGCCTGGCGTTCGGCATAAAGCGAGATCAACTCGCCGGCCATTTCGAGCACCGCCTTGCGGGCACGGGCTTTTGTTTTCTCCCAAGTGGCGGTTCCAAGTTTCGAGAGGCGTGGTTCGCCGTCTTTGCCGGCATATTTCTGAACGCGATGAAATTCCTCGACCGGCACGTAGAGTCGATCGTCACCGGCATAGCTCAGGGCAAGGCAATCGCGTTTTCGTCCGTCGACCACCAAAGTCTGCAGTCCATCGAACCGGCCTATGCCGAAATCGACATGAACGACGTAATCACCGGCGTTCAGGCTTGCGTAATTGGCCAGAGCCACTCCCTCGCGGAAACGTCGGGGCGATCGTCTCGGGCGATGACGAGCGAATAATTGGTGATCGACAAGATACCAGCGGCGCAAATCGAGCAGGGCGAAACCGGCGGTCAAACGGCCGAGATGAAAATCGACCTGTGTTTCCTCTCTGTCGACAAGCTCTTCCAGGCTTTGCTTGTGCGAGGCCGTTTCGCAAAGAATCGTAATCCGGAATCCTTCCTGGTGCATCTCTTTGAGGCGCTTTTTGATATGAATCAGATTGGATCCGAAATTTTCTTGAGGCAAAGTCCGATAAGTCAGGTCTGCGGCACCGGCATCGCCGGCAGGTTTCAGTTTTATCGATTGATAGTCGTCCACTGCCGATTGCAAAAAGTTTTCGTCGAAATATATCTTTTCCGGCGGCGCAGCGGGAAATTCGCCGACCATCTCAAAGCGCGCTTTGGCGGAAGCGCCGTAGGCGGAAACCTGTTGAAAAACCAGGCCCGGTTCATCGACAATCACTATCGCCTTTTCCGGCAAGTGCCCGAAAATGCTCGATCGGCGGTCATTCAAGAGCGGCCAGACGAATTCGAGACCGTCATAATCGCCGTAATCACCAAGAGCCACATGCAGGGCTTGGGCTTTTTTTTCGGGAAGCTCGTGACTCAGCCGATCGAGCGACTTTTGATCAAGAAGGAATTCGCGCCTGGGCAACACGTGAGCTTCGGCAATACGGGCCGAGGACTTCTGGGTCAGCACGCTGAACGTGCGGATCGAGACGATTTCATCGCCGAAAAATTCGACCCTGATCGGATCGTCATGGGTCGGCGAAAAGAAATCGATTATGCCGCCCCTTACCGAGTACTCGCCGATGGCCTCGGTCATCGGCCGCCTCACAAAGCATAGCCGGTCGAGCAGGTTAGTCAGCGCTGCCGGATCAACCGCCGTCCCCACTTTCAGCCTGAGATTATTTTCGGCCAGAGTGACCTGATCGATCGTCGGCTCCATAACCGCCTCGACGGAGGCGGTTATCACTACCGGCCGGGATTGACCAAGTTGGCTCAACGCCCTAATTCGCTGTCCGACAACGTCGGCATGGGGGGCGCGGATTTCATAGGGGGCTATTCCCCAAGAGGGGAAATGTCCCAGATTTTCATCGCCGATAAACCCCCTCAAATCATCGTTGAGCGACTCCGCTTCCTCAGGTCCGGCGGAAATCACCAGAATCGGGCGGCCGGCAATCATAAAAGAATGGGCGATCGGCAGGGCTTTTGCGGATCCGGCCAAGCCGGCGATCGTGATCGCCTTACGATCGGGATGCCTTAAGAACCGATCGAGCGACCGGGTCGTTTCAATATTCGCGAAATCCCGAAGCAGGTTCTGAAAAATCATAAACACGAAAAGCCCGCTCCTGGCAAAAGGGGGCGGGTAAATCTGGAAAATTCGGCGTCAATCCATTTTCCGGGCAACCATTATCAATCGCGGCGACTGCGCCGAGTAAAGCGATCCATTAAAATCGCCGTATACTTCGGTCAATTTCAGGCCGACTTTCTGGAACAGGTTCAGCATTTCCGTCAACGTATAAAGCCTGAAAGAGTATTCCAGCCGGCGATTGCCGTTATCCTTGTCGATCAGTTCGAGGCTTATCTCGAGCCTCGATTTGAAATAATCGAAAAACCGTTCCTCCAGCACGACCGTGCCGTTATCGATCGTCCATCTCTTGGGCTGAAGGGAATGGATGATGTGATCGCGATTCACGGTGTCTATGATGAACTGCCCGTCCCTTTTCAATGAGCGGGCGACTCCTTCGAGCACCATCAGGTCTTCGGATTCGTTTTCGAAAAAGCCGAATGCGGTGAATAGATTTATGACGGCGTCGAACTCGTGCAAATGCTGGATATGCCGCATGTCGGCTTTTTCGAGGTTCAATTTGACGCCCACCAGATCGGCCCGTTTGCGCGCCATCTGCAGGAACCGTTCGGATATATCGATTCCGGTTACATCAAAACCTTCTCCGGCCAGTACGATCGCGTGTCTACCGAAACCGCAGCACAGATCGAGTATTTTCGCCGGAGGCTTAATCTGCAGCATACGCAGAACGGCGGCCACCTCCGAGGGCGCCCGCTGTTCGGTATGGCCATAGAGCTTCAAATAATCTTCAGTGAAATATTTTTGCCACCATTCCATGACTACTTCCCGAAAAAGCCGAGGCCGATCAACTTGTAGCACAATTTTGCCGCCGCGAAATCCGCATATTCCAATCCGTGACGGGGGGACAATTCGACCACGTCGGCCCCGACAATCTTTTTGTTTTTGGCGAGATTTTCCAGCAGAAGCATCACCTCATCCCAGTGAAGCCCGCCCGGCTCGGGGGTTCCGACCGCAGGCACCACCGCCGGATCGAAACCATCGAGATCCACAGTGATATAAACATTATCGGTCAGTCCCGCCATGATTTTCTCGAAAATCTCGGCATTATTGCGAAATTCCTCCGGGCTGATCAGGCGTGCGCAAAACCGCTTTTCGTTATCATTCCCCGAATAACTTCTGATTCCCACCGACATGAAGGGGGCCGTCTCGGCGACCCGCGCCATGACACAAGCATGTGAATATCGGCTGCCCTGGTAGCTTTCGCGCAGGTCCGTATGGGCATCGATCTGCAAAACGGATACTCCATCAAAGCGCCGGGCATGTGCCGCAACCAAAGCCGCCGTGATCGAGTGTTCGCCACCGAGAGCAAGAACGAACTTGCCGTCGTCAAGCAGAGCTCCGCAGGCATCGAAAATCACCCGCTGCATCTCTTCGGGAGAGGCGGCCGCCTGCTCCAATTCAGGCATCGTGGCGATCCCGATTTCCGATACGTCAAGCCCGAGCTTATGATCGAACGTCTCGACCTGTCTCGATGCCGCAAGGATGGCCGCCGGCCCGTGCCGCGCCCCAGCCAGATAAGACAGGGTTAAATCATATGGTATCGGTAATACCACGGCTTTGGCGGTCGAGTAGGCCGAACGCTCTTCCGGCAGACCGAGGAAATTATGGGCGATAGTACTCATCCGGTCAGCCCGGCAACCACGAACCAGCGGCTGCTTTTTTCGATCGATTCGGCAGGGTCAAACGAAGAAACGGCGATCTGCGCAAAGCGGGCCTTTTTAAGCGACCTTAAGAGAGTATCGAATGCAAAGGCTTTTTCCATAATCTCCTGCTTAAATCGGCGGTAGAGTCCGGATTTTCGTCTGACAAAGCCCTCGATCGTTATTTGCGCTCTCATATACTTTTCGTCAAAACCGCCACGCGTGATAACAGTATAATCCGCCTTGGCCTTCAAGTCAAAGGATTCCCATTTGGCCAGTCCGGCCGGGCTCAGCACATCGAAAACAAATAGGCCGCCGGGCAAAAGATGATCTGCGGCGTTGGCGATAAATCTGTTCAAGTCGTGTGTCGAGCGAAGGTGGTTAACGCTGTCGAAAAAGCAGCAAACAATATCGAAACCATCCTCAAGCTTCAGTGAAACCATATCCCCGACGATGAATTTGGCGTCGGGATTTTTCTTTCGGGCAATTGTCAGCATGGCCGGTGAAATGTCGACCCCGGTCAGGGAAAGCTTCGTACTTCTCAATCGATATTCAAGCTCGCCCGTGCCGCAGGCGAAATCAAGCAGAGAACGGGCCTTTGGAAGTTTGAATTTGAGGATGGTTTGCAATCGATCGGCGCATTCGGCCGCGAATGTGTTCCAGCCGAGCCTATCGTAATAGGCGGCAAAATCACCGTACAGCCGCGATCGGCATTGGCGGAGTATTCGCTTGATGGTTATTCCTTCGGTTCAAGGTCGAAAAATCATCCTTAACCAATATGAATCTGTAAGAAAAAAAACAACGCCTATTCGGAATTGCGCTTAGTCAAAGCGAAAATCAGGCAGCCGTCAATCGCAGAGGAATACGGCGGCGGCCACCACGGTTGTCCACAGCCCCCGCTTATTACCCTCGGCCGACTGCGTAATATTCGTCGAGCGGACGATTTTGCCGGAAATCTTGTAAATTTCCTTCTTCTCGTCATACGATTTGTCAACGTCGAACTCGATGCCGAGGGTCGAGGCGAGCATGGTGGCAGCCAGATCTTCGGCGTAATCGCCGGATTTTCTCTCGGTCATGCCATAGGCTTCGTGCTCGGAAAGATACCCGTACTGTGACCTGTCCTGAGGTATGGCCAACCCGACAGAAGCGGAAATCAGGCGGTTCGGTTCGTTCGTATCGGCGCGGCTCATCACGCAAAATACGATTTCCCCGGGCTTTAGTTCCTTGAGCCCGACTTTTTTCGGGATTAGTTTGCAGTAAGGCGGAAATATCGATGATACGTGGACTAAATTGAACCCGGCGATGCCGGCTCCTCTTAACGCCAGCTCAAACGAAGATAATCTTTCCTTGTCGGTGCCCACACCTTTTGTCAGAAACATCCTCTTTGGAATAATCATCAGCTATTCCTCCTCATGCTTCGGTATAAGCATCGCAGATATTAAATCACGGGGTCGGCCATTTCAATATAAATTAGGCGGCGGGGCACTTTTTTTTGTTCCGGGCCGAAGCGGCTGGATCCAAAGGGAAAGCGTTTCCGTCGGCGGGCGCCTGATAGTCCGGCAGGTCACTCATACAGGATTATTTCCGCAGCCGCGGCCGCCGAATCCGCTTTGACGGTATCGACAATCTCGATCGTGATCCTGTATCTGCCGGGCTTGAATCGTGAAAAATCGAGCGTCATCAGCCGGCGTTCATAAGTTTCGGCGCCGCCGCCGTCAAAAACAGTCGTTATTTCCTCGGCCACCTGATATCCGGTGATCACGCCGATCAACCTGGGGCGTTTCAGGCGCGAAATCGTTTGCCTGACTCGGTAAGCGGTTCGGCCAGCCGGGTCGATCCCGAGATTATAAAATTCAAAATAAACCACAACCGGCTCGCTGATGAAATAGCTGTTTTCCAGATTGGTGAACAGGTGGAGGAATTTCCTGTTTATCGGCGTTTCGGCGTCGATCCGTTCGAGCCGGCGGGCCAAAATCAAATCCGATATCTCCAACCTTTCGGTGTAGAAATTTCGCAGGGCCGTTTTAGCCCTGATTATTCCCTTGGCGCCAGCCGGTCTATCGGCGAACGCCAATGAAACGATAGCCGAATCCGCCCGCGCCGCAAGTCTGAAATTATCACAAACGGCCAGCCGGGGGTTTTGCACAAGGGTCGGCAACACGGCATAGGTGCGTTTTTCGGCGAACGAATCGAGCTTCACCAGATCCGGCGTGTGGAGGGCCGCCCGTATCTCGATTTCGGCGTTGGCGAGATCATCGGCAAAAGTAAACGACAGTTCCGAATGGGGAATGTTGAAAAAAATCTCCAGTTCAGTGGCCCCGCGATTTCCTTTGAACTGGTAGATTCCGTAGTTGAACGCCAGCGGCCTGCCCACGGAATATTGATAGCGCTGACCGACGGTCCGGGCGAGATGATCGGAAATAAACTCCGGATCGTTTCGCCGCCGGCTCGATGGATCGGCAAGATCGGCAAACGGAAAAGTGAAATCGCCGTTGTGATAAATATCGACGAACGTAAGAGTCACCGGCTTTCCGTTTATGTTATATTCCCAGATCCAGCTGGAAGGCGCAGGCGGCCTGGCCAACGCATCGCCGAAAACGTATTGCTTGCTATCGGGCGATCCAAGGCGAATGTAGGTTTCCCCGCGTCGGGTATTTTTGCCGTTTATATTTTTTTCGGGGATCGAAAAAGCGATTTCGGCATACACCTGCCTGGCGAAATGCTCGAGGCGCCTTTCGTTTATTCCGGTGGTCAAATCGGGATCCAGGCGTTTCCAGAAAGAGGCAATCTCTTTTTGTCTTTGATAACGGCTGATCGACAACAACCGCGAATATTCCTGCGGCGGCATAATCAATCTGACGTCCTCGAAATCGGAACGCTCATTTTCATTCATTAAGGCGGCGGCCTTGTCGAAATCGGCGGCGGATTCATCGATCAACCCCAGCCGCAATTCGCAAAGGCCGCGGGCAAGCAGCAGGTGCTTCGATAACGGAAGGTCGGGCTTCAGGCCGATGGCGGTGTCGATTTTCGCCAGCGCCCCATCGAACAATTCAAGAGTCACCAGCAGATTCGCCTGCCGGTAATAATCCTGCGGGTTTTTTTCGATAGCGGCGGCTTCGGCGGCATGGTGAAGTGAACTTGCCAGCATGTCGGGATCATCGTAGCGCAGGCCCAGCTCGCGATATATTTCCGAAATGCGGCGGTGGGCATCCGCGTGGTCGGGGGCAAGGCGAACGACTTTCTTGAATTCGGCTAAGGCGTTTCCGATAAAACCCTGATCAAGGTAGGTCAGCCCGAGCGAATAATGATATCTAGAATTGGTAGGATCCCGAATAACCGCCTGTTTCAGGTTTTCGGCGGAAAGGCGACGGTCGAAGATGGTGTTCTTGCGGCGGTGAATTTCGCCCAGCAAAAAATGAGTGTGCGCGTGATGGCGTTTGATTTTCAGATTTTGTTCGAGATATTTCCGGGCCTGGTCGTATTCGTTCAGATTAATCAGCGATTCGGCCAGCGCGCAATTGGCCTCGATATCGGCGGAAATACGCTCGGCATGGCCGATTTGAGCTGGCGATAGACGATGCGGACCGGCAAAACTTATCGCCAGAATTACCGCCGCCCGCAGCAGGATCGGCAGACCGTCGTCGGCCGATTTCATCATTATCGCCCCTTTTCCGGAATCACCGGCCGATTTTCAACCCGTAATTGGCGGCTTGCCGCTTTATTATGTCAAGTTCTCCCAAGCCCGCTTCGATCAGCGATTGCATGACGCTCCTGATTTTCTCCTTCACCTGTTCCCGTTCCTTGATCGACTTGATCGAAAGCAGGTTGTCGTATTCCGGATCGTCGAGGATGCTTTTTATGTTTTCCCTATCCCGGCCGATTCCGACTTTTTCCGCCTGATGGCGGTGGTTTTCGATGATTGCGTTCAATTCGGCCTCTTTTCTGGCCAGATCGCCGAGCTCGTCGAGAAGCTGAAGTTGAGCAGGATTGAATTTGTTGATAGACTCCGGAGTTAATTTCATTTGTCCTCCTCGCGTGATTATTGAGATAATATCGGCCTTCCAAGGACACCCAACGATTAATTCCGCTCGGATCGAGTCATTTGGCCTTCAGAACCACCAGCGTCATATCATCGGCTTCCTCGGCGCCGGCCGCATACTGCCTGACACTTTTTATCAGCGTTCCGCAGATGAGCTGGGCCGATTCGTTTCTCACCCTGGTCACCGTCTCCACCAATCTATGTTCGCCGAATTCTTCCTCGTCGGCCAAATTCATCGCTTCCGAAAGCCCATCGGTATACATGACCACCACGTCGTTGCTGGATATCTTTATTTGAGCCGAAACATAGTTCAGGTTGGGAAAGGCACCGAGGATCAATCCGCCTTCGACGAGAAACTTCGTTTCTCCGTTATGGCTGACGACAAAAGGATAATTATGGCCGGCATTGCAAAATCGAAACAGACCGGTTTCGAGATCCAATTCGCCATAGAACATCGTCACGAACCTGTCGGGGGAGCTGGAACTGACCAGAAAATCATTGAGTTGAGCCAGCATATTCTCGATAGGCAATCCCTGCCTTTTCTGAGTTTGCATTATCGCCTGCACCCTCGCCATCAACAAAGCGGCCGGGACCCCTTTGCCGGAAACGTCGGCGATCACGACGCCCAGACGACCATCGCCCAGCGCCATAAAATCATAATAATCGCCGCCGACGTGCCGTGAAGGATAATTGAATGCGGCAAACTCGTAGCGATGGTGTTCGGGAAGCCGGCTCGGCAGAAGATTTATCTGGATTTTGCGGGCAAGTTCGAGTTCTTCCTCGAGCCTTTGCTTTTCGAGGGATTCGGCGTATAGCCGGGCGTTATTCAAAGCCACCACGATTTGATTGGCAACCACCATCAGCAGCGAAAAATCTTCATAGGTATAGCGAAAACCGGCGATTTTCGCCGAAAGGGCCATGATGCCGACCAGTTCATCACGATCAATCAGCGGAACGAGAAGTTGGCAATCTTTCTCAAGCAGGCGATCTCCGAGTTTGCCTTTTTCCAGCGCCGAGCGCAAATCGGCGATGAATACCGGCCTCCGGCGTTGAATCAACGAAGCGGCCAGCCTTTCTTCGAGGGAATATTCAACCGCCTCGCCGACGAATCTGAAAAACGGCTGGCCGGCGGCTTTCAGAACGATGTGCGTCTGCTCGATGAACATCTCTTTGTTCATGTTTTCGTTGACCGCCGTGGCCAGTTGCTCGATATCGAATATGGTCACGAGTTGCCGCGAAAACTCCTCCATAAGGCGGCGGTAATCGCTTCGGCTCTTGATGAATATCCGGCGGACGAAATCATCGACCTGATTGTAAAGCGGCTGAAAAAAAAGCAGCAGAATCACAACCACGATTATATCCAGAAGCCGCGATTGAACAGCGAACGCCTCGGCAAACATCGAAGAAAGCTCGCTTATGACCAACAGATAACCGCCGACGACAATCGCCGTGCTGATGGTATAGACAAGGCTCTGCCGAGCCAGAAGCCCGATATCCATGAATTTGTATCTGATTACCGCCCAGGCGATGGAACCGGGGCCGACGGTCAATGCCAGAAGAATCATTATTTCGCGCAGTCCCGAAGGGAAACGAAGCGATAAAATCGTGGGAATTATAATCGAAAACACATACAGGCCCATGGCGGCCGTGATACCGAGGATTACGACCCTGACCTGGATTTTCAGCGCCCGATTGTCAACCGCCCGATAGCCGAGGTTCAGAAAATAGACAGCGGCGATGACATAGGTCAGGTTGATAAGCGAAAAAAACTTGACATGAAAGACCAGCAAAAAACCCAGCAGCGCCGCCAGAATTTTCAGAAAGGTTTCCAGAAAGCTCAGCATTTGACCGATCAGCGGAAACGACGTGTCGAAATCGAGCAGGCCGAACAACCGGTCGGGATCGTTGAAGAATATCACCAGGATGACGTGGAATATATGAGGAACGAAGGCGAATTGGACGATCCGTTTGTGTTTTCTGAAAAAGGCCCCGGGCGCGGGAAACACCATGGAAAACAAAAGCAAAAACGGAAAAAACAGCTCCCAGACATAAAACAAATTGATCAAAGACGGCGACGCCTGAACATCTATCAGAAACGTCTTATAAAGGGCCACGCTGCAGGGAGCCACGCCCGCGGAAAAAAGCATGGCCGCAGCAACGCGGTTATTGAAGGATTTGACATTTTCCTTGAGTATAAGTCCGGCGGTAAGGAATAAAACTCCGGCCGAAGCCAGATAAATCAGCGATATTAAAAATTCTATTCCCATTCGGCTGCCGGCAAGGCGGGATTATTTATTGATCGACTTGGCTATGACAATTTCGGTTCCGCTATCGCTAAAATTGAAGTCTACACTATCCATCAATGACCTTACGATTAACAAGCCCCGGCCAACAACGTTAAGCAAATTGGCCTCGGCCAATGGATCGGGAATCTTGTCCGGATCAAACCCCCGCCCTTGATCCTTGACCCTGACCTCGATCCTCTCGGGGGTCACAGTCAACCGGACCTGAACGATTTTATTCGCATCAGCCCCATTACCGTGCAAAATCGCATTGTTGACGATTTCCGTTACGGATATGGCCAGATCGGCGATGATCGAATTGTTCAGGCCGGCATCCCTGAGCCTGCTTTCGATAAACTCATCGACATCGGCAATATACCTGGTTTCGGAAGGGATTCTGATAATGTCGCCCGAGGTTTCCGGCTTATCCATCGGCTCTCCAGATTATGTGCTTCGCGTGCGGCGAATCGCCGTGCCCGCTATGGAGGCTGACTATGACGCCTTCCGGCCGGCGCTGCGGCGGCGGCAGGCGCTATTTGAAACTTTTCACGGCCTCGTCAACGTTATCATAATTGTCGAAAACGGTGATGAGTTTGGTTATCGTCAGCAAAGATTCGATTTTTTCGGTGACTCCCGCCAGTTTCAGTTCACCGCCGTTGTTGCGAAGAGTCGTCAGGCCTGATATCAGGATACCGAGTCCGGTGGAATTCATCCATTCGACTTTGGACAAATCTATGACGACCTTTTTCTTGTTTTGATCGATGAACTCGTGAAGCAGGTCATGCAGCATGGTGGCATCGGGACCACCCATGATCTTGCCCTTCGGCTCAAGTATTATCACGCCTTCAGTTTCTCTATGAGATAGCTTCATCTGCCAACTCCCTTTCCTTGCGCTGACGAATTAACAGCGATTTTTGTCAATTTCACAACAAGTTTACATCGTTCGGGGTTTCTATGCAAGGCCATAATTGCATAATCGAAGTAAAGGAAAAAATCAAACCCGGCCGACGCCTCGACCGGGTACCAATTCTTCTCGAAAACGAATGGGGATTTGCGGCGGCCTATTTTACTTGAACAACGCCTTGATTTTGCCCCAAGTGTCGAGCCTGACGTCAAGGGCGCTGATACTAAGATCAACCCTGATTCTGCCGGCGACCGCGGCAAACGCCGGATTGGCGTGGTTGCCGTTCACTTTGACCGTGATGACGTCGCCCTCGACCCACCCGTCCTTCTCCGTCGTCTCCGGGTTATCCTTGGCAATCATCAGGAGGTACTGTCCGCCGAGAGTCGTTCCGCGGGCCATTTCGACACCATCGATATAAGCGATAACCGGCAAATTATCGACCGCCGGCTCTCCGCGCATCGTAACCGAGCCGTACGGCTCGCAGGCCGTGCCAAGCAATTCCTGAGAAAACACTCCGGCAGCCGGAATCATCAAAAATAAAAGCACTGCGGCGATAATCTTCATAATCATTCCTTGCCCCGTCTATTTTTTGCGTTTGAAATGGAATTAATCAATCGCAGTCCATAATGTCAAGGGAAATATCGTCTTTTATCGGTGTCCGATCAATACGCCCCGATTCTCCAAAAACCACCTTCCCGACGGCCGATCAGGGAATTTTGCGATTCGATCTTAGGTTTTGTCGCCGGGGATAAATAAGTCCGTTCAATTGCCCGGATTCGACAGGGCAAAAGCAAGGTGTTCGAGTTCTATACACATATTCTGGTTGCGTAGGATCACGTCGTCCGGAACTTTCAGATTAATCGGGGCGAAATTTAGAATCGCTTTTATACCGGCGCTGACCACTTCATCGCAGATCGCCTGGGCCGCCTGAGCTGGCACGGCGATTATGACGATATCCACCTTCTCGGCCTGAACAAGTCTCTTGAAATCCCTGATATCCGAAACGATTATCCCTTTGTGGTTTGAACCGATCTTGCGCTGGTCGTTATCGAACACCAATTTGATATTGAATCCCTGTTTGGCGAACTCTTTATATTGGGCCAAGGCCGAGCCGATATTTCCGACTCCAATTAAGGCGACGTTCCAGAGGCGGGTCAAACCGAGTATCTCGGCTATCCTATTCTTGAGCTCTGCGACCGGGTAGCCCAGCCCTCTGGTTCCGAAACTGCCGAAAAAGGAAAGATCTTTGCGAACCTGAGCCGGCGTCAATTTTTCGCGCTTGGCAAGCTCCTTCGAGGAAATCGTGGTATAGTTATCCCTTTCGAGGGCAACCAAAGCTCGATAATAGATGGAAAGGCGATGAATGGTTGATTCGGAAATTTTTCTGGTCAATTTGGCCATTTAACTTCTCTGCTCTAACGATTATTTGTGAACTGTTTCACAAATCAAAAATAGAACTTCGCCTACTTTATTGTCAAGCTAAAAAATTATTATGTCGCTGATACCGGCAGCATAAAATCAGGCCATCGATAACAATTAAATAAAAGTATAAAATAGAGTCCATGTCAACTGCTAATTTCGCGATCGGAGTATTATAGTCGCTGCCGGCGAAGATAGGCGGATTAATTTGCTCTAATGCGCACCCGTGATCGCCCTGGATTCACGCTGAAAAATCACCCATTGAACGGTCTGTTGCGGGAATATAATGCGACACCCGCTAATGTCGGAAATGCCTTATACCGGTGAACACCATAGCCACGCCCAACCTGTCGGCGGCGGCAATTACCTCCGGATCGCCTTTACTTCCGCCGGGCTGAATGACCGCCCGGACTCCGGCATTCGCCAGCACTTCGAGCCCGTCCGGCATCGGGAAAAAGGCATCGGAGGCTGCCACCGCGCCCTTGGCTCGATCGCCTGCTTTGCGCACCGCTATTATCGAGGCATCAACCCGGCTCGTCTGTCCCGGCCCGATTCCGACGGCGGCGCCGTCCCGGCAGATGAGGACGGCGTTCGATTTGACATGCTTGACCAACTTGAAACCGAACAGCAAGTCTTCAATCTCGGATGAGGTCGGCTGCGCAACGGTTACCAGGCGAAGGTCCTGGGCTTTGATTTCGCGATTATCCCGAGTTTGAACGAGCGCTCCGCCGAGCAGCGATCGCATTTCAAAATACCCATCGGGCGGCGGTTTCAACTGCCCGACAGCCACCAGACGCCTTGTCTTTTTCTTCTTCATGAGATCAAGGGCTTCCGGCGAAAATTCGGGCGCCAGCACGCATTCGATAAATTCCGTGTCGTGTATCAGTCGGGCGGTGTCGATATCCACGGTTCGATTCAATGAGATCACCGAACCGAACGCTGACAGCGGATCGGCGGCGAGGGCCTTGGCGTAGGCCTCGGCCAAGGTTTTGCCCACGGCGGCGCCGCAGGGATTCGTATGTTTGATCACCGCCGCGAACGGTTCGGCGAAATCCAAAGCCATAAGCAGGGCCGATTCGAGATCCCAAATATTGTTGAATGAAAGTTCCTTGCCTGAAAGTATTTTCGCTCCGACCAGCGTTGAGGCGGCGAAAGCCGGTTCACCATACAGGGCAGCCTGTTGATGTGGATTTTCGCCGTAGCGCAGATTCGCCTGTTTTTGCAGAGTAAGGCTAATCTGTTCCGGGAAAAGCCAATCGCCGCCGGTGAGGTATTGGACTATGGCATTGTCATAGGCGCTGGTTCTGGCGAATGCCTTACGGGCCATCTGCCGGCGGAATTCCAGGCTCGTATCGCCGTCATTGCTTTTCATCTCGTCCATAAGATCGTCGTAATTGTCGGGGGAACATATCGGGGTCACCCGGGGAAAATTCTTGGCGGCGGCGCGAAGCATGGCCGGCCCGCCGATATCGATATTCTCCAACGCCTCGTCGAGATTGGCTCCGGCCGAAACAACCTCCTCGAAAGGATAAAGATTTACGATTACCAGGTCGATCGTTTCGAATCCGTTTGCCATAAGTTCGGCCTCTTGATCGGCCCGGCAGAGGATTCCGGCGTGAATGGCGGGGTGAAGCGTTTTCACCCGGCCGGCCAGTATTTCAGGGAATGCGGTGATATCGCTGACCTTTGTTGAGGCGATGCCGATCTGCCTCAAGAAATCATACGTTCCGCCCGATGATATCAACTTTATTCCTCGACCGTGCAAAAATCCGGCGAGTTTCTCCAGCCCGCTTTTGTCATAAGTGGAAATCAAAGCCCGCTTAATCAATTTCTTTCCCCACCAGCAAGCGATGGGCCTCCCGATAGATTTTTATGGTTTCGCCGACGATTTCGTCGGGCAGATCCGGCGGCGGCGATTGCTTGTCCCATCCTGATTGTTCGAGCCAATCCCTTACCAACTGCTTATCATAACTGGGAGGATTGGAACCAATCTTATATGACGACAACGGCCAGAAACGCGAGGAGTCGGGGGACAATATCTCGTCGATTAATATCAGCTTGTCGCCGAGCAGGCCGAATTCGAACTTCGTATCGGCGATTATAATCCCTTTGCTCAAAGCGTATTCCGCAGCGGCGGAATAAATGTCAAGCGTGATTTTTCTCAGGCGAGAGGCCAGCTCTTCGCCGATCATATTGACCATTTGCGAGTAACCGATATTCTGATCGTGTCCCGATTCTTCCTTGGTGGCCGGAGTAAAAATGGGTTCGGGCAATTTCTCGGCCAACTTCAGGCCAGCCGGCACCGGATTTTCATGCAAATTTACAAAGCCATCGGCGCCAGGACGCAGATTAAGGTAATCTTTATAGCCGGAACCGACAAGATACCCTCTGGCGACGCATTCCACATCGATCCTTTTCGCCTTGCGAACGAGCATGGAACGCCCTTCAAGCTGCTCCCGAAAGGGCCTGAGAATCTCCGGAAAATCGGCAAAGCGCGTCGATACAAGGTGATTGGGAACCAAATTTTCGAATTTCTTGAACCAGAAAGCGGACATCGAGGTCAGGATTTTTCCTTTTCCCGGTATCGGCGTCGGTAAAACCCAGTCGAAAGCGGAAATCCTGTCGGTGGCGACTATCAACAGGTTCTCGTCCAGATCGTAGATATCCCGAACCTTGCCCCGGTTCAGAAGCGGAATCGCCGGAATGTCGGTCTTAATCAGGCTTATCGAAAGTCTCCTTTGTAGCCATAACAGCGATAAATTGCAAATTCAGTGATCTTCCTGCCGGCGCGTTTTATCGTAATCCGCTCGGCCGAAGAGATGTTTTCGAAAAAATCGGCCAGCGGGCGGGCGTTGCGGTAATCGCTGCGGGAATCTATGACGAGAAGACAATTCATACCCGCCAAGTCGGCCGGGTTCACCCAGTAATTATAGGCAAGCCCGTTTTCGCCGAAAATATTGTTCGCATAGACCTCGGGCTTGTCGGGTAGATGAAAGGCAAGTTGCGAGGCTGTTTTATAATCGTATCCGCAAATAAACAGCGGACCCGAATCTGCCATCTCGCGGCGGATTAGATCTATTTTCGCGGCCAATTCATCCCATCCCGAGATCAAATCGGCCCGGCCCATGGCCACTACCGGTATCGCCACCAGCACGTGCGTCAATATCACAAAAATAAGGGCCAAGGCAAGCGAAATCCGGAAACCGACGGCGAGAAACCGTCGACGCAGTTCGGGAAGGCGGACGGCCAGTAACGACACGGACGAAAGATAAGCCGGAGCCAACCAATTCATTTTGACATAATGAAACGGCGAAATCGCCCCGAAAACGACGATTATGGGGACCGCGAAACAAGCAAACAGCAACTCTTTTTCGTCTCTCGGTTTCACGGCCGCGGCAAAGACAACATACACCAAAAACAGCCAAATTAAGAGCCCGCCGACAACAAACTGAACGCCGAGAAATCCGGCGAAATAATCAAGTCGAACCCCGGAATATTCGGCGGCCCGACGGCCGGTCTGGAACAGAAAACTGGCCCAGCCGTGTCGGGAATTCCAGATAATCACCGGAAGGAAAACCAGAAAGGCAGCCAGAGCGGCCAGCAACGGTCCACCGCTGAATATCAGCTTTCGCCGTTGTCGGGAAACGACCATAAACGATCCGGCCCCGGCCAGCGCAAATATGGCCGTGTATTTGGAAATCATGGCCGCCCCGGCGACAATGCCCGTTGCCAGCCACCAGCCCCACGACTCTTCCCGCACCGCCCGATAAAGACAAACAATCAACAGCAGCCAGAAAAGCAGAAGCGGCGCATCGGGAGTGGTGATGATCGACCCGATCGAAAACAACAATACCGAACAGGCAAGCACGACCGCCCAAAAGGCGGTTTTCTCATGGAATAAACCGGATAGGAAGTGGAAAAGAACGAGGGTGAGAATCAAGGAAACAGCCACCGCCGGGAAATGGAGGGCGAATGCGGTATCACCGAAAATAAAAGTTGATACTCGCAACAGCCAAGCGGTCAACGGCGGGTGATCGTAATACGAAAGCGCCGGATGACGCGAGTAGTTCCAATAATATGTCTCCTGAGGCGCCGGATCGACTATCAGGGCCATAATCAATCTGATGACGGTCAACCCGATTAAGAGCAGCCGGAATCGTCGCCGGTAATTATCGAAAAGGTTTGAGGTCAAACGCATTGCCCGTGCCAAAAGAAACGTAAGTCGAGCCTCCATCAAGGCCGCGCGCCAAATCGATTCGGACGATTTTGGCCGTCGAAGATCTGGTCAAACCGAAGCGCAACCCGATACCGATATTTTTCCGCAAATCGCCGAGTTCAACAGATTGACTGTCATCCCACACATTGCCGGCATCGAAAAAAACAGCCGCCCCCGGAATGATTGTCAGAATCGTCGTCGGCGCGAAAAATCTATATTCGGCGTTGAATAAAATAAGCCGGTTTCCTGCCAGATATCTATCCGGATAACCGCGCAGGCCGGAGTCACCCCCGAGCAGCAGCTGATAATCGCTTTTCTGTCTTTGGGCGAAAACCGAAAGCCCGCGCAACGCCAAGGTATGCAGAGGCAGCGGCTTGAAACAAAGCACCGTTTCGGCGGTATTGAGGAGTCGGTCTTTCCCGCCGGCATATTGGCGATAAGAATAAATATCGCGGATACCCAGATACGTCCCCCTTAAAAGGCGGCGCAACGTTTTGAACTGAAAGCTCCAGAGCATCGAATTCAGGCCGGCGCCGAAATTCGTCGAAGAAAATATAGTGGATACACCGGCCGACCAATTCAATTGAATGTCCTCTGTGTTGCCCGGCTCGTCGAGAAAGCGCGCCGTGTCGTAATCGAGCGAAATGAATCGTAATCCTGCGCCCGGACCGGCTTGAATTTCGTCATCGGGCAAGTAGGTTGAATTCAACGATGACGTCAGTTCTGGGCTATATGTATCCTTTTTGTAATGATAACTCAAGTGAGGAATCGCCCGCTTATTAATCCCGAACACCCGGTTTATCTGTAGCGAATGGCTGCGCTGCTTTTGCTGGAAGCGAAACAGTTCGATCCCTGAACTATACAGCCGTCTTGTCGAATCGAGCCATTCGGACGTCGCCGAAACATCCCAGCGGTCGGCAAGATTGTAGGCGGGTTTTGCCGCCCGCGTAAAATATCTTTCGGATAGCGAAAAGTTCTCGCCGGAAAATTCGAAAGCCACCGGCAAACCGGCAAACCGCCGGTCGTTGTAGTAGGCGCCCCAGCCGTTGTTTTTATCCGAATTTAGCTGCACCAGACAACCAAGCTCGATTCCGAGCCCGGCTAGATTCTTTTCATTGCCATACAGCTCAATCTGCCAGTTGCCGCCGCCGCCCTCGCCGGAAAGGCCGAAAACGGTTGTCCACAGATCTTCGGTGTTGATCACCAGATCGAGCGAATCGCAGTCGACATTCCTGATTTCCGCTTTCGCCTCCCCGATGAATGCAAGCCGGCGCAGGTTGCGCAGACTTTCTTCCAAATCAGTTTCATTGAATATCCGGTTTTCGGCAAGCGTCAATTCCCGACGGATCACGTTCTCGCGCGTCTTAATATGCAGCCGATTACCGAGCCGATAATACCACCGATCTTTCACTTCGAGATCGCGATCGAACACATTGAGCCGCTTAATCTCGATATGCCGAATATATGCTGCCGAGAAAAGCGTTTTCTGGGAAAATGCGGCGATGGCGATGGTGCAGGCGGCGAAGACAGCCGAAAAACGTCGGTTGTTCATTTTATAAACAGTCCAACGGCCTCAGGCAGAATTTGATGCTCCACTTGCAGCACCCGCGCCGCCAGACTTTCCGGCGTATCATCGGGCATGACGGGGACGCGCCGCTGGATCAGAATTGGTCCGTGATCGTATTTTTCATCGACCATATGGACGGTCGCCCCCGAATATTTTTCGCCGGCCGCCAGCACCGCCCGATGGACATGCTCGCCGTACATGCCGGGGCCGCCGTATTTGGGGAGCAAAGCCGGATGAATGTTGATTATTCGGCCATAGAAGTTCCGCACGATTTCGGCCGGCAGCAATTTCATGTATCCGGCCAATACTATCAAATTCGTTCTGTGCACGGCCAGAATTTCCATAATGGCGGCGCAATATCCGTTTTCATCGGGGATTGTCGCGCGGCTGATATGGTAGGCCGGTATTTCGGCGCTGGCCGCCCGTTGCAGAGCAAACGCCCGCGAATTATTGGAGATGACGGCCGCAACGACGGCTTTATCGGCGTTTTTCCGGGTGAAATCGATAACCGCTTGCAGATTGGTGCCGCCGCCGGATACGAAAACGGTAATTCGAAGCATCACTTTTTCCCAAGCCGTTCAAAGGCAGCCCGCAGCAGTTTGTTTACCAAAGCTGGATTGGCCTTGCCGCCGGTTTCTTTCATCACTTGCCCGACGAAAAATCCGAACACTCCCTCTTTACCGGACAGATATTTTTTGACATTGTCGGGGTTGGCCGATATGATACGTTCTATTGTTTGGGCGATAAGCGATTCATCCGATATCTGGGTCAGACCGCCTTCGGTCACGATCGCTCTTGGCTGTTTCCCGGAAAGGAGCATCTCGCCGAAAACATCTTTGGCGATCTTGCCGGAAATCTCCCCCGATTTTATCATCAGCAGCAATTCGCCGAGGCTTTCCGGGGTGACCCTGATTCTGGCGATATCCGTTTCCTTTATTTCGCGCATGAGTTCAGTCATTATCCAGTTCGAGGTTAGTTTAGGATCCGCCGAGACGGCGGCGGCCGATTCGAAATAATCAGCCAGCGGTCTGCCTGAGGTCAGCACCTCGGCGTCGTAGGCGGGCAAACCATACTGTTCGATGAACCTTCGGCGGCGCTGCGATGGCAGTTCGGGCATCTCGTTTCTGATTTGCTCTATCCATTCGGAAGTAACATCAAGATACATCAGGTCGGGCTCCGGAAAATAGCGATAGTCATGCGATTCCTCCTTGGATCGCATCGGCAGGGATATATTCGACTTCTCATCCCAGAGCAGCGTCTGTTGTTCGACGGCGCCGCCGGCGGCGAGGACTTTCGACTGGCGCATGATTTCATAATTCAGCGCCCTCTCCACGCCGCGAAACGAATTCATGTTTTTAAGTTCGCAGCGTGTGCCGAATTTCCCGGCGCCTTTCGGTCGGATCGAAATATTGGCGTCGCAGCGAAGCGAACCTTCTTCCATATTGCCTGTGCATATGTCAAGATATTCGACAAGCTGTTTCAATTTCAGAAGGAAATTGTGTCCTTCGGCCGGGCTTCTCAGGTCGGGCTTCGACACTATTTCGATCAGCGGCACGCCACACCTGTTGAAATCGACAAGGGTCGATTCTCCGTTTTCCTGATGCATCGATTTGCCGGCGTCTTCTTCGAGATGGATACGGATCAAGCCGATGTTTTTCGGGCCGTTTTCCGTATCGATAGCAATCATGCCGCCGGTCGCCAGCGGCGATTCATACTGGGAAATCTGGTAACCTTTCGGCAAATCCGGATAGAAATAATTCTTTCGGGCGAAAATGCTGCGCGGGTGAACCGTGCCACCCGTCGCCAGAACCAGTCTTATGGCGAACTCGACCGCCCTTCTGTTGAGAACCGGCAGGGTTCCCGGCATGCCAAGGCAAATCGGGCAGACTTGGCTATTGGGTGGGCCGCCGTAAGAAGCCGAACAGGCGCAAAACATTTTCGAGGCGGTTTTCAATTGCGCGTGCATCTCGAGGGCTATGACCGGTTCATATTCTTCAGCCACGAGCAAGCATCCTCTCTATGTGGTATGATCCGCGCAGGAGACTTTCCTCGTCGAAATACCGTCCCATCAGCTGCACGCCTATCGGTAGACCCGCCGGGTCGGCGCCGCAAGGAAGCGATATAGCCGGCAATCCGGCCAAGGGCGCGGCTACCGTAAAAACGTCGGATAAGTACATCTTGAGCGGATCGTCGGTGCGTTCGCCGAAAGCAAAGGCGGTCGAGGGTGAGGTGGGCGACAAAATCAGATCGCACTTTTTGAAAGCCTCTTCGAAATCGGCGCGGATGAGCGATCGCACTTTCAAAGCTCGGCGATAATAGGCGTCATAGTAGCCGGCCGATAATACATAAGTTCCGAGCATAATCCGCCTTTTCACCTCGACTCCGAAACCGGCCGTTCTGGTTGCGCAATACATATCGATAAGCGAATCGGCATCGACCCTGAGTCCATATTTTACGCCGTCGTAGCGGGCCAGATTCGACGATGCTTCGGCGTTGGCGATAATGTAGTATATGGCGATACAATATTTCGTCGTCGGCAAAGAAATATCGACTAATTTGACCCTGTCGGCACGCAACCCGTTTATGAGATTATCGATAGCATTCCTAACCGGTTGTTCGATCCCCTCGCCGAAATATTCGCGGGGTATGCCGATTCTGAGATCTGCCAACCCTTGCTCAAGCGATGCTGCATAGTCGGGCACGGATTGATTCACGGAAGTGGAATCACGGCGATCGTATCCGGCCGCCGCCGACAAGACCAGAGCCATATCCGTCGTATCGAGCGCGAACGGTCCGATCTGGTCGAGCGAAGAAGCAAAGGCGACCAGACCATAACGGGATATCCGGCCGTATGAGGGCCGCAAACCGACGATGCCGCAGAACGCCGCCGGCAGCCTGACCGAGCCGCCGGTGTCGGAACCGAAAGCCAGCGGGGTCATCGCCGCGGCCACCGCGGCCGCCGAGCCTCCCGAAGAGCCTCCGGGCACTTTGTCGGTATCGATTGGATTTCGGACCGGGCCGAAAGCGCTGTTTTCGTTCGACGACCCCATGGCGAATTCGTCAAGATTGGTTTTGCCGACTATCACCATGCCGGCTTTCAGACATTTGAGCGTTATGCCGGCATCATAAACGGCCTCATATCCGGCAAGGATTCTTGAAGCGCAGGTGGTCGGTTGCCCTTTCACCTGCATATTGTCTTTCAAGGCGACCGGGACGCCGTAAAGCGGGGACATCTGCGCTTTGCCTGATTGTAACGCCCTGTCGAGTTCTTCGGAGCGGGCCATGGCGGCGGCTCGATCGACGCTTATGAAGGCGTTGATTTTCGGATTGAGCGATTCTATACGGCTCAGGAAGAAATCGGCCGTCTCGGTGCAGGTGCAATCGCCTGCGGCAATCAGGGCGGCGATTTCCCTTGCCTTTAACTTCTCAAACGACACTCCCATATGAACGCGGAAAGTTATTACGACGACGGTTATTAGTCAATTGTTTAATGGATCGGCGGTTCAGGAGCAAAGGGCATTGTTGGCGGCGCATCGACAATCGCAGACCATGGAGATTCGAACGGCCGGCTTTTCGCTTGACCGTGATGAACCACCCTGTTATGATAACCGAAAGCCGCCGGAGCGACCAACCGAGGAAATTCGGCCGACCGGCTTTAAGCCCATCGGAGAATGAAAAATGGAGCAATTGACGGAAATATCGCCGCAAGGTCTCGAAAAAATCGCGTTTTATTTGGTCTTTTTCGGCGGCATCACGGTTTTCGCTTTCATTATCAGCCGTTATATCAGACTGCTGGGAAAATTCAAAAAGGCCGAGCGACGGATAGATATCGGCGGTGGTCTGGGACGTGTCGCCCGATTCGCTTTCGGTCAGAAGCGATTGCTCGACGATCCGTTTTCCGGCTTGGCTCATTTCGTTGTCTTCTGGGGGTTCGTGATTATCGGTTTCGGGACCATCAATTTTTTCGGTAAGGGTTTCAGCCCGCAATTCCATATTCCTTTGTTGGGGGATGCATTGCGAATCCCCTTCATGTTTCTGCTCGATCTATTCAGTTTTTTGGTGATTTTGGGCGTGATCGGCTTTGCCGTAAAGAGATATGTTGTCCGTCCCAAAAGGCTTACGCAAAGCCCCGGAGCGGCGC
>Ga0129299_1000364_pt1 | contig 28172 bp, 10 predicted proteins | sample ConPoolayeCmetaG_FD_94477 | JGI IMG/M metagenome (GOLD analysis project Ga0129299, IMG submission 94477) | Hot spring microbial mat communities from California, USA to study Microbial Dark Matter (Phase II) - Cone Pool mat layer C metaG ...
ATTGTGGACACCTATGGCGGCTGGGGACGACACGGTGGCGGCGCTTTTTCGGGGAAGGACCCATCGAAGGTTGACCGATCAGCCTCCTACATGGCACGTTACGTCGCTAAGAACATCGTTGCTGCAAAACTGGCAAAACGGTGCGAGGTTCAGATTGCATACGCCATCGGTGTTGCGCGCCCCGTCTCCGTCTATGTCAATACCTTCGGTACGGCAACTATTGACGAGGAAACAATAGAGAGAGCAGTTACCTCGGTCTTCGACCTGCGCCCTGCAAGCATCATTGCCCACCATGACCTCTTGCGTCCTATCTATAAACGGACAGCAGTGTACGGACATTTCGGCCGAGACTGGATGCCGTGGGAACGAACCGATAAAGTAAAAGAGATTCTTGCGGCCTGCGGCTATTGAGTGGAAAAGGCGCACAGAGGGGGTGTAGTGCGTGGAATCTTCGTCACAGGAACCGACACCGGCGTAGGAAAAACGCTCGTTGCAACGCTCCTCGTCCGCGGGCTCGTGAATCGAGGTTTCCCAGCAATCCATTTCAAGCCGGTACAATCGGGATTTATCTCTGTTGACAATGCGGAATACCCTGCCGATCTTGCCTTTTCATGGCACGTTGTCGGTGCAAAAGAGTCCCTTTCGTCCTACTGTGCGATGCGTTCTCTCTATGCCTTCCGTGAGCCACTGGCGCCCGATCATGCGGCTGAAAAAGAGAACACGAGAATAGACCCTTCATCTATCGTAACGCGTACCAGTGAACTGGCAAAAGAACATCTTCTCGTTGTCGAAGGAGCAGGAGGCGTTGCAGTGCCGTTGACAAAAGAGTATCTTATGGCCGACCTCATCGCCGACCTCGATCTTCCTGCACTCATTGTGACCCGGGCAATGCTCGGGACGCTCAACCATACTTACTTGACTGTGGCTTTCCTCCGGCACCGGCGAGTGCATATCGCCGGACTCGTCGTCTCTCTCTTCAACGAACACAGCGAAACAGATGTGCGAAATCTGCAATTGTTACCCGCAATGAACGACACTCCTCTCCTCGGCGTAGTTCCCCGCCTTGCCAAGTGTGATACCGAAAGACCCTCTGTTTTTCCCCTCGAATCGGTTGACACTCTTCTCGATGGCTTCGACTGGGAAAACATCATCTCTTTCATCGTATGATAAAAGAGTTCATTGAACACACGCTCGAAAATCTCTCAGATGCCGGGCTCTTGAGGGCATTGCGTAAGTTTGTCCCCGACGGATCGCTCCTGCGCGGAACGATTGACGGGCGGCGGGTCGTCAACTTCTCTTCGAACTCCTACCTCGGCCTTGATAATCATCCGGCGCTGAAAAAGGCAGCAATCGCGGCGCTCGAAAAATGGCCGGTTGGCGCTGGAGCCTCACGGCTCATCACCGGCACAGGACCGTGGGTACGCGAATTGGAAGAGAAGATCTCTGTGTGGAAAAAACGTGAGGCAGCACTCTACTTCGGATCGGGTTACGCTGCCAATGTCGGCATTATCGCAGCGCTCGCCGATCGCAACACCGATCTTTTTCTCGACAAGTACGATCACGCAAGCATTGTGGACGGCGCAGTACTTTCGCGAGCGAACTTGTACCGTTACCGTCACGCTGATGCCTCTGATCTGGAACGACTGCTGAAGCAGTCGAAGGCACCACGAAGACTGGTGGTCACCGATACGATATTCAGCATGGATGGAGACATCGCGCCACTAGAGGAAATCGTTGCTCTTTGCAAGAAACATGACGCCCTCCTCATCGTTGACGAAGCGCATGCTGGCGGCGTGTATGGCAAGAGCGGTGCGGGAATGATGGAAGAACAGGGACTCGTTGGTGCCGCATTCCTCGATATGGGAACCTTCTCGAAAGGGCTCAGTGTTTTGGGAGGGTATGTCGCTGGCGACCGCGCAGTGATAGACTATCTCGTGAACCACGCACGCAGTTTCATCTTTACCACCGCCACTCCGCCGATGGTCTGTGCTGCCGCATCCGCCGCCATTGATGTAGTCATGTCGAACGAAGGGGCACGCCTCCGTGAGCGGCTGCAACGTCATATTACAGTGCTCCGCACTGTCGTACCGACCGTCACGACACCGATAGTACCGATCATCCTCGGCAATATCCCTGCGACGACGATGCGTTATGAAATGCTTCTCGAAAAAGGGATTCTCGCCCTGCCGGTGCGTCCGCCGACAGTTCCGGAAGGAACGAGCCGCCTGCGTATCTCCCTCTCGGCAGGACACACCGAAGAGGAAATACTCCTCTTGTGCCACGCCATAGTTTCTTGACTTTTTCCACAAAACAGGATGATGGTGAAGAGTGTTTTTCGTTTTTCCTCGATGAAAGGGAGGTGGACATGAACAGAGTGTGTGAAACGCTCGTCTTTCTTTCGCTGGTCTCTCTGTCTCTGTGTGCCGAAACCCTCGCGGTGAGCAAGAGCGGCAGCGGTACCGGTACAGTAACCGACGACCAGGGACAGTTAATCTGCGGCGAGGAGTGTGTGTCCGAGTATAACTTTCACACAGTGGTAACATTGACCGCCGATGCCGATCCAGAGAGCCATTTTGTTGCATGGAGCGGTGACTGCGCTGGTTCCGGTACATGTATCCTTACGATGGACAGCGACAAAAACGTTACGGCACAGTTCGACTGTAACGAGGGAGTGGTTCGCCCGCTCGATGGCGTTTGCGGTCTCAACGGACACGGCAATCGCTACGAACGATGCACCGCCAGTGTCTGGATCGAGGAGTGCGATGACCCTGACCTATGCACCGCTGGTGAACAGCACTGCAACAGTGGCAATCTTCTCGTATGCGAGATGCAGTCTTCCGGCGCCTATGACTGGTCGCTCGTCGATTGTAACGACAACAATACCTGCACCGAGGACTCCTGCGATGACATTCTCGGATGCGTGAATGATCCCTCCCCCCAATTCACTCCGTGCGGTGATCAGTCTGACACCGAATGCAATGGCCCCGACTTTTGTGATGGCAACGGAGTCTGCCTCGAAAACATTGATCCTGCAGGTACACCGTGCGGCGATACTACCACCAATACCCCGTGTGACAAGCCCGATACCTGCGACGGCAAAGGGGCGTGTATGTCCAACTACGAACCGGCAACTACCGTCTGCCGCGACGCAACCGATTTCTGCGACAAAGTGGATACCTGCGATGGGAACGGTGCCTGCTCCGCCGATGCCGTTAAAACATCATCTGATGTCTGTCGTCCTTCGACGGGAGTTTGCGATGCTGCTGAGTACTGTGACGGCTATTCGAAAGTATGTCCGCCTGAAGACTACACTACAACTAATGGAATTTCGTGCGAAGATGCCTACGACTACACCGCCAATGAGACCTGCGCCAACGGCATCTGCACAGGCCCCGAGGTCATTGGTTCCTGTACCAACGCCTACAAAGCAACGACCTTCCCCTATGTGCTGGAGAGCACCACGGTGGGACGCCCCAGTCACATCACCACCTATGGCGCCAACTGCCCGGTTACCGACGCACCGCTCGGCGATGCAGTAGTCCACGTTGCCATGGATGCAGGTGTCACATACACTATCTCCATCGTCCGTCACGGTGGTTGGGCCGGTTTCATGGCAATCATCCCCATCTGCAGTATCTTCTATACCAACGCCACCTGTCTCAACAGCAATAGCACTGCCGATTCGTTCACCTATACGCCGCTCCTCAGCGGCAACGCGACGCTCGTCATCGAATCGCTGAGCGGCACCGGCGATTTCACCCTCACCATCGAGCGCGAGGAGACGCCGCAATCCGACGACATCATCCTTCCCGACGACGATGCGATCCTTCCCGACGAGATCGTGAGCGACGAGGAGGAGCCGGACGAAACCATCTTTGACGATGTGGCGACCGACGACATCTTCACCGATGAGGAAGAAACCGATGATGTTACCATCACAGCCGACGATGGTACGCCTCTTGCCGACGACACGGTGAAGCCGGACTACGACTACGCGTACAATTGTGAAGCGGATCACGAGACAGACAAGGATACCGTCGTGGTCGTGGACAACGAGGTCCCCGACGAGAGCGGCGACGAACTGCTCGGCGACGAGGATGCCTTCCTTCCCGATACCATGGTCACCACAGATACCAATAAAACAAAAGACGACGGTTGTGGTTGTTCGCTAATTTTTTGATGTACCGCACGACTGACAAGCGGTATCTTCTCCTCTCTTTTCCACCCATCGAAACAGTATCAAAAAGTTGATTATGGTTTACGCTGTGCTACAATCGCCTCCGTTACCAATTATCATGCCGGGAGACACATGGCTGCATTCATCCGTTGGTTAAGTAGCCGAAAAGTTATCATCGGTTTTGCTATACTCCTCTTTCTCCTCTTTCTTGGCTCGGAATGGTATCTGCTCTCCCACGTCTTGCACACCACTAATCAAACCGTTGTCCTCCTCGAGCAGGTTGTTGACGGCAAACAGATCGGTGCTATCGAAAACGCACGAGCCTTTATCAAGAAGTACCATGAAGAAGGAATCGGCATAGCAGGTCCCTTTGTTCTCACTCTCGCTATCGAATTTGCCTTCACTCTCGTATTCCTAATCCTTATGCGCGTCTTGCTCTACATCCCGATACGCAAACTATCTCTTGTCTTCGATGCGCTCAAAGAAGGCGATTTCTCGCGACGCCTCGAGATACACAACGATCCAGACCTTGCTCCTGTCGTGACGGGGTTCAACCGCACGGCAGAGAACATCGAACACATTTTGAAGACCATCAAAACGAGTTCAGAGCAGGTGCTCATTTCCGCCCAAGAGGTCTCTTCAGGAAACAACCAACTTTCGACAGCGACACAACAGATGGCATCCTCACTTCAGGAAACAGCGGCATCGGTGGAAGAAATTACCACTTCAATCCAAGAAGCAGCCAACCTCTCGGCCGAAGCAGCAGCAAAAATGCGGCGCACTACTGCAGACGCCGAGTTCGGCGCCCGTATGCTTACCGACATGGCAGCAGCGATGACATCGGTGAAAGAATCGGGCGATAAGATCCAAGAGATTGTCAATGTCGTCAATGACATCGCCTTTCAGACGAATCTCCTTGCGTTGAATGCCGCGGTCGAGGCGGCGCGCGCAGGTGAGGAGGGAAAAGGGTTCGCGGTGGTTGCAAGTGAGGTCAGGAGCCTCGCGACGCGGAGCGCTGACGCAGCAGCAGAGATAAAGCAATTGGTAGAACGTAACGAGGAGAGCATCCGCAATGCGACGGAACTTTCGAACAAGACCATAAAGGTGCTTCTCCAGGTGGTGAGCCGTATTCAAGAAGCAAGTCTTTCCATACAAGACATTGAAAAACGGGCAAAAGAGCAGGCATCTGGCATACATCAAATAAACGCTGCCATCATGCAAATGGACGATGTGACGCAGCGTAACGCTTCACTCGTCGAACAACTCGCAAGTTCGGCAGAAGATATGGCGAACATCTCACGCCACCTTGCTTCCGAACTGGAAAAATTCCACATTTCGGAACGTCCCTCAGCGGCGGCCGTGCTAGTTTCCTCCCAATCTCCGAAGACGCCAACACAAAAAAAGATTAGCGGAGGAGCAAAGACTTCTTCCTTTCCGAAACAATCCGATTCTCTCGAAGGGAAGAAGTCTCCTGCAAATGGTTTCTTCGATGATGACCAGTTCGAAGAGTTCTAACTCCTCCCTCTCTCTCCCACTGCTTATTTTCTTTTTCTCGTCTTTGGTAGTGTGTTCGTGTTCCTCCCCGAGACCAACCGAACCAACGGCAACATCCCATCCCTCGATACGAGACTACATCGAGATCGTGGGATCATCGAAAGGGTATCGCCTCCCCGACGACCGCTTTCTCTTTCTCTCCCGCGGAAACGGCGAGGTACGCCACCTGTACCTCGAGCAGCGTGGGGAGACGCGTGCAATCACGGAAGGTCTCGAACCGGTAGACACTTACACGGTGAGTCCCGACGGTTCGCGCATCTTGTTTCTTTCCTCTCGGGGAGGCAACGAACAATACGCCATTACCCTTCTCACTCTGGCCGACAACCAAAGAAAAGAAGTGTTGGCAAACCCAGCGGTACGCTACGACAGCCCCTTCTGGCTGGACAACTACCGTTTCTTATATGCTGCTAACGAGGTAAGCAACCGCGATTTCTATCTCTATCTCTACAATCTTTCCACAGAAAAAAAATCTCTCCTCGTCGATCGTCCCGGCACACACGTTATCACCGATGCAAAGAGCACGGATCAATTTCTCTTCTACACCCTTCTCGGCAGTACAGTAACGATCCCCTACCGCTATGAAAACGGCAAGGTACACAAATTCAAAGGCGCACGAGAAAATCGCTATTACCTACCTGTCGGCTACTGGCACGACGGAAGAGTGCTGACGATTACCGATGAGGAAAACGATAGTGCAATTCTCGTGCTCATCGACAAGAGAGGAAAAAGAGAAGCGATTTTTTCTTCTCCTTTCCCAGTCGAAACCGCTCTCATTGACAGATCTTCGCGTGAAGAGGCGGTCTTCTGCACAAATGAGGAAGGATGGTCTACATGTTATCATCTTCGGCATGGAACCATACGACCATTAAAACTTGGTCGTGGAGTGATAACGCTCGATCATCTCTCCGATGGCGCGTTGGTGTACACACTTTCGCGCCCCGACACCGTCCCTTGCCCGGTGTACTATGATCTCCGCACCGACAGACACCATCCCTTTGGTATTACTGACCCGCGTGGCATCTCTGTCGAGCGCTTCGTTTCCCCCGTCGTAAAAACCATTCGTTCTTTCGACAATGAACTTATTCCTTTCCTCCTCTATACCCCTCGCGACATTTCGCCCCCCTACCATACTATCGTGTACTTTCACGGAGGTCCAGAGGGGCAATCGCGTCCCTCTTTTGCGCCGATTTTTCAATACTACCTCTCAAAGGGTTTTGCCGTGGTGCTCCCCAATGTGCGAGGATCGACCGGATACGGACGACGGTTCAGCGAACTCGACAACTACACCAAACGAATGGATGCCGTGAAAGATGTAGGGCCGATCCTCGACAAACTCATTCTCGACGGCATAGCATATCCTGACCGCTTCATCGCGTGGGGCGCCAGTTACGGCGGGTTCATGACAGTTGCCTCCATGGCGTGGTATCCTGAACGATTCCGATGCGGCATAACGGTCGTCGGTGTAGTTGACTTCATCAATTTTCTCACGAATACACGACCTTATCGAAAATCTCTTCGCGAAGCAGAGTATGGTCCCCTCGACGACAAATCTTTTCTTCGTTCAATCAGTCCTACATCTATGGTTGATCGTATTAAAGGATCCCTCTTCATCGCTCACGGAGCGAATGATCCCCGTGTACCGGTGAGCGATGCGTACCTTCTCGCCGATCGAATGCGTTCTCTCGGCAATCCTCCCGAAATGCTCATTTTCGATGATGAGGGACATGGGTTCCGCAAAAAGAAAAATCTTCTCCTCTTCAATGAAAGAGCCGCGGCCTTTATCGAGAGATGCAGCTCTAATCTTTGACCTGTCTTTCTTCCATAAAAGTGCCTATTTCACTCTTCGAAAAAAGTTCATTCTGTCCCTGTGTTATCTTCTTGTTTGAAACCTTTCATACGACTGTCACGAAACCCGCCTCATAACGCGTATGCACGAAAACCAATTTCTGGGAGATACCCTCACCATGCCTAGAAAACAATCTACTATACCTACTTCTTGCCACAGAAATGCATTTGTACCGACGTTTGAAAACAACGAAGCACAATAATTTTCTTTTCGTTACCCCTCCACCTCCTTTTCGATGGTTTCCCCGGTACAATGATATTTCCGGCACTCCAACGCCTTCTGCGAGCGTTTCATTCTTATTTTTCCACTGTCTCCGGCTTATTCTCGTCATATTTGGTTATAACTAGTTGTTTTCCTATGTTTTTTTCTTCATAGAATTTATTTTGTGCCATTTATTGCGCTGGTGACTACTAACACTTTTTTATACAAAGAATGGAACTCCTCTATTTCAGGCAACTTTTTTTATTTTTTTCACTAAAAAAGGTTGACAAAACGCATGTGGTATTTCATACTGCACTCGTCCTTTAGTAACTTTTAGAAAGGAGAGCATTCATGGCGAAGAAGGCACTCATTGCGAAGACGAAGACGGCGTTCCTTAAGGTCATGAAGGAGAGCCTGTCGAAACATGTCAACCTGACCAATGAACAGACCAAGAAGGTCTATGACACCTTCATCCAAATCATGAAGGATTCGATTGCCGCCGAGAACAAACTCAACCTCAATGGCGTCGGCACCTTCAAGGTCTCGCACCGCAAAGCGCGTATGGGCCGCAACCCGCAGACCGGCAAGGAGATCAAGATCAAGGCCTCCAAGACAGTCACCTTCCGTCCTGCCCCCAGTTTCAAGAAGGCGCTGTAATCAAGCATCTTCGAGACTCGCTTTGTGCCCCTCCCCGTTGGGAGGGGTTTTTTTTACCTTTACAGCATCTTTCTTCTTTACTATAGTGGCACCATGAACGCATTACATTTGGCAGTACATTCTCTGTTCGTGTCTATTCAGGGTGAAGGGCGTTTTATTGGCCACCCTTGCGTCTTTCTCCGCCTATCAGGATGCAATCTTTCATGCACATGGTGCGATGCCCGCGAAGCAGCAAGCGAACACCCAACGGAACTACTCACTCCACCCACCGCTGCAGAGCGCCTTTCCCTCCCCGGCATTCGCGATATCTGTATCACGGGGGGTGAACCATTCCTGCAAGAAAAACCTCTCTGCAAAATGTTTACCTTACTCCCCCGTGATCACCGCGTTACCATAGAGACCAACGGCTCTTTACCAATCACTCCGTTTCTCAATCGTTACCCTTTTCTCTTCTTTTCGGTTGATTGGAAAACCCCGTCGTCAGGAGAACAACACTCTTTCGATTCTTCAAACCTAGCACTGATAGGTGATGCTGGGTGGATTAAGTTCGTCGTTGCCGATAGAAACGATCTCGACTTTGTTGCCGCTCAGGCACCTGAAGCCTTGCGGTATGGAATCGAAGTATTCGTGAGTCCCGTTTTCGAAAAAGGAGAGCACTGGTTTGCCGAAGTAGCCTCTTTTGTCACTCACCTTTCTTCACGTTATCCTCTCCGCCTGCAGATACAGATGCACAAAGTTATCGGTGTTCCCTAGCATATTTTTTCTTTCTCTTTTTTCTGTTTTGTATAGCATGAAGAAGGTGTGACCCTTGTAGGGTGTTGTTCACAAAGGAGGAAAAAAGATGCGGGATTTTATGGTGTTTTGTTGCGTGTTTCTTCTTCTTGTGGCGTGCGACTCGTTCGTAGAGAACGAGACAACACCTGTACCGGAGGATATGGTTGAAATTTCCTTCCTCACTTTCAACACTGGACTCGATCCCTTGACCGTCTTCAACTATGCCGAACGCCTCAAGGTATTACCGCAGGCGATCGCCGACACCGGCGCGGATGTCGTCTGTTTGCAAGAGGTGTGGAACAGAACGGACGAAAAGAAGATTGCCGATGACCTCAAACTAGTTTTCCCCTACCGCTACTACAAGGTGACGAAGGCGGAGGAGCCGGAACCACAGCCAGCCGCATGCACCGAGGATGATCTTCTGCCGATGGCGATGTGCTACCTTCAAAACTGCGGCGAGACCGATCCGAGCAATGTCGTTGCGATCGGGCTCTGCCTCGTACAAAACTGCCTTACCGAGATTACCGGTATTTCTGCCACATGTCGTGACTGTCTCATCGGCGCCATCATGGGAGGCGCCACAGACATCGCTTCCATCATGGGCGCTTGCACCCAAGAACAGACCCCGCCAACGATGGCACAGGAGGGGAACAATGGTCTTATGCTTTTGTCTCGATATCCTCTCTCGGGGACAAAACTCATTCCCTACGATTCCTTTGCCTATCAACGTGCATACATTACGGCAGTGGTAACTCATCCTTACTTCGGCGCCATAGAGGTCATATGCACTCAGTTTACCGATGCGGTCGGAACGATGACCTACGAAGGTTCCTACGGTACATGGGCAGGTGAAACGGCGGCACAGGCGCAGGAGATCATAGATCTCGAATCGGCGAAAGATACTCGTTTTCGGGTACTCATGGGCGATCTTGCTGCTGGTCCGGCGATCGGCCGAGACATTAGAGCAAAGAACGAAAGTATCTACGAACTCTTTTACTACGCTCACTACTTCAACCCATTCATTGAATCAGACAACGCACAGCCAATCTGCACTCTCTGCGCCGACAACCCGCTTACATCTACTGGAATAGTCAACCAGATAACATCCCACATCCTTTTTACAAACTTCGAGACGCTCAACCTGCGCGCCGAACGGGTACTCGACGCTACCTTCACCTACACCAAAGGCGGCAAAGAGAAGGAAAGCCCCTATTCGGATCATTACGGTATCAAAGCAACGCTCGTTCGATAACCTCCTTGTGAAGGAGCAGCCATGCATCTCTCAAAGTTCTCCGGTAAAATCGGGAAGGCCGATTTTCTCGATCTTTTCATGCTCGACATCTACGGCTCGATCCGCCATGTCACCATTCCCAAAGGCCACATCACGAAGAAACTGCTCACCGAGGGAATCGGCTTCGACGCATCGAACTTCGGCTTTGCGAAGGTCCATGACTCAGACATGGTGGCAGTGCCCGACTTTACTACGGCCTTTGAGAGCGAGGAAAATGGCCAACGCGGCATCCACTGTCTCTGCGATGTGGTCACCACCGAAGGAAAACCCTTTACCCACTATCCTCGCGCCGTCGCCCGCGCCACGCTCGACTTCCTCAAAAAGAAACGGATCGCCGATACGGCGAAGATGCTCGTCGAACTGGAGTTCTATGTCTTCGACGATGTCTCCTACGCTACCGATTTCGGCCACAGTTACTATAAGATCCAGAGTCCCGAAGGAATCGGCGAGGAATACTACGATCAACCGCGGTTCGGCATCCACCGCGGTTATCATCGGCTCTCTCCCGACGACAGGCATTTCTCGTTCCGCACTGAGGTAGTTGCAACGCTCGAAGCAATCGGCATCCCTGTGAAATACCACCACCACGAGGTCGGTGCTGCACAACTCGAGATTGAACTCAACTTCCTCCCGCTTCTCCAAGCGGCCGATGCCGTGGCACTTACCAAATGGGTCATCAAGAGCACGGCACGCGAGCACAACCTTTTCGTCACCTTCATGCCGAAGCCTATCTACAAGGTCGCAGGAAGCGGCATGCATGTCCACCAGTTTCTCGAAAAGGAGGGAGCATCGCTCTTCCCTGGCAAAGGGCTCTACAACTTAAGTCCGCTTGCCCTTTCGTACATCGCTGGCATCCTCGAGCACTCGCTTACCGGATCGCTCCTCGCGCTCACCAACCCTTCGACAAACTCCTACAAGCGGCTCGTACCGGGCTTCGAGGCGCCGGTCAACGCCACCTTCGCGAAGGGCTCGCGCGCCGCGGCAATTCGTATCCCCGGCTATGTGAAAGGCAAGGATGTCCGTATCGAGTTCCGGACCGGCGACGCGACGGCGAACATCTACTACTCGCTTTCGGCGATGGTGCTCGCCGGTGCAGACGGTATTCTCCACGCGAGCGATCCCATCAAGGCTGGTTTCGACAAGAGCGAATCGGCGCGCAGTTTTCCGCTCAACCTCAATCTCGTGCTCGACGGACTCGTGAAAGACCGCGCATACCTTTCTCCTGCGTTTCCCGCTGATCTCCTCGATCTCTGGATCAAGATAAAACGCGACGAGGCGACCTACATCTACAACGCCCCGACGCCGCAGGAGTATGAACTCTACTTCTGAATTATCCCCCGATCACCGAACAGCCGCACCCGCCGTGTGAGCCGGCGGCGCTGTCGGTGTCGCTCTGTTCGTCGGCAATGGGCGAAGCATCGAACGGCGTATCGCCATCACTGTAGTACCCGCCTTCACATCCACCGCCATAATCCGGTCCGGCAATCCCGTCATCAACCGGCGCCGCATGGTCGTCGAAGACTTCACTTTCATTGCCGGTCGTATCTTCATCAAGTGTCGGTTCGTCAGGTATGATATCATCGGCCGTTATGTCGTCATTTCCCCCGGACAAATCGGGATGATCATCGTCGGTCAGCAATTCATCATCAGCCGCCGCATCCCCTACTTCATCACTACCGACCACTTCGTCCTTATCGTTCACGCCCGCGTCACCCACTTCATCCGCATCGGGCACCTCCTCGCGTGGGGTGATACCATACCAATCGAAGATCCCGCCCAGAAGGGCAGTGCGTGTGTCGGCATCGCGTATCGTTTCGAATGGAAAACCGAGTGCCGCGACACGGTGCGGGCTTACTGTGACCACCCCTGCGCCCCCGCCGGAGCCATCTTCGTAACCGAGGAAAAGAAGTCCGTTGCCCGCGACCCCAATGAGGTCGGGATAGTCTACATTGTAGACAAAGGTACCATCATCGAAAACGAGCGATCCGTCGAAAACGGTCTCGCCGCCCGCTGCCGTTGCTGCGAGATAGGTGCCGGCATCATCGCCATCGTAAATAAGGCCAAGGCAATTGGTGAAAAAAGATTGGTCGGCGTTCGTCCCCTTTTTGTAGAGGTCCCATCCATACTCCGAGCCGGAAAGAAAGAGCATCCCGCCCTCTTCGAGATAGCCGCACACCTGCGCCTGTTCGGCGGCGGTAAAGGTCTCGTCGGCGGTCGACTGCTCGCCGGCGAACCAGACGACAGCGTCATAGGCAGTAAGGTCCAGCGCTGGGAGCCCCGCCTTTTGCGTCGTGTCGAATGAGAAATCGAGCGCCGCAAGTGCCGCCGCATGGGCAATGACATAGTCGTAGGTATTCATCCGCTCGATGAACATTCGCGCAACGACGCCGAGACCGAAGCCGGCAAGGTTTTCCATCACCAACTGATTGCGATCGAGACGCGTAAAGCCATCAACGACGAGCACCTGCGCCGCGCTGTTCTTCGGTCGCACGGCAACGACGGGTGAAGGGAACGAGCGGCCACCGTCATTGAGTGCCACTACGCGCAGGTAGGTGACCTCCTCCGGCGGAAGGTCATTGAGCACAAACATCGTTGCCCCGTCAACCCGCACGCCGTCGTCGAAGGCAGTCCCGTCACTGCTCCGCTGAACGAGGTAGGCGGTTGCGGGATCACCGTGGAGCGAGCGGGGCGAGGCAAGCGGCGCCTCCCACGAGAGGAGCGCCCGGCCGGGACCCACTGTCTGGACACGCACCCCGTATGGCTCGTCCGGCGGATAGATGGCAGTGTATCCGTCACGATCGGCAAAATACTGGATGACGGCATGCACCGCCGCCCGCGTTGCGATGCGCCGGAAGCGCGGATCACGGAGCGCGTTCGAGTCGGTGGTGTTATCGTGAAAGGCCAGTTCGATGAGACAGGCGGGCATTTCGTTGTTGTAACTCGGGTTAAGTTCGCCGAACCACGCACTGTAGAGACCGATGCCCGACACCGGCCATGCCGGATCCCATCCTGCACGGAGCGCCCCAACCACGCTGTTGTGAACCAGGGTTGCCAACGCCTCGCTCCCCGCCTGAGCAGCCGGTTGCCAGCCGGTGCCGGGGTCGTTCGGACCATAGACATAGGTCGAGGTGCCGCGGGCGCTCCCGTTGTAGGCGTTCGAGTGCCACGAAATGAAAACGCTGTCATCCCACCCTGCTTCGTTCTCCCACGCCGCCCAGCGCGAGCGAGTCGTCACATCATCGGAGTTGTCTCCGCTCGAGGTATCGTACACGCTGGTTGGTGCCCCAAGGATCTGCGCGAAGTAGCGCGCCGCCTCCTCCCAGAGTGGCCGTCCCGAGGCGCCGCCGCCGCGGTCAATAATGCCGGGGCCCCCACCGAAGCGAACCGCATCGGCAATGACATAACTGCCGCCAACGGATTCGTCAGCCACGAGGGTGACCGAGCCGCGATCAGGGTCGCTCCCCGCTGCGAAGGGGAACTCACCGAGGGGAAACCAGGTGTTGCCATGGTGCCGCTGGTCAACGGTGACCACGGTAAGTCCCCCCGCATGACGCACCTCGTAGCGCGCCGCCGGTGCGCGGTCGCTAGCGACCGCGCACCGGCGGCGCGCTACGAGGTGCGTCATGCGGGGGGACTTACCGTGGTCACCGTTGACCAGCGGCACCATGGCAACACCTGGTTTCCCCTCGGTGAGTTCCCCTTCGCAGCGGGGAGCGACCCTGATCGCGGCTCGGTCACCCTCGTGGCTGACGAATCCGTTGGCGGCAGTTATGTCATTGCCGATGCGGTTCGCTTCGGTGGGGGCCCCGGCATTATTGACCGCGGCGGCGGCGCCTCGGGACGGCCACTCTGGGAGGAGGCGGCGCGCTACTTCGCGCAGATCCTTGGGGCACCAACCAGCGTGTACGATACCTCGAGCGGAGACAACTCCGATGATGTGACGACTCGCTCGCGCTGGGCGGCGTGGGAGAACGAAGCAGGGTGGGATGACAGCGTTTTCATTTCGTGGCACTCGAACGCCTACAACGGGAGCGCCCGCGGCACCTCGACCTATGTCTATGGTCCGAACGACCCCGGCACCGGCTGGCAACCGGCTGCTCAGGCGGGGAGCGAGGCGTTGGCAACCCTGGTTCACAACAGCGTGGTTGGGGCGCTCCGTGCAGGATGGGATCCGGCATGGCCGGTGTCGGGCATCGGTCTCTACAGTGCGTGGTTCGGCGAACTTAACCCGAGTTACAACAACGAAATGCCCGCCTGTCTCATCGAACTGGCCTTTCACGATAACACCACCGACTCGAACGCGCTCCGTGATCCGCGCTTCCGGCGCATCGCAACGCGGGCGGCGGTGCATGCCGTCATCCAGTATTTTGCCGATCGTGACGGATACACTGCCATCTATCCGCCGGACGAGCCATACGGGGTGCGTGTCCAGACAGTGGGTCCCGGCCGGGCGCTCCTCTCGTGGGAGGCGCCGCTTGCCTCGCCCCGCTCGCTCCACGGTGATCCCGCAACCGCCTACCTCGTTCAGCGGAGCAGTGACGGGACTGCCTTCGACGACGGCGTGCGGGTTGACGGGGCAACGATGTTTGTGCTCAATGACCTTCCGCCGGAGGAGGTCACCTACCTGCGCGTAGTGGCACTCAATGACGGTGGCCGCTCGTTCCCTTCACCCGTCGTTGCCGTGCGACCGAAGAACAGCGCGGCGCAGGTGCTCGTCGTTGATGGCTTTACGCGTCTCGATCGCAATCAGTTGGTGATGGAAAACCTTGCCGGCTTCGGTCTCGGCGTCGTTGCGCGAATGTTCATCGAGCGGATGAATACCTACGACTATGTCATTGCCCATGCGGCGGCACTTGCGGCGCTCGATTTCTCATTCGACACGACGCAAAAGGCGGGGCTCCCAGCGCTGGACCTTACTGCCTATGACGCTGTCGTCTGGTTCGCCGGCGAGCAGTCGACCGCCGACGAGACCTTTACCGCCGCCGAACAGGCGCAGGTGTGCGGCTATCTCGAAGAGGGCGGGATGCTCTTTCTTTCCGGCTCGGAGTATGGATGGGACCTCTACAAAAAGGGGACGAACGCCGACCAATCTTTTTTCACCAATTGCCTTGGCCTTATTTACGATGGCGATGATGCCGGCACCTATCTCGCAGCAACGGCAGCGGGCGGCGAGACCGTTTTCGACGGATCGCTCGTTTTCGATGATGGTACCTTTGTCTACAATGTAGACTATCCCGACCTCATTGGGGTCGCGGGCAACGGACTTCTTTTCCTCGGTTACGAAGATGGCTCCGGCGGGGGCGCAGGGGTGGTCACAGTAAGCCCGCACCGTGTCGCGGCACTCGGTTTTCCATTCGAAACGATACGCGATGCCGACACACGCACTGCCCTTCTGGGCGGGATCTTCGATTGGTATGGTATCACCCCACGCGAGGAGGTGCCCGATGCGGATGAAGTGGGTGACGCGGGCGTGAACGATAAGGACGAAGTGGTCGGTAGTGATGAAGTAGGGGATGCGGCGGCTGATGATGAATTGCTGACCGACGATGATCATCCCGATTTGTCCGGGGGAAATGACGACATAACGGCCGATGATATCATACCTGACGAACCGACACTTGATGAAGATACGACCGGCAATGAAAGTGAAGTCTTCGACGACCATGCGGCGCCGGTTGATGACGGGATTGCCGGACCGGATTATGGCGGTGGATGTGAAGGCGGGTACTACAGTGATGGCGATACGCCGTTCGATGCTTCGCCCATTGCCGACGAACAGAGCGACACCGACAGCGCCGCCGGCTCACACGGCGGGTGCGGCTGTTCGGTGATCGGGGGATAATTCAGAAGTAGAGTTCATACTCCTGCGGCGTCGGGGCGTTGTAGATGTAGGTCGCCTCGTCGCGTTTTATCTTGATCCAGAGATCGAGGAGATCAGCGGGAAACGCAGGAGAAAGGTATGCGCGGTCTTTCACGAGTCCGTCGAGCACGAGATTGAGGTTGAGCGGAAAACTGCGCGCCGATTCGCTCTTGTCGAAACCAGCCTTGATGGGATCGCTCGCGTGGAGAATACCGTCTGCACCGGCGAGCACCATCGCCGAAAGCGAGTAGTAGATGTTCGCCGTCGCGTCGCCGGTCCGGAACTCGATACGGACATCCTTGCCTTTCACATAGCCGGGGATACGAATTGCCGCGGCGCGCGAGCCCTTCGCGAAGGTGGCGTTGACCGGCGCCTCGAAGCCCGGTACGAGCCGCTTGTAGGAGTTTGTCGAAGGGTTGGTGAGCGCGAGGAGCGATCCGGTAAGCGAGTGCTCGAGGATGCCAGCGATGTACGAAAGGGCAAGCGGACTTAAGTTGTAGAGCCCTTTGCCAGGGAAGAGCGATGCTCCCTCCTTTTCGAGAAACTGGTGGACATGCATGCCGCTTCCTGCGACCTTGTAGATAGGCTTCGGCATGAAGGTGACGAAAAGGTTGTGCTCGCGTGCCGTGCTCTTGATGACCCATTTGGTAAGTGCCACGGCATCGGCCGCTTGGAGAAGCGGGAGGAAGTTGAGTTCAATCTCGAGTTGTGCAGCACCGACCTCGTGGTGGTGGTATTTCACAGGGATGCCGATTGCTTCGAGCGTTGCAACTACCTCAGTGCGGAACGAGAAATGCCTGTCGTCGGGAGAGAGCCGATGATAACCGCGGTGGATGCCGAACCGCGGTTGATCGTAGTATTCCTCGCCGATTCCTTCGGGACTCTGGATCTTATAGTAACTGTGGCCGAAATCGGTAGCGTAGGAGACATCGTCGAAGACATAGAACTCCAGTTCGACGAGCATCTTCGCCGTATCGGCGATCCGTTTCTTTTTGAGGAAGTCGAGCGTGGCGCGGGCGACGGCGCGAGGATAGTGGGTAAAGGGTTTTCCTTCGGTGGTGACCACATCGCAGAGACAGTGGATGCCGCGTTGGCCATTTTCCTCGCTCTCAAAGGCCGTAGTAAAGTCGGGCACTGCCACCATGTCTGAGTCATGGACCTTCGCAAAGCCGAAGTTCGATGCGTCGAAGCCGATTCCCTCGGTGAGCAGTTTCTTCGTGATGTGGCCTTTGGGAATGGTGACATGGCGGATCGAGCCGTAGATGTCGAGCATGAAAAGATCGAGAAAATCGGCCTTCCCGATTTTACCGGAGAACTTTGAGAGATGCATGGCTGCTCCTTCACAAGGAGGTTATCGAACGAGCGTTGCTTTGATACCGTAATGATCCGAATAGGGGCTTTCCTTCTCTTTGCCGCCTTTGGTGTAGGTGAAGGTAGCGTCGAGTACCCGTTCGGCGCGCAGGTTGAGCGTCTCGAAGTTTGTAAAAAGGATGTGGGATGTTATCTGGTTGACTATTCCAGTAGATGTAAGCGGGTTGTCGGCGCAGAGAGTGCAGATTGGCTGTGCGTTGTCTGATTCAATGAATGGGTTGAAGTAGTGAGCGTAGTAAAAGAGTTCGTAGATACTTTCGTTCTTTGCTCTAATGTCTCGGCCGATCGCCGGACCAGCAGCAAGATCGCCCATGAGTACCCGAAAACGAGTATCTTTCGCCGATTCGAGATCTATGATCTCCTGCGCCTGTGCCGCCGTTTCACCTGCCCATGTACCGTAGGAACCTTCGTAGGTCATCGTTCCGACCGCATCGGTAAACTGAGTGCATATGACCTCTATGGCGCCGAAGTAAGGATGAGTTACCACTGCCGTAATGTATGCACGTTGATAGGCAAAGGAATCGTAGGGAATGAGTTTTGTCCCCGAGAGAGGATATCGAGACAAAAGCATAAGACCATTGTTCCCCTCCTGTGCCATCGTTGGCGGGGTCTGTTCTTGGGTGCAAGCGCCCATGATGGAAGCGATGTCTGTGGCGCCTCCCATGATGGCGCCGATGAGACAGTCACGACATGTGGCAGAAATACCGGTAATCTCGGTAAGGCAGTTTTGTACGAGGCAGAGCCCGATCGCAACGACATTGCTCGGATCGGTCTCGCCGCAGTTTTGAAGGTAGCACATCGCCATCGGCAGAAGATCATCCTCGGTGCATGCGGCTGGCTGTGGTTCCGGCTCCTCCGCCTTCGTCACCTTGTAGTAGCGGTAGGGGAAAACTAGTTTGAGGTCATCGGCAATCTTCTTTTCGTCCGTTCTGTTCCACACCTCTTGCAAACAGACGACATCCGCGCCGGTGTCGGCGATCGCCTGCGGTAATACCTTGAGGCGTTCGGCATAGTTGAAGACGGTCAAGGGATCGAGTCCAGTGTTGAAAGTGAGGAAGGAAATTTCAACCATATCCTCCGGTACAGGTGTTGTCTCGTTCTCTACGAACGAGTCGCACGCCACAAGAAGAAGAAACACGCAACAAAACACCATAAAATCCCGCATCTTTTTTCCTCCTTTGTGAACAACACCCTACAAGGGTCACACCTTCTTCATGCTATACAAAACAGAAAAAAGAGAAAGAAAAAATATGCTAGGGAACACCGATAACTTTGTGCATCTGTATCTGCAGGCGGAGAGGATAACGTGAAGAAAGGTGAGTGACAAAAGAGGCTACTTCGGCAAACCAGTGCTCTCCTTTTTCGAAAACGGGACTCACGAATACTTCGATTCCATACCGCAAGGCTTCAGGTGCCTGAGCGGCAACAAAGTCGAGATCGTTTCTATCGGCAACGACGAACTTAATCCACCCAGCATCACCTATCAGTGCTAGGTTTGAAGAATCGAAAGAGTGTTGTTCTCCTGACGACGGGGTTTTCCAATCAACCGAAAAGAAGAGAAAAGGGTAACGATTGAGAAACGGAGTGATTGGTAAAGAGCCGTTGGTCTCTATGGTAACGCGGTGATCACGGGGGAGTAAGGTAAACATTTTGCAGAGAGGTTTTTCTTGCAGGAATGGTTCACCCCCCGTGATACAGATATCGCGAATGCCGGGGAGGGAAAGGCGCTCTGCAGCGGTGGGTGGAGTGAGTAGTTCCGTTGGGTGTTCGCTTGCTGCTTCGCGGGCATCGCACCATGTGCATGAAAGATTGCATCCTGATAGGCGGAGAAAGACGCAAGGGTGGCCAATAAAACGCCCTTCACCCTGAATAGACACGAACAGAGAATGTACTGCCAAATGTAATGCGTTCATGGTGCCACTATAGTAAAGAAGAAAGATGCTGTAAAGGTAAAAAAAACCCCTCCCAACGGGGAGGGGCACAAAGCGAGTCTCGAAGATGCTTGATTACAGCGCCTTCTTGAAACTGGGGGCAGGACGGAAGGTGACTGTCTTGGAGGCCTTGATCTTGATCTCCTTGCCGGTCTGCGGGTTGCGGCCCATACGCGCTTTGCGGTGCGAGACCTTGAAGGTGCCGACGCCATTGAGGTTGAGTTTGTTCTCGGCGGCAATCGAATCCTTCATGATTTGGATGAAGGTGTCATAGACCTTCTTGGTCTGTTCATTGGTCAGGTTGACATGTTTCGACAGGCTCTCCTTCATGACCTTAAGGAACGCCGTCTTCGTCTTCGCAATGAGTGCCTTCTTCGCCATGAATGCTCTCCTTTCTAAAAGTTACTAAAGGACGAGTGCAGTATGAAATACCACATGCGTTTTGTCAACCTTTTTTAGTGAAAAAAATAAAAAAAGTTGCCTGAAATAGAGGAGTTCCATTCTTTGTATAAAAAAGTGTTAGTAGTCACCAGCGCAATAAATGGCACAAAATAAATTCTATGAAGAAAAAAACATAGGAAAACAACTAGTTATAACCAAATATGACGAGAATAAGCCGGAGACAGTGGAAAAATAAGAATGAAACGCTCGCAGAAGGCGTTGGAGTGCCGGAAATATCATTGTACCGGGGAAACCATCGAAAAGGAGGTGGAGGGGTAACGAAAAGAAAATTATTGTGCTTCGTTGTTTTCAAACGTCGGTACAAATGCATTTCTGTGGCAAGAAGTAGGTATAGTAGATTGTTTTCTAGGCATGGTGAGGGTATCTCCCAGAAATTGGTTTTCGTGCATACGCGTTATGAGGCGGGTTTCGTGACAGTCGTATGAAAGGTTTCAAACAAGAAGATAACACAGGGACAGAATGAACTTTTTTCGAAGAGTGAAATAGGCACTTTTATGGAAGAAAGACAGGTCAAAGATTAGAGCTGCATCTCTCGATAAAGGCCGCGGCTCTTTCATTGAAGAGGAGAAGATTTTTCTTTTTGCGGAACCCATGTCCCTCATCATCGAAAATGAGCATTTCGGGAGGATTGCCGAGAGAACGCATTCGATCGGCGAGAAGGTACGCATCGCTCACCGGTACACGGGGATCATTCGCTCCGTGAGCGATGAAGAGGGATCCTTTAATACGATCAACCATAGATGTAGGACTGATTGAACGAAGAAAAGATTTGTCGTCGAGGGGACCATACTCTGCTTCGCGAAGAGATTTTCGATAAGGTCGTGTATTCGTGAGAAAATTGATGAAGTCAACTACACCGACGACCGTTATGCCGCATCGGAATCGTTCAGGATACCACGCCATGGAGGCAACTGTCATGAACCCGCCGTAACTGGCGCCCCACGCGATGAAGCGGTCAGGATATGCTATGCCGTCGAGAATGAGTTTGTCGAGGATCGGCCCTACATCTTTCACGGCATCCATTCGTTTGGTGTAGTTGTCGAGTTCGCTGAACCGTCGTCCGTATCCGGTCGATCCTCGCACATTGGGGAGCACCACGGCAAAACCCTTTGAGAGGTAGTATTGAAAAATCGGCGCAAAAGAGGGACGCGATTGCCCCTCTGGACCTCCGTGAAAGTACACGATAGTATGGTAGGGGGGCGAAATGTCGCGAGGGGTATAGAGGAGGAAAGGAATAAGTTCATTGTCGAAAGAACGAATGGTTTTTACGACGGGGGAAACGAAGCGCTCGACAGAGATGCCACGCGGGTCAGTAATACCAAAGGGATGGTGTCTGTCGGTGCGGAGATCATAGTACACCGGGCAAGGGACGGTGTCGGGGCGCGAAAGTGTGTACACCAACGCGCCATCGGAGAGATGATCGAGCGTTATCACTCCACGACCAAGTTTTAATGGTCGTATGGTTCCATGCCGAAGATGATAACATGTAGACCATCCTTCCTCATTTGTGCAGAAGACCGCCTCTTCACGCGAAGATCTGTCAATGAGAGCGGTTTCGACTGGGAAAGGAGAAGAAAAAATCGCTTCTCTTTTTCCTCTCTTGTCGATGAGCACGAGAATTGCACTATCGTTTTCCTCATCGGTAATCGTCAGCACTCTTCCGTCGTGCCAGTAGCCGACAGGTAGGTAATAGCGATTTTCTCGTGCGCCTTTGAATTTGTGTACCTTGCCGTTTTCATAGCGGTAGGGGATCGTTACTGTACTGCCGAGAAGGGTGTAGAAGAGAAATTGATCCGTGCTCTTTGCATCGGTGATAACGTGTGTGCCGGGACGATCGACGAGGAGAGATTTTTTTTCTGTGGAAAGATTGTAGAGATAGAGATAGAAATCGCGGTTGCTTACCTCGTTAGCAGCATATAAGAAACGGTAGTTGTCCAGCCAGAAGGGGCTGTCGTAGCGTACCGCTGGGTTTGCCAACACTTCTTTTCTTTGGTTGTCGGCCAGAGTGAGAAGGGTAATGGCGTATTGTTCGTTGCCTCCCCGAGAGGAAAGAAACAAGATGCGCGAACCGTCGGGACTCACCGTGTAAGTGTCTACCGGTTCGAGACCTTCCGTGATTGCACGCGTCTCCCCACGCTGCTCGAGGTACAGGTGGCGTACCTCGCCGTTTCCGCGGGAGAGAAAGAGAAAGCGGTCGTCGGGGAGGCGATACCCTTTCGATGATCCCACGATCTCGATGTAGTCTCGTATCGAGGGATGGGATGTTGCCGTTGGTTCGGTTGGTCTCGGGGAGGAACACGAACACACTACCAAAGACGAGAAAAAGAAAATAAGCAGTGGGAGAGAGAGGGAGGAGTTAGAACTCTTCGAACTGGTCATCATCGAAGAAACCATTTGCAGGAGACTTCTTCCCTTCGAGAGAATCGGATTGTTTCGGAAAGGAAGAAGTCTTTGCTCCTCCGCTAATCTTTTTTTGTGTTGGCGTCTTCGGAGATTGGGAGGAAACTAGCACGGCCGCCGCTGAGGGACGTTCCGAAATGTGGAATTTTTCCAGTTCGGAAGCAAGGTGGCGTGAGATGTTCGCCATATCTTCTGCCGAACTTGCGAGTTGTTCGACGAGTGAAGCGTTACGCTGCGTCACATCGTCCATTTGCATGATGGCAGCGTTTATTTGATGTATGCCAGATGCCTGCTCTTTTGCCCGTTTTTCAATGTCTTGTATGGAAAGACTTGCTTCTTGAATACGGCTCACCACCTGGAGAAGCACCTTTATGGTCTTGTTCGAAAGTTCCGTCGCATTGCGGATGCTCTCCTCGTTACGTTCTACCAATTGCTTTATCTCTGCTGCTGCGTCAGCGCTCCGCGTCGCGAGGCTCCTGACCTCACTTGCAACCACCGCGAACCCTTTTCCCTCCTCACCTGCGCGCGCCGCCTCGACCGCGGCATTCAACGCAAGGAGATTCGTCTGAAAGGCGATGTCATTGACGACATTGACAATCTCTTGGATCTTATCGCCCGATTCTTTCACCGATGTCATCGCTGCTGCCATGTCGGTAAGCATACGGGCGCCGAACTCGGCGTCTGCAGTAGTGCGCCGCATTTTTGCTGCTGCTTCGGCCGAGAGGTTGGCTGCTTCTTGGATTGAAGTGGTAATTTCTTCCACCGATGCCGCTGTTTCCTGAAGTGAGGATGCCATCTGTTGTGTCGCTGTCGAAAGTTGGTTGTTTCCTGAAGAGACCTCTTGGGCGGAAATGAGCACCTGCTCTGAACTCGTTTTGATGGTCTTCAAAATGTGTTCGATGTTCTCTGCCGTGCGGTTGAACCCCGTCACGACAGGAGCAAGGTCTGGATCGTTGTGTATCTCGAGGCGTCGCGAGAAATCGCCTTCTTTGAGCGCATCGAAGACAAGAGATAGTTTGCGTATCGGGATGTAGAGCAAGACGCGCATAAGGATTAGGAATACGAGAGTGAAGGCAAATTCGATAGCGAGAGTGAGAACAAAGGGACCTGCTATGCCGATTCCTTCTTCATGGTACTTCTTGATAAAGGCTCGTGCGTTTTCGATAGCACCGATCTGTTTGCCGTCAACAACCTGCTCGAGGAGGACAACGGTTTGATTAGTGGTGTGCAAGACGTGGGAGAGCAGATACCATTCCGAGCCAAGAAAGAGGAGAAAGAGGAGTATAGCAAAACCGATGATAACTTTTCGGCTACTTAACCAACGGATGAATGCAGCCATGTGTCTCCCGGCATGATAATTGGTAACGGAGGCGATTGTAGCACAGCGTAAACCATAATCAACTTTTTGATACTGTTTCGATGGGTGGAAAAGAGAGGAGAAGATACCGCTTGTCAGTCGTGCGGTACATCAAAAAATTAGCGAACAACCACAACCGTCGTCTTTTGTTTTATTGGTATCTGTGGTGACCATGGTATCGGGAAGGAAGGCATCCTCGTCGCCGAGCAGTTCGTCGCCGCTCTCGTCGGGGACCTCGTTGTCCACGACCACGACGGTATCCTTGTCTGTCTCGTGATCCGCTTCACAATTGTACGCGTAGTCGTAGTCCGGCTTCACCGTGTCGTCGGCAAGAGGCGTACCATCGTCGGCTGTGATGGTAACATCATCGGTTTCTTCCTCATCGGTGAAGATGTCGTCGGTCGCCACATCGTCAAAGATGGTTTCGTCCGGCTCCTCCTCGTCGCTCACGATCTCGTCGGGAAGGATCGCATCGTCGTCGGGAAGGATGATGTCGTCGGATTGCGGCGTCTCCTCGCGCTCGATGGTGAGGGTGAAATCGCCGGTGCCGCTCAGCGATTCGATGACGAGCGTCGCGTTGCCGCTGAGGAGCGGCGTATAGGTGAACGAATCGGCAGTGCTATTGCTGTTGAGACAGGTGGCGTTGGTATAGAAGATACTGCAGATGGGGATGATTGCCATGAAACCGGCCCAACCACCGTGACGGACGATGGAGATAGTGTATGTGACACCTGCATCCATGGCAACGTGGACTACTGCATCGCCGAGCGGTGCGTCGGTAACCGGGCAGTTGGCGCCATAGGTGGTGATGTGACTGGGGCGTCCCACCGTGGTGCTCTCCAGCACATAGGGGAAGGTCGTTGCTTTGTAGGCGTTGGTACAGGAACCAATGACCTCGGGGCCTGTGCAGATGCCGTTGGCGCAGGTCTCATTGGCGGTGTAGTCGTAGGCATCTTCGCACGAAATTCCATTAGTTGTAGTGTAGTCTTCAGGCGGACATACTTTCGAATAGCCGTCACAGTACTCAGCAGCATCGCAAACTCCCGTCGAAGGACGACAGACATCAGATGATGTTTTAACGGCATCGGCGGAGCAGGCACCGTTCCCATCGCAGGTATCCACTTTGTCGCAGAAATCGGTTGCGTCGCGGCAGACGGTAGTTGCCGGTTCGTAGTTGGACATACACGCCCCTTTGCCGTCGCAGGTATCGGGCTTGTCACACGGGGTATTGGTGGTAGTATCGCCGCACGGTGTACCTGCAGGATCAATGTTTTCGAGGCAGACTCCGTTGCCATCACAAAAGTCGGGGCCATTGCATTCGGTGTCAGACTGATCACCGCACGGAGTGAATTGGGGGGAGGGATCATTCACGCATCCGAGAATGTCATCGCAGGAGTCCTCGGTGCAGGTATTGTTGTCGTTACAATCGACGAGCGACCAGTCATAGGCGCCGGAAGACTGCATCTCGCATACGAGAAGATTGCCACTGTTGCAGTGCTGTTCACCAGCGGTGCATAGGTCAGGGTCATCGCACTCCTCGATCCAGACACTGGCGGTGCATCGTTCGTAGCGATTGCCGTGTCCGTTGAGACCGCAAACGCCATCGAGCGGGCGAACCACTCCCTCGTTACAGTCGAACTGTGCCGTAACGTTTTTGTCGCTGTCCATCGTAAGGATACATGTACCGGAACCAGCGCAGTCACCGCTCCATGCAACAAAATGGCTCTCTGGATCGGCATCGGCGGTCAATGTTACCACTGTGTGAAAGTTATACTCGGACACACACTCCTCGCCGCAGATTAACTGTCCCTGGTCGTCGGTTACTGTACCGGTACCGCTGCCGCTCTTGCTCACCGCGAGGGTTTCGGCACACAGAGACAGAGAGACCAGCGAAAGAAAGACGAGCGTTTCACACACTCTGTTCATGTCCACCTCCCTTTCATCGAGGAAAAACGAAAAACACTCTTCACCATCATCCTGTTTTGTGGAAAAAGTCAAGAAACTATGGCGTGGCACAAGAGGAGTATTTCCTCTTCGGTGTGTCCTGCCGAGAGGGAGATACGCAGGCGGCTCGTTCCTTCCGGAACTGTCGGCGGACGCACCGGCAGGGCGAGAATCCCTTTTTCGAGAAGCATTTCATAACGCATCGTCGTCGCAGGGATATTGCCGAGGATGATCGGTACTATCGGTGTCGTGACGGTCGGTACGACAGTGCGGAGCACTGTAATATGACGTTGCAGCCGCTCACGGAGGCGTGCCCCTTCGTTCGACATGACTACATCAATGGCGGCGGATGCGGCAGCACAGACCATCGGCGGAGTGGCGGTGGTAAAGATGAAACTGCGTGCGTGGTTCACGAGATAGTCTATCACTGCGCGGTCGCCAGCGACATACCCTCCCAAAACACTGAGCCCTTTCGAGAAGGTTCCCATATCGAGGAATGCGGCACCAACGAGTCCCTGTTCTTCCATCATTCCCGCACCGCTCTTGCCATACACGCCGCCAGCATGCGCTTCGTCAACGATGAGGAGGGCGTCATGTTTCTTGCAAAGAGCAACGATTTCCTCTAGTGGCGCGATGTCTCCATCCATGCTGAATATCGTATCGGTGACCACCAGTCTTCGTGGTGCCTTCGACTGCTTCAGCAGTCGTTCCAGATCAGAGGCATCAGCGTGACGGTAACGGTACAAGTTCGCTCGCGAAAGTACTGCGCCGTCCACAATGCTTGCGTGATCGTACTTGTCGAGAAAAAGATCGGTGTTGCGATCGGCGAGCGCTGCGATAATGCCGACATTGGCAGCGTAACCCGATCCGAAGTAGAGTGCTGCCTCACGTTTTTTCCACACAGAGATCTTCTCTTCCAATTCGCGTACCCACGGTCCTGTGCCGGTGATGAGCCGTGAGGCTCCAGCGCCAACCGGCCATTTTTCGAGCGCCGCGATTGCTGCCTTTTTCAGCGCCGGATGATTATCAAGGCCGAGGTAGGAGTTCGAAGAGAAGTTGACGACCCGCCGCCCGTCAATCGTTCCGCGCAGGAGCGATCCGTCGGGGACAAACTTACGCAATGCCCTCAAGAGCCCGGCATCTGAGAGATTTTCGAGCGTGTGTTCAATGAACTCTTTTATCATACGATGAAAGAGATGATGTTTTCCCAGTCGAAGCCATCGAGAAGAGTGTCAACCGATTCGAGGGGAAAAACAGAGGGTCTTTCGGTATCACACTTGGCAAGGCGGGGAACTACGCCGAGGAGAGGAGTGTCGTTCATTGCGGGTAACAATTGCAGATTTCGCACATCTGTTTCGCTGTGTTCGTTGAAGAGAGAGACGACGAGTCCGGCGATATGCACTCGCCGGTGCCGGAGGAAAGCCACAGTCAAGTAAGTATGGTTGAGCGTCCCGAGCATTGCCCGGGTCACAATGAGTGCAGGAAGATCGAGGTCGGCGATGAGGTCGGCCATAAGATACTCTTTTGTCAACGGCACTGCAACGCCTCCTGCTCCTTCGACAACGAGAAGATGTTCTTTTGCCAGTTCACTGGTACGCGTTACGATAGATGAAGGGTCTATTCTCGTGTTCTCTTTTTCAGCCGCATGATCGGGCGCCAGTGGCTCACGGAAGGCATAGAGAGAACGCATCGCACAGTAGGACGAAAGGGACTCTTTTGCACCGACAACGTGCCATGAAAAGGCAAGATCGGCAGGGTATTCCGCATTGTCAACAGAGATAAATCCCGATTGTACCGGCTTGAAATGGATTGCTGGGAAACCTCGATTCACGAGCCCGCGGACGAGGAGCGTTGCAACGAGCGTTTTTCCTACGCCGGTGTCGGTTCCTGTGACGAAGATTCCACGCACTACACCCCCTCTGTGCGCCTTTTCCACTCAATAGCCGCAGGCCGCAAGAATCTCTTTTACTTTATCGGTTCGTTCCCACGGCATCCAGTCTCGGCCGAAATGTCCGTACACTGCTGTCCGTTTATAGATAGGACGCAAGAGGTCATGGTGGGCAATGATGCTTGCAGGGCGCAGGTCGAAGACCGAGGTAACTGCTCTCTCTATTGTTTCCTCGTCAATAGTTGCCGTACCGAAGGTATTGACATAGACGGAGACGGGGCGCGCAACACCGATGGCGTATGCAATCTGAACCTCGCACCGTTTTGCCAGTTTTGCAGCAACGATGTTCTTAGCGACGTAACGTGCCATGTAGGAGGCTGATCGGTCAACCTTCGATGGGTCCTTCCCCGAAAAAGCGCCGCCACCGTGTCGTCCCCAGCCGCCATAGGTGTCCACAAT
>Ga0129299_1000367_pt1 | contig 28095 bp, 24 predicted proteins | sample ConPoolayeCmetaG_FD_94477 | JGI IMG/M metagenome (GOLD analysis project Ga0129299, IMG submission 94477) | Hot spring microbial mat communities from California, USA to study Microbial Dark Matter (Phase II) - Cone Pool mat layer C metaG ...
ATTTACAATTTACAATTTACAATTTAAAAATCACAAACTACTAATGACGAATGACAAATGACAAATGACAAATGACAAATGAACAATGAAAAATGGGCACTGATGAGGGGGGTTTATGATTTGCGATTTACGATTTACGATTTACGATTTACGATTTACGATTTACGATTCGGGGGAAAGAACCACGAAGACACGAAAGCAAGTCAGAAGACAGAATGAGTGAAGTCAAAAGTGAGAAGTTCTGCATCAACGACAAATGACCAATGAGCAATCACAAATGGTAAGTTTCTCATCTCAGAGCGGATGCTTGGCGCAGCGAAGAGAGAAGAAGCGTGCTTTACAGAGAGACGGAGATAGTATAAAATTTGGAGTAACGGACAGTAGATATAACCAGCAGGCGAGGAAGAAGGAATGATTCCCCAGCGCATATTTTTTACGAAAGGCGTAGGAACGCACAAGGAGAAGCTGCACAGCTTTGAAGCAGCGCTGCGAGACGCAGGGATTGCGCACTGCAATCTGGTGACCGTATCGAGCATCTTGCCGCCGAAGTGCAAATTGATACCTTTGAAGAAGGGGCTGCAATTGCTTGAACCGGGCGCGATTACGTTTGTGGTGATGGCGCGCGCCGAGACGAATGAACCGGGGCGGCAGGTCGTGGCATCAATTGGCCTGGCGCAGCCTGCGCGCGGCGAGCAGTACGGCTATTTGTCCGAGCACCATGGGTATGGGCAGACCGACGAAGCGGCGGGCGACTACGCGGAAGACCTTGCGGCGACGATGCTGGCCACGACGCTGGGAATCGATTTGGATCCCGACACGGCATGGGACGAACGCAAGAAGCTCTACAAGATGAGCAAGGAGTTTGTGCGCACGTCCAACATCACGCAATCGGCGCGCGGCAACAAAAATGGCTTGTGGACGACCGTGATCGCTGCAGCAGTGCTGCTGGACTAATGGGGGCAGGGGAGGCACAGACGTGGGCGTGTGCGCAGCGCCAGCAGACAACAGATGTGCGCATGCGGAGGTCGTAATCATTGGAGGAACGCGATGACGCGGCATGTGAAGGCCGGGCTGCGTGTGGCGGTGAGTGTGCTGCTGCTGGGAGCGCTGGCATGGCTGTGCAAGCCGGCAGAAACATGGCAGGCGATGCGCGGCGCGCACCTGTGGAGTTTGTGCGGAGCGCTGTGCGTGTATGTGGCGAGCATGAGTATTGTGGCGTGGCGCTGGCAATTGCTGCTGGCGGCGCAGGGGATACGGATTGGGTTGTGGCGGCTGACGCGCTATTATCTGATTGGGTTCTTTTTCAACAATTTTCTGCCGAGCAGCATTGGCGGTGATGTGGCGCGGATCATGCACGTACGGCATGACGGCTGCCAACTGGAGCTTGGGTTCAGCAGTGTATTTGTCGAGCGGCTGACAGGGTTTATGGCGATGGCGCTGCTGGCGGTGTGTTCGATGGCATTTTTGGCGGGAGTGTTCAAGGAGATGCCAGTGCTGGCAGGCGGGACGGTGGCGCTGGCGGTGGGGTTTATGGGTGTAGCGCTGGTGTGTTTCGAACGGCACGCGGCTGGGCTGGCGATGCGGCTGCTGGCGCGCATACACTGGCGCACAGTAGGTGAGACGGCGCGGCGCGTGTTTGATGCGGTGCATGCGTATCGCGCGCGGGCTGGCACGCTGGCGGCGGTGTTTGTGATTTCGCTGGCGTATCAGGCGGTGCTGGGCGGGGTCACGTATTGGGTGATGCGGGCTACAGGATTGGAAGCGCCGTTCGTGGTGGTCTTTGCGCTGATGCAGATCGCGTCCATGGCGGGCGTGATACCGATTACGCTGGAAACCGCCGGCGTGCGGGAAGGATTGTATGTGTTGGTATTAGGAGAAATGATGGGGTATGACAAGGCACTGACACTGGCGGCGGTAGTACTGGTGCGGGTAGTTGGCATAGTGGGAAGCGCAGTGGGCGGAGTGGCGTATATGCTGGGGGATGTGCGCGTGCAAGAGAGTAAGACAGGCGCATGAAGTATTTATTTTTTTTATTGGTGCTTGTGGCGGCGATGCTGGCCGTGTTTTTTTCGTTCACGTCGAGTTACATGGTGTGTTCGGATGCAGAAACACGCATGCGTCATGCGCGGGTGCAGCTGACACAGGAAGTGTTGCGGATGGGCGAGCTGGTGCCCGGCATAGCGGCGCTGTACTATCGGTATGGGACGAATGGTGCGCGCGTGGTGACAGAGGCGGAGCAGGCGCGTGCGGAGCTGGAACGGCAGCGCTCACCGCGCATCATGGCGCGCGCACACGCGGCATTGCAGCGCGCCATGGATACTATGACCGCGGAGATTTCGCGTGATGCACGCGCGCGGCGGCATGTCAAATATCGCGATTTGATGGAAGCGTTGAATGACACCACGCAACGGATTGCCTTTCTGCAACAACAGTACAATGAAGCGGTGGCGGTTTACAATCAATTGCTCGACGCGCCGCAACCGACGTTGTGGCGCAATCTGATGGGCATGACCAATGCCGAACCGTTCCTTGCCACGAGCAGCGCGCCTGCCGCGCCTGCCCCGCGCGACGCACAACCTCGCCCAGCCCATTGAGCGCGCCGCCTTTATGGTGGCGGATGATGAGGTGCCAGAACGGCTCGACCGCTATTTGGCGCGGCGCATGCCGTGGCGGTCGCGCGTGTTTTTTCAGCAGATGATAAAAGCCGGCGAGGTATGTGTTAATGGCAGACCGGCGCGGGCATCGCGCCAGCTTGCGCCGGGCGACCGGATCGAAGTGATGCTTGCGCGCCATCAGCAGCCGTATAGCGAACCGGATACCAGCGCGCTTGACATTTTGTTCGAGGACGAGCAGTTGCTGGTGATTAACAAACCGCCCGGTGTGGTCGTTCACCCGACGGGTGTGCATCTGTATGACACGCTGCTCAACGCCGTGCATGCGCGGCATGCTGATGCGGACTATCTGCCACGGCCAGTACACCGGCTTGACAAGGAAACCAGCGGCGTGCTGGTGCTGGCCAAAACGGAGGCGGCGCGCGTGCATGTGGGCCTGCAGATTGAGCGGCGGCGTGTGGCGAAGACTTACCGTGCGCTGGTGCACGGCGTGATGACACCGCGCGCGGGCGAGATACGTCTGCCGATCGGGGCGAGCCGACATTCTCATATCCGCTTGAAGCAGGACGTGCTGCACACAGGCGGGCTGCCGGCGTTGTCGGTATACCAAGTTGAGGCGACGGCGCCGTGGGTGGCGGGCGTAGTTGATGGTGTCTCGCTGGTGCACGTGCGGCTGATCACGGGCAGAACACATCAAATCCGTGTGCATCTAGCCGCCGTGGGGCATCCCATTATCGCGGACAAGCTGTACGGGTGGGAGCGGCGCTGCGATCTTGCTGGGATTACTGTGACGATGCATCTTTTGCACGCATGGCAGTTCTCGTGTGAGCATCCGGCCAGCGGCGAGATAATCACGTTCACGGCGCCGCTGCCCACGACATTTGCGGCGTGCGTGCGAACAGTGTTTGGGGAGGGTGTCGCATAGCATTGAGTGGGAACGGCAGTGAGATCAGCGGGAGAAGGGTTGCCCGCCGAGGGTGCGGGTGCCAGAAGAGCCTCGATGCGGCGACTAGGGAGGGCCGCCGGGCCCGGCGGCCTAATGCGCGCGGGGCACAAGGGCAGCGAGGCCGCTGCCCCTCCACGCCTAAGTCGCCAGTCGCCGGATTTAGGAGGAGGGAAGGGCTTGACAAACGCGGGTGCGTATGGTAAAATACCAGTGATGCGATAGTAAAAGTAGTATTAACCAAAGCAGAGTGTTTGATGAAAATCCCTACGCGGGTGCAATATGGCGTGCGCCTTATGTTTCAGCTGGCGGTTCGGTATGGACAGGGCTACGCCTTTCTGCACGACATTGCGCGGCGCGAGGGTCTGTCTGAGAAGTATCTCAGCCTGATTGTCATGCCGTTACGGGCGCATGGGCTAGTGGCATCCAGCCGTGGCGCGCATGGCGGCTACATGCTGGCGAAGGCCCCGGATGCGATCAGTGTACTGGACATAGTGCGCGCGTTGCAGGGCGAGCTTGAGGTGGTGAGGCCTGAGCGCGCCGCGCGGACCACCAGCGTCATGGCGGCGTGCATTGAGCGCGAGGTGTGGCAGGTGTTGGAGCAGAGCATAACAACTACGTTGGCGGGAATCACGCTGCAGCGCTTGGCTGACGCCTATAACAGGCAATTGGCATCGGCGCTGATGTATGAAATTTAACCACGGAACAGCGAGGAGCAAAATGAGCATGTTGTCAGCCATCACAGAGAGCGTTGGGAACACGCCGCTTGTGCGGCTGAACCGGCTGGGGAGGGGCTTGCCGGGGAGCGTGGCAGTGAAACTGGAATCACACAATCCGTTGGGAAGCGTAAAGGACCGTATCGGGCTGGCAATGATAAACGCGGCGGAGAAGAGCGGTGCACTGCAGCCCGGCGGCACGATCATTGAGCCGACCAGCGGTAACACGGGCATTGCGCTGGCATTTGTGGCGGCGGCGCGCGGTTACAAACTCATCTTGACGATGCCGGAAACGATGAGCGTTGAGCGGCGCGGGCTAATGAAAATTTTGGGTGCGCAGATTGTGCTGACGCCGGGCGAAAAGGGGATGCGCGGGGCGGTTGAGCGTGCGGAGCAACTGCTGGCGGAAACGCCGGGAGCCTACATGCCGCAGCAATTCAAGAATCCGGCCAATCCGGCCATTCACCGGGCCACTACTGCCGAAGAGATTTGGCGCGACACACAGGGGGCGGTAGACATCTTTGTTGCGGGTGTTGGGACGGGCGGCACGATTACAGGCGTGGCAGAAGTGATCAAGCAACGCAAGCCGGGCTTCAAAGCGATTGCGGTGGAGCCGGCGGATTCGCCGGTGTTGTCCGGCGGCACGCCTGCACCGCACAAAATCCAAGGCATTGGCGCGGGGTTTGTGCCGGACGTGCTGCGGCGCGATTTGCTGGATGAGATTATCCTTGCGCGGCACGAGGATGCCGGTGAAACATCGCGGGCGCTGGCCAAAGAAGAAGGCATTCTGGCGGGCATCTCGGCCGGTGCGAATGTGTGGGCCGCGCTGCAGGTGGCGCAACGCCCAGAAAGCAACGGCAAGCTGATCGTCACTGTGATCTGCGACACGGGCGAGCGTTATCTTTCGACGTGGCTTTATCAGCAGTACATGCAGGCGTGAGGGAGGGGGATGATACTTGATACTTGAAACTTGAAACTTGAAACTTGAGATTTGGAGCTTGAAACTCGTGGGGGATTGACGTTTGACGTTTGACATTTGACATTTGACGTCACTCGTTGTTTACTCATGCAGTCAAACGCGTGACACAAAGAGTGCCAAGGAGGTTTATGCAGTTTGAGACAGTGGCGATTCGCGCCGGACAGGATCCGGAGCCTACAACTGGTGCGGTGATTGTGCCGGTTTATCAGACTTCGACGTTTTTTCAAAAATCACTCGATACGTTTGGTGCGTACGAATACACGCGCTCGGGCAATCCCACGCGCACGGCGCTGGAGACGGCACTTGCCGCGCTGGAAGGCGGGCGCTACGGCTTGGCGTTTGCCTCGGGCTCGGCGGCCACGGTGGCGGTGCTGCAGATGTTGAAACCAGGTGATCATCTGGTGGCTGGCTGCGATCTGTATGGAGGCACGTACCGACTTTTGGAGAGCGTGTACAAGCCGCAAGGCATTCTCGTGACGTACGCGAACACGTATGATGTGAGGGAATTTGAGCGAGCATTCACAGCGCACACGCGCATGGTGTGGATAGAATCGCCGACCAATCCGTTGCTGCGCATTACCGACATTGCGGCGGTGGCGGAGGAAAGCAAGCGGCGGGGCGCGCTGTTGGTAGTGGACAACACGTTCTTGAGTCCCTATTTTCAGAAACCGCTGGCGCTGGGCGCCGACATTGTGATGCACAGCACGACGAAGTACATCGCCGGGCACAGTGATTTGATCGGTGGCGCCGTCGTGACATCGAACGAGGACGCCTACAAGGCGGTGAAGTTCTATCAAAATGCGGCAGGGGCCGTGCCGGGCGTGTGGGACTGCTGGCTGACGTTGCGCGGGCTGAAGACGCTGGCAGTGCGCATGCGCGAGCACGAAGCCAACGCGCGCTATTTGGCCGAGTGGCTGCAGACACATTCTGCAATCGAGCGGGTGATCTATCCGGGGCTGCCAAGCCATCCCCAGCACGCGCTGGCGCAGCGCCAGCAAGGCGGCTTTGGCGCGATGATCAGCATTGCGTTGCGCGGCGGCTATCCTGAAGTCAAGCGCTTCTGTGAGCGGCTGAAATTGTTCTTGCTGGCGGAAAGTCTGGGCGGGATCGAGTCGCTGGTGTGTTATCCGCCGAAAATGTCGCATGCGGTGCTAAGTGAACAGGAACGTCTGGCGCAGGGCATCACACCCAACATGGTGCGGTTGTCGGTAGGCATCGAACATCGCGAGGATTTGCAGGCCGACTTGGCACAGGCGCTGGCGGCGGTGTAAACCAGCAGCATCCAGCATACCATCGTTCGGTAGCGATGTCGCCAACGGTACTGTGCTATGAACGCCCGGCGCATGCATGCGGCGCATGCATGCGCTTCTCCGGCTTGCCATGCAGCGGCAAAATTGCTATACTAGAGTCAGGGAACAACGATGCAGACACGATGGCTGATAACGGCAATGCTGGCTGGAAGCTTGTTGGCCTTGGCGGACGGCGCGCCGCAGGTGCAGAGCACGGGCAGCCACATTGCGCTGGCATGGCAGTCGGATGGGCGGCCGGTGCGCGCGCAGCTGCTGGCGGCGCCCGGGCGTTTGATTGGCAGCGCAGACGCATGTTACGGGGACAGTAACAGCATCATTGTCGTATGGGAGGAGAGTCCTGCAGATGGCAGTGACACTGACCTACATGCGCAGAAGTTCAGCGCGGCAGGAACACCGCTGTGGGGAGCGGCAGGAATCGTCGTAAATAATTTCCGTGGTCATCAGCGCGCACCGCGCGTGGCGGCCGTGCCGGGCGGCGTGGTCATTGTGTGGCAGAGCGACAGCGCAGGCCCTCGCAACAACAACATTTGGTGCCAGCATATCCTCAACGACGGACGCGCGCGCTGGGAAACACCAGCAGCAGTCTGCACCGCGCGCGGTGACCAGCGCGCGCCGGCCATTGCGGCAGACCAAGACATGGGCGTGGTGATAGCATGGGAAGATTACCGCAAAGGCCACGCCGATATCTACGCGCAGCGCATTGATGCGGACGGCGCGCCGCTCGGCCCGGAAGATGGCGTGGCGATCGAGGATGCGCCGGGTGACCAGCGCAATCCGCGCTTTGCACTCGCATCAGACGGGGCATTGATGCTTGTATGGGATGACTACCGCCCAGGCTTCAGCGCGCCGGTGCAAGTTCAAAGCGATTTGACGCATCTGCCGATTCCAGAACCGCACGGCGTGCTGGTGATGGCAGTTCTGGCGATGTGGTATGCACGCGCCACACGGCACGGCGTGCGCTAATTATTCCCAGATGAAGCGACTGAGGAGGGCCGCCGGCCCCGGCGGGCTTAAGCGCGCGGGGCACAAGGGCAACGATGCCATTGCCCCTCCATGTTTCGGTATCGGTATCGGTATCGCAATCGAAATCGTCACGAAGGGCCGCCGGCCCCGGCGTGCTTATGCGCGCGGGGCACAAGGGCAACGATGCCGTTGCCCATCCATGCCTATGTCGCTAGTCGCCGGATCTAGGATTATTCTTCAGCAAGTCGCGGATTTCTTCGAGCAGGAGTTCCTGGCGCGGTGGCGCGGGCGGCGGCACAGGCGCGGGCGCAGCAGCTTCTTTGCGCTTGAGTGAATTCATCGCCTTGACGATCAAGAACATCGCAAAGGCTACGATGATGAAGTCAATCACCGTGTTGATGAACGCGCCATAGCCGATCACAACAGCCGGTATTTCCTTGCCGGAAGCGTCCAGCGCGGCAGCTTTGATAGTGACCGAGAGATTCTTGAAATCCACACCGCCCGTCAGTAATCCAATCGGCGGCATGAGAATCTCATTGACGAGTGTGCTGACAATCTTGCCGAACGACGCGCCGATGACCAAGCCGACGGCCAGATCAACGGCATTGCCGCGCATGGCAAACTCTTTGAACTCCTTGAGCATCTTCTTCATCGTTCTCCCTCAATGTGTGAAGTGACAGGCGCGTCCCAGCGCCCGGGCAACGGGGCACCGCAGAATGCACACGCGCCGTTGCGCAGGTGAACGGCATCAACCATGTAGCCGCGGCGCACAATGACCGTCTTGCCGCACGCGGCGCACTGTGTATTTTCGTACGGATTGCCCGCGATGTTCCCGGCATACACGAAGTTAATGCCGAAGCTCCTTGCTATCTCGACGGCATGCAGAACCGTGGCGACAGGCGTAGGCGGGCGGTCGCGCAGCTTGAAATTGGGATAGAAGCGTGAGAAATGCACGGGCATGTCGGTGCCAATTTCTGACACGACCCACGCGCAGAGGTTGCTAATGTCGGCAGGCGAGTCGTTGGCGCCGGGAATGAGCAAGTTGGTGAGTTCTGTCCAGACGCCTTCTTCTTTGAGGATTTTGAACGTGCGCAAAACCGGTGCAAGCGAACCGGAGGTATACGTGCCGTAAAACGTGTCGGAAAAACCCTTCAAATCTACATTGGCGGCGTCAATATAACGGCACAGTTCGCGCAGCGGTGCCTCTTCGATAAAGCCGCAGGTGACCCAGATGTTGAGGAGGCCTTTCTCTCGGGCCAGGCGGGCTGTATCGCGCATCAGTTCGAAGAAGATGGTGGGCTCGGTGTAGGTGTAGGAAATGGAGCGGGCGCCGGACTGGAGCGCGGCGGCGACAATTGCCTCGGGCGAAAAATCCATGTGCGGCGCGGCTTCCGGCGCGGCTTGTGAAATCTCCCAATTTTGGCAGAAGACGCAATTGATATTGCAGCCGGCAGTGGCCAGCGAAAATGTGCGCGAGGCCGGCAGCACATGCATCAGCGGCTTCTTCTCAACCGGGTCTACATGGACAGCGACCAGCTTGCCATACACGAGCGTGCGCAGGGAGCCGCCGATGTTCATGCGGGCGCGGCAGGCGCCGCGGAAGCCTTCGCGGATGACGCACCGGCGCGGGCAAAGGCGGCATTGGACACGGCCATCTGGCAGAGCATCCCAGTACTCGGCGACGCGCAACGAGAGGCCGGCGCGCACGGCGTCATTGCTGGAGAAACGCGCGGCGGGCGCGGCGCTCGAACCATCACGAGCGGCCGCCGGAGCGGTGTGCGGAGCGGCTGAGGTTGTCGTGATGGCGGGTTTGCGCCACAGGGCGTCCAGCACATTCCATGCGCAGGCGCTGACAACAACCAGCAACAAGAAGGACACAGCCAGGGTGTTCGCGCGTGGCGTCATTGTTTCTTGTTCCAGCGAAAGCGTGAAATGATTTCAAACAACGCCCCGTCAAGGCAAAAAATCGTACACCAAAAACGCTTGACGACAAGCGAGACGAGCAGCACAGAAATGCCAAAGATGAGATACGCGCGCGGCTGGGGATGAATGAAGACGGCGTGAAACGGCTCAAGGCGCTCGACCGGCGGCGCTGGTGCGCAGACCAGCCAGACCACAGCGCCGAACAATACGGCAAACTTGAGGTAGCGCAGCCATCTCGTCAGCGCATGCGGCAGCGTGAACGACCACGGCGTCAGGCGGTGCAGGGCATCGCTCAGCACGCCGAAGGGGCAGAGAAATTGGCAATAGACGCGGCCCCACAGAAGCGGCGAGATGAGGGCAAAGGCGAAGAGGATGTACCATGCAAGGCGCTCGCTGTCTGGAGGCGTACCGCGGATAAGCAGGCCGATCTGCGCGATGGAGAAATAATTGGCGCGATACAAGCCCAGTAGCGCGATGGCGGCGATCCAGATGGCCCAGCGAATAGCTGGTGTTTGCCAGCGCGGCAGCGTAGCTGCGAGCACGGCGAAAATGCACAGAGCGGCAACGGGCACCCACGATGCAGCGGCCGGGACGACGCGGTGTAGCGAGTGAGCAGCGGGAGGCGCGGAGCGGGTGTGCGCGGCGCTGAAATGCGGCTGGGCGGCGAGGGCCGCCGCGCGTAGTTGGGCGCGCAACGCCTCGCATGACATCGTGGCGCCGGCCACGGCATCAGGCGTGGCGAGCAGCGCGAGCAGCTCGTCAAGCGTGCGGCCGGTGAACTGGCGCCACCATGCGGAATCAGTCACGCGCGCCATAAAACGCGGAGTCTCGCGGTTGGGAAGAATGTGAATGTTGGTGACCCTCCCATGCAGATCAAGCGCAAGCAACACAGGCGTGGGGCCGGCATAGCCTGACACGGTAATGTTGAGGACACGGCTGTCAACTATGCAGCCGATGGGCTGGCTGTTGCTGAGCGCAAGGGAGGCATACGGCGCGTGTGGCGAAGGTGTCACATGAGTGGCGTTGGGGAAAACAATACGCACATCTGCCGGCGCCGGTTCGGCCGTGCCGGGCACGACGGAGCCGACCGCGGGCTGCACGGGATGCATCAATGCGTGCAGGTGCGACAGCGCGAGATACACGTAGACAAACCCAACCACGGCGCCGGCCATGCGGCCGATGCGTTGCCATGTGTGCCAGCGCGACAAACATCCCGCGAGCGGCAGGGGAAGAAGGTACATCGTGGTGCCGAGAAAGAACGCAACAAAGTAAGCGAGACCGTGCGCGATGCTGCCCGCGCCGAGCGCGGCCGCCATGGCGGCAACAAACGGCGGGCACAGATTGGCGCCTGTAATTACGCCGAGTACGAACGGAAGATGCGAAGGAACAGACGTGCAGGCGGATGCGCACGAGCACGGCACTGGCGCACGAGCGAGATAGCGCAGCAGCGCGAGCGCGGCGGCCAGATACGCGAATGGCACCGCCCAGGCAAACCACGCGCGCTCCTGCAGCACACTGCCGGCCCAGCCGAGCACGATGCCAAACATGGCATACATGCACAAGCGGCCCGCGCAAAACCATGCAAGAACGCGCATGTTGCGCAGTACTGACGCGGGTTGTGAGAGCACCACGGGTACGAGGACGGCGCCGCACACCGCCACGCACGCCGCGCCGGCGGAGAAGCCGGTCCAGAATCCGCCAGACAACCAGGTGACGATGGAGAGAAGGCTCATCGAAGAGCATTATAGCACGCGGGCGCGAACGTGTCAATTATGAACAGTAGGGACATATGATGTCTTTACATGTGGGAGCGGCCCTCGCGCCGGGAAAGTGGGCAGAAGAAAAAGAGCTGAGGCGACTCGTCTACAGAAACGCGGCGTCTCGCCGCGTTGCTACCTGCACCGCTTGTCCCGCAGCAGCGGGATGGCATGAGGGCGGATCGGGGCATGGAAGCCCCTCCTCACCCCGCTGCTGCGGGGCAAACATTGGCGCTGCAAAAAAAACATCAGATATCCTGTTGCCCAGATCCGGCGACTAGGGAGGGCCGTCGGCCCCGTCGGCCTTAAGCGCGCGAGGCACAAGGGCAGCGAGGCCGCTGCCCCTCCAGTCACAGGTCACTAGTCGCTGTATCCAAGTGTTGCCTGGATTCGGCGAATAGCGCAGAACCATCCCACAAGTCCCAATTCATCAGTATGATAGATTTCGATACGCTGACAGGTGGGGGCAACGAGCATGTGCCGCGGAAGCTGTGCTTCCGCTCGAAAAAGCGGCGGCTTCGCTGCGCGCCCCGCGGGGCGGGGCAAGCACTCTCCAAAGCTAGTCGCCGGATCTGGCTGTTGCGAAACGGTTGAAAAGCCAACACGAATCTGGTATACTAGTAGGCAGTTGATTTTTTTAACTGCGTACAATATAGATGAAGTAGTTGGTTGGCGACGTGAGAGCGCATGGGTGGTAAAATAAAAAAAACGGATCACCTGTGAGCAGTTTTCCCTATGCCAGGAAAAGGAACAGCACCCAAAAGTGGTGACGAATTAAAGCAGCGAGTTGTTGTTCTGGCGCAATCTCTCGGGTTGAAGGCACAACCATAAATCAAAGCAGCACGAAGGCTGTGGGGGCAACGGCGGTATATTGATGTGGTAATTACCGATGAAAAAAGCGGCAAACGACTGGGAGTGGAGTGCAAGTTTCAGGCGACGTCAGGCACAGCAGAAGAGAAGATTCCTGCAACCATTCAAGATATGGAGCACTGGCCTATCCCAGGGATCGTGGTGATTGATGGCGAAGGGTTCTCAGAAAACATGCAAGGATACCTGATGTCTACAGGGAAAGTGGTTTGGTTCAGCGATTTAGAAGATTGGCTACGTTTGTATTTTGGGTTGTGATATGAGCGATGTGCTTCTTCCACGACCGTTCCTAAAATGGGCTGGCGGCAAGACACAACTGACAGCCGCCCTATTGAAGCGGATGCCAGTCTATTTCAACACTTATCACGAGCCTTTTGTTGGAAGTGGCGCGCTTTTCTTTCGCCTATACAGAGAATACAAAATCAAACAAGCAATTCTTTCCGATATCAATGCCGAGCTGATAGATACGTATCTGGCGATTCGCGATCATGTTTGGGACGTTATTCAACTACTTTCGGGATTTCCACACAATGAAAGTTTTTATTACGAGATTCGCGAGAAAGATCCTTGGTCAATGGGTCTTGCTGAACGGGCAGCGCGCATGATTTACCTCAACAAAACGGGCTATAATGGTTTGTATCGCGTCAATCGGCAGGGGAAGTTCAATGTTCCGTTTGGACGATATAAAGCCCCAAAATATCTGGACAAAGACAATCTTTTGGCCGCATCCCTTGCCCTGCAAAACGTTGAAATTTTGTGCGTGCCATTTGAGACAGTTGTAAAGAGAGCCAAACCAAGCGACTGGGTGTATTTCGATCCACCCTATGTTCCTGTCTCGCAAACATCAAACTTTACATCTTATCATGCCAACGGCTTCGGATTACAGAATCAAGAGCGATTACGAGACATTTGCATTGAGTTGAGCAAGAATAACGTGCATATCACGCTTTCCAATTCTGACACCGCAATCATTCGCACTTTGTACGCTATGTCCTTCTTTGCTATCGATGAGGTTTTAGCAAATCGGGCTATCAACTGCAATGGGACAAAACGAGGAAAAATCACGGAACTAGTAATCACAAACTACCCTGTTGAAAGAGCGGTGCAGTTACGCTTACTTGAGCAGCAGGTGCCTTATTTTGTATTTCAAGAACGTCAGTCAACACGTGCTTCCACCTGACGCCGCTCCGCTGGGCTTCGCGGCGCAGGTGAAGCACAAACCGTTCGGCTCATGCGCATGGCGCAGGAAAAGGGCGCGAAGGACGGCGGGGCGCCCAGCGTGGGTGTCCGGCGGAAGTGTATTGCTCCGGCGCGGCCGCGAGGATCGCGACCCTTCTATCGGCATTTCTTGCCGTGTGCAATCAGCACAATGTGTTGTTGGATAAAAATGAATGAGCATGTATTGTAGTGGCTCATCGGATTGCTTCTCCGGACTCCTACAAGTTTCACGTGTCGAGTAGCGCGTATCAAAGCCTGCCGGTTGTACATTGTACTTCGTAAGTACCCGCTTGTCTCCGGCTGGCGCGGCCGCCGCACCTCCTTGAACAATCTCTGCCCTTGTGCCATGGAATTTGCCGTGTGGTGCGTATGAGACAGTGGTAATCAACGCGACAAGCGGGACTGCCACAGGCGAGTATAACGCTTGGCAGAAAGATAGGAAATTATCAAGGCAATTCTTGAGGTGGTTTCCAGATTGATTTCGTCACTTTTTAGGAGAATCGTCACACGTGCCATTCGCCAGCACACGGCGCTTAAGAGATCCGCACCGAGCCGTGCGGGTCTCTTTCTTTATTATGCGGCTTTACCTGGGCTGTTGGGCATGTAAAAGACGTCGTCTGTATTGTTGCGGGTGGCCGGACTACCGATTATAGCACAGGGAATGTGTCGTTAGTGAAGCGAAAAGGAGCAGACGGCCACGGAGAACGGAGACCATAGTACGATCGCTGGCCATAGTGCGGGAACTGGAACGCACGGTACACGGAAAGTGCCGGCAAACACGGTATGCCAGCGGCTGCGCTTCTCGTTGACGGCGAACGGCACGCCGCCGCGCGTTCATACCGATGTCAGAACGTAGATTGTAGCGAGCTTTCGACGCCGTTTTCGCCTATCGAGGAGACGCCGAAGCGCTCGGAGCGCGAAAAGAAGTAGTTGTTCTCCGGGTACTGGCGCAGATCAATCAGTGCGGAGCGCGCGTCTGGCCCGAGCGTTGCGACGGGGAACCACGGCTTGCAGTTGAGGCCGTCGCTGCTGATGCGGCGGTAGACGCGGTAGCCAGTGATGCGCTGGAGATAGTCGCGTTCGCGCACGGGCGGCGCCTGCCATGTCAGGAGCACGTGCGTGTCGTTGGTGCGGCGGGCCACCAGCGCGAGCGGCGCGGGCGGCGCATCGAGCGAGCCGAACGGCGTGCGCAACGTGAATTGGTAGCTGTCCTTGTGCCCGCGGAACCACGGCACGCAGAAATCGTAGATGGAGAGCCAGAAATAGGCAGGATAGCGTTCGCCCTCGCGCGAGACTTTGACAAGAAAGAGGCCGCGCTCACCGACCACATTGATGTTGCCAAAGGGGTTGGGCTGGCGGTGGAAGCCGTTGAGCGTGCGGACTTCGGCGACCGGGCGGTTGGGCAGCGTCAGCACACCATCAGCATCAGTGACGCCCCAGATCACGGGCGTGGAGGAGACCGGATGTCCGAAATTTCCATCTTCTTTCACTGGCTGCCATGAGACTGGGCCTTCCGCAACAGGCGGCGCACTGGTATCCGGCATCACGCCGCGCTGGAACAGCTGTACGCGCGCGCCGGCGAGCGGCTGGCCGTTGATGTCAACGATGCGCAGCGAGGTGCGGCGCGGGATGGCAAAATACAAGTCGCCAAAATATCCGCGCGGCTTGTCAATGGTCATGTTCAGATAGCCGGCATCGGCTTCGGAAAACGGCTGTGGGCCGTGCGAATGCATCATGGTGACGGGATGTTTCATGTAATGCGGGATGACCTCGCCGTTGTCAGCCATGATGTGGTTGGTGGCGCCGGGGTAATCTAGCGCGTACCAATCAGTGAGGCCGAGCTGATGGCCGAGCTCGTGCGGGAGCGACCATTCGGTGGAGGTGCGCCATTGGCGGTCAGTCTGGATATATGCGCCCCCGCGGCGCTCTTCGGGACTGTCAGTCCAGACCCAGCCGCCCTGGTCATGGCGCAGGCCGTCGGCGCCAAACAGCGTTTTCACCGCTGCGTCAACATCGCCGGCGTAGATGATGCGATCAAGGCGGACACGATACAGAATGCCGCTGGGCGCGCTTGGGTAGATGCTGGCGGCAAAGAGCGTATTCATCAGGTCGATGTGCCAGCGGTAATAGTCCTCAAAACAAAATGTGCCGGCGGCGGAACGGAACTGATGCCACGCGTCAACACGGCCTTTGCTGACGACGAACGTGAAGGGTGCGGCCCAGAGCGGATCGGATGCGGTATTATTATGGATGGCGATTTCGGGGGCCGCGTGCTGGACGGCGAACGTGATCGTGTGAAAGCCCGTGCGCCAGGGCAGAGAGAAGGCAAAGACGGTTTCGGCCATTTCTGACAGCGGCGCCGCATATCTGCCGCGCGCGACGGGCTTGCCGTCAAGCAGCCATGTGTACATGAACGGGCCGCTGGGAGCAAAGCCGACATTTTTGACGTGCGCGCTGAGCGTCAGCAGCTCACCGGGTGTGTAGGTGAAGCGCAGGCCGGCGACGGCTTCTTCCGGATGGAGAAACGCACGCGCGCCAATGTTGGAGAGCGCACGGGCGCCGGCAATGAACGGACGGCCAAGATCGTCGTACTGCACATTGCCGTGCAGGCTGGGCAGCTTGGGATTGAACTCAATGAAGGTGACAGTAAGGTCTGGGAGAATTGGTTTCTTGTCCCATGCATCCGTGCGTTCGTGTGTGTATGAAACAACATGGCTGCGCGGAATGATGCGCGGATGCTGGCCCACATCGTTCATGGTTTTCCAGAGGAGATAGCGCGTTCCTTCGTCGCGGACGAAACAATTGGAGAGGACGGCGCCGTTGCGGAAGACGATGGTATCGGCGTGAACGGTGCACAGAGCCAGACACACGGCGGCGGCAACGAAGGTGGGGTTCATACAAGCGCAACGCGGTGGTTAAAAGTAGTTTATTCAGTTTATCCACATAGTATATTGAATATTTGCATTTTTGTCAAGGAAAGGTGCAGTATTAAAATCGGCGGCTGGTTTTGGAGTGCGCATCACAGCTGGCGCGGCGTGGATGTGCGTCTGTGAAAAACGAGCACAAAATCATTCGACAAACAATGCCGGTTGCAAACGACAAAAAATGTCGAATGCAAACGGAGTAGCAATGAGGCGGGAGCGGTGTGATGCCGGCAAGAAGGCGGCGCTCCCGGTGAGCACTGCCCGCTGGGCCATCACATGCGCAGACATTGAAGGAAAGATGTCTCTTACGCGCGCACAAGCACAACCGGCGCTTGTAAGTGACTACGAAACCTTCGAATGACACGAACGTTCAATCAGCATTCTGTGCCGTTTGCATTCGGCGCGGAATGGTGATTAAGACGGATCGAATGATTACGTTGTGTTTGTTGCTCTCCAAATGGTAGATCGTATGTGTAGATTACAGTCAGGCTTACAGTAGCGTTTATGCCGATGAATCCGGCGACTGAATAGGGCGGCCGGCCACGGCGGCCTTGTGCGCGCGTAGCACGAGGGCAACGAGGCCGTTGCCCCTCCAGTTCTCGCCATCAGTATCGCCAGCGAATCCGCATGGAGGGCGGCCGGCCACGGCGGCCCGACGGCTGCAGGGCTCAAGGGCAGCGAGGCCGTTGCCCCTCCACGCCTTTGTCTGGTCATGAAATCTACTACGGCTCAAGTATATTTTGACATCCAGTGGTGAGTTTGGTAGACTTTAGGAAATTTGTAACTACTGAACGAAGGGAACGAGAATGTTGAGCAGCACCGTGAAAGAGGGGCTGGAGCGGGCTCCGCATCGCAGCTTGATGCGGGCGTGCGGCGTGCAGCCGAAGGATTTTGGCAAGCCGTTTATTGCGATTTGCAACTCCTACACTGACATCATTCCCGGCCATGTGCATTTGAACCGTGTGGGACAGATTGTCAAGCAGGCCATACGGGAAGCGGGCGGCGTGCCGTTTGAATTTAATGTGATAGGCATTTGCGATGGCATCGCGATGGGGCACAGCGGGATGAAATATTCGCTGGCCAGCCGCGAGTTGATTGCTGACAGCGTGGAGACGATGCTGCGCGCGCATTGTTTTGACGGCGTGTATTGCATTCCGAACTGCGACAAAATCGTGCCGGGGATGCTGATGGGCGTGATGCGCTGCAACATTCCGGCGATATTTGTGAGCGGCGGGCCGATGGCGGCGGGACGGACGCCGGGCGGGAAGAGCGTTGATTTGATCAGCGTATTTGAGGGCGTGGGGGCGCGCAAGGCGGGCACGATTTCGGAGGAAGAGTTGCTTGAGATAGAGGAGTGCGCCTGCCCGGGGCCGGGCTCGTGCTCCGGCATGTTTACGGCGAACTCAATGAACTGCCTGTGTGAAGCGCTGGGCATTGCGCCGCCGGGCAATGGGACGATTCTCGCCACTGATCCGCGGCGTGAAGAATTGTGGCGCAGCGGGGCGCAGATGTTGTTGGAGATGGTGGAGAAGAATGTTCGGCCGCGCGACATTGCCACGGCGCATGCTTTTGACAATGCGCTGATACTTGACATGGCGATGGGCGGTTCGACGAACACGATTTTGCACACGCTGGCGGTGGCGCACGCGGCGGAGGTGCCGTTCAATTTGGCGCGCATCAACGAGCTGGCGCAGCGCACGCCAAACATTTGCAAAGTCAGTCCGTCGTCGCACTATCATATTGAAGATGTAGACCGCGCGGGCGGGATTTCGGCGATTTTGCACGAGATCAGCAGGATAGAAAATTTGCTGCATTTTGAGTGCCTGTCGGTCAACGGGCGGACACTGGGCGAAAACATTTGGGGCTGCGCGTCGCGGGACACGGCGTGCATCCGGCGCGTTGAGGATGCGTACAGCGCCCGCGGGGGGCTGGCAATATTGTATGGCAATCTTGCGCCGGACGGTGCGGTGGTGAAGACGGCGGGAGTGGCGCCGGCCATGCGAAGACACCGCGGGCCGGCGGTCATTTTTGATTCACAGGAAGAGGCGTGCGCGGGGATTCTCGAAGGGCGTGTAAAGGCTGGCGACGTGGTGGTGATCCGGTATGAAGGGCCGCGCGGCGGCCCGGGCATGCAGGAGATGCTGGCGCCGACGTCGTACATCATGGGGCGCGGCTTGGGGGAGAGCGTGGCGTTGCTGACGGACGGGCGGTTTTCGGGCGGGACGCGCGGCGCGTGCATCGGCCACATTTCGCCGGAAGCGGCGGCGGGCGGCCCGCTGGCGTTGCTGCGTGACGGCGACATGATCGCGCTGGATGTAGACGCGCAGGAGCTGAATGTGGAACTTGACGAGGCGGAGCTGGCGCGCCGCAAAGCGGCATGGGTGCCGCCGCCGCGGCGCCTTGATTATGGCTGGCTGGCGCGGTATCAGCGCCTGGCTACGAGTGCAAATACCGGCGCCGTGCTTGCGCCGCCGAGAGACTGAACATGCCTGCGGAGCTTACCTGCGGGATCATCGGTTGCGGTGTGATTGCGCCTGCGCACATCCAAGGCTATCAGGCCTTGGACGGGGTGCGTGTCACGTGGGTGTGTGATCTGATCGAAGAGAAAGCGCGCCAGCGCGCCGCGCAATTCGGGATTCCGCATGTGACAACTGACTACCACGAAGTGCTCAGCAATGTTGACTGCATTTCCATTTGCACCGACCACGCCAGCCATGCGCGCATAGCGGCGGATGCGCTGAAGGCCGGGGCGCACGTGCTGTGCGAAAAGGCGCTGGCGGCGACGCCGGCGGGGCTGCGCATGATGTTTGCGGCGCATGAACGGCATCCCCAGCCGGTGTTTGGCGCGGTGTTTCAACACCGCTTTGATCCGGACATCCGCCAGCTGAAACGCCTTGTGGAAGAAGGCGTGTTTGGCACGATCCTGACCGCGGGCGTGCAAGTGCGCTGCCTGCGCACGAACGAGTATTACCGGGCCGATCAATGGCGCGGAACATGGGACAAGGAAGGCGGGGCGGTGTTGATCAACCAGGCGATTCACTTTATAGATGCGCTGGCATGGATTATGGGCGGCGTGCAGGCCGTGCAGGGTACACACACGAACCTGACGCATAATGGAGTGATAGAAACGGAAGATACGGCCGTGGCCATGCTGCGGTTTCACTGCGGGGCGTTGGGCACGATCGAGGCGACGTGCTCAAGCAATCTGGACTGGGAGCCAACCATTGCGATCCACGGCACGCACGGGGCAGTGGAGCTGCGGCATGGCAGGCCGGTGAAATGCGAGTTTCGTGATGCTGGGGTTGCGGAGCGCGTGCGCGAAGGCTTTGCGGCCTGCACGAGACCGGCGCCGGGGCAGTCCGCCATCAAATCATATTACGGCGAGGGGCATCCGGCGCAACTGGCGGATTTTGTGGATGCGGTGCGCAACGGGCGCGCGCCGTTTGTCACGGCACGTTCCGCGCGGCATGCGGTTGAAGTGGTCTTCGGCATTTATCAGTCGCATCGCACGCACAAGTGGGTGGAAATTACGTGGCCAATATGACGTTATGACGCTGTTGTTTCTTGGCGGGACAGGTGTTATCAGCGAAGCCGTGTCGCGGCTGGCCGTTGAGCGCGGCCATGATGTGACGCTGGTCAACCGCGGCCGCACAGTGCCTTCGCAGCCGCACGGCGCGCGGGTAGTGGTGTGTGATGTGCGCGACACGCACGCGCTGGCGTCCGCACTGCAGCGCCGTTCGTTCGATGTGGTAGTGAATTGGATCGCGTACACGCCGGAGCACGTGCGAGCCGATATCGAGCTGTTTCGCGGCCGCACGCAGCAGTACATTTTCATCAGCTCGGCGACGGTGTATGAAAAGCCGCCGCGCCACTACCTGATTATGGAGAACACGCCGCGCGGCAATCCATTTTCTCCGTACGCGCAGAATAAAATTGCCTGCGAAGATGTGTTGATGGACGCGTGGCGGCGCGAGCGCTTTCCCGTGACCATTGTGCGGCCATCATACACGTATGGCAACACGAAAATCCCCTCGGACATCAGTGTGACGGATTACACCCTTGTGGAGCGCATGAAGCGCGGGAAGCCGGTGATTGTGCATGGCGACGGCCAGTCGCTGTGGACGCTGACCCACAACAGTGATTTTGCAGTTGGCTTGCTGGGGTTGTGCGGGCAGCCGCGCGCGCTGGGCGAGGCGTTTCACATTACATCGGATGAAGTCCTGACGTGGGATCAGATTTACCATGCGGTCGGCGCAGCCGCGGGCGTTAGGCCGCAGCTCGTGCATGTGCCGGTGGAGATCATTGAAGCATACGATCCGGGCAAGACGGCCGGCCTGCGCGGTGACAAGATGTACAGCATGGTGTTTGACAATAGCAAAATCAAATCACTCGTGCCGGAGTTTGCCGCACGCGTGCCGTTCGCCGAAGGCGTGCGCCGCTCGGTCGCGTGGTTTGAAGCTGATCCAGCACGCATGTGCGTGAACGCAGACGCCAATGTGCTGTTCGACCGCATCATCGCCGGCCTGCGCCGCGCCCTGCCACAGTGACATCTGGCACGACAGCGTCTGCGGCTGGTCACACTGCGGCTGAGCATCCGTGGTGGGACATGGGGCAGTACGACTACGATCTGCCGGCAGAACTCATCGCACAACATCCTGCGGCGGAGCGGGATGCCAGCCGCCTGCTTGTGTATTCACGTGCACAAGGCACCATCGCGCATCATATTTTTTGCGAGCTGCCGCAGTTGGTGGGCGGCGATGATGTGGTTGTAATCAACGATTGCCGCGTGATTCCGGCGCGGTTGTATGCGCGGCGCGCAGACACCGGCACGCAGATTGAAGTGCTGTTGTGCGAGCAGTGCGGGCCAACGCGCTGGGCGGCGTGCGTCAAGCCCGGGCGCAGCTGCCGCGCGGGCGTGGAACTGCGCGTGGCGGATGTGCGCATGGTCGTGCGTGCCGTGCGTGAAGACGGGCTGCGTGAGCTTGAGTTTTTGTGCGCGCCGGAAGAAATGCAGCGGATGCTTGACAGCCACGGCATTGTGCCGCTGCCGCCCTACATCAAGCGCCCGCGCGCTGCATCGAGCGCAGAAGATCGCGCACGCTATCAGACCGTTTACGCGGCGCAGGGATCAGCTGTTGCTGCGCCGACGGCAGGACTGCACTTTACGCCTGAATTACTCGCAACACTGCGCGCGCGTGGCTGCGACATCCTGTCCGTGACGCTCAACGTTGGCTTAGGTACTTTTCAGCCCGTCAAAGGCGATGATGCGCGCCAGCATCACATGCATGCCGAACACGCGGTAGTGCCTGCAGCAACCGCCCGTGCCCTCAATCTGGCGCGCGGCCACGGACGCCGCATCATAGGCGTTGGTACCACGGTGGTGCGCGCGCTGGAGAGCTGTCTGGATGCAGATGGTGAGTTCCATCCCTTCAATGCGGCCACTCAGTTGTTCATTCATCCACCACAGCGCATCCGCGCTGTTGATGCGCTCATTACCAATTTCCATCTTCCGCGTTCCACACTGCTCATGCTGATCGCCGCCTTCACCGGCCCGGCGTGGCGCACCATTTACGCCGAGGCAATCCGCCTGCGCTACCGCTTCTACTCATACGGCGACGCAATGTTGCTCATCTAAGTTCCAGCGGTTCGTCAGCATACGCCTGCAAGCGCAGCCACAGAAAGCTAATGTTGTTCATCTAAGTTCTAGCGGCTCGTCAGCATACTCCTGAAAGCGCAGCCACAGAAAGCTGTTGCCGCGGCTTTAGCCGGGGCCGTAAGCAAAGTATGGTTCGTGCGCTAACACAAGAGAATGAACTGGAACGTAATGTCTCCGCGCCTCTTAGTCTCCGCGCGAGACGATCTAATGAATGACCAATCACCAATGAAAAATGACCAATCATGCAGCCGGAGCGTGAGAGCGGCTTAATTGCCGGTGTAGGTCACTGCTTCGTTGCGTGCCGTTATCACATCGCCGAATCCGTCCTAGGCATAGGCATTATACCACTCTTGTGTGGTATTGACAAGAAGGCGTGCTAGCCTGACTTACGCATAATTGTAACGTAAGTATCTGCGGATCTGCAGTTTGCGTATTTTTTTACTAACGTCAAGGCTTTTTTTATACAAAAGGACTGTAACTTATCAGATTTTTCATGAAAAGTCAACAGCTTTGCTTATCCTAAATCCGGCGACTAGCGAATTAGGCGTGGAGAGGCAACGGCCTCGTCGCCCTTTTACCCAGCGCGCATAAGCCCGCCGGGCCGGCGGCCCCTCCCTAGTCGACGGATCCAGGCTTATACTACAAAAGTTATCTCACTATCTGGTAATCAATAACTTGAGAAAAAACGTGCGGAAGTCAGGCTAGGTTCCAGGCAGAATTCTTAGATATGGGCGTGCCGCGGGAGGGAAAGATGATGCGAAAAATGAGGCGCGAGAATGAGTGCGAGCCAGACCAAGAGAATTAAAGATTCAAAGCCTGGCACCTTGGTGCCAGGCTTTGAATTCTCAATTCTGGGTGGGGTGTGGGAGGGAAAGACGATGCGAAAAATGAGGCGGGAGAATGAGTGCGAGCCAGACTAAGAGAATTAAAGATTCAAAGCCTGGCACCTTGGTGCCAGGCTTGGAATTCTCAATTCTGTGTGGGGTGTGGGAGGGAAAGATGATACGAAAAATGAGTCGGGATAATGAGTGCGAGCCAGACTAAGAGAATTAAAGATTCCAAGCCTGGCACCTTGGTGCCAGGCTTGGAATTCACAATTCTGTGTGGGGTGTGGGAGGGAAAGATGATGCGAAAAATGAGGCGGGAGAATGAGTGCGAGCCAGACTAACAGAATTAAAGATTCCGAGCCTGGCACCTTGGTGCCATAGGACGAATAGGACTTATTGCGATTGGAGGAGGCAGACGGCGTGGGCTTCGATGCCCTCGCAGCGGCCGATGAAGCCGAGGCGCTCGGTGGTGGTGGCCTTGATGGCGATGTGTGTGGGGGACACCTGCAGGACGGCGGCCAGCATTGTGCGCATGGCGGGGATGTGGGGGGCGAGTTTGGGCACTTGGGCGAGCACGGTGGCATCAATATTGACAATAGAAAATCCGGCGGCGCGGATTTCGGCGGCGACGCGCTCGAGCAGGAGGGTACTGCGGATATTGAGCCAGGCTGGGTCGGAATCAGGGAAGAAGTGGCCGATGTCGGGCAGGGCGGCGGCGCCGAGCATGGCGTCGCAGATGGCATGCACGAGTGCGTCGGCATCGGAATGGCCGGCGAGGCCGCGCGCGTTGGGGATAGTGACACCGCCCAGCACGCACGGGCGCGCGGGGTCATCGGAAAAGGCGTGAATGTCTATGCCGTGGCCGATGCGGAACATCAGGCGGGCGGGAACAGGTGGTTAGGCGAACTGCGACAAAAAGCGCAGATCATTTTCGTAGAAGAGACGGATGTCGTCAATGCCATACTTGAGGATGGCAATGCGTTCGACGCCCATACCGAACGCGAAACCGGTGACCTGATCGGGGTCATAGCCGACGGCGCGAAAGACGTTGGGATGGACCATGCCGGAGCCGAGGATTTCGACCCAGCCGGATTGTTTGCAGACGCTGCAGCCTTTGCCGGCGCAGACCGTGCAGGTGACGTCGACTTCGGCGCTGGGCTCGGTGAAGGGGAAATAGCCTGGGCGGAAGCGCAGTGAGACGTGCGGGCCGTAGTAGAGGCGGGCGAACTCGAGCAAGGTGCCCTTCAATTGCGCGAAGCTGACCTTGCGGTCAACATACAAGCCTTCGACCTGGTGGAAAATTGTGTAATGTGAAGCATCGATGCGTTCGTTGCGATAGACACGGCCGGGGGCGATGAACCGCAGGGGTGGTTTGTCGCGCAGCATGACGCGGATTTGCACTGGGGAGGTGTGGGTGCGGAGGATGGTGCGGTTGCGGGAGGCGTCAATCTCTGGGGATGCAGAGATAAAAAAGGTGTCCTGAAGATCGCGCGCGGGGTGGGAGGGGGGGATGTTGAGGGCATCGAAGGTGTGCCATTCGTCTTCGATGTCGGGACCTTCTTCGATGGCGAAGCCGAGTTGGCGGAAGATGGCGGCGATGTCATCGAGGGTTTGTGAGATGGGATGGCGTGCGCCGCGCCAGCGGGGGCGGCCGGGGAGCGTCATGTCAACGCGGCCGGCCGCCAGGCGGCGGGCATCTTCTGCGGCTATTAGCGCGCTGCGGCGTTGCTGCACGGCAGCGGAAATGCGCTCTTTGGCGTCGTTGACCGCCTTGCCGAACTTGGGCCGGTCGGCTGGCGCGAGCTCCTTCATTTTGTTCATGTAGTGAGCGACGGCGCCTTTGCGGCCGAGGTAGTGGACCTGCAGCTCATCAAGGTGGTGCAGCGATTCGGCGGCGGACACGGCGGCACAGGCAGTGTCGGCGAGCGACGTCAACTCGCCGAGCGTAGCATCCCACATGGCAGGCGGAACGGAGCAGGGTTAGGCGTTTTTGGCCTTGGCAACGAGCGCGGCAAAAGCGGCGGGATCGGCGACGGCGATGCCAGCGAGCATTTTGCGGTCGAGGGCGACGCCGGCCTTTTTGAGGCCGCTGATGAAGGTGCTGTAGGACATGCCGTGTTGTTTGGCTGCGATGCCGATACGGGTGATCCAGAGGGCGCGGAAGTCGCGTTTTTTGGCGCGGCGGTGCTTGAAAGCAAACGCCATGGCGCGGTTGAGGGTTTCGGTGGCCGTGCGAATGAGTTTGCGGCGGCCGCCGACGTAGCCCTTGGTGTGTTTGAGAATCCGGTTTCTGCGCTGGCGCGAGGCCGGTGCGTTGGTGGCTCTTGGCATAGTGACTCCTTGTGTGTGAGAGTGAGCGCGGCGGCGAAAGGCGGCGCCGCGGGTGAATTATCCGCGCTGCCGGGTGGCCATAAGAAACCCGGGCGGCGGCGGAAGCAGCGTAGACAACGCGCAGGCGGGCCGTTGTGGCCCGGCGGGCTGCTTAGGCATACGGTATCATTTTTTTAATGTTCAGTGCTTCAGTACCCAGTACCTGGCCGCCGGCGCGCAATTTGCGCTTGACCTTGCGGGTTTTGGCAGTGGCCAGGTGGCGGGTTTTTGCGCAGGAGCGCAAGACTTTGCCGCCTTTGGTAATTTTGAAGCGTTTACTGACGGACTTGCGAGTTTTTAGTTTTGGCATATAATCTCCTTGTTGAGAAGGAATTACGAGTGTTTGTGGGCGGCTTTGCCGCGTACGGGGCCGAGAATGACGGAATAGGCTGAGCCCATGCGCTTCATGGTCTGTTCGACGGCGCCGTGGGGGCCGATTTCGGCCACAAAACGGTTGAGGAGGTCGACCCCCATTTCCTGATGAGCGTTTTCACGGCCTTTGTGAAAGCAGGTTACTTTGACGCGGTGGCCGTCTTGTAAGAACTCAATAACTTGGTTCTTTTTGGTTTCATAATCATGTTCGCTGATACTGGGGCGGAATCTGATTTCCTTGGTACGGATTTGATGACTATGATGGCGTGCTTCGCGCTCACGTTTGGTTTGCTCGTAGCGGTACTTGCCATAGTCCATGATTTTGCAGACGGGCGGGGAAGCGTTGGGTGCGACTTCGACGAGATCGAGGCCGCGCAGCTCAGCTTCCTGCAGGGCGCGGTCAACGCTGACAATGCCGAGTTGTTTGTTATCGGCGATCAGCCTTACTTCGCGCGTGTTGTAGCGGATTTGCTCGTTGACGCGCGTTTTGTCCGTCTGAAAATAGGTGCGAGAAATGAGAGCCTCCTTGTGTGAGATTATGAGGCGGCGGCAGCAGCGAAGGCGCTGTGGAGCGCCCGCGTGTCACGTTCTGCGCACACGCCGTTAATAAAGTCCTGCAGAGGGATGGGCGGGGTTTGTTTACCGTCGCGCAAGCGCGCGGTGACGGTGAGATTGGCGCGTTCTTTGTCACCGACGACGAGTGCGTATGGCACTTTTTCGAGCACGGCTTGGCGGATTTTGGCGCCCATGGGGCGGTTGCTGTCATCGGTGCGCGCGCGGAGATTGCGGGCCAGCAGCGCATCGCGCACGGAGTTGGCATAGTCGCGATGGGCGTCTTTGACGGGGATGACGCGCACTTGTTCGGGGGCGAGCCAGAGGGGGAAGTGCCCGCCGCAATGCTCCAATAGAACGGCAAAGAAGCGTTCGATGGCGCCGAGCAGCGCGCGGTGGATCATATAGGGCTGGTGCTGTTTGCCGTCTTCGCCGATGTAGGTCATGTTGAAGCGCTCGGGCAGATTGAAATCAAACTGGATGGTGGAGCACTGCCATTCGCGCTGGAGGACATCGGAGATTTTGATGTCAATTTTGGGGCCATAAAAGGCGCCGCCGCCGTCGTCGATATCGAAGGCCAAATTCTGTTGAGCGACGACCTTTTTGAGGGCGGCTTCGGCGGCTTGCCAGCGGGCCGGGTCGCCGACGCATTTGCCTTTTGGGCGCGTGGAGACGTAGACATGGAACTGCTCGAAGCCGAAGGTGCGGAGCATCTGCAAGCAAAAAGCGAGGACGCGGCCGAGTTCTTGTTCCATTTGGTCGGTGCGGCAGATGATATGGGCGTCGTCTTGAGTAAAGCCGCGCACGCGGAGCAGGCCGTGGAGGACGCCGCTGCGTTCGTAGCGGTAGACGGTGCCGAGTTCGGCCCAGCGCATGGGGAGGTCGCGATAGGAGCGCAAGGCGGATTTGTAGATGAGGATATGAAACGGGCAGTTCATCGGCTTGATGAAATACTCGTGCTGGTCGATTTCGAGGGGTGCGTACATGCTGTCGCGGTAGAAACCGAGGTGGCCGCTGGTTTCCCAGAGGGTGGATTTGCCGATGTGGGGTGTGTAGACGAGATCGTAGCCGGCCTGATAGTGTGCGGCGCGCCAGAAGGTTTCAATTTCGTTGCGGATGGCGGCGCCGCGTGGGTGCCAGAGGGCGAGGCCGGGGCCGATTTCGTCATGGAAGCTGAAGAGGTCGAGCTCTTGGCCGAGGCGGCGGTGATCGCGGCGCTGGGCTTCTTCAAGGCGGGCGAGTTCGCGGTCTAGTTCTTCCTGGGTTGGGTAGGCGGTGCCATAGATACGCTGAAGCATGGGGCGTTTTTCGTCGCCGCGCCAGTATGCGCCGGCGGTATGGAGGAGCTTGACGGCGCCGAGCTGGCCGGTGCGTTCGAGGTGAGGGCCACGGCACAAGTCGAGGAACGAGCCTTGGGAGAAAACTGACAACTGGTCATCGGGGATGTCGTTGATCAGCTCAACTTTGTAGGGCTGGTTGTGTTGTGAGAAATACTGGAGCGCTTTGGCGCGGGGCCAGAATTCCTGGCGCAGCGGCAGGTTTTGGGCGATGATCTCCTTCATGCGTGCTTCGATGCGGGCGAGATCATCGGGTGAAAAGGCGGTGGGCAGATCAAAATCATAATAGAAGCCCGTGGCGATTGCGGGCCCAATGGCGAGTTTGACGCCGGGAAAGAGTTCTGAGACTGCCTGGGCCATGACATGGCTGGCAGTGTGCCAGAAACGCTCCCGGTAGGCGGGATCATCAAATTGTGACGCTTGAGCATTCATAATTCAAACAAGCTGCACATTATAGCAAAAAGAGGCCGAAAATGCAAAAAAGGGGGGAAGTCGAAGTCAGAATGCAGAATGCAGAGTGCAGAATGCAGAGTGCAGAATGCAGAGTGCAGAATGCAGAGTGCAGAATGCAGAGTGCAGAATGCAGAGTGCAGAATGCAGAGTGCAGAATGCAGAATGCAGAGTGCAGAGTGCAGAGTGCAGAGTGCAGAGTGCAGAATGCAGAGTGCAGAATGCAGAGTGCAGAATGCAGAGTGCAGAGTGCAGAGTGCAGAGTGCAGAGTGCAGAGTGCAGAATGCAGAGTGCAGAATGCAGAGTGCAGAGTGCAGA
>Ga0129299_1000368_pt1 | contig 28069 bp, 22 predicted proteins | sample ConPoolayeCmetaG_FD_94477 | JGI IMG/M metagenome (GOLD analysis project Ga0129299, IMG submission 94477) | Hot spring microbial mat communities from California, USA to study Microbial Dark Matter (Phase II) - Cone Pool mat layer C metaG ...
CCTGCTGCGTCGGCCGCAACACGATGGTGTTGTTGCCCTCGGTGGTGATTTCGAGATCGAGATTGCTGGTGCCGGTAAAGATGGAGCTCGACAGCGGCTGGGCGAGCGTGCGCAGACGCTGCAAGGCATCCTGAAGTTCGGCAGGCTCGCGCAAGGTCACGCGAACGGCGTCGCCGGCGATGGTAAGCCCGGTATAGGCGATCCGTTTCTGCCGAACCGCGCCGCCCCTGTCTCCGCGCAATTCCTTGCGCACGTCACCCTCGATAGTCTCCAGCCAGTTCCGGCGCAACTCGTCCACATTCATCTGCAACAGCAGATGCGAGCCGCCTTGCAGATCGAGGCCGAGGGGCATCTGCTTCTGCGGTATCCAGCCCGGCAACCCCTGCAACGCGCTTTTGGGAAAAAAATTGGGGAGCGAGTAGATCACGCCGGCAAGCGAGACCAGGATGATCGCGGCAGCCTTCCAAGGCGAGATGTACATCATGCTAGAAACCTCTGGTCACGGCGTCATCTGCGGAGTGTCATGTGCTCGTCTGGAGCGTGTCGTGACCGCATTTTGGAAAAACCATGGCACAAAATGCTTTCGGAGATACGGCACATTGCAATCAGGACGCTTCGTCGCCTGGCTTGTCTGAGGGTTGCGGCCGTTCCGTTTCGCGCGCGCCGTTTTTGACGGACGGCTGCGCGGCCTGACCGTCCTCGTGTTGCTGGCGAGCGGCGGGGCGCCGGGGCGATGGCGCTTTTGCCTTCTTCCCGGCCAGACGGGCACTGTTGCGCGAGGGCGTCGAAACCGCCGCCATCTTGGGACCCGGAGCAGACTTCGCCGGCCGTGCGGGCGCTTCGTCAACCCCCAGATCGGCTTCGTAGCCGTCCTCCTCGTCCTCGTTGTCCTCCACCGGGCGACGGCTTTCGCGGAAGGGTTCGGTCTTGCTGCGAACCTCGGCGATGGTGGCCCGCACCACGCGCACCTTGACCCCATCGCCCAGGTCGAGCTGCAGCTCGCTGTCGCCGACCTTCACCACCTTGCCGATGATGCCCCCCGCTGTCACCACGATGTCGCCGCGGCGGATGGCGGCGATCATCTCGCGATGCTCCTTCGCGCGCTTCTGCTGCGGGCGGATGATCAGGAAATACATGATCGCAATGATGGCGATGAACGGCAGCAGTTGAACAAGCGCATTTGCACCGGAACCCGCGGGTGCTGCGGCCTGTGCGAGGGCAGGAGTGATGAACATGGCGTTTCCCTTTTGGCGTGCGAAAGCGGCAAACCTTCACGTCCTTCATCGGGAAACGCGATTCTGCCGTCTCATGTGCGAAAATTGGGCTGACTATACAAGGCGCTCCGCGCGATGCAACCAACTTCGAAGATCTACTATCCCACAAATGTCAAGTGAGGTTTGATTTTGGACTTTGCAAGCCCGCAACCGGTTTGCTAGTGCGCAAGACTGCGCGGTTTGCGCAGCACTCTCAACGAGGCCGGGACATGACGACCCTTCACATCTCCGCGCTGGAGCGCATTGCCGCCGCGCTCGAACGGCTCGCCCCGCCGGCGCCGCCCGCGCCAGATTTCACCGCAGCGGACGGGTTCATCTGGCAGCACGATAGCTCGAGCTTTCAGCCGGTGCCGGCCATTAACCGCATGCCGCTGGCGCTGCTGAAATCGGTCGAGCGCATGCGCGATACGCTTCACGACAACACGCTGCGCTTCGCCCGCGGGCTGCCGGCCAACAATGCGCTGCTGTGGGGCGCGCGCGGTATGGGCAAGAGTTCGCTGGTGAAGGCCGTGCATGCGAGCGTGTGCGAGGCGCGGGAGCGGGAAACCGGCCGCCCCGCCGATCTCAAGCTGATCGAGATCCACCGCGAAGATATCGCAACGCTGCCCGCCTGCCTGGCCGCGCTGCGCGGCGCGCCGTTCCGCTTCATTGTCTTCTGCGACGACCTCTCCTTCGACAGCGGCGATACGTCCTACAAGTCGCTGAAAGCAGTGCTGGAGGGCGGCATCGAAGGGCGGCCGGACAATGTCGTGTTCTACGCCACCTCCAACCGCCGGCATCTCTTGCCGCGCGAGATGATGGAGAATGAGCGCTCGACCGCCATCAACCCGTCCGAGGCCGTGGAGGAAAAGGTCTCCCTGTCGGACCGTTTCGGGCTGTGGATCGGCTTCCACAACTGCTCGCAAGCGGATTTCCTCGAGATGGTGCGGGGCTATGCCGAGCATTACAAGCTGCCGGTGGATGCCGCCGCACTGGAGCGCGAGGCACTCGCCTGGGCAATGCAGCGCGGATCGCGCTCGGGCCGCGTGGCCTGGCAATTCGTGCAGGACCTTGCCGGCCGCCACGGCGTCAAGCTGTAAAAAAACCGGGCGCTTGCACGCCCGGCTTCAGGTCTTGTTCTTGCGGGGGCAAGAACAGGGGGCAATCGCGCCTCAGCGATCCAGGCTCGCGAAATGCTGCTCGGGATCAACGGGCTTGGAATTCTTGCGGATCTCGAAATGAAGCTGCGGCTTGGAGACCGAACCGGTGGCTCCAGCGGTGGCGATCTCCTGCCCGCGCCGAACCACGTCGCAACGCTTCACCTTCACCTCATCGTTGTGCGCATAGGCCGTCACGTAATCGTCGGCGTGGCGGATGAGGATCAGGTTGCCGAAGCCCGCGATTTCGGTGCCGACATAGGTCACGACGCCGTTTTCCGCGGCCTTGACCGGGGTTCCCTTGGGAACGGCGATGTTGATGCCGTCATTGTAGGTGCCGTCGTCCTTGGGGCCGAATTTCGAGATGATGAGCCCCTCGACCGGACGCCGGAAGGTCTCGCCGCTTCTCGGCATCGGATTGGCGAGCAACTCATCGCAGCTCTGCGAGGGGGCGCTCGCCGTGTGTTCTGCCTTGGCCGGCGGATTGGCCGCAGTGCGCTGCGTCGGTGCGGCGCTGGTCTCGGCGCCGCCTGCGATCCGCGGCGTCCGCGGACGGGCATCCGCAGCGCCTTCAGATGGGGCCTCGCCGCGCGGCGCGCGGATTGCATTGCGGCCGTTGTCGTCGGCGCGCGCATCGGTACGGGAGGCCGCATAGCGAACCGGCGGGCGGGTGTTCTCCGGACGGTTGGCATAGAAGCCCTCGCGGCCGCGCGCATTCGCGACCAAGGCATTGCCCGGTATGCGCAGTTGCTGCCCGGGCTTGAGTTTCGCAGTTACGGGAATATTATTGTAGTGCGCTATGTGGGCCGGGCCGAGACCGTGAGCCTTACCGATGCTGAACAGCGAGTCGCCCGCCTTGACTGTGTAGCAATTCGGGCAGTCGCGGGCATCGTCCTGCATGGTGCCGCGCGGCCCGCGCGAGCGCGTGTCGGTGACAGCGTAGCTTGAGCCGTTGTAGCGCGGCCCGTAATCGTTCGAGGAGCGCCGGAAACGGTTGCCAGTCTCCGGGATGACCAATTCCTGTCCAACGCGGATATTGTGGTTGGATAACGAGTTGGCATAAATAATATCGTCCACGCTCACGCCGTAGCGCAGGGCCAGCCCGTAAAGCGTGTCGCCGGGCGCAACCGTGATGCGCGCCGCCTCGCCGCTGTAACCGCTGCTACCAGGATCGCGACCGCCGCGGTCGTAACTGTTACCGCGATTGTCCATATCATCCGGTTCCTGCGCTCCATAGCCGCCATACCGGCGGTTTCCGCCGTTGTAGGCATCGCCATAATCGCTTTCGCGGCCCGGGTTGGCATATCCGCCATTGCCGTAGATCGAGTGGCGGTTGTAGCGCCCGTAACCGTCGGCGTAGGTGTTGTTGCCGTAGCCGTTTTCGCGATCGTGAACGCCGTTACCGTTGAGCGGCGGCAAATTGCTGCGTCCGATCGAGCCATAGGTATCGTAATTGTTCGGATAGGATGCACCGCCGTTATAGGCCAAACCATATCCCTGGGGAGCGTTCCCGTATGGAGGAGGGTTATCGTAAGCGGGGGTTAGCGATGCCGTCGTATAGGCATAGCTGCCGTTGTAGCCGTTGTCATAACCGTAACCATCAAAGCGCGTCGTTTGCGAGGAACAGCCCGCCAGGCCTGTTGCCGCCACCACGCTCATCAAGGCTGCCCAGCGCGCATGCGAGCGCAGGCGAAAAACTCGAAACGCAACAATACGCATGATCCGCACCTCACTGACATCTGCGTCAATTATGCGGCTCAAACCGTAAACATGCGGTTAACCTCGGCCACAAAACGGGAAATTTAATCCCGTTTGTTCACCTTGATCCGGTTCCCGGGCGTTTCGATGAGGGGCACGAAGCGCACCGCGATCAGATCGCGGCGGGCGAAGGCGCCGTCGCGCTTCTCGATGAGGACAAGCCGCTGGCCACCGGCTTCCTCCAGCGGCAGCACCATGCGGCCGCCCTCGCCAAGCTGATCCAGCAAGGCCTCGGGCACGGTCTTGGCGGCGGCGGACACCACGATGCCGTCGAACGGGGCTGCTTCGCTGTGCCCGGCGCGCCCGTCGCCCGCGAGGATGACGACATTTTTAATCCCGAGCCGGGCGATGAGCGCCCTGGCGCTGTCGGCCAGCGCCTTGTGCCGTTCGATCGAATAGACCCTCCCGGCGATATGGGCGAGCACCGCAGCCTGATAGCCCGAACCGGTGCCGACCTCGAGCACGCGCGCGCCGTATTTCAGCTGCAACGCCTCGATCATGTAGGCGACGATGAAGGGCTGGGAGATGGTCTGCCGGCAGCCGATGGGGAGCGCCTCGTCCGCATAGGCGATGCGCTCGAACTGCGGGGGGACGAACAGATGCCGCGGCACCGCCTCCATCGCGGCAAGCACGCGGGGGTCGCGGATGCCGCGCCTCTTCAAAGTCGCCATGAGGCTCTGCGGCGTGTTGGCATAATCCATGCCAAGCAGTGTGTCTGCGCCGGCCCTTACTTGTCGAGGCTCTGTTGCAGTTTTCGGCAGGTTTCGTAATGCGTCAGATTGAGATTGAGCGGCGTGACGGAGATGAACCCGTTGTGCACGGCCCACAGGTCGGTTCCCTCGTCGAGCCGGGCCGAGCGCGCATTGAAGCCGAGCCAGTAGTAGGGGGTGCCGCGCGTGTCGAGGCGGTCCTCGATGCGCAGGAAATCCTGGTCACGCTTGCCCTGCTCCGTAACATGGATGCCGCGCACCCCGTCCGGTTCGCGGTCGGGGAAATTGACGTTGAGCAGTATGTTTTCAGGCCACCCTGCCTCGAGCAGGCGGCGGATCAGATCGGCGCCGCGCATCATCGGCGTCTGCCATTTGGGCTCGCTGCTCGGCTCGTCATAGTTGTAGGCCATGCTGAGCGCGATGGAGCGGATGCCGAGCAGGGTGCCTTCGATCGCACCGGCGATGGTGCCGGAATAGGTGACGTCGTCCGACAGGTTCGCGCCGCGATTGACGCCGGAGAGCACCAGGTCCGGCGCTTTGTCCGCCAGCACCTGCCGCACCGCCATGATGACGCAATCGGTCGGCGTGCCCTTCACCGCATAGATGCGGTCCTTGAGCCGGCGCAGGCGCAGCGGCTCCTTCAAAGTGAGCGAATGGGCTGCGCCGGACTGGTCGGTTTCGGGCGCCACCACCCACACGTCGTCGGACAATTCGGAGGCGATGTGCTGCAGCACGTCGAGCCCGGCCGCCTCGATGCCGTCGTCGTTGGTGACGAGAATCCGCATCACGGTCTCCCGATAACCTCAAGCCCGCCCATGTATGGCATGAGCGCGGCGGGCACGCGGATGGAGCCATCGGCCTCCTGATAATTCTCCATCACGGCGATGAGCGTGCGGCCAACGGCAAGGCCAGAGCCGTTGAGCGTGTGCACAAAGCGGGTGTCTTTGGAGCCCTGCGGGCGGTAACGGGCATTCATGCGCCGGGCCTGGAAATCGCCGCAGTTCGAGCAGGAGGAAATCTCGCGATAGGCGCCCTGGCCCGGCAGCCAAACCTCGATGTCGTAGGTCTTCCTCGCGGAGAAGCCCATGTCGCCGATGCACAGCAGCACCGTGCGGAACGGCAGGTCGAGCCGGCGCAGCACCTCCTCCGCGCACGCCGTCATGCGCTCGTGCTCCGCTTCCGATTGCTCCGGCGTGGTGATGGAGACAAGCTCGACCTTCTCGAATTGATGCTGGCGGATCATGCCGCGCGTGTCCTTGCCCGCCGCGCCCGCCTCCGCCCGGAAACAGGGGGTAAGCGCGGTGAAGCGTAGCGGCAGCTCTGCCTCGGCGAGGATTTGCTCGCGCACGAGATTGGTGAGGGAGACTTCGGCGGTGGGGATGAGCCAGCGCGGGTTTTTTTCCGCGCACAATTTCTGATAGTGCTCAAGCCAGAGCTGCGGGCGATTTCCCAGCATCTCCTCGCCACGCTCCTCCAGTTCGTCGGCGTCAAAATCCCATTCGTGCATCCCGCCCGGGATCATGCTTTCGAAATTATCGACAATATCCTCAAGCAACGGCGTTATGTCGAGCGGCGGCGCGGCTTTGAACAAATCATCGGCGAATTTCGGCAACTGCCCGGTGCCGAACATGGCGTCGTCCTTGACGAGCAGCGGCGGGTTGACTTCCGTGTAGCCGCCGATCTCGCGCGTTTTCCTGTCAGCCGCTTTCACCGTCTCGACCGGGCCAGTATGCAAATCGAGCATGAACTGACCGAGCGCGCGGGAGAGCCGGGCAAGCCCGCCCTTGAGCACGGTGAAGCGCGCGCCCGACAGCCTTGCCGCCGCCTCGAAATCCATGAGGCCCAGCGCCTCACCCAGCTCAAAATGCTGTTTGGGCTGGAACCTGAACACACGCGGCTCGCCCCACCTGCGCACGTCCACATTGGCGGTTTCGTCGGGGCCTTCGGGCACGTCGTCGGCGGGCAGGTTCGGGATGCCGGCGAGCAGATCGCGCAGTTGCCCGTCGATCTCGCGCTCCCTCTCCTCGCCCTCGGCGATCTCCTCCTTGAGGCTCGCCACCTCCTCCATCAGCTCTTTCACCTGCGCCGCAACCTCGCCGCTCGGCTCAGTTTTCTTTTTCTTATTCTTTTTTGCCGGATCGCTGCGCTGCTTGAGGGCGTCTTGATCCGCCCTACCGCTGCGCTGCTTGAGGGCGCCGATTTCCTTGGACAGGGCATTGCGGCGGCTCTGCACCTCCTGCAGGCGGGCAATGAGCGTGCGACGCTCCGTATCGAGCTCCAGCACGGCTTCGCTTTGCGGCTCAAGCCCACGTTTCTTCAGCCCGGCATCGAACAGGGCCGGATTGTCTCTGATCCACTTGATGTCATGCATTGGGGGAGCTTTGTTTCAAGGAGGCGGTTGCAATCGCGAACAGCTATAGACGCTGCGCTTCGATGCGTCCAGAGCGGGGCAGGCTTTTGCGCAAGGCCCTCCGAGCAAAGACGGCCCGGCTGGCGTCAGGAACCGGCAGGCTGGCCGGCTGCCTGATCCTCCGCTGCGCGTTTCTTCTCCACCATGCGAACGGAAAAGATCGAAACCTCATAGAGCAGAAGCGTCGGCAAGGCGAGACCGACCTGACTGATGAGATCGGGCGGCGTCAACACCGCGGCGATCAGAAAAATTGTGACTATGGCGTAGCGACGCTTCGACTTGAGCCAGTCGGAGGAAACAAGTCCGACGCGCGCCAGCAAGGTGAGCAGAACCGGCAACTGGAAGCAGATGCCGAAGGCGATGATGAGGGTCATGATGAGGCTGAGATATTCGCTCACACGCGCGGTGAGCTGGATCTGCACCTGCCCCTCGCCGCCTGTCTGCTGCATCGAGAGGAAGAACTGCATCGCAAGCGGCATGATCACAAAATAGACGAGCGCGCCGCCCAGCATAAACAGGATCGGCGTAGCGATGAGGAAGGGGAGGAATGCCTGCCGCTCGTTTTTATAAAGGCCGGGGGCAACAAACATGTAGATTTGCGAGGCGATGATCGGAAACGACAGGAAAAGCGCGCCGAACAGTGCAAGCCGCATCTGCGTGAAGAAGAATTCCTGCGGCGCGGTATAGATCATCTCGATCGGCTTATCGGCGCCGACGGCCACCTGATACGGCCAGACCAGGATGTTGTAGATGTCCTTGGCGAAATAAAAACAAACGACGAAGCACGCACACAGGCCGACGATGCACCAGATCAGCCGCTTGCGAAGCTCGATCAGATGCTCGATGAGCGGCGCCTTAGTCTGGTCGATGTCGGTGATGTCGGCCATGAGCCCTCAGACCTTTCGCCTCAAGAGGCCGGATGCGCCCCGTTGCTGCGCGGCGTGGGCGCGGTTTCGGCGCGCGGACCGGATGGGAGAGAGGCGCCCGGCAAGTCTTCTGCTGGGGCCGCGTCACCTGGCTGCGGCGGGGGCATCTCATGCGCACCTGCGGGGGATGCAGGCTTGGCGCCGGGCGGCGCACTGACCTCTCGCATCACATCGTCGATGCCGTCGCGTATCTGCTCGGCCGGGTTGAGGGATCTGAGCGAGGTCATCTCCCGGCGCAGATCACCGATGCCCGCCTCGTCGGCAGATTCCTCGAACTGGCGGCGGAAATCGTCTGCTGTCCGGCGGAGTTTCGTCATCATGCGGCCGAGATTGCGCAGGACGCCCGGCAGCTCCTTGGGCCCGATCACGATGATCGCGACAATAGCGATCAGGAGCAGTTCAGACCAGCCGATATCGAACATGGCGCACCATTTCCAGATGCCAGCGCTATCAGCCCTTGCTTATCAGGGACAAGGGCGCCGGACGCAGGCGGAAACCGGCTGTTGCATGATAGCGCGGTTAGCGACGGACTTAAATCTTGGTCTCGCTGCCGGAGGATGTGCGCATATCGGGCTTGGCTTGCGCAGCGTGCTCCAGGGATTTGGCCGCGTCCGTCTTGGCGGCCTCTTCCTCGTCGGACAGGCCCTTCTTGAAGCTCTTGATGCCCTTGGCCATGTCGCCCATCAGTTCCGAGATCTTGCCGCGGCCGAACAACAGCACGATCAGCACGATCACCAGCAGAATTTGCATCCAACTCGGTGCCACTTTGATACCTCGTCTTTCAAAGCCGTCCGCGCGGGGCAGAGGGCCATTTCCGGTGTTGCTTAAAAAGCAGATAAACAGAAACCTGCACCCGGCGCAACCGGCCTCAATAGGCAATCTCGCCGGCCGGATCGAGCGCGGCGATGTCGCGCGTGCCATCGGCGGCGAAAACCAGCACCGCGCTCGGGGCGATTTCAATGCCAACATCCTCGCCCAGATCGATGCCGTTGGCGCCGCGCCGCACCGTCAGCAGTTCGTCCACGCCGTCAACCGCAACTTGGAACAGCATGTCGTTGCCGAGGAAACGGCGGTTCACCACCCGCCCAGGTATGCCGAAACCCGGCGGATGGATGGCGATTTCGTGCGGGCGCAGGCAGAGCTTCCCGTTTCCATCGGCAAGGCCGCGCGCCTCGAACACGCCGAGGGGGGAGAGCGCAAGGCCGCCGCGGATTTCGCAGCCCAGCACGTTCACCTGCGAAAACGCCTGCGCCACATAGAGATTGGCGGGGCGATGATAGAGTTCGCCAGCGCGGCCCACCTGCGCCAGCCGGCCGGCGCGCATCACCGCGATGCGGTCGCCAAGGCGCATCGCCTCTTCCGCGTCGTGGGTAACGATGATGGCGGTTGCCCGCGCCTGACGCAGGGTCGCCAGCGTCTCCTCGCGCAGGGTCTGGCGCAACTGCCCGTCGAGACCGGAGAACGGTTCGTCCATCAGCAGAACAGACGGGCGCGGGGCAATGGCGCGAGCGAGCGCCACCCGCTGCTGCTGCCCGCCTGAAAGGATGTGCGGATAGTCGTCAGCGTAAACACTGAGGCCGATGCGGTCCAGCGCGATGCGCGCCTCGCGCAAAGCCTTTTCGCGACCGAGTTTCTTTAATCCGAAGGCAACATTGTCGATCACGCTCATATGCGGAAACAGCGCGAAATCCTGAAACATCAACCCGACGCCGCGCTTCTCGGGGGGCACGAACCGGGTTGGTCCGGCAACCATCACGCCGGCAATCTCTATGATGCCGTCATCCTGGCGTTCGAGGCCGGCAATCAGCCGCAAAAGCGTCGATTTGCCGCATCCCGACGGGCCGAGCAGGCAGAGGATTTCGCCGCGCTGGATCTGCAGCGACAGGTCGTCAACCGCCGCCACCCGGCCGAAGCACCGCCGCACCTTGATGAGCGAAACCTCGCCTGCAATGGTGGCGGGAGCCTTGCGCCGCTCAGGCAGATCCGTTGCCGCTAAGGCGCGGACGCTCTTTAGATCATTGCCATTCAACCGGAGTACCACGTCGCTTCCTGCCCTGCCGCAATGAGCGCAACCGAACAGGTGCATATCGCGGCGTTTCGTGACCGATCAGGCTTTAGCCTTTATTTCCTTAATTTCGGCTGTTTCGTCCGGGAGTTCAAGCGCTTCTTGATCCTCGCTGCCGGCAGCGGTTTCACTCTCCTCCAGCGGATCGAACAGGTCGGGGTCTTCGAGAGGGTCTTCCCCCGGCTGCAGGGCAAGGCTGTCGTTCGGCTCCGGAATGGTGAAGCCCGGCGGCAGGTTGCTGTCGAGCAGACCGGCGCCCTTCAGTTCGCTCAGACCCGGCAGGTCCTTGATGCTGTCGAAGCCGAAATGCTCAAGGAATGCCGGGGTCGTGCCATAGGTGACGGGGCGGCCCGGCACCTGACGGCGGCCGCGCAGCCTTATCCAGCCCAGTTCGAGCAGAACGTCGAGCGTGCCCTTCGAGGTGCTGACCCCGCGGATCTCCTCGATCTCGGCGCGGGTAACAGGCTGGTGATAGGCGATGATGGCAAGTGTTTCGAGCGCGGCGCGGGACAGCTTCTTCTGCTCCGTGGCGTGCCGCTCCAGCAGGAACGACAGGTCTTCCGCGGTGCGGAAGCACCATTTGCCGGCAACGCGGACGAGATTGACGCCGCGCCCTGCATAAAGCCCTTGCAACTCGTCGAGCAGGGCGGCGATGTTGTCTGATGGTGGGAAATGGATGCGCAGGTCCTGCTCGTCGAGCGGCTGCGGCGCGGCAAAGAGCAGCGCCTCGAGGATGCGCAACTTCTCGTGCCGTCCGGCGGAGGGCAGCTTGGCTATGTTGTCCGGCAAGGCGGCGGGCTGCCCCCGCAGGATATCGCCGCCCGAAGTCTTGTCCTTGCTTGACGTCATTCTTGCGTCTCTCTGGCGTCCATGTTGCGGTTGTCCCGAGCTTCGGCGGCCTCGGCGCGCCAACGCAGATAGAGCGGAGCGAAGGCGCCTGCCTGGCGGATCTCGAGATAGCCCTCGCGGGCGAGTTCAAGGGTTGCGCCGAACGTGCTGGCTGTCACCGTGCGCCCGAGTTCGGCATCGTTGAAATACTCGCGCAAATAAATATCGATTTCGCTCCAGTCGTCGCGCCCCCCGATCAGCCGGGTAAGCCTCTCGCGCGCCTCCTTGATCGACCAGACGGTGCGGCCGCCCCATGTAACCCTGCTGGCGGCGGTCCGCTTGCGCTGTTCGGCATAAGCCTTGAGCAGATCGTAGACGTTGGCCTGATACTGGCTTGTGCGCACCAGCTTTACCGGCTCGGGCATGCCGCGCGCGAACACATCCACGCCAAGCCGTGCCCGCCCCATCAAGCTGGCGATCGCTTCGCGCATCGCCTCGAGCCTCTTCAGGCGGAAGGCAAGCTGCGCCGCCATTTCCGCGCCGCTCGGTCCCGTTTCCGGCTCCGGCTCTTCCGGCAGAAGCAGTTTCGACTTGAGATACGCCAGCCACGCCGCCATCACCAGGTAATCCGCCGCGATTTCGAGCCGCAGCCTGCGCGCGCCCTCGATGAAGGCAAGATATTGCCGGGCAAGATCGAGGATCGACAGCTTCGTCAGATCGAGCTTGTGGGTCTTGGCGAGTGCGAGCAGCAGGTCGAGCGGCCCTTCGAAGCCTTCGAGCGCAACCACGAGCGTTTCGCTCGCCGGCGCGTCGCGCTCGGGCGGGACCCACGCCGCCGGGAATTGCTCATCGTGCGCGGCGCTGCATTCGGCTGGTGCGCCTGTCTTGGCCTGTGACATCACTATTGTCCTCGCCTGAGGGAGCCCATACCGCTCAAGCGCCGCGAATCATGGCTGATTCATGCCTGATCGGCCAGCATTTCGCGCAACACCTGTTGCGCGGAGGTCATGTCGTATGGCTTGGGCGCATCGAGCCGGCGCACAGCGCTTTCGAAGCGCCGCAGCGCATCCCCTGCCAGGAGCGGCGTTACTTCGGCGATTTGCTGCATGTGCCGCAGATTGCCGTCGCAATGGAGAACCACATCGCAGCCGGCGTCGAGGACTGCCTGCGCCCGGTGGGAGAGGCTGCCCGAAAGCGCTCCCATGCCGATATCGTCGCACATCAGCACGCCGTCGAAACCGATCTCGCCGCGGATGACCGTGTTGATGACGGTTCGCGAAGCGCTTGCGGGCGCGCCCGGGTCGATCGCCTCGTAAACGACGTGAGCGGTCATGGCGAGAGGCATGTCGCTGAGAGCCGCAAAGGGCGCGAAATCGCTTGCCCGCAACTCCTCGAGGGGAGCTTTCACCACGGGCAGCGAAAAATGGCTGTCGGCATTCGCGCGCCCATGTCCGGGAATGTGCTTGATGACGGGGAGCACACCGGCATCGAGATGGGCTTGCGCCACGGCCCGCCCGATGGCGGCAACCGTTTGCGCATCGCTCCCATAGGCACGGTCGCCGATGATGTCGTGTGCGCCTGGGACCGGCACGTCGAGAACGGGCGCGCAATTCACGTTGATACCGCCTGCCAGCAGATCGGCCGCAATGAGCCGCGCCGTGGCATAGGCGGCGGCAAGCGCCCGCTTGTCATCGCCGCCCAGCCTGTTGTGGAACGCCGCGCCCGGGGGATAGCGCCGCCAATGCGGCGGGCCGAGCCGCTGCACCCGCCCGCCTTCCTGGTCGATCAGAATGAGATAGTTGGGATCTCCTAACAGATCGCGGATGGCTGCCGTCAGCCTTTGAAGCTGGTTGGGCGTTTCACAATTGCGTTTGAACAGGATAACGCCGCAAGGACGGGCATCTGCAAGGAATGCCCGTTCGCTGCCGGCCAAGTCAGAACCTTCGATCCCGCAGATCAGCGCACTGTAAGCCATGACGCGGAACCTCTGGGGACGGGCTCAGGCCTGGAACGCGTGCAGCTCAGTTCTGTGCGCGCACCAGGCAATCCCTTGCGCCGGCCGCCTTCAGCTTCAGGCAGAGATCGCTGGCAGCTTCTTTCGTTTCGATGGGACCGACCCGGATGCGGTGCCAGACTTTGCCGTTGATTTCAGCGGTCTGGATGTTCATCCGCGTGTCGCCAAGCACCGAGGCGTAACGGCGCTGCAGATTGCTGAGCTCGATCTTGGCCTTGGCTTCATCGTCGCTCGAACTGAGCTGAAGATAAAAGCCCGGGCCACCGTCCTGCCCAGCGGCAGGGGCAGCCGCTACGGCTTCCGGTCTGGGCTGCGCAGGGGCGACGACAGCTCTCGGCGCAGGCGCCGCCTGCACGGCGGGAGATGGCTCGCGCTGGGAGGAAAACGGCGCGGGCTGTAGGGCGGGACGCGGCGCGGGCTGTGCCTGCGGGGTTGCAACGGCCAAGCCCGGAAAGGCCGGAGCCGGAGGGGGTGCTGCCGCCGGAGCAGGCGTAATGGGGGAGCCATCGGGCCGGTAGAGCTGGGTCGAGACGATGCGGGGCTCATCCAGATTGGCTGGCTCGCCTTGGCCGGCGCGCTGCCGCGCCAGGCGTTCAGCATTGGCTATGCGCTCTTCGATCGAGCCGAACTGCTGACCGGTGGAGGTGGTGGTGATCTCGTCCCTGCTTCCGGCGATGGGCGCGTCGGTTTCGGTTCCCCCGCCGAGCCGGTCGTAGATCTTCTTGGTCTGATTGGCGAATTGCCGCCCACCCGGATTGGCGGGGGCCTCTTTCACAGGCGCGCTGTCGGCGGTGACGACGCGCGGGCTGCCTCGATCTTTCGCGAACATGCCCGCTCCGTCGGTCAGATAATAGCCGACGCCCCCGCCGATCACCAGCGTAGCCACGGCAACGGCTGCAATCATTTTCTTGCGTCCGCGGCGCTGCGCGTGCGGGGCTGCCTCTTCGCCTTCATAGTCATGCTCGTCGGCGAAGAAATCCGCGTCATCCTCGGGCATATGGCGGTCGTGATGGGCGAGAACCGAAGGCGGCATTCTTTGTGGATCATTATCGTAGTCGCCCCAATCCGCAGCATCCATGTCCTGGCGGCGCACTTGCGCATAGTCCTGGTGCGCATCGGAATTGTAATCGTAGGACTGCTGGCCGGAATGATAGACGGGAGCCGCCTCGCCCGGCTGCTGGGGCGCATCGTAGCCGTAGTCTGCAGCCCTGTCTTCATGGACGAAGAAGCGATTGTGAACGTCTTGCGGATTGGCGAGGGGTGCAGTTGCATTGCCGAGGCGTTCCGCTGTTAAGCCCGTGCTTGGCGCAAAGCGGTCCGGAAGCGGCTGCGAGGTGTAATCCAGTCCCGTGTGGGCATAATCCTGACCGGCGGGATCATAACCGGTGGCATAGTCCGGAACATTGCCGCGATGACCGTCGATATCCGGATAGCGCGTGTCGTAGAGGCTATCGCTCTGATAGAAATCGGATTGCTGCTCGTAGCCGGTCTGCCGCTCCGGGGCAATAGGCTGAGGGGCGTATCCCCTTTGCTCCTGGAAGCCTGATCCCCTCTGCTCCTGGAAACCGGATGTCTGCGGGCTGCGCGTCGGGGTCGGAGTGACGGGACGCGCGATCTGCGAATGGGCCGGCGGACGGCGCAGGTCGGCATTGGCTTGAACAGGCTGCTCCCATTGGCGTGGCGCCTGCGCGAAACGGTCCTGATCGGCCTGCTGCGGAGCGGGCGGGCGAAACCCCGAATAGGCAGGCTGACGCGGCGCATCCGCTGGGCTTGGGCCTCGCGTCTGGTCTCCACCCTGGGGATAGGGTGCATAAGGGTCGGACGCTGGACGTGTCGGGCGCTGGCTGTAGCGTTGGTCCGGATAATGCGGAGGTTGACCCTGCCTATTGTTGGGATTACCGCGGCGGGGACCCGTCGGGTCGTCGGGCATAGACATGTGTCAATGTTCCTTCACAAAGCGGCCGCGCAAACCAGACGAACGGGCGCGGACATGATTACCGCATCTCTGTCACAGGGCTCACACCCAATAGTTGTAACCCAGATGCTATGATTCGGGAGGACGCCCCCAATAGTGCGATGCGCGCTTCTGTTGTTTTCCCGTCACTATCAACAATGAACCGCAAATGTGGCAGTTCTTTGCCTCGCGTCCACAGTGTATGCACGTCGCCCGCCAGGTCGTAGAGATAGAAAGCGATGCGGTGCGGCTCATGGGCAAGAGCGGCCTGTTCGATGACGCGCGGATATTGCGCCATCCGCTTGATGACGGCAAGTTCTGCCTCGTCGGTTAGTAAACCGAGATCGGCCCGGGCGAGCGCTTGCGGCGACAAATTGATATGCGGCATCTGCTCGGCCGCCTGCCGGAACACGGAGTGTGCCCGCGCATGGGCATATTGCACATAGAAGACCGGGTTGTCGCGCGATTGCTCCTTCACCTTGGCGAAATCGAAATCGAGCGGCGCGTCGTTCTTGCGGAACAGCATCATGAAGCGCACCGGCCCGACGCCTGCTTCCTCCACCACGTCGCGCAGGGTCACGAACGAGCCGGCGCGCTTCGACATCTTCACCGGCTCGCCATTGCGCAATAGATTGACGAGCTGGCAGATCTTCACGTCCAGCTCGGCCTTGCCGCCGGAGAGCGCCTTCACCGCCGACTGCATGCGTTTCACATAGCCGCCGTGATCCGCGCCCCAGACATTGATCATGCTGCGGAAGCCGCGCTTGATCTTGTTGCGGTGATAGGCCATATCGGCGGCGAAATAGGTGTAGGAGCCGTCGGACTTGACGAGCGGGCGGTCCACGTCGTCGCCGAACGCCGTCGCCTTGAAGAGAAGCTGCTCGCGATCCTCCCAATCCTCCGGCGTCTTGCCCTTGGGCGGCTCCAGCCGGCCGCGATAGATGAGGCCCTTGGCCTCGAGTTCGGCGATGGTTTCGGCGACCAGATCCCGCCCCTTCGCCGTCAGCGAGCGCTCGGAGAAGAACTTGTCGTGACGGATGCCGAGCGCCCTCAGATCGGCCTTGATCTTGCGCATCATGGCTTTGACGGCGATCTCGCGCACCGGTTCCAGCCACGACAGTTCGGTGTCGTCGAGCAGCGCGTTGGCGTATTTCTTCACCAGCGTCCGCCCGACCGGCTTGAGGTAATCGCCGGGATAGAGGCCGGATGGAATTTCAATCCTCTCGCCCAGCGCCTCGCGGTAGCGCAGATAGGCGGAACGGGCAAGCACATCCACCTGGGCGCCGGCGTCGTTGATGTAATATTCGCGCGTGACCTTATGGCCGGTGAAGGCGAGCAGATTGGCAAGCGCATCGCCGAACACCGCGCCGCGGCAGTGGCCCACATGCATCGGCCCGGTGGGGTTGGCCGAGACATACTCCACATTAACCTTGCGTCCCCGCCCCAGATCGCAGCGGCCAAACTCATCCCCGCTTTCGAGCACGGCGCGCACCACCTGCGGCCAGAAGCTGCGCTGCAGCGTGAAGTTGATGAAGCCCGGCCCGGCGATGTCAACCGCGGCGATATCGGTGTGGCCGTTGAACTGGCCGGCGATCAGTTGCGCCAGCTCGACCGGTTTCATCCCTGCCGCCTTGCCGAGGATCAGCGCGGCATTGGTTGCAATGTCGCCGTGGGCGGGATCGCGCGGGGGCTCAACCGTGATGCCATTCGCCCCAATCGCTTTCGGCAGCGCCCCGCTTTGCTTCAAGGCAGCGACAGCCGTTGCGATGCGGCTTTCGAAATCGTGGAAAATGTTCATCTCTCTTTGCCCTTGAGCACGGATCGGGGAGCGCTGCGCCATCGCAAAAGGTAGATCTGCGCGCGCAATAACCGCCGCCTATCGCAATTTGGGGGTGGCGTCAAATACAGCCCGGTGGGTTTCCAGAGCGAAACGGTCGGTCATCCCCGCCACGAAATCGCAGACGTGGCGCGCCCTCAGTGTTGCGTCGGACGCATCGAGCGAGCGCCGCCACTCCTCCGGCAGACGGTCCGGGTGATTGAGGAAATGGCGGAACAGGTCGCGGACGATGGTCTTGGCGCCGTCCATGATGCAGGCTATGCGCGGGTGAGTGTAGAGATTGTGCCACAGGAAATCGCGCAAGCCCTTGAGCTCGGCGGCAAGCGCGGGCGAGAACGCCACGACAGGCTCGGGGGCGGCGCGGATGTCGTCCGCATTGCGGGGGCACAGCGCGGCGAGGCGGCGGCGCGTCTCGTCCACCACATCGCGCACCATGGCGGTGATGAGCCGGCGGTTGACTTCATAGATGAGGCGATCCTGCGCCAGCTCGCCGTGCCGCGCCTCGACCTCGGCCATCATGCGCGCAGCGAGCGGCACCTCGCGCAACTGCGCCAGGGTGATGAGAGAGGCGCGCAGGCCGTCGTCGATGTCGTGGTTGTTGTAGGCGATGTCGTCGGCGATGGCGGCAATCTGCGCCTCCGCGGAAGGCTGCGTGGCGAGCATGAGGTCATGGCCGGCCACGTAATGGCGGATGGCCTGGGGGATGCCGCGGCCGGCATAGCGCCCGACAGGCACGCCGTTGGCGTCGGTGAGCGGACCGTTGTGCTTGGCCAGCCCCTCGAGGCTTTCCCAGGTGAGGTTCAATCCCTCGAACGCGGCGTAGCGATGCTCCAGCTTGGTGACGATGCGGAGCGACTGCGCATTGTGATCGAAGCCCCCGAATGCGCGCATTTCGGGATCGAGCGCATCCTCGCCGGCATGGCCGAACGGCGTGTGTCCCAGATCGTGGGCCAGTGCGATCGCCTCGGCCAAGTCCTCGTCGAGCGCAAGCGCGCGGGCCATGGTGCGGGCGATTTGCGCCACCTCCAGGCTGTGGGTGAGCCGCGTGCGGAAGTGGTCGCCCTCATGGAAAATGAAAACCTGCGTCTTGTAGGTGAGGCGGCGGAAAGCGGAAGAGTGCACGATGCGGTCGCGGTCGCGCTGGAAAGGCGTGCGCATCGGACAGTCGGGCTCGGGATGCAGCCTGCCGCGGCCCGGCATCGCAGAGGCGGCATATCTGGCAAGGCCCGCGTGTTTCGTGGCGCCGAAAATCTGCGTCATGGCGTTCAGCCTTCATTCGTCTCAACGCGACTCCGGGCGGGGTGTGCCGCTGCGGAATTGACAAGGCTCCGAAACATTGTACATCTTCTGCATAACATGCCTCGCTCACCCGCGCGAGCCTGATTGCGGAATGACCACCATGTCTCACACCATCACCCTGAGCGACACCGCCGCACGGCGGATCGAGGAAATCATCTCGAACGAGCCTGAGGGCAGCATGCTGCGCGTCAGCGTGAAGGGCGGAGGTTGCTCCGGCTTCCAGTACGAATTCGACATCACCCGCGCCCGTGAGGAGGACGACCTCGTGCTCAGCAAGGGTGGCGCCACGGTGCTGATCGACCCGGTCTCGCTGCCCTATCTGGAAGGCTCCCAGATCGATTTCGTGGACGATCTCATCGGCGCGTCCTTCAAGATCCACAATCCGAACGCCACTGCCTCCTGCGGCTGCGGCACGTCCTTCTCGATCTGACGCGGCCGATGGCCACGCTCACGGTTGCCACATGGAACGTCAATTCCATCAAGATCCGCCAGGATGGAGTTGCGGACTGGCTGAAAACCGTCGCGCCTGACGTGGTGGCCTTGCAGGAACTCAAATGCGAAACGAAGGCATTCCCCGTCGCGCCGTTCGAGGATCTCGGCTATAATTGCGCCGTGCACGGGCAGAAGAGCTACAACGGCGTGGCGCTGCTGTCCAAGTTCCCGATCGAGGACGTAACCACAACGCTGCCCGGCGATGGCGATGACGGACAGGCGCGCTATATCGAGGGCGTGATTTCGCTTGATGGCCAGGCGCTGCGCATCGCTTCGATCTATCTGCCGAATGGCAACCCGGTCGATAGCGACAAATATGCCTATAAACTTGTCTGGATGCGCCGGCTCAAGGAGCACGCGCGCGCCGTGCTCGCCCATGAGGAGATGCTGGTGCTGGCCGGCGACTACAACGTTATCCCGTCCGAACGGGATGTGCACGACCCGGAAGCCTGGCGCGGGGATGCCCTCTTCACACTGGAGACGCGCCGCGCATTCCGGGAGATCGTCCATCTGGGCCTGACCGATGCGTTGCGCGCCTGCGACGATGCCGAAGACCGCTACACGTTCTGGGATTATCAGGGCGGCGCCTGGCCGAAGAACCACGGCATCCGCATCGACCACCTGCTGCTCTCGCCCGAGGCCGCGGCAAGACTAACGGGCTGCCGGATCGACAGGGGACGGCGCGGCGGCGAGAAGCCCTCCGACCATGTGCCGGTGGTCGCTGAATTTCGAATATAGCGGCTTCGAATATGGCGGCTTGAGGAATGCTGCGCCCGTAAGTGCTGCGCCTAAGTGTGTCGCATGGCCAACGACAATAGCGGCTTCGTATGGCCCGTAAAAGGAACACGAAGCCAGATCAACGCCCCTGGAGGGGCGCAGCATCGATTGCAAATCCCCTTGCGGGCACGCCCGTCCGCTCTTGAGCGGGGCTCGTGCCTGCGGCGTCTGGACGGCGATCCTCGCCGGACGTCTTGGCTTCGCCGCCGATCACTCTCTCGCCGTTCGGCGCGGCAATCTGCTGGCCGGGACGGGTGTCGATCAGATCGCGCTTGGGATCGATCCGGAATTCCACACCGACCCTTGCAAGAATTCTGTTCGCAGTCTCAACCGTCCGCGCATCGGCAGCCGCGAGAGTGCTCAAATACAGTGCTTCGATCCATGTCCTGTCTTCGGGCGGCGGCGATTGCACTGCCATAGCGAGATGGGCGAGCGCATTGGCTGGAGCGCGAGGCACGCCTTCGCCTTTCCAGAGGTAGTCACCCATCAAGGCGAGAGCTGGCGCGTAGCGTTTCTCCGCCGCATTGGCGAGCCAATTTAAACCCAGTTCGGTATTCTTTGCCACCACGATGCCGTTCAGATAAAGCTCCGCCAGCTTGTATTGAGCAACGGGGTCTTGAAAGAAGCTCGCCGCGTGGCTCAGCATGCTTAGGCCATATTCAGGGCGCGGCGCGATATTGCTTCCCGGAACACCCTTGATGTAATAATCACTGGCTTTTACGAACGCTTCCGCAATCAGCGACTTGGCGGGCAGCAGATAGTCGAAATCCTGAAAGCGTTGTGCAATCTGCTCGTAATATTCAAGCGCGCGCTTGTGATCGGCTGGCACGACCTTGCCTTCCGAGAACAGCCGCGCCAGGTCCATCTGCGCATCGACAACGCCGCGCTTGGCTGCAGCCTCGAGCGAGCGGATGGCAGCGCCATAGCGGCCCTCCTGCAGCGCATTCTTGCCGGCCTGATAGATTTCGAACGGTTTGGTCAGAGTGTTCTCGTAATCGCCCTTCTCCCCCGCCCCGGCCATCAGCAGGGTTGCGGCCAGAATGGCTATGAGAACTCTCGTAAATGTCATGTTCACGTCAGATATCCGCGTAACAAAGGATTTCCTGCTTCGCGCCCGGATGGGTGACCGCACCGTTGCGGGCCGGTCCGACCTGCTGTGCATATTTCCACAAGGCGCCGCTCTGATATTGTATCTCCCGCGCAGACCAGGACGCGCGCCTGCGTTGCAACTCCTCAGGGGTAACCTCGACATCGAGCGTGCCCGCCTCGGCGTCGATGGCGATCACGTCCCCGTCGCGGATGAGCGCGATCGGCCCGCCCAGCGCCGCTTCCGGGCCGACATGGCCGATGCAGAAGCCGCGCGTTGCGCCGGAGAAGCGCCCGTCGGTGATGAGCGCAACCTTGTCGCCCATGCCCTGACCGTAAAGCGCGGCAGTGGTTGAGAGCATTTCCCGCATGCCCGGGCCGCCGCGCGGGCCTTCATATCTGATAACGATCACCTCGCCTTCGCGGATTTGCTTGCTCTCCACGGCGCGGAACGCATCTTCCTCGCAATCAAAGCACCGCGCCGGCCCGCGGAACTGGAGCATCTTCATCCCCGCCACCTTGACGATGGCGCCGTCGGGGGCGAGCGTGCCCTTGAGGCCGACGACGCCGCCGGTGGGCGAAAGCGGGTTCGAAACCGGGCGGATCACGTCCTGCCCGGCTGGAAATTCGACCCCCTCGAGGTTTTGCCGGATCGTCCTGCCGGTCACCGTCAGGCAATCGCCGTGCAGATAGCCGCCGTCAAGCAGGGTTCGCATCAGAACCGGCATCCCGCCAATTTCATACATGTCCTTGGCAACATAGCGCCCGCCGGGCTTCAGATCTGCGATATAGGGCGTGCGGCGGAAGATCTCGGCGACCGCGAACAGGTCGAAATCGATGCCCGCCTCATGCGCAATGGCGGGCAAATGCAGCGCCGCATTGGTGGAGCCGCCGGTTGCGGCCACCACCACGGCGGCATTTTCGAGAGCCTCCCGCGTCACGATATCGCGCGGGCGGATGCCTTGGGCAAGAAGGTTCATCACGGCGCGGCCCGAGGCGGCGGCATATTCATCGCGGCTTTCGTAAGGAGCCGGCGCACCGGCCGAGCCGGGCAGCGCCAGGCCGATGGCTTCCGAAACGCAGGCCATGGTGTTGGCCGTGAACTGGCCGCCGCAGGACCCCGCGCTCGGGCAGGCCACGCATTCGAGCTCGTGCAGCTCCTCATCCGAGAGCTTGCCCGCCGAGTGGTTGCCGACCGCCTCGAAGACATCCTGCACGGTCACGTCGCGGCCCTTGTAGCGCCCCGGAAGGATCGAGCCGCCATACATGAAAACGCTTGGCACATTGAGACGAAGCATCGCCATCATCATGCCGGGCAGCGACTTGTCGCAGCCGGCGATCCCCACCATGGCATCATAGCAATGGCCGCGCATGGTCAGCTCGATCGAGTCGGCGATGACCTCGCGCGAGACAAGCGACGATTTCATGCCCTGGTGGCCCATGGCGATGCCGTCGGTCACGGTGATCGTGCAGAACTCGCGCGGCGTGCCGTGGGCGGCGGAGACGCCCTGCTTGGCCGCCTGTGCCTGACGCATCAGCGCGATGTTGCAGGGCGCGGCCTCGTTCCAGCAGGAGACGACACCCACGAACGGCTGGTTGATCTGGTCTTCGGTGAGCCCCATGGCGTAATAGTAGGAGCGGTGAGGCGCCCGCTCGGGGCCAACGGTGACGTGCCTGCTCGGCAATTTCGATTTATCAAACGATCGTGCGTCCATGTCCACCTTGCCTGCTTATCCGCGCTTCGGCCGCGCACCCGAAGGACAATCCCAACCCGAGGCGCACCGGTGGTCATAACCAATGACGAGCCGCACGAAACGCCGATCAAAACCAAAACGATTTCCCGCACAGAAGGCTGCGAAAGAGGGGTTAAGAAATCTTCTGCAACCTTATTTCTAGAAATGGTTGATGAATTTTATGGCGCAATATGGGCGCGAAAGTCGCAGTGCGTGTTGTCACTGCAACAGTCTGAGAGAAACAAGGGCGAAAAGCGATGAATTTGGGCAACAGTCGTGCCCTGGGCGACGAATGCGCAGATTTGCTGGGCACGGCGCCCTCCGCGCCGCAGCCGCCCGCCTTCAGGCCGCCGCCTCGATTCGCTTGAGAGCCTCCTTGAGGCGCTCGACATTCGCCCGCGCCTCCGCCAGCCGTTCGCGGTTCTCCTCCACCACGTGCTCCGGCGCGCGGCTGACGAAGTTCTCGTCGGACAGTTTCGCGAAGAGCTTTTCCGCATCGCCGCTGGTCTGCGTCATCTGCTTGCGGATCCGCTCGATCTCGGCCTTGACGTCGATGAAGTCGGCAAGCGGCAGCGCAATGATCGCCTCCTGATGCACGATCTGCACGGAGCCCCTCGGAACGGCCTCAGCGAGCGCAATGTCCTTGAGCCTGGCGAGCCGCATGATCTCGGTCTTCCAGGTTTCGATCCGGTCGCGCACCTGGCTTGACGACGTGACGAACCGGGCCTCGACCCTGATGCCGGCCGGCAGGCTGTATTCCGCAATGGCCGCGCGGATCTGGCTGGTGACGTCGATCACCCAGCCGATCTCCTCATTTGCCTCGGCATCATCCAAGCCGTCGAGGTCGGGCCACGGGCTCACGGCCAGCAATGCCTTGCGCTTGATGCCGCCTGACTCTGCGAGCTTGTGCCAGAGCTCCTCGGTGATGAACGGCATGAACGGATGAAGGAGCGCCACGATCTGCTCCAGCGCCCAGGCGGTTGTCGCCCGCGTCTCGGCCTTCAGCGCCTCGTCGCTGCCGTTCAGCGCGGGCTTGATCAGTTCCAGATACCAGTCGCAGAAGGTGTGCCAAACGAAACGATAGATGGCGCCGGCGGCCTCGTTGAACTTGTAGGCCTCGATGCCCTCGCTGACGGCACGGGCGGCGCGGGTGGTCTCGCCGACGATCCAGCGATTGAGCGGCGCCTTGACCTTGCCCGGCTTGAAGCCTTTCTGCGGCGCACAGGCGTTCATTTCGGCGAAACGGGCCGCGTTCCACAGTTTGGTGGCGAAGTTGCGGTAGCCCTCCACCCGCTGCACCGACATCTTCACGTCGCGCCCCTGGGCCGCCAGCGCCGCAAGGGTGAAGCGCAGCGCATCCGCGCCATATTCGTTGATGATGTCGAGCGGGTCGATGACGTTGCCTTTCGTCTTCGACATCTTCTGCCCCTTCTCGTCGCGCACAATGGCGTGGATGTGCACGTCGCGGAAAGGCACCTCGCCGGTGAAATGCAAGCCCATCATCATCATACGGGCCACCCAGAAGAAGATGATGTCGAAGCCGGTGACGAGCACGTCGGTGGGATAGTAGCGCTTGAACTCCGGCGTTTGCTCCGGCCAGCCGAGCGTGGAGAACGGCCACAGCGCGGAGGAAAACCAGGTGTCGAGGACATCCTCATCGCGGGTGAGCGCGAATGGCGCCGAGCCGTAATGCGCCATGGCGAGCGCGTGCGCCTCGGCTTCCGTCTCGGCGACGAACACCTCCCCGTCTGGCCCGTACCACGCCGGGATCTGATGCCCCCACCAGAGCTGGCGCGAGATGCACCACGGCTCGATGTTGCGCATCCAGTCGAAATAGGTCTTCGTCCAGATCTCGGGCACGAAGCGCGTGCGCCCCTCCTCCACAGCTTTGATCGCAGGCTCGGCGAGCGTCCTAGCGTTCACATACCACTGGTCGGTAAGCCACGGCTCGATCACCACGCCCGAGCGGTCGCCGTGAGGAACCTTCAGCACGTGCGGCTCGACCTTTTCAAGAAGGCCGAGCGCTTCCATCTCCGCCACAATCCTTTTGCGCGCCTCGAAACGGTCGAGCCCGCGATAGGCCTCCGGCGCGTTTTCGTTGAGCGCCGCGTGCTGATCGAAAATATTGATCATCGGCAATTGGTGCCGCCGGCCGACCTCGAAATCGTTGAAGTCGTGCGCTGGGGTGATCTTCACCGCGCCCGAGCCCTGTTTGGGGTCGGCGTAGTCGTCGGCGATGATGGGGATTTCGCGGCCCGTGAGCGGCAGCGCCACCATCTTGCCGACATAGGCCTTCCAGCGCCGGTCCTTCGGGTTGACCGCCACGGCCGTGTCGCCCAGCATCGTTTCGGGGCGCGTCGTCGCCACCGTGATGAACTTGTTCCTGAGCCGGCCCGGGGTCTTGATCGGGTATCGGAAATACCACAGATGCCCCTTGGTCTCGACCGACTGCACTTCCAGGTCTGAAATCGCAGTGAGCAGCTTCGGGTCCCAGTTGACAAGGCGCTTGTCCTTGTAAATCAGCCCCTGCCGGTAGAGATCGACGAACGCTTTCGTCACGGCGCGGGAGAGCCCCTCATCCATGGTGAAGCGCTCGCGCGACCAGTCGCAGCTTTCGCCGAGCCGTTTCTGCTGGCTGACGATCATGCCGCCCGATGCGGCTTTCCACTCCCAAACGCGCTTGAGGAATGCCTCGCGGCCCATCTCGCGGCGGCCGGGTTCCTTGCGCTCGGCGAGCTGGCGCTCCACCACCATTTGCGTGGCGATGCCGGCGTGATCCGTGCCGGGCTGCCAGAGCGTGTCGCGCCCTTTCATGCGGTGATAGCGGATGAGAATGTCCTGAATGGTGTGATCGAGCGCGTGGCCCATGTGCAGCGAGCCGGTGACATTGGGCGGCGGCAGCATGATGCAATAGGGCTTGGCTTTGCCGATGCGCGGCGGCGGGCCGGCGGCGAAGCACCCGGCCTCGTCCCACGCCTTGGCAATGCGGGCCTCGATGTCCCGCATGTCGAACGTCTTGGGCAGCATGATCTTGCACCTGCTCGTGCTGGAAATGCTTTTCACCGGTTGATAATGCGCCCTGCCAAGCGGGTCAACCGGGCGCAAGGCCCGCCGCGGCGCCGGCGCGGGTTACGCCCCGCCAAGCCGTTTGCGCACCTCTTCGGCGATCGCCTCCTCCAGCAGCCGCGGCATGTTCTCGTTGAGCCACTCCTCCAGCATCGGGCGCAGCAGCTCCTTGAAGCTTTCCTCGAGGCTGGCCTTGCGAGCCTGCGTTTGCACGGCTTGAGGCTCCCCTTGCGGCTCCTTTGGGGCTGCTGCCTCGCCAGATGCTGCTTCTGCCTTTACTTCAACCGGATCGCTGCGATCCCCGAGCTCCGGCATCGCCTCCGGCGTTACGGCGCGTTCGGTCAGCGCATGGGCAAGCGATGCGGCGACCCCGGCGAGAGCCGCACCCTTTTCCGCTGCAAGAGATGGACGGTTGGCCTGCGCCAGTTCTTTGTCGCCAAGACCGCTGATTGCGGCGCGGGCGATTTTCTGTGCCATATCCTGAACATATTTGGGCGCGGCCGTTGGCTCATTCTCCTCCGGGCCGGGCTCGATGCCGGCAGGCGCGGTACGGCGCGCAAGTGAGGCCGGGGTGAATTCGGTCGAGCCATCCCCAGTCACGGGTGCGGCAATGCGGGATGAAACCGTGGCGGCAGTGTAGGCGCGCCCGGCAGACGGCTCGGTCGCCGCCTGCTGCTTTGGGCTTTCCTGCCGGGCGTGCTGGCCGGGTGCGGGTCTCTGCTCTGTAATCGGAAAGGGTGCCGCCGGTCCCGATGACGGAACCGGGATTTGCACATTATCGGGCCAGGTTTCGTTTTCAGGCGGGGATTGCCACAATGACGCAGGCGCGGGGGGTGTCTCGTTCGCAGGCGGTGAAGAGCGACGCGCTGCGTGATCGCCGGCGGGTGCCGGTCGCGGCGGCGTCAAGTCGCGCGCCGACCAGGCCGGACGCATCGGTAGCCGTTCGCGCTCTGCTACAACCGGGCGGCGAGGCGTGTAGTGGGACTGCGCGGACGCCTGCGGCGCCATGTCAGCTGCGCGATCCGCTGGCGGGAGGGATGGTTCGGATACCGGCGGAGGGGATACGCTGATCGGCGGCTGCTGGTCCCAGACCCGCCGCTCACCTTCCGCCATCAGCGGACGGTCGAGATCGGCGGGCTGCCGGCGTCCGGGCTGCGGGGGCTCATAGTCCTCCTGCGCGCCCTCGGCGAAAAAGCCTCCGTCGTCCTCGCTCACGAGAAATTCTTCCGTGAGTTCGAGGATCTCCATTTCCATCAATGCATCTCGGCCGGATGGTGCGACGGATGCCGGCACGGGGGCAGGCGTCTCGACCGACGCAGGCATGCGCATTCCCGGCTGGCGCGGCGCATCTAAGGCGAGGCGTGGCTCGCGCGGAACGTTTTTCGGCGTCGATGGCTGAGGCTGATCCTCATCGGCCACGATGCGCCGGATCGTGGCAAGCAGCTCTTCCATGCTCGGTTCCTGAGCCTGGTCACTCATTTTCATTGTCTTTTCCGGCAATTTGGACATCTCCGGCCAATTCGATAGGGTCCCTTGCCAATATCACTCGGCTATCATCGTTGAGTACCCCGTCGGGGTTCAAGTCACAAGTCCGCAGGTCACAAGTCTGCGGGGCATTGCCCGAACAAGCGAGCATGGGTCGAGCGTCGGTCCTGTGGCAATGAACACTTATCGGCGATAGGCGGGCCCATCACCGTAAGGCTGGTCTTGCGTCCGTCCCGGATCGGTCACCGGCGCCACGACAGGATCTTCCAGCGATTCGACCGATGTACTCCAGCCCCAAATCTTGTTACGCACGCGCCTGTAGTTTTGGGTTGGGTCGTAAAGCTCGACGGCAAGGGCAACCTCGGCGGCCGAAAAGCGCCCGATCGAGGCCAGCAGGCTGTAGGCGGCAACGACGAGATCGCGCCGCGCGGTCACGAGGCTGACCTCGGAGTCGAGCAGTTCCTGTTCCGCGTCGAGCACGTCGAGCAGCGTTCTCTGGCCGACTTTCTCCTCCTCGCGCACGCCGGCCAGGGCGATGCGGTTCGCCTCCACCTGGGCTTGTGCTGAAACGATCTGGGCCCGGGCCGCTTCATAAAGGCTCCAGGACGAGATGACGTCCGCGCGCACCTGCTCGCGCGCCTCGTCGATGAGCTGCAGCAGTTGCGATTGCCTCTCCTTCGCCTGGCGGATGCGCGCCGAGACCTCTCCGGCCTGATAGAGCGGAACCGTCATGCGGCCCGCAACGATCGTCGTGTCGGCTTCGTTGATCTTGTCGGTCGGTTCCATGCTTTTTGTATAACTGGCCTCGAGATTGATCTCCGGCAGCAGTTCGCCCTTGATCTGCTTGACGCGATGCTCCCCGGCGCGCTCGCGGAAGATGGCAGCGAGGATGAGCGGATTCTCACCCTCGCCGATCTGGAGCGCTTCCTCTTGCGAGCGCGGCAGGAACTTGCCCGGAATGCCGGGATCGGACACGCCGGTTGGCATCTTGCCGATGACGCGCTGATACGCGGCCCGGCTCACTTGCAAATTGGCCCGCGCCGAACTGACCGCGGAGATCGCCCCGCTGCGGCGCGCACGCGCCTGAGCCACGTCGGTTCGCGTCACCTCGCCAACCTCGAAGCGGTCCTCGGCGGCACGAAGCTGCTCGGTCAGCACCGCCTGATTGTTCAGTTGCAGGCGAAGGATCGCCTCATCCCGGAAGACATCCATATAGGCC
>Ga0129299_1000369_pt1 | contig 28067 bp, 23 predicted proteins | sample ConPoolayeCmetaG_FD_94477 | JGI IMG/M metagenome (GOLD analysis project Ga0129299, IMG submission 94477) | Hot spring microbial mat communities from California, USA to study Microbial Dark Matter (Phase II) - Cone Pool mat layer C metaG ...
ATGGGACGACGTCGGTTCCTGGCTGGCGTTGCAACGGGTATTCAGCCCGAACAGCGAGGGGAACGTTCTCAGAGGAAATGTGATCACCGAAATGAGTTTCGAAAATACGGTCGTCAATGCTGCGGAGAACGGCCTTGTCGTGTCATTCGGCGTTTCCGACTTGGTGATCGTGCGTACCGATAACGTGGTGATGGTGGCTCACAAGACGAAGGTCGGCGATATCAAGGATATGTTGAACAAATTTGAACAAGATGAATCGCTGCAAAAATATCTTTGATTGGATCATATTGACAGCGGTGTTGTTTCTATCCTGCGGAACCACCGGAATAGGCAAAAAAGCGACTTTGGATAATCGGCTTTTGGCGGAACGCTGGTTTAACCCGTTGAACGGGCCGAACGATACGATAACGGTAATCGGCCGTTATCCCGGCCGGGGGATCGAGCCTGATTTCCCGATTCATTCAATAGACCGACCGGATTCGGGATCGACTGCGGCAGCTGAGCCGGCCGGTGAGTCGGCGGCGATTTTCCGGGTCCAGATTTATGCCAGCAAATCGCTCGATGACGCCAAAGGATATGCTGCGGTCGTGGAAGATCTTTTCCCCGAAGGGATATTTATCGAGTATCAGGCGCCTTATTATAAAGTCCGTCTTGGAGAGTTTCACAGTCCGAAATCGGGGCAGGCATTCCTTGAGAAGGTGAAGGGGATGGGGTTCGAAAACGCTTGGCTGGTGAGGATAATGAAATGATCGCCGCCCACTTGAATGCGACCGATGCAATGGCTTGGCAATTGCTTTCTCGGGGAGGTGTGATATTGCTGCCCACCGATACCGTATGGGGGCTGGCCTGCGATTTCGAAAACCCCCTTGCTCTAAAGAAGCTGTACGGTTTGAAGCGGGCGGAACCGAGGCAAACCGCCCTGCTTTTTTCCGATATGGATCAGCTTGACGATCTGGAAATAAGGCTTGCAGGAAGCGCCAAAAAGCTGGCGGCGAGATTCTGGCCGGGGGCTTTGACTATCGTTGTGCCGGCCGACTCGCCCCGACTCGATCTGGTGGCCGGACCCGACAAAACAATCGGCCTCCGTCTTCCCGATTGCTTTCGGCTGCAGCGTTTGATTCACGGATACGGCAGACCGCTGGCGGCATCGAGCGCCAATTTTACGGGTTCTAAGCCGCCCTGTGCCTTGGCCGATATACCATCGAGTATTGTCTCCGGCGTCGATGCGGTCATCGAGTCGGAAACGCGCACCTCGGGGATTGCCTCGGCGGTGGTCAAATGCGTAGGCGACGGCTGGCGCTATCTTCGGGTGGGGGCAATAAGCGAATCGGATGTTTGTCAGGCGGTCGAAAGCGATGCCTGAAAAATTTAACGTATTGTTCGTCTGCACAGGCAACACCTGCCGTTCACCTATGGCGGAAGGGATCGCCCGCAAGATTATTTCCGAGAAGGGGCTGACGAATATTGAGGTCGGTTCGGCGGGGACAGGCGCGGTCGATGGTTCGCCGGCGACGGATTTCGCGAAGGCGGCGGCTGCCCACTGGGAAATCGATATCAGCAACCATCGCTCGCGATCGCTGAAGCGACGGTTGATCGAAGACGCCGATATTATCCTTGCGATGAGCCATGAACATGTCGATAAAATAGCCGAAATGGACGGTGCGGCCCGGGAGAAGACGTATCTACTGAAAGGTTTTCCCGCCCGATATTCCCCCACCCAAGCTCGCGTTGAAGATCCGATCGGCGGAAGTCTCGAGCAGTATAACCAGACGTTTCTCGAACTCGACGAGGAATTGAGGCGGATATTTCCGAGGCTTGCCGAATTGGCCATGAAGGAAGACGATTGAATCGGCCTATTCTGCGCATAACGATCGTAGCGGTGGTATTGGGGCTGGGCGGGGTAGGGTCAGGCGGCAACGGGGCGTTCGAACCGCCGGCCGGCGGCGATTCGTTGGATACATTGGGTGACAGCTATATCAGCCCGGGGCAACAATTCAGTTCATTCGGCGGCGATTCGACCAACTGGACGAGGACGTTGGAAAACAGAGCGTGGGGGGTCGGTGAATATCTTGAGTTCAGTCTCTCCTACGGCCTGATTTCGGCAGGCTGGGCGGTAATGAAAATCCCCGAGATAATCGAGCATAACGGCTTTACCTGTTATAGGGTCCTTTCGATTGCTCATTCCAACGATTTCGTTTCGATGTTTTATCCGGTCAGGGACACGGTCGAAAGCTATATCGATACCAAGGGTATATATTCACATTATTTTCGCAAGCATCTGCACGAGGGCGGCTATAAGGTCGATCGAGTCACAACTTTCGACCAAAGACGGCAACTGGCGATCACCGCCAAAGACACGGTGCCCACTTATCCATTCGTACAGGACGTGTTGTCATCTCTTTATTATATAAGGATTCAGGATCTTGTGCCCGGCAAAGATATTTTGATAGACAATCACACCGATCGCAAAAATTATCCGCTGAAGGTTATTGTGCACGGCCGTCAGGAAATCGAAGTCCCGGCTGGCAAGTTCAAGTGCATTGTGGTCGAGCCGGTCATGCGTTATGAGGGAATATTCAAAGCCAAGGGGAGAATTACGATCTGGTTGACCGACGATCGGCACAAGATGCCGGTCAAGATGCAGTCGGAAGTCTACCTGCTGGGTTCGATATCCGCCAAACTGAAAAAGTATGTAAGGGGGGAGACAGGCCGTGCCGGATAAAATCGATTTGGCCAAAGTGAAACGCTATTCGGTGCATGATCGAATCACGAAGTCCGAATGTGGTCGTTTCGGGCAGCCTCCCCGCAGCATGAGGCCGTTTTTCGATTCATTGCCGGATTATCTCAAAGCGGCCGATCTGCGCAATCTGGCCAATGATTTGATCAAGGCGAAAAGGCGGAAACGGGCTATCGTTTGGCTGATGGGCGCCCACCCCTTGAAGGTCGGACTGTCGCCGATAATAATCGATTTTATGAAACGGGGTTTCATTTCGCATATTGCGCTCAACGGTGCGGGCGCTATTCACGATCTCGAAATCGCATTCTGGGGAAGGACATCGGAGGAAGTGGCCGATACTTTGCAAGATGGCAATTTCGGGATGGTTTACGAGACGCCTGAATATCTGGCGCGGGCGGTCGCCCAATCTCCTCCCGATTGCGGCTTGGGCGATTCTATCGGGCGGTTCATAATCGTAAACAAACCGCGGTATCGTAAATTTTCGCTTATCGCCGCCGCCGTGGGATACGGCATCACGGTCAGTATCCATGTGGCGATCGGCACCGATACGATCTGTCAGCACCCCGAATTCGACGGTGGGCAGTGGGGCGCCAAAAGCCAGATCGATTTTCGTATTTTTGCCGCCCGGTTGAAAAAACTGAACGGCGGCGGCGTGGTGCTCAATATCGGGTCGGCCGTGGTTTTGCCGGAGGTGTTTCTGAAGGCGCTTACCGTGGCCCGAAATATCGAAGGCAAGATAACCGATTTTACTGCGGCCAATTTCGATATGATTCAACATTACCGGCCAAATGAAAACGTGGTCCGCCGGCCGACGCTGGGCGGTGGCAAAGGGTATTCATTCACGGGTCATCATGAAATCATGCTGCCGTTGCTGGCGGCGGCTGTCAGGTCATACGAAAGGTAAGAAGCATGGATAAAATCGTCGAATGCGTGCCTAATTTTTCGGAAGGGCGCAGACCCGAGGTGATTGCGGAGATCGTCAAGGAGATCGAGGGCGTCGAGGGGACGGTGATGCTCGATCAGGAGATGGATAAAGATCATAATCGGGCGGTGGTCACTTTCGTCGGCGAACCGGAGCAGGTTCTGGAAGCCGCATTCAGGGCAATCAAAAAAGCCAGCGAATTGATCGATATGGAAAAACACACCGGCGAGCATCCGCGGATGGGTGCCACCGATGTGGTTCCTTTCATTCCGGTTTCCGGCGTTACCATGGCCGCCTGCGTGGAGCTGGCCAGACGGCTGGGCGAGCGCGTCGGAAACGAACTGGAAATTCCGGTTTACCTCTACGAGGAAGCGGCCACCCGGCCCGACCGGGTTAATCTGGCCGATGTCAGGAAAGGCGAGTATGAGGGAATCAAGGCGGAAATAGGCCATAATCCCGATCGCAAGCCGGACTTCGGTCCGAGCCGCACTCACCCGACCGCAGGCGCGATTGCTATAGGGGCACGGCAGTTTCTGATCGCTTTCAATGTTTATTTGGGCACGACCAATCTCGATATCGCCAGAAATATAGCTAATGCGGTTCGCTTTCAAACCGGCGGATTTCGATATGTCAAGGCGATGGGATTCGAAATAAAGGAAAGGCGTCAGGTGCAGGTTTCCATGAATCTGGTGAATTATCGGGGGACGCCGATATTCCGGGTTTATGAGGCGGTAAAGGCGGAGGCGCGGCGCTACGGCGTGCCGGTAGTCTGTTCGGAGATAGTGGGCTTGGCGCCGCTGGAATCAATAGTGCAGGTGGCCGATTATTATCTGGGGCTGGAGAATTTTTCGCTCGATCAAATCCTCGAATCTAAATTGAAATCGCCGAAATTATCGGCCAAGGGCGAGCTTAAGGGATTTCTCGAACAGGTGCAGTCGAAAGAACCGACACCCGGCGGCGGATCGGTTTCGGCCTTGGCGGGAGCGCTGGCGGCGGCGTTGGCCGAGATGGTATGTCGGCTGACGATCGGGCGCAAAGCTTATGAATCGGTGCGGGAAGAATTCCGGGAAATGCGCAAGAAACTCGATTCCTTGAGGATCGAACTTACCTATCTGATCGAAAAGGACGCCCGCAGTTTCGATTCGGTGATTTTAGCCATGAAAAAACCGAAATATACCGAACATGAGATCGAAATCCGCAATAAGGCGATCGAGGAGGCGACCAAAATCGCCGCCGGCGTGCCGCTTGAGGTGATGGAAAAATCGCTTGAGGTCATGCGTCTTTTGCCCGAAATAGCCCTTAAAGGGAACGTCAATTCGGTTTCGGACGCCGGCGTGGCCAATCTTGCGGCCAAAGCGGCGATAGAAGGAGCGTCGCTGAACGTCAGGATAAATCTCGGCAGCATAAAAGACGGCGCATTCGCCGAAAGACTGAAATCGAGGATGGAAAACATACTGAGCGAATGCGACGGGTTGTTTGCGCAAACCAAGCGGATAGTGGAGGAAAAGCTCGCTTGACGGCCAGACGCTATATAGATCTTCACGTGCACACCAACGCCTCCGACGGGATTCTCAGTCCGAAAGAGGTGATAGATCTGGCCGTGAAAAAGAAGCTGGCGGCTATCGCCATAACAGATCATGACACCACGGACGGCTATGTGGGGGCGATCGAATATGCACGGCAGTGCGATATCGAATTGATCTCGGGGGTGGAGCTTTCCTGCATGTATCAGAACAACGACGTTCATCTGCTGGGATATCTGATCGATCACGACAATCCGGAGTTCGTGAAGACGATTCGTCTGTTTCGCGAAGAAAGGCTGAATCGCGGTCGGGCGATGGTTGTGAAATTGAATGAGATGGGGATAAATCTGAATATGGAAACGGTGGCCGCCATAGCCGGCAATTCGGTCATGGGGCGGCCGCATATCGCCGATGCTTTGGTGCGGGAGGAATTCGTGCGCACATTCGATGAGGCGTTTGCCCGTTATCTCGGCTATCATGCGCCGGCCTATGTTCCCAAGATGCACTTCGAGGTCGAACGCGCTATCAGCATAATTCATCTGATCGGCGGCGTGGCTGTTCTGGCGCACCCCGGCACTCTCGGCCACGACGAATATATTCCATCTTTCGTGGAAATGGGTCTGGACGGGCTGGAGGCATATCATTCGCTGCACTCGACCGCGGACATCGATCGTTACAAAGCGATGGCCGATAAGCTCGGTTTGATTTATACCGGCGGTTCCGATTGCCACGGTCCGCGCAAGGGAAAATCGCTGATGGGCAGCCTGCGCGTCCCGATCGATTGTCTTGAAAGGATGAAGAAAATCAGGGAGAGCAGATGAAGAAAATATATTTGATGATGGTGATATTGACCTCTCTGGCCATGGGTAAAGAGGCGGATTTGAATCGTTTGATTCAATTCATGCGGGATATCAAAAACGGAATCACCATAGAGGCGGTCCCCGGCGATTCGACCGTGACTTTCAAGTGCGGCACGCCTTTTATCATGGAGCTGCTGGAAAATCGAGAGAAAGTGGACGGCGCGATTCTCGATGATCTTGTTTCGCGCCCGGTCAGGCAGAAAACTTATGCTACCGATCATTTCGTTTTCCATTACGATACGTCCGGCACTCAGGCAGTTTATCATCCTCTGGAGGATACGGCGCCGGCGAACGGCGTTCCCGATTATATAGACAGTGCCGCGATGATTTTCGAACATGTTTGGACTTTCGAGGTCGATACTCTCGGTTACCCGTCGCCGCCGCCCGACACCGGAGGGGGAGATACAAGATACGATATTTATTTCAGCCATCTCGGCAGTTCGATTTACGGACAGACTTGGCGCGAGGATGCTATCGACAGCCGCCGCTATCGGAGTTTTATCGAGATAGAGAATGATTTCCAGGAAAACGACATTTATCGGAACCGCCCGCTCGACGCCGTGCGGGTGACGGCGGCGCATGAGTTTTTCCATGCCATTCATTATGCTCTCGACGCTTTCGAATTTCATCAGGGGAAAGCTTGGTGGTATGAGGTTACATCGACATGGATGGAAGACGTCGTATATGACGATGTCAACGATTACATCTATTACCTGCCGTTTTTCTACGACCGTCCATGGCTGGGGTTGGGGACTTATTCGACCGACCCTTATGATCCGCCGCGAACGTTGCATCCCTATGGCTCCTGCGTCTGGGCAAGGTTTCTGCAGGAACGTTATGATCGTGATATTATCAGAAGGATTTGGCAGATCTGCGCCAACGTCGGGGGATATAATCTGCTGCCGGCCACCGATGAGGCGCTCGCCGATTACGGCGCCGATTTCGTGACGGCGTTTCGGGAATTCGCTTCATGGAACTATTTCACGGCGGGCCGGGCCGATACGACCGATAAATTCTCGGAGGCTCACCTCTGGCCGCGGGTGAAAACGAGGTTGTCGACCCGTCGCACGCCTTACCAGTATCCGCTCGATACAACTTTTACCTATCTGGATTCCACGCCGGAGCCGCTGGCAGCCAATTATCTGGTTTTCCGGTGTTCGCCGTTCGAGCCCGGGGGGCTGCTATTCGATTTCGACGGCGACGATTTGCAAGGGCAGTCGTGGAACACGGCCGTCCTCGGTTGGGATCCGGCATCCGATACTTTGATACCGATTCCCACCGACGATTACACCGGCAGGGGGTTGCTCGGTTTCCGCGATTGGTCGCGTTTCGATTCGCTGGTCTTGATACCGACTGTTTTCAGCCTCGCGCCCGGGTACGATCCGGCCGGATATCGTATTCATGTGGCGTACGATTCGATGCTGGTGGGCGGAGCGCCGCTGTTTTCCGAGCTGCCGCCGCAGGTTTTGATCAAGGCCGGAACTTGCACGACTCTGGTGGTATCGGCGACGGATGCGGATGGTGATTCCATAATATTGAGCTGTCCGAGCGATACGCTGGCCGAGGTGACGTTCGTGGACGAGGGCGACGGCACCGGCCGATTGACTTTCTGTGCGCCGGAAGACCGGGTCGGAAGCACTTTCAATATCCGATTGACGGCGGCCGACAGCAGCGGCTATGACGCCAAGCTGGTGAGTTTTTATATTCTGGCGCCGCGGCGGGAGGTATATGCGCATATTTATCCAAATCCTCTGATTTATGGTTTGCACGAGGAAGCGACCCTACGGTATTACTTATCCGAGGAGGTCGAAGAAGGCGATATCGATATAAGGATTTTCAACGTCTCCGGTGATCTGATTTTCAGGTTCGATAACGTCCAGCAGTTTGTCAATGATGCCAATCTGCCGGGATATCATTACCTTAGATGGGATATGAAAAATATGGCCGGCGGTGTTCCGGCCGGCGGCATCTATTTCATAAAGATAAGGGCTGGCGGTAAAAGCGGTTCCGGGAAAATCGCCATAATCAGATAATTGTCTTGCAAAAGCGAATACGCAGAATAGCGGCCGTCGGTCTTCTATCGGCGTTGGCGCTGGCGGTAACCTATCCGCTTGCCGGCATTCCGAACGTAAAGTTTTTCGAACTCTGCCTGTTTTTATCGGGGATTTTTCTGGGTTTTCGGGGCGGCGTTTCGGTTCCCCTGATCGCCGGAACGATTTATATAATGTTCAATCCGAACGGGCCGCAGACCGTTTTGCTGGTGGGGATAGCCCAGATCGTCGGATTTCTGTTATTCGGGCTGGCGGGAGCCGTATTCGGGAAGATGATATTGGCCAATAACAGGCGTTTGATCGGCATGACGTTCTGCGCGGCGATCGGCGTTTTTTTGACATTTGTCTATGACTTGATAACCAACGCGGCTTGGGGGATCACGATCGGCGCTCTGATGCCGGCTATTTATTCGGGAATCGCTTTTTCGCTTCTGCATATGGCGGCCAACGGCCTGATATTCGGCCTTGCCGAACCGCTCTTGGTGAGGATATGGAAAGCGGTATATCCGTTGCTCGATTAATTGTTGTTCTCATTTGTTGCGGGTTGATTTTGCGGGCTGAGGCAGGCATGGCCGATGACCAGCCGCAGGCGCCGCCGGTTATTGCCGATACGGCGAAAATCGTATCGTCGGCGGAGGATTCGCTAAGCCGGGCCATAGACTACCGGCAGCCTGTCAGGGAGGATTTCGGCTTGGCGGAAAAGCGGCCGCCAGCGAAAACTCTCGGCGATATGCTCTGGTTTGCGGGCGGCGTTTTGCCTTTTCAGCATGGTCCCGAGGGTCAGCCGGAGATCTTCGTCAGGTCGATTTTGCTTGGCGGGCAGGGGGTCATCGTCGATGGCTTACCGTTTTATCAGCAGGGATTATTCGTTCCGCAAAGGAGCGGGCCGGATCTGAATGCAGCGATGTTCGAGAATCTGGCGGAGATCGAATTGACCCGACTTAATCATCTAGATTTATCGGCCGAGGGGATGGTTCTGTCGCTCAGGACGCCTGCTTGGCCTCCGGCGACGAATCCCTCGAGCATAACCGTGGCCCGCGGCCCCTATGGCTATGAGCGGACGGCATGGCGTTTTACGAAAAATTTCAGCCGCAGGCTGGCGGCCACTTTCTGCGCCGGATTCAAGAAGTCAAGAAGCTATTACACGAGCGGGGCCGATTACGACGGGTTCGGTGTTTCGGGATCGCTGGCCGGCAGAGTTCGGCGGATCGGAGAGTTTCGATACGATTTCTATGAAAACAAGTCCGATCAGGGGATATTGCAGTTCGATAGAGCTGTGCCGCCCTCGGCAAGACTTAAACGCGATATCATCAGGCATCGACTCCACATCGAGAACGTTTCGAGAAACGGCGTCACATTGTTTTCCGATCTGTTGTATCAGAAAAACGAAGCAAAAGCAGGCGGGTTATATCTTTCGCCGATAGCCTGGCCGGCGGACAGATTCACGATGGCCGCGGCGGGGATGGATTTTGCCGGAGGCGGGAACAGGTTGCGGATGGCGGTCGCCTATCTGGGTTTAAGACAATCCGACGGGGCAGCGGATTCGGAAATCCTAAGGCAGTATTCGATACTTGTCTGCGATTCTTTGCATGTCTCGCCCGTTGATGACATTCGGGTCGCCTTTCGCTGGCGCGGGCGCGATCCCGGGCGGTCGGCGGGATCGGTCAGCTTTGGCTATGAGAAGAAAAGGGAGGATTTTCGTTTCGGGATTCATGGCGGATATCATGATTCGGATCCCGATCCGTATGCCGCCTATTTCAGGTCACCGGCGTTTGCGGTAAGCTATTCCGGTTTGGTAGAAATCAATGAATACAGGGTTGAAACAGCGCCCTCGCTGCCGCTGAAATCGACCGCCTATGCGCTGCTTTTCGGCGGTTGGAATCCGCGTGAATTCCTCGAATCGGATTTATCGGTTTCCTATGAGCGGGTAAGCGGCGATTGCTATTGGCGGCTGGTCGATTCGGCCGGTATATGGACGGCCAAGCCGACCCCGATCGATTATCGGCGGGCGGTAATCACTTTGTCGCTTGGAGCAGATATCGGCGGATTTTTCAGTTCGCGGGCGGGGATGACGTCTTTCGTTTACTTCCCCCGGGAGACGGAATGGGGGGAGAGACACTCGCCCTCGCTTATCGGTTTTGCGGAAAGCAAGGCGATCTGGAAAGGGGCGTTGAAAGACGTCGATCTATCGGTTCAGGCGCAGGCGCATTATTGCGGCTGCCGCCGCTATTACGGATTCGTCAGTTCAAGTTATGGGCCGTTCGCCGCAGTCGATTGCGCGGTGGGGATCCGTTACGCTTCGTTTGATTTTCATGTCATCGGCAGCAATCTTTTCGATTTCATCACCGGCAACAAATATAAGCTGTGGGGCGAATACGCGATGCCGCCGGCGACGATCTGGTGGATATTCAATTGGAAATTCGCGAATTGAAAAGCGACAAGAACGGTTTTCTCCGTGAAGAGGCTTGTCGGATTGGGCGGCGGCGGTAATCCGCATCTATTCGGCCGGCCGCGCCGCTGTGGCATTTTCGGCGGATTGTCGGTCGTTATCGTCTTGGTGCAGTTGGCGGCCGGATCGGCCGCCGAGGCGAAAATTGCCGATAGTTCGGCCGATCGATGGCTGGGTTCGGACAAACTCCGGCATGCAGCGATTTCGGTTTTCCTGAGCGTTTCCACGGGGTTCGTGGCGAAAAATCATTTTCGGAACGATCGGGACAGTGCGGCCGCCGCCGGTTTTTGCATCTCATTATCGCTGGGCGGACTGAAAGAAGCGATAGATGCCGGCCGCCCGGGAGAGCATTCATCGTGGAAAGATTTGGCCGCTGATTTTTGCGGAGCTGCAATCGGGGTCGTTCTGATACTGAGCCTGAAATGAACAGAAAGATATTGAGCTGGGCGGGCTACGATTTTGCGAACACCATGTTTTCGATGAACGTGGTCTCCCGTTATTTTCCGATTTTCGCTATCAATACTCTGGGCGGCTCCGATCTTTCCGTGGGCGTTGCCCGTTCGGCGGCGATGGTTTTGGTGGCCTTTGTCATGCCGGCGTTGGGGGCTTTGGCGGATCGGAATAATCGAAGAAAACGGCCTTTAATTGTATTCACGCTGATTTGCTGTCTGCTGACGGTCATGCTCAATGTTACCGGCAGCTTGATAGTCTCGTTGGCGTTTTTCAGTCTGGCCATTTTTTGCTACGAGGCCGCGCTTGTTTATTACAACGCACTTCTGCCGGCGGTTTCGCCGCCCGATAAACTGGGGTTCATTTCGGGCCTTGGGGTTTCTCTTGGCTATTGCGGCAGCATCACCGGCCTTTTTCTGGTTGCGACATTGAACCGGCTGGGCGATTTTCCTTACCTCTGGACCGCCCTGCTTTTTCTCGTGTTTTCGATTCCTACTTTTATCTGGGTAAAAGACTTCGCCGATTCGAAAAGCAAGACGACGGCGCCGGTTTCCGCTCCACTCGGGTTGACGGCGTCACTGCGGCGGGCCGGACGAATACCCGGCATGATAAGGCTGTTGGTCGGACGCTTTTTCATTATCGAGGCGATCGAGACGATCATTCTTTTTATGGCGGTTTATTTGATAAATGCGGCCGGAATGGGCGACAAAACGATCGGAGGAATCGGTCTTGATGAAGTGACGTTTTTTCTGATCGTGGTCACGTTTTTCACCGCGATAGGGTCGTTGATATGGGGCTATTTCACGCAAAAATACGGTTCCCGAATCATGCTGATCGCCTCGGCGGTATTTTGGATGATAGCTCTGGCGGGTATCGTGATTTTCCCGGGCCGGGGGATTCTTTTCGTTTGGGGATTGATCGCCGGTTGTGCTCTCGGGGGATTCTGGACCGCCGAGAGGCCTCTGCTGATAAGTCTGGTTAACGACGACAGGAAGCTGGGGGAGTATTTCGGGCTGTTTTCGCTGTCGGGGCGGATGGCGGCCGTGATCGGCCCGATAATCTGGGGAGCGATTATTTTCGCCCTGCAATTTTTGGGTGCGGTGAGATATCGGATAGCTGTGGGGGCGATGTTTCTGATGGTGGCGGCGGGGACGATTATTTTGCTGAAGGTACCCGACCCGAGAAAATCAGCCACAAGAAAGAAGCCTGATGATCGGTGATTCTTTCCGCTTCGGAAATTGGCGGAGGGGCAGTCGTCAACGAATCATCGCTATTCGATTTCCTCGAATTCGGCGGTGAAATGGCGCAGGACATCGGACTGGTAGGTGATTCGAAGCGGCCTGACCAAATCCTTTTTATCCGCAATCAATTTGAATATTGAAGTTACATAACCCAATTGGGCCATCGAATAGACCCTGCGTGGAACGGCCAGACGCACCAGCTCCATCTCCGGAAATTTTTCATCGCCGTTGGGCTGGCGGCCGAGCATGACGCCGCCGACTTCGACGGCCCTGACTCCACCTTCGCGGTATAAAGCCACGGTCAAGGCCCAACCGGGATAGCGGTGGCGCGGAAATTCGGGCAGAAACGCGTTGACATCGACGAATACGGCATGTCCTCCCGTGGGGCGGACGATAGGGATTCCCGCGCTCATCAGCATCTCGCCGAACAGGCGCACCTGGTTGATTCTATAAGTCAGGTAATCATGATCCAAGGCTTCGAGAAGGCCGCGGGCGATGGCCTCAAGGTCTCGGCCGGCCAATCCGCCATAGGTGGGGAATCCTTCGATAAGAATCAACATGTTTTTGCATTTGACGGCCAGTTCGTCGTTATTGGTGGCAAGGAAGCCGCCGATATTGGCAAGGCCGTCTTTTTTGGCCGACATCGTGCAGCCGTCGGCATACGAAAACATCTCACCGGCAATCTCCTCGATAGACCGTCCGCCTTGTCCGGGTTCGCGGTGTTTGATAAAATAACAATTTTCGGCGTAGCGGCAGGCATCGAGATAAAACGGTATGCCGTGGCGGTGCAGGAGCTGGCTGTAGGCGCGGATGTTGGCCAGCGATACCGGTTGACCGCCGCCCGCATTATTGGTTACGGTCAGCATTCCGAGCGGGATTTTCGAGGGGCCGACTTTTTTTATCAGGTCCTCGACCAAGTCGAGGTCGATGTTGCCTTTGAACGGCACGTCGATCGATGGATTACGTCCGGCCGGGCAAACCAGATCGACCGCGGTCGCCCGATGGTGTTCGATATTGGCCCGGGTTGTGTCGAAATGGGTATTCGAGGGGACGTAATCGCCCGGTTTCAGCGTGTTCGTAAACAAGATGTTTTCGGCCACTCGTCCCTGATGCACCGGGATAACATGTTTGAAGCCGGTTATCCGTTTCACGGTGTCTTCGAAAACGTAGAAATTGCGGCAGCAGGCATATGACTCATCGCCGACCATCAGGCCGGCCCACTGGTTGTCGCTCATCGCCGACGTGCCCGAATCGGTCAAAAGGTCGATGAAGATATCGGCGGCGCGGATCTTGAAAATGTTATATCGCGCATCCTCGAGGCGTTTTACTCTCTCGGGCCTCGGCAACAGGCGTATGCGCTCGACTGTTTTGGTGCGATACGGCTCCGGCATGAATTCGAAAGAATCGCTGGGTGGCATCGGCATTTCTCCTTGGTGAATTGCCCGGCTTTTCCGAAATCGTTCTATTTCGGCAAAGACCAATCGAACTTGCGATCGGCATAAAGTAAGCAAGCGCCGACTCATTGTAAAGGAAAACTATGGAGATAAATCAGGATCCGCCGAAAGCGGCTATAATATCCTGCAATGTGTGAGCGATAATGCAGGGGACCAGCGATCCTCTGGCGACGAACAGAAGGGCGAATAACAAGCCGTAAACGGATATTATGGCCACGCCGCCGCCGCCTTGATAGCCATGGCTGATGCCGAAGCTGAGTGATCCCAAAAACACGCCGGGCCAAATTGAGCCGGTGATCCGGTTAAGCCGGGTGATGACAAAGCCGCGAAAGCAGATTTCCTCGGATATTCCCGCGCCGACGGCGATGATGACCCAAGCGATTCGTTCGACCGGACTTTGCGGCAATACATAGGATATGGCGGTCGGATCGTAGTCGGCGTATTTGGCTATAACGGCAGCCAAGACATTGAGGATTAGAACCGCGCCGAAAAGAAACAGCAGTCCGATAGCGAGATTGGCGAAAGTGAAGTCTTGCTTTTTCAGACCGATTGAGGCCAAGCTTTCCGAATTGATTTTCAGCGCCAGATAAATCGAGGCAAAGACGAGCAGTTGCAGAAAGAAAGCAGGCAGATAAATGTCGGTTATTCTGGAATCCACGGCCTCGGGCGAGGGGGGACTGATTTGATTCAGAACGAGGTGAACGGCTGGGTAAACGACGAGAAACACCGCCAAAAGCAGTTTCTGCATCGGCGGTGGTTTCCTCTGGAATCGGTCGGCTGAATTTTCCGGTTGGTTCATACTGGCAATTCCTGATTTGGGAATATGAGCAGGCAGGCCGAAAAGTCAAAATAAAAAAACCGGAAGCCGGCGGCTTCCGGTATGAACCGGCGGTTTGCTTCCTTTATCGGGCTACAGCCTGTTTTACTTTCAACCATTCGGGGTCGGAGGAGAATTTGTTTTTGGTGGAGATGTCGGCGCTTTTTTCGAATTTATCGAAGTATTTTCTCGTGTTTTTGATATCGCCCATGGCCAGATAGATTTCGGCCATGTAGGCATAGGGTTTGGCATCGGCGAAATTGATTTTCAACGTCTGTTCATAAGCCTCGAGCGCCGAGGCGTAATTGCCCGATTTATGGTATGATTCGGCGAGCTTGTAATGGGCGTTGAGATGCCGCGAATCGATTTCGATGACCTTGCTGAAATCGGCGATGGCGGCGGCGTAATCTCCGCGATTGAAATAAATATTGCCGCGGTTATACAGGGCGGTCAGGTAATTCGGGTTTATATCGATGACTCCGCAGAGGGCGATCAATTGTCTGTCGGCGTCGCCTTTGTCGGAGGCGCTTTTTGAGGCTTTCAAATACGACGACAGGGCGTATTCGGCGTTTCCGATCGCCCGGTAACATCTTGCCTGTCCAAGCAGCGCGGCCACATCATTTGGATTTTTGCGGAGGATGGTTTGATACATTTCCAACGCCTTGTCGAATTTGCTTTCGCTTTCGAGTTCGGCGGCGATTTCGATATCGGTTTTCGGCGGTCCCGCCGCCGGAAGTTTTTCGAGAGTGATACTGAGCGATTTGGGCCCTGTTTCGGCGACCTCGAATGTCTGCGAATATTCCTTGTAGCCGGCGTAGCGTATCGAAATTTTATGCTTTCCGGCCGAGAGTCTGGTGTCGGCCGTGCCTGTTCCCACCAGCCTGCCGTCCACGTAGATTTTCGCCTCGGAGGGGGTGGCGCTGAGATGAAAAGGCAGGGTTTTCGATTCCGCGGTCGAATTCGGTTGCTGAACGGCGGCGGGGTTTTCCGGCAAAATATCGTTTGCGGGACGGCGGAAAACCAAATTGATGGTGCTTGTCTTATTTTTCAGGACGGTCAATCGATCGCTTATCGGTTGATAGCCGTAGGCGGAGCTTTCGAGAGTGTAGATTCCCTCAGGTATTTTTTCGAACACGAAAAAGCCGGCTTGGCTGACTTGGGCGTTTCTGCCGAGTTCCTTTATCGTCACGTTCACCGACGGCACGATCTGGCCGGTGATTTGATCCCTGGCCGTGCCGACGATCTGGCCGTTGACCGGTGTTCGCGAAAGGAAATAGACGAAGGCGAGGGCGATGATCAGCAAAGCGCCGCCGATCGAGAAATAGAGCGGCTTTTTACTGGTTTTCTTTTGGATCAGTTCGAATTCCTTCTCATTGACGAATATCCGGTCGCCATTGCTTAGTTTCACTCCGCTTAGGCGTATGGAATTTCCCTCGAAAAAGGCTACGGCTCTGGTCTTGATCTGTTCGCCGGAGAGCTTTTGCAGGAATTCTGGGCTGGGTTTTTCCGCTGGCGGTTTTTCCTCCTGCGGCCGATCAGCGGCGGCAGCGATCGTTTCCCTGATCTGCGGTTCGAGTTTGGAGCGCTTCTCGATCTGGGGATTGATGATGATTTTTCGGGTAACCGCCTGATCTTCGGCGCTTTTGACGGTCAGCTCGTTTTCGTTGATCGCCGGTATGATCGACTCGGGTTTTTCGATTTCGTCAGGTTCGGTTCCGCCGTAATCGAGTTTGCCGGTGAGGGTGATGGCCGGGCCGTCGGCGGTATGCTCCATCCTCACCTGCATCTCGTCGTCGCGGTACAGGGTAAGCTCTTTTTGTATGGTTTCGGGGACGGGATTTTCTTCTTTCTTTTCGGCGGTTTCCGGTTCGGTCGGTCGGGCGATAGTCAAGTCATCATGCCGCGAATCGAAATCGACCTCCTTGATATCGAAATCCGAAGGTGACTCGGCGGCCGGGCTGCCTTGGGCGGCTATGGCGGTGGTGTTATCGCAAGTCTCGCCGACGTTGGCCAAGGCTGGGGCGCTATCGGGTTCGCCGGTTGCGGTTTTCTCCCTATTTGTTTGGGAGGCGGGCGATGCCGAAACTCCGGCGGTCAGAGGTTCATGGCATTTTTTGCAATTCGTGGCCCCATCGAACAGGTTAACGGCGCCGCAACTTTCGCATATAATCATAAGCACTCCCGGTTATGGTTTCCCCATTATCCACATGAAAAGTATCGTCATAATTCCGCGCCACTTTACGCCTAAAGTCCTCCGGATAATCGAATGGGGGATAACTGTATTTTTGCGTTTCAGCCTTTTGTCCGTCGGGCAAAAAACGTCTCTTTCGGAGTGAATGGAAACAGCCGGCTCCGGTTGTTTGTTGATAATGCAAGGTCGGGCGGAATCGAAACCGCCGGTACGAATAATGGTTGGACAAAAAGCGAAAATCGCTATATTACCGACATAGGACAAGTTACTCGAAAAGAGGAATCGATGAGCTTTATCGTTTTGTTGTTGCTTATTTGTGTAACGCCTCTTTGGGCGTTCGATTTCGCCGGGGAATTGAGGGGGACGGTTATCAGGCCGGGATATGCCCAACAAGCTGCCGCCGGCGGTGCAAATTTGGGGGCGGCCGGGTCCGGTAATGTTCACAGAATCAATATCCAGTCCGGCATCCCAAGGGCCATATCGGCAAACTACCGCACAGCCGTCGATATCGGGAATCCGGCCGCATTTGCTGAGGAGTTCATCGGCCGTTTTCCTTTGGAATTCGCCGGTATCGAACCGACTGAATTCAGATTTCTTTCGTCAAAACTGATTTTGGGCAAGTTTCGTTATCTTGAATTTATGCAAACATATGAGGGAATTGAAGTCTGGGGGAGCCATCTCGGCCTCAGAGTCACTTCGGACGGACGGGTGTTTTTCGGCAGGGGCGATCTGTTCCCGGGCATCAAAATCGACCCTGTTCCCGCCATCGATGCCTCCGCCTGCCGGTCGATCGCCGTCCGTGGTATCGATTATGATCCGTTGACCGATAAAATAGCCGATTTCAGGCTTGTCGTTCTGCCCCTGATTTTCGATTCGAGTATAGATTACCGGCTTTGCTGGATGTTCGAAATCAGTACCGAATCGCCGCCGGCCGAATGGCGGGCGTTTATCGATGCCAATACCGGCGAGATAATTTGGCGGGAGAATATTATCCTGTATGAAAGGATAGCCGGCGACATCGGCGGCTTGATTCAACCGTCCAATCCATATGAAAACCAAGTCAGCCGAGAATTCGCCAACACCTATATTTATGCCGATAATGTCATAATCGATACATCGGATTCCGCCGGCCGATTTGGGTTCGACGTTTCAGGTCCGGGATCGGTCGAGCTTGACGTTTATCTGCGCGGCCCGTTCATGAGAGTGGTCAACATGGGCGGCAGCAACGCTTTCTACACCGCCGCCGTGAATCCCGGCGACAGCGTTCAGGTTCGCTGGGACGACGGCAATTCCACCCTGCCTCAAAGAAATGCCTTTTACCACGGCCAAGCGGTTCATGATTATATCAAGCTGATTGATCCCGATTTGACGGCGATGGATTTTCAGATGATTTGCCGGGTGAACGTCGACGGCACCTGCAATGCGTATTATTCGCGGACCGACAGGTCGATCAATTTTTATCGGGAGGGAGGCGGCTGCCCCAATATCGCATTGATCGCCGACGTGGTGCACCATGAGTACGGCCATGGCCTGACCAATCTTCAATACAATGCCGGCGGAGCGCCGGATCCGAATGGGGCCATGCATGAGGGTTTTTCGGATTTTCTGGCGGCGATAGTCACTGGCCAGCCGCTGATAGGACGGGGCTTTTTCGGCCCGGGAACCTACTTGCGAACGGTCGACAACAATCGTCGCTATCCGATACACTGGAACGGCGAATCGCACAACGACGGTCAGATAATCGCCGGCGCTCTCTGGGATCTGCGCGAGATGCTGGCGGCCCGTCCGGGTTACGCCGAAACCCTCTGGCAATACGCCAAGTATGGTTATGCGCCGGATTTCGAAAGTTATTTCTGGGATGTTTTGGTCACCGATGACGACGACGGCAATATCGACAACGGCACCCCTCACGCCTATGAAATCTTTTACAGTTTCGGAAACCTTCATGGTATAGGTCCCGGTGTGCGGATCAATATAACGCATACGCCGCTTTTAGACAGCGAGGATTCGCTCAACGCCTATCAGGTGCAGGCGCTTATCGATGGCGTGAACTCGTTTGACAGCGGTCGGGTGAGAATCCATTATTTTGTCGCCGGGGATTCTTTTGCGACGCCGATGACCAACGGCGTCGGGGACGACTGGTTCGGCAGCATTCCCGCCCAGCCGTTCGGGACGGTGGTCGAATATTATATAGAGGCAATCGACAATCTCGGTTTCCGCGGGACAAGCCCGGCCGATGCTCCGGCGGTGAAGCATTCATTTTATGTTGGCTACGATACAATACCCCCGCTTATCGAAAGCCTGTTTTTGCCCCGCAACAGCGTGAGACTTCACGGACCGTTCGGGCCGTTCATATTCCGGGCGACCGATATTCATGGTATCGACGGCGGCAGCGGTCAATTGGCATTCGGAATAAATTCCGAGCCGGAAGATACGGTCGCCGTTTCGTTTTCCGACTCCGCCGGCGCTTTCATTTTGAATTCCCTGAATCCGGGAAGGACGCTTTCGTTAGGTGATACGATCCGCTACCGGTTTTTCTGCCGTGATAACGCTTATCTGCATAACCAGTCAACCGCACCTTCGGCCGGGCATTACACAATCGTTATAAGTCCTGAAGAGCTGGTCGATGATTTCGAGAACGGCAACTTGAGTTGGCATCATGTTTCGCCGGGTTGGGTGATAATCGATGGTCAAGGATACCAGTCATCGCATTCATTGAGAACCGGCCTCGGGAATTACGAAAACAATATGAACGCCTTGATTTGCAACCGAACCGCTTACAATTTCACTCTGTTCGGCAGCGCTTCCTTGAGTTTCCGCGCGCGGTATCTTGTGGCCGAGGGCGACACCTGTTTCGTGGTGGCCGCCCGCAGTTTGAACGGGCAGTGGACGCGTCTGGCCGGCATTTCCGGGGCGAGTCAGTGGCGCAGCATCCAAGTCGATTTGTCCTCGTTCTGCGGGGCGGCGGGAGCCACCGTTTATTTCGGTTTCAACTTCATTTCGGACGAGAGCGGGTCCAGTTACGGTATTCTTATCGATAATGTTGCCCTCGCGGTCGCCGCTCCGACCGGAATCGATGATCCGGCGGCCGAGGTCCCGACGGCCTTTGCGATAGGGGGTATTTATCCGAATCCGTTCAATTCGGGGACGCAAATCAACTTGGTGATGGGAGAAAAGCAAAGGGTTCGAATCGATATATACGATGTGCTGGGACGAGTCGTCAGAAGGATCGAAGCGGGGGAAATCGAAGCCGGTCGTCATCGCATATTCTGGGACGGACGGAACGACCGAAACGAACCGGTCGGTTCGGGAATCTATTTCGTCAGGGCCGGAGCCGGTCGATATTCGGATATACGAAGCGTGACTCTGGTGAAATAAACAAAAACCGGGGCGACGGTGAATCTCGGAGTGATCTCGAAAAGGGTTTGTTCAACCGCGAGGACAAGGTTGCGGTCGGCGGTATTTTGGATGGTTCTTGCGGTTTGTCTTTATGCCCGCGGCGGCGCTCTGGCCTGTGCGGGTTGGGAAAGCGTCGCCGATTTCGACCCATGGCAGTTTGCGCTGCGGCCGGAAAAGCCGGAGTGGTTTGCCCCGCGCGTATTTTTTGATTCGGCCCATTCGTTCGATGCGATTCATTACGACATATTCATTGATGTGCCCTACATATCCGGGAATTTTTCGGGCAGGGTAAGACTGACGGCGGTTTCCAATCAGGCCGGCCTTGATCAAGTCGTGCTGCATATGTTGCATCTTACGGCGGATTCGGTCAAAAGCGATTCGGGGAGTCCATTGACTTTCGTGCGCGGCGACTCGACCCTGACGATAAACCTGCCGGCATCATATCCGCGGGGCGATACTTTCGTGGTTTCCGTTTATTATCACGATATCGCCCAGCAGCGCGGATTTTATTATTATCCGCGCAACTCCTACACGATGGCCGAGCCATATGATGCCCGCTGGTGGTTTCCCTGTTTCGATGAGCCTTGGGATAAGGCCACGGCGAATGTCAGTTGCCGGGTGCCGGCCGGTATCGACGCGGCATCCAACGGAACACTGACGGGTATCGATACGAGCGGCGGTTTCACCGTATATCACTATCAGGAGCATCATCCGATAACAACTTATCTTATATGCATAGGAGTCGGCGATTATACGACTTGGGCGGTGAATATTCCCGACGGCCTCGGCGATTCGATTCCATGCACTTATTTCGTCTATCCCGAGGATTCGGCGGCGGCTGCTTATGATTTCGCCACGGTTCCGGTCATGATGGAGGCGTTCAATAATTATTTCGGTCCCTATCCGTTCGACAGTTATGGTATGGTGGCTGTTCAACCGTTCCAGTACGGCGGCATGGAGCATCAAACCATGACCACGATCAACAGATCGTGGATAAACGGCAATCGCGCCAGCGAGTTCGGTATCGCCCACGAACTGGCTCACCAGTGGTGGGGCGATCTCGTCACCATGTCGGATTTCCGTCATATCTGGCTTAACGAAGGATTCGCCACTTACGCCGAGGCGCTCTACGCGGAATATGTTCACGGCAGGCCGACCTACGATTCGCGCATTCGGTCTTACATGAGTACCTATTTTTATTATGACGAGCATGTGGGGCGTTTCCCTCTTTTCGATCCTGATTACTATTTCAATCTTGCCGAATATGTAAAGGGGGCGCTGGTTTTGCATATGCTGCGTGGAATCGTCGGCGACGACCATTTCTTCGCGTCGCTTTTGCATTACGCCGACCTTTATGCCTATGGCAACGCCAGCACCGAGGATTTCCGCGACGCCGTGGAGGCGGTATCGGGCATCGATCTCGATTATTTCTTTCAGGAATGGATTTACGAGCAGGGCTATCCGGAATATAGCTATTCGTATTACTCATTTCCCAGCGGTCAGGTGTGGCGGCTCGTCTTGGATATCAACCAGACGCAGACGAATTCCACCGTGTTCAGCATGCCGATCCAATTGCTTGTCGAGGGGAATTCGACCGATACTCTGGTGACGGTATTCAATTCGCAGCAGTTCGAAACGTTTCAGATCGACGTTCCTTTCGAGCCGACGGGGCTGGTTTTCGATCCGGGAAACTGGATCGTCAAGTATGCGCGCCATGAATCATCGATCGGCGACGGCGGAATCAAGCCTGAGCTGATTTCGCTCGGTCAGAATTTCCCCAATCCGTTCAACGGGGGCACTTCTTTCACCGTCCGAATCCCGGAAACCGGCGAGACCGACGTTGCGATATTCGATATCGGCGGACGGTTGGCAAAGTCGGTTTTCGATGGATTGCTGCAACCGGGAACATATAATTTCTTCTGGGACGGGACCGATGACTGCGGCCTTCCGACGGCCAGCGGAATCTATTTTTATCGTCTATCGCATAATGGGCGAATCTTAACGCGCCCGATGACTTTGATCAGATAGCTGTCGTCGGATACAAGCGATATCGCCCCTAATTTTGCCCGGGTATGCGGTTTTGTCGGGCCGAATGGCCGAAATCGGCAGTCTGGGATATTCCCCATAGTCAATCAGGATAATCCTATAAAAAAAAGGCCTCGCCAAGGGATTTTCCTCCGGGTTTGCTTTTTTGGGCGTAATCATTTGCCCTGCAGTCGGATACAAAAGCCGATATTCCGCCGGCCCGGCATTTTTCTTGCGGTCGATTCAGTCGGTGTACCATGAGTCTTTTGTCGCAAACAGCCGCCAGATTGTTGATCGTGCTGATAATGATTTCCGTTATCGCCACGGCGATAGTCAATAAAAGCGGCCAGAAAAGACCGGACTTTCCATCGATTGGGATCGACCAAAAGAACAATTGTCTCTCGATCGCGTTCAGCCGAATCAGGGATCGATTGGAGGAAGCGGCTATGGGCGAGACAGGAGGATCGGGGAAAATCGATATCAGGCGGGGGATTTTTTCGGACACGTTGACCATATCCGCCGGAAACCGTCAGGTGAGTTATTTCTTGGGGCAGGGACCGAATCAGGGGATTTTGATCGAATCGGTGGAGGGGCGGGAGATGCCGGTTTGCGCCACGGTCGAGTCTTTTCGTTGTTCGATAACCCCGGGTGATTCGATTAAAATCGAGGTGGCCGTTAAATCGACGGAAGACTCAGGAACGGATAAGGCATCGAACGGAAGGCGGTTTGCCTCGTTGAATTTCGGATTGAGGTGATCTTTTGATACTTTTATTCGTTTCAAGATTAGGCTAAACAATTGTCTTGAAGCTGCCGAAATTAAAATAAGGCAGGGCGGGTCGAATCGAAAAGTCGGCGATCCGGTTCGCCTGACCGTGATCAAAACCGCCGGGAAGGCGCAAATGTTTATGGGTCGGATCAGAAAGAAAAGCGGCTACACGATGATGGAAATGATGGTGATTCTGGTCATCGTGGGGGTGATATCGGCCATGGCGGTGCCCGGGTTTTTGCTGATGATGCCGCGCTTGAAGCTGAGGGCCGATGCCCGCGCCAATCTCAACTATCTGCGGATCGCCCGCAGCAAGGCCGTCGCCGAGAACCGCCAGTTCGGCGTATATTTCGATTCGGGGGCCAGACGGGCGATTCTGTTTGCCGATACCAACAATCCAATCGCCGCCACATATGACGATGGGGCCGATTCGGTGATCGAACAGACCGAGGTGTTATCCCAAGGTATCACTTACGATGCCTCGTCGTTTGCCGGCGACTGCGTCGTTTTTTATCCGACCGGTTCGGCCTCGGCCTCGGGATCCATTCAAGTGTTGGACGCCGCTAACGGCCGGTCGTATACATTAAGCGTGCTGGCCTCGACCGGCCGGGCAACCATGCAGTAGCGGCGAACGACAGAATCAGAATTTATCGGGATTGTAAGCTATAGTTTACATCGGGCGCGTTTCCGGCGTGTATTAGCGGGCAATGCCGGGATTGTTTTCCGGCGGCAGCCGAAACCGGAATCGAAGGCCTGTCGTTTTTTGGCGGAGAAGGTTAACTTTTGGTTTAAGCAGACGATATTATCCTTGACAGATATATTCAAGGCTGCTAAAAGTCCTTGACAGTATGATAGTGATTGTAATAGGTTCCGTTCTATCTTGAAAAGCAACAATTGTCAAAGAGGCGGCTATGGCCTTCGGAAGAAAAACTAAATTAGCGGCCGGTCTGGATATCGGCGCCAATTCGATCAAGTTAGTGAAGCTTGCCCGGCGGGGTGGCGGATATGCCCTGAAAGCGCTTGCTTTGAAGGAGCTGCCGCTGGGGGTGATCAACGCCGAAGAGATCAAGGACCGGGACGCGGTGATTTTCGATATTCAATCTCTGATAGATCAGGCGGATCCTAAACTCAAGGAAGTAGTCACCTCGATTTCGGGCCATGGTGTGATCACCGACAAGATAATCATGGACAGAAAGACCGGCGCGGAGGCGGAACAGGCGATACTTTTCGAGGCCGAGCAGCGGGCGCCTTTCGATGTCGAGGACGTGACGCTCGATTACCATATCATACGCGAGGATGTCGAGACGAACAAGATGGAGATTTTGTTGGTGGCCGCCCGCAACGAGTTTTTGAAAAGTTTCATTGACCTCATAATAGATGCCGGATTGAAGCCGGTGGTCGTTGATACTGATGCTTTCGCCATTTTGAACGCCTACGAGATCAATTACGATATCGATCCGACCAAGGTGATCGCCTTAGTCGATCTGGGGCTCGACAACACGACCATGACTTTTTTGCGGGACGGTTTGTATCACTCGACGCGCGACGTATCCAACGGGACGCGGCTGATTTTCGACGCGATATCGAAGGAGTTTCGTTTCAATCAGGAAATGACCGCCAAATGCCTGCGCGGCGATCTTGACACGTCGGTCGATCAGGACATGTTCAAGGCGACCATAGTGACCGCTTCCGAGGAATTGATCGCCGGCATGGAAGTGGCCATATCGTATTTCAAGAGCTCATCGGCCGCCGATCGAATCGACCTGATCGTTCTTTCGGGCGGGGGCGCACTGATACCGTTTTTGCCGGAGATTTTGCAGATGAAACTCTCGATACCGATAGAAATATTCAATCCGCTGCGCAATATCGAATATGATCCGGAGATGTTCGTTGAATTTCAGCCGGAAAGAGTCGCTCCGCTTCTGGCGGTGGCGATAGGTTTGGCGGCCAGGAGGGTGTGATGATAGAAATTAATCTGCTGCCAAAAGAGTATCAGAAACGAAAATTCAAATTGGCACTTGAAAGAAACGCCGTCTACGTGGTGATCGGCGGGTTCGGATTGCTGTTGATTCTGGCGGCCTATACGGTCATTTTCCAGGTCATGCCGGCCCGGAAGGTCGTTGACACTATCAATAAATATCAAGCCGAGGCCGAGAGATTCGCACCTCAGAGCGCCAAGATAGACAGCCTGAACGCATTGAAAAGCGCCATATTGACGCGTATGTCGGCGATCAACCTTCTGGACCGCAACCGCACGGTTTATATAGATTTGCTTTCCGATCTGGGTTCTCGGGTTACGGATTATCTGTGGCTGAGCGAATTCAAGCAGTTGATAGCCGAGGCGCCGACGCAGCTGCCGCGGCAGCAATCGATGTCTGAAGACGAGCCGGCGAGACAGATGGCCAAGTCCGGCCAGGCCGCCCCGCCGACCACTCAACCCAGAAAGGCGACGATCAGAGGAAAATCGTTTTCCTTGAACAGTATCGCCACCTTTATCGCCAGGCTGAAAAATTCGCCGTATCTGGCCAATGTGGAATTGACGAGCGTAAGGCTGGTGGACGAGAAAAACACGGAAGCTTACGAATTCAATATAAACGGCAATCTAATTCTGGAGGAAACCAAGCAGGGATCGACCGAAGGCGGAATACCGCCGGGGAACACGGCGGCAGGTACCGCTTTTTGACATAATTCAGCTGACTCGGTCTTTTAGTCCTGTGGGAGGGATGTATGGATTTTAAAGACCCCAAGAATCAGATTCTCATTTTAATCATAATCGCATTTCTGGCCCTCGTATACGTCTGGTACGAAAAATTCTATACTCCATACGCCCAGGACCTGGCGCTCAAGAAATCGCGGCTTGAGCAGATTTTGACCCGCCTGCACGCGGTTGAGCAGAAGGCCGCCACGCTCGAAACGTTGCAGTCCGATTATGATGCGCTTCTGAAACGATTCAACAGCGTCCGGATGTATCTGCCGGAAATCAAGCGGGACGAGGAGTTCATATCGCAATTGCATATCGCCGCGCAACTGTCGAATTCGGCCGTGGTCAGCATAACGCCGCAGGCATCGGTGCCCGGCGAATATTTTATCGGCAATCCTTATCTGATAGAACTCAGTGCGAATTATGACGGGCTGGGCGAATTTCTGGCAAGGGTGGCGAATCTGCCGTTCATTGTGACGATCAGCGATTTGCAGATAACGGCTATCGACCCATCTCAGGGAACGACCCAGAGCAAGAGCATGCGGCGGAAAGACCATGTCTTAACGGCGAATTTCAAGCTAATTTCATATAACGCCAGGGAGACCGTTGCCATCGCGGGAGGTGAGCCCAAATGAAAATAATGGTTGGTCTTATTACATTTCTAATCGCCGTTTCGACCGGCCTGGCGCAAACCACGCTCGAAAATATCGCCATTTCGAAATATGGGGATACCGTTCTGGCCGATATCGTTCTTTCCGGAAAATGCCGATATACGCATTTCATGCCTGAATCGGCCCCTGAAAGAATCGTGGTTGATCTGCAAAATACGCTCAACAACTGGTCGAAAAAGAATTATTCACCGCTGCCGATGGCGACGATAAGCGGGGTCAGAACCAGCCAGTATCAGAACAAGCCGGAGCTGGTGACCCGCGTGGTCTTCGATATCAATCACCCGACAAGCTATGCCGTCGAAGATCTGCCGAACGGTATCCGGCTGAAGATACCGGCTGTTCCCGAGGAGAAGATGTTTGCGATCTGGCAGGCGCGGGCGGCGGCCACCACCGCCCGGCTCGCCGATGATGAAGCTCCGGCGGAGCCGGAGAAAGCGGAGCTTGCGGCAAAGACCGAACCGGCCGTAAAAGGCGCGGCGGTCCAAGAGAAAAAGACGGCTCCGGCGGCAGGCACCCAAAAGCCGGCGGGGAAGCCGGTGGAAAAACCGGTTGAGAAAAAGGCGGCCGACGACAGTCGAAGACCGGCTGAAGATTCAATCGGCGGCAAAAAGGCGGCGGCGGAGCCTAAATGGGGCGAAACTCCAGCATCGACCGAAACGAAAACGGCCGAGAAGAAAACTCAGGTCGCCTCTTCGCCGCCCCAGTCGCGTGAAACGCCCGTTATGGGAATACCTATCGAGGTCATCCACGAACGGAAAGTGGCCAATTATGAGCCGCGTCTCGACAGGGATCCGTTCAAGTCGCTCGTGGGGCAAGGATCGGCCAAGGCGGGAACCGGAAAACTGCCAGCGGTCGAAAATCTGACGCTGGTCGGCATTCTCGAGGAAGACGGAGGAAACCAGGCGTTGTTCGAGGACGCCGAAGGAAACGGGTATATATTGCGGGTAAGCGATCCGGTTAGAAACGGTCATCTCGTATCGGTTCAATCCGACAAGGCGATTTTTCAGATAACCGAATATGGTTGGACACGTACGGTTGCCTTAAACCTGAAGTTACCGGAATTAAAATAAGGAGCACCTGGCCATGAAAAATATGAGAATTATCCTGACAATTCTGGCAACGACGCTGGGCACGGTCTTTTTCCTGACGGGCGGCGGTACCCTGTTCAGCCAGACACCCGAAATCGGGACATCGGCGACCGCCGAAGAAGGCCGCCGGATAAAAACACTTTCGCTCACCAACGCCGACATTACATCGGTGATGATGTATCTGTCTGCCTACAGCGGCAAGAATATAGTTGTCTCGCCGAAAGTGGAAGCCGAGGTGACGATGAGGCTTTCCGGTGTTACCTGGCGGCAGGCGCTGGACATTATACTCGAGACCTACGGTCTGGTGGGCGTGGAAACCGAAGATTATATCAGGGTGGTGCGTTCGGAGGATTATTTTGCCGAAAAGCGGGCGCTCGAACAGCACAACGCCGAACAGGCATCGCTGAAAAATCTCCGGACAAGAATAGTCAAGGTCAAATACAACGTGGCCAAGGACCTGACCAAAGCGGTTCAGGGACTGCTTTCTCCCCGTGGCACGGTCACTGTCGATGAGCGGACAAACTCTCTAATCCTGCGCGACTTGCCGGATAATCTCGATCGCGCCGAAGAATTGATTCAGGTGCTCGACCGGGAAACAAAACAGATCAAGATTTCGGCGCAATTGCTGGAGGTCGAGTCGAGGACGCTGCGCGAAATCGGGCTGGACTGGCGGGTGATGTCCGATCGCGGATTCCCGACACCGACCTATGACGGTTCCGATC
>Ga0129299_1000370_pt1 | contig 28008 bp, 16 predicted proteins | sample ConPoolayeCmetaG_FD_94477 | JGI IMG/M metagenome (GOLD analysis project Ga0129299, IMG submission 94477) | Hot spring microbial mat communities from California, USA to study Microbial Dark Matter (Phase II) - Cone Pool mat layer C metaG ...
TCAATATTCGGCATGGTTCAAAAACGGGGACTCACCTCCGAGCCAACCCTCGACTACGACCCAGAAAACGGGTTCCGGCGAGGTGCCTGTCCCCGTTTTTGAACCATGCCCAATATTCCGCCCAGGAACCGAGTCCAACCGAGCCGAGCTTCGGACCGGTTTGCGGTAAAACGTACCTTTTGCCCTCGTCCAACCCCCGTAAGGACTGAATGGCTACGAGTCGGAACACCCCAGAGCGGAACGATAGGTTCATATTCCCCGCCCTTATCGCCTCTTACACGTTTTACGCGAAGCTGGGAATCTACTTGACTCCAGTGTTAGGCTGTGCTAGTCTAATAACGGAGAGGTGATTCTTATTCTTGCTTATCCGGGCGAAGGGGTTCACTTACACAACGTCGAAAACGGGACCGGTAAAAGGTCGGGTGAGTGCCCGTCGGCAGCTGGTTCCGAGGTTTGGTTGTGTCTAAGGAGTGGACGGTCATGTCTTATTCTCGATCGATTGTTGCATGCCTGATGATTGGGTTGATGGCGGTGGCCATTCCCGTCAGTGCGGAAACATACTACGTGTTGCCGCCAGACTCGGGTTCGGACGCCACGGTCGACGCGAACTTCTCCGCGTCAGGCTACCTTAAGCTGATCATCTTCCCGGAGGATGGGTGGCTTGACTGGTTGAATCCCAGGTCGACGGCCTATGCGGGGATTCACCTCCACTCGACGCCGCCCTCCACGATTTCCGGCACGCTCCAGGCCGACGTGGTTGAGGGCGAACTGCAGCTCTCCGGGATGGATCTCAATCTGTTGAACGACGGTCCGCAAACGATCACGGCCGGTGCCGACATCCACGTCGACGCGTTGCCCGCGGCGATCCGGCTCCTACTGGACACCTTCCTCGCCCAGTACATCAATCAGATCGACCCGAACATCATCGATCCCAACATCGTCTGGAACGTGATCGACGTGTTGACCGGCGGGTTCGACTACCACCAGACCCTGGACGGAACGATCACCGCGCTCAACATGACACAAACCGCCGTTCCCGCCAGTGCCCCGATCGACCCGAACGGCGACTACAGCGGCATGATCCTGTTGGCGAACGTCGACTCGTCGCTCCTTTTCGCCGGCGGGCTCCCTATTGATCTCCCGGCCACCCCGCTGCCGTTCGTGCTGCACGGGAACTACCAGCCCCTGCCGACGGGCGCGTTCACGATGGCCACGGACCCCGTCAGCGGCGGTGTAACGACCCCGAACGTCGTGTTGTACGACCAGGTCGTCGAGGTGCCCCTGGATGCGAACGGGACGCTCAGCGCGAAGTTTCGTGTTCACCTCCAGATTGACGACGGACATGCGAATTACACACTGGCCCCCCATCTGTATGCGACCAGCGGGTTCCTGCTGACGACCAATTGGACCCCGATCGACCGAGGTACGGTCGAGGCGGATCCTCCCGGCCCGAAGTATCCTCCGGGAACGGAGGTCACCCTGACGGCCCACCCGGTTCCCGGGTGGGTGTTCGACCATTGGGAAGGGGACGCAACGGGAATCAGCAACCCCCTGACCATCACGATGGACACTCATAAGAGTGTCACGGCGGTGTTTGCGAAGGAGTTCTACTGGGTGACGCTGTCCGTGCAGGGCAATGGATTCATCGCGTTCTCCGGCGAGGGCATTTACGACCCGGCCACCGGAAAGACCAAGGTGAGAGTGGAGGTGCCCGATTCGATCGCGCTGACGGCGATTCCCTCATCCGGCTGGGCGTTCAGCAACTGGTCGGGAGACATTCCGGCCGGGCATGAGACCGACAACCCGCTTGAGCTTGCCCCCACCGCACCGACCTCGGTCACCGCGGTCTTCACAAAGACCGGTTCGTGCGGGACCGGACTCGGTTTCCCGCTGGGGATCGCGCTGGGAGGGATGGGTTTGATGGTCGCCGTCCGCCGCCGGCGTTAAGCGAAGAGAACCCGTCGGCGGTTCCAAAAACGTTTCCGGAGCCGCGGTCAAGGACATCTGAACACGGCCCAGGAAGATAGGGGTAACAGAGAAGGAGAGAACTCTCGCTTGGATACCGTGGGGAAACCCGGATCCTATCTTACTTAGGAAAGGGAGGTTGCGTCATGGGTAAGGTTCTGGTTTTCGGCCTGCTGACTTTGTCCGTCATCGCGGCGGGAGCGTTCGCCGGCGTGGCGAGTTCCCCTATCGACTTCGGGGATCCGGGGGATAGCGGCACGGCATCCCTCAGCATCACGGGCGGGGGCTCGATGACGGCCTCGGGCACCATATACGTCAAGATTCTGCTCTGGTGGTACCCCATCAATGTCAACTTCTCAAACTACAGCATTGTGCTGAGCGCCAACCCGGAACCCACCGAATGGGCATCCGACCCGACGGGCACCGGTCAGGTGGGATTCGAGCGCGGCGACCCCCCTCTGGGCAGCGGTACGGTGAACGCCTTGAACGTGGACATCAAGGACGGGGCCGCCTGGAACCTGGCGATGAACCGCATCACGTTGACCGACCCCGGTAACGACTTCCAAAAATTCTATCTCGACATGACAGGGGCGATCAACTCGTTCCGCTTTGATATGACGGGCCCGCCCTCCGGGACATACAATTCGGGCGAGCCCCCGACGGTCACGTATGACATCAGCCCGTCCGGCACGCTGACCACGTCCTACTCGGTGTCCATGAGCGGAAACCTCTCGGTGGGCATCACCGTCGGGGGCAATTGGTATGCGTTCAACATCCCGCTCGGCTCGCTCTTCACCACGAGCGCCACCGTTCCGCTGCCGAAGACCGCCAATGGGACCATGACGCTGACGGAATCCTCCGGGAGGTACCCGCACGACGTGGGGGTCGATATGGAGGCGTCGATCGGGACGACTTCTCTGCCGTTCGGCATGAGCGACGTCTTCACCATCAGCAAGCCTAAGAGCGGCAACGACCCGTACTACACCCTGACGGGCAGCTATACCTTCTCCGGTCTCATGCAGATTCGCAACACGCACTTCGAGGTTTCCGATACGATCCCGCGAGCCGTCCCCGATCCGTATCCCGTCACGCTGGAACTGAGGGAGATCAACGGATCGTGGGGAGACATACAGCTTGATCCCCCACCCGAAGACCCTGAAGGCATGCTGTACTCCAGAGGAACGGTCGTTACGCTTACGGCGATCCCGATCGAAGGCAAGTCGTTCAGGGAGTGGACGATTTACGATCCCAATCACCCATGGGATGCCAACTACGCCGTAACGGACAGCAACAATCCGATCACGGTGGTAATGGACACGAACCAACAAATCGAGGCGGCGTTCAAGTGTGGGAGCGGCGTTGGAGACGCGCTGCCGCTGCTCACAATCGGGTTGTTGGGATTGATGACGTTCCGACGAGGACGGTAGTCGGTCGTCACTCCCTTGGTGGGGGCTAACAGCGAATGAGCAATTCGAACAGGGCCCGACCGAGTGGTCGGGCCTTGTTCATGCGCCTCGTTGTCGGCACACGCGGAAGCGCGGGGGGGCCATCGGCAGATGCCGTGCATCGTTCATCCGGCGGCGATACAATTCGTATCGTTTCCGTCGATGCGGTGGGTACCGGCGTTCGACGCAACCGGAGGATATGAACACATGGGTGCGGTGGACCTGGATCGGTTGGCGCGGCTTACGGATCTTCCGACCCCCGCACGGCGCATCCTCAGCCGGCCGGAGAAGACGGTGACGCAGGTGCTGAGCCTGCTGACCGACGACGGTCCGCTGGAGACCCCATGCTACCTCGTCTACCACTGCACCGTTCGCGGACCCGCCAAGGGCGGTATCCGCATGGCCCGTGACGTAACGCTCGATGAGACGTCCGACCTGGCTGAGCGGATGACCTGGAAGACGGCGCTGGTCGGCATTCCCTTCGGGGGCGGCAAGAGCGCCATCGCATTGGACCCGGCGGACCTCGGACAGTTCCAACGCACGGCGGTGATCAAGGAATACGTCCATCTGCACGGGGCGGAGCTCCTTTCGGGCAGTTACATCCCTGCTCCGGACCTGGGGACCACCGCGCGGGACATGGCCATCATCTACGGCGAGACGCACAAGCTCGAATCGGTAACCGGCAAGCCCCCCAGCGTCGGCGGTTTGCCGGGGCGGGAGGAGGCAACGGGATACGGCGTTGCCCTCGTGGCGCGTCTGGCGATTCGCGAGTTGTTGGGCAGGGACCTCCAAGGTGCAAGCGTCGCCGTGCAGGGATTCGGCAACGTGGGCGGATGGGCCTGCCGGTTCCTCGCCAAGGCCGGTGCGCGAATTGTGGCCGTCACCGACGTCGCCGGCGGCGTTTTCGATGAGGCGGGCCTGCCCGTCGAGGAACTCACCGAACATGCCCGGGTCAAGAAGACCGTCGCCGGTTTCGGCCGGACGCCGATCGACAATCCCTCGCTTCTGTCGCTCGACGTGGACATCCTGATTCCGGCCGCCGTGCAGAACGTGCTCACCGAGTCGAACGCGGACCGGGTTCGCGCCGCATTGATCGTCGAAGCGGCCAACGGGCCTACCACGCCCGGGGGGGACCGTGCCCTTCTGGAGGCGGGCTGCCCCGTCGTGCCGGACATCCTGGCCAACAGTGGGGGTGTGATCGCCAGTTACGTCGAGTGGCGCAATGCCAAGTCCGGCAGCATCACGAGCAGGCAGGAGACCTATGACACCATCGCCGACCGACTCACATGGGCCTTCGGGCAGGTCGTCTCGATCGCACGAGACAAGACGCTACCCCTTCGATTGTCCGCCGAGATTGTGGCCTGCAACGAACTCGTCCGCGCCCTGCACGACCGCGCGTGGATCTGAGACGGTTTGGGAGGACGGCGAACCGTTCATTTCTCCCTCGCTCCGCGCGTCCCGCCCGTGAATCGTCGCAGCACGGGCGTCCCGCCCGTGATATGGCCGAGACGGCCATGCTACGAGGTCATGGGCAAGATGCCCATGCTACGGGGGGTCACGGCCAGGATGGCCGTGCTACGACCCGCCGCCCGTTTTCGTCATCTACAGGTAAGCCGAAGGCTCAGGACACTGCTCCGGAACGCCCATGGCGGACTACGGTGGATTGGCGAACCGGCACCGGAACAGCCACCATTGCCGCGGTGACTTCTCGGGCGTCTCCGCCCAGATCCAGCGTGCCGGCGTGCCGGCGTAATCGGCCGGCGTGTGATTCCACGGCGGGGCGCCGAAGCCGCCCAGGTCGACCAGTCGGGCGGCGGGGTCCATGCCCTTTTCAGGATTCACCAACCAGTCCGCCGGCACCGTCTCTGTTGCGGGGACGACGGTCCAGTCTCCCGGCTGCGTCACGACCGTTCGCCCCCCGACTCGAATCACCCCGATCAGACCCGGACGATCCGCACCGCTCCGGGCCTTGACCGCCAAGACGTTCTCGGCACGATCCGAGTAGACCTCGACCTGCGGCGACTCGTCCCAGCCGGTGTGACGGTGGGTCAGCTTGCCGTTGAGATAGACCTCGCACTCCCCGTCGCAGCCAAACTCCAGCTCGACCGCGCGACCTGTACCGGGGGGTGCCTCCGCCGCGTCCACCAGTCTGCCGAAGGTCTCCGCATCGACCCTTCGGACGCGAAAGAGGTATCGCGCACCCCCCGCCGGCCGGCGGGACATCGGCACCAAAGCGGCCCGCTGTCGTTTGCCGTTCCCGTCCTCGATCAGCACGGGAACTTGACCATCCACAGGGCGTTGTGCCGCGATAAGGAGGGTGGGCACGGCACCGCGAGGTGCGGCCTTCTCACCGACGTGGACCTCCGGCAGACAATACAGATCGGGCCCGGCAAAGACGCGGACCGGCTGGCCTTCCTCGACTTGGGATCGGTAGGGCCCGTGCAATCGAATCTCACCGGGCAGGAGGACCTGCAATGCCATCGAACCCGATTCCTTCGGCTCGACGACGACCCAGCCGTTTTCGGGTGTCCGACGTTTGCCGTCGACGACGATGGCCTCCGCCCAACCGGGGACGCGGAGCGCCAGCGGCATCGCCCCAGCCGGGCCGAGGTCCGCCGAGACCTTCCAAGAATCCGCCCCGGACCGTTCGACGCCTACGGTGATGGGTGACGCCGCGTCCCGGGGCTTGAACGTCGCGCGGACCTCCGCGAGCCACGTGATCAGGATCCTTCGGCCGTCGGTCACGACACCCCATCGAACCGCGTCCGCAAGGGCCTGAGTGCAGTGCATGGCGCAGCACCAGTAGGATTCGGAGCCGACGTTGGAGATCCCGCCGTAGGGATAGTCCGTCTTCCCGTCGCTCAACGGCAAATAGACCCAGTGTCCGAACCCGCCGTTTGAAAACTGCGTGGGCAGAATGTGGTTTCTCAGCACGTGCTCCGCCGCGTCAAGGTACTCCATCCGACCGGTCGCCACCCACAGGAGGTAGCTCACCCGCAACCAGTCGCCTTCGGAACACCCTTCGTCTCGGTCGTAGGTCCGGTCAAAGTACTCCGTGACGCCGCCGGTCGGCAGGATGAAGTCGTCCAGGACCCTGCGGTAACCCGACGCGACCGCGTCAATGAAATCGCGCTTCCCGGTGAAACGATCGAGGTCGAGCATACCGCGGTAGGCCGTCAACCGACCGTGACTGTGGTGCTTGGCGAACTCGCGGTCCGATAGGGAAAGCCCGGCGATGAACCGCGCCTCCTCAAGAAACCGGGGGTCTCCGCACACATCTCCCAGCGCCGCCAGCCCGTCGATCAGCGAGGGGTAACACGTCGTATAGCCCGATGCCGCCACCCCCCCGACGCGCTCGAAGTTTTCCTTCCGTCCGTAGTGAGGGCGCGTGGAAACGGCGTACTCGCCCAAACGCCGCGCGAGGGTCAGGACCTCCTCGCTGGGCCGGCAGCGATGCCGCTCGGCCAAGGCCAGGAGCAGACGCCCATTTCCCCAGAGGATGGGCATGTCCCGGGCCTGATTCACGCCGCGGTGCAGGTCCTGGTCCCTTCCAAAGTGACCGTCCGGCTTCTGGTATCGCCGGAACCCGGCGATGAGCGCGTCGATCATCGGGGACTGACACCCGAGGATCTCGCCGGCGGAGTTCAGCGCCCCCAGCATCCGACCGGAGATGTCCCCGCTGTACTCCGTGAATCGCCTCGTCCGCTGGAACCCGACGTCTGAAAGGACGAACTCCGGATCGTTCAGCGGCGGTGAACACAACCGGTCGTAGGCCCGTTTCAGTCGGGCGAGCGACTCGCCGACCGCTTCGACCCGATCGGCGGGTCGGAGCGGGCCGGCCGACGGGGTTGAACCACTGCTTGCCGTCAAGACCATGACTCCCATCAATAGAACGCCATGCACCATCGGGTCCCCTTCTGCTTCGTCCACCTGGCACGAGCGTCATACCCGCGACGTCACGGGCAGGATGCCCATGCCGCGGTTTCGGCCCGGTTAGGGGTTGTCGGTGATCCCCAGGGGGGTCACCGGAACGCCGTCGCTCCAAAGCCCCATGAACCTCTGCTCCGCCGTGTCTCCCAGCGCATACTCCCGATGCGTACCGTAGAACGCCGCGTCACACAAGGCATCGAAGAGCTTCCAGTATCCGTAGTAATCCAGCGCGTCGACGGTGACGGGGCCGGCCTCGTGCCACTCCCACGGTCCGGGGATGGCACCCAACAAGGCGGCCGCGCTCTGATCGAGACTCGCGGGGGAAAAGTGGTTTGCCACGAGGGGTGGACACCCGCGGAGATCGCTGCGGACCCGCACGTAGTCCCTGTTGTCCGAGGGAATTTGAGGGGTCCCATCGAAGATCCTCTTGCCGTCCGCTTCGCCGACCACGCGGTCCTCGTCGCCTACGACCACAAGGAGCAGAACATCGGGCGGGATACGGCCAAGGTCTTCGAGGGGAACACCACACCCGTCGGCGGTTCCCCCGGAGAGTCCGGGCTGCACGCACATGACGGCCTTCGGTGCGGGCAACCCGACGGAGGCCGCCGTGGCCGCCATATTCGCCGTCAGCAACCCGCCCACGGAGTGTCCGACGATGGCGAAGCGATCGAGCTGCGGTCGGACATGACCGGCCGTCTGCAACACGGCGAGGGCCCGAAGCACCGCCCCGACGGCATGGCCGGTGAACTCACCGGACGGGGTGCACAGATTCGCCTGGTACCGAGGATAGATCACGATGTTTCCCTTCCGGACGATGTGATCGATCCACATCTGGTAGGCGACCGGACCCATCGCACCCCAGCCGTGGTTGAAGACGACGACGGGCGCCGAGTCCGGGACGGGATTCGCCGGCTCGAAGACCCAGTACTGATCCGCCCCTTCCCCGTGGACGGAGCGCGTGACGCCCCCATGGGGGTAGTCGGCCCCGCCCGGACCGGAACCAGGCTGGGGCGGGGGGAGCGGCAACCCGCCGAAGGGATGACACCCCGACAGCAAGATCACCGCCACCGTGCCGGGAATGTGCCAACAGCCCCATCGGCGTGCCCTGGTCATCCAAACGTCCTCCGTGAACGGAAGTCCGGGGGAGTTGCCCGCCGTGCCGCGCTCGGCACCGTCGGGGGATCGGGCCCTCCTCGACCCATCCGACGGAATGCGTGCCTCTACCGCGTCAGGACATATTCCGCCACGTCGTCGATCTGCTCGGGGGTCAGCCCGGATGTCGTCCCATGTTTGTCCCCGGCGTTGTGCCGGGTGAGCACGTCCTTGATCGTAACCGAACGTCCGTCGTAGAGGTACGGAGCGGTCCGCCAGACTTCCACCAACGTGGGTGTATCGAATGGCCGCCCTTTCTCGGTGTCCCTGCCGGTACCCACGTCGTACTTCTTCAGGTTGGTGTACAGAGGCGATGGATGACACGTGGCGCAACCGGCTTTGAGAAAGATACCCTCGCCCCGTTGCGCCGACGGACTCAACCGACCGTCGATCAGGTACGGACTGGGCACCGGCTCGAGCGTCTTGAGGTACTCGTCGATCGCCGCCGCGTCTTCTTCGGGGCGTACGGCGAACTGGATGTTGCGAATCCCGGCACGGACCGCCGCCTCGGCCGTGTCGCGCACGCCCGACATCATAGCCGGTGGTGTCTTGTGCGACAGGAGCATGCTCTTGGTGTTCTTGGGGTTTCCCATGCCGTCGTTCAGCAGGTCCCAGTTCAGACCGTCCGCCCGACCGTCGGGATGACAACTCGCGCAACTCTGCCACTGCTGGAAGCACAACGCCGCGTCGTTGAAGAACATCTCGCCCTGTCGCACGACCGTCACCGGTCGACCGGGTCCCAGCGGCAGCGACCGGGCTCCGGGGCGGACCTGCGGATCGATGTCCACCACGCCGAGGCTGTCGGTAAAGTACTCGGCGGCATAAACCTTCGTTCCGATGACCGCCAACCCCCGGGGCCCGTTCCCCGCCAGTTTGAGCCGGCGCCGCAGGTCCACCAGGAAAGCCAGGTCGTTCGGAACATCCGCAGGGGTCGAAGAGGCGCCCCCCACGACCGGCTCGCCCTTGGCGAGCCGGTCGAGCTTGGCATGGAGACCCGCCCGATCAATCACGCTAACCTCGTGTGTTCCCGCGTGGGTCACACAGATGGCCTTCCCGTCGGGCGTGCAGATCACGCCCCAGGGGTTCGCGGCGCCATAATCCACGTCGTCCAGGAGCACGGTATTGATCAGCGACCTGGCTGCCGTGTCGATGAGGCTCAGCGCGTTCGTGTTCATCCACCCCCGTTCGAGCTGGGTCGTGGGAAGCTGATACCGCGCCAAGACGTGCGTCACATAGGCGTGCCGGCCGTCCGGTGAGACACAGATGCCCCGCAGGCCGGTGCTCCCGTTGGGCAAGCGAATGTCCGCGACCTTCGTCTTGGCCGCCACCTCGATGATCGACACGACGGCGGCAACCTCGTCCCCGTCCGAAGGGCCCACCGGAAGGTGGTTGGCCACCAACAACCACTTCCCATCCGGTGTCATGGCGGCGGCGACGGGCTCGCGGACCACCCGAATCTTTGCGACGTGCTTCCGCGAGGGGAGCTCCACCACGGACACGTCGTTGGTAAACCGGTTGCACACGTACAGGGTCTTGCCGTCCGGGTGGACGACCGCACCGGTGGGGGTGTGACCGACGGGAACCTCCCAGGTGACCTTGCCGGCCTCCACGTCCACCGCGCAAACGCGACCGGCGGGTTCCGCCACCGTCACGTACAGAAACGACCCGTCCGGGGAGATCGCCAGACCGCTCGGGCGCCCCGGAAGCGGGACGGTCCGGGCGACCTTGGCCGCCCCCACGTCGAACGCGACAACCTGTCGGGCCGTGTACTGAGCGACCCACACGTGTCGGCCATCCTTGTCCGGAACCAATGCCAGAGGCGAGAGGTAGTCTTCCCCCGCCCGGGCCGCACTCGTACCGACCATCAGCCCCATAAGGACCCCGATCATGCACGTCCACACCGTTGCTTTCATCATGCGGCGCTCCCGCTTGTCTGGTGACTTGTGGACCGTCCTGTTTTGAGAATGGGTCTGCAAGAGGCATCTCCGACGCCGACAGGTCGGCACCGGGGATGCCTCCTACACGTCAACCCGCCGTCCCTTTTCATCCTCTATGGATGAGCCGAAGGCCCATGACCAACTGCCCACCGTCCTATGGCCGGTCGATCACCGGGGCCGTCTTGCAGCGCGGGCGGACCGGCAGCCACTCCACCCCGGCAAACGTCGGGTCCGGGATGTCCCGTAGGTCTTCCTCGCCGCGATAGGGGCAGTTGGAATCCACCCACCCGATCAGTTGCTGAAGACTGACCGGGTCCACCTTGACCCCGTGATGCTTGCCGCTCATGGCGATGTCGATCAGCTTGCTCGTGCAGCTCAAGTGCCGCATCGGGCGAAACGTAACGTAGCTGTTCGGATCGTTCAGCCCGAAGTTCTCGCACAGGATCGCCCCGGCGATCCCGGGCTTGTTTCCCATCGTGTTGGTGTGCATCCACCCTGATCCGACCAGGGTCAGATAGGGCTCCTTGAAGAACCACGCGTTGCCCGGTCGGAGCGTCAGGTCCAGCTTCTTGCGACCCTCGCCCTGACCCTGATGACACGTGCCGCAGTAGCGGTCGAGGACGGGCTGAACCATCCGCTCGTACGAGATGCTCCGGGGACCCCACGGGGGCGGGACCAGGTCCGACGGGACACGACGCAGCGCCGCCCCGGACCGGTTTGGAGTGGCGACGCTGTGCATCTCGTGACAGCCGACGCAACCCCGACGTTCACCCGGCATGACCCCCGTAAACGATCGCATCGTCTGCAGGGCGCGACCGTGCTCATCCAGAAGCTGGAAGTGCAAGGCGCGCCCGGCCGGCACCTTGAAGCTGACCGATCCGTCCGGTTCTACGGGAACCGTGCCGAGAATTCGCTTGACCCCGTCGTCTTGGAGCGACGACGTGCACGGTCCGGAGAACCGGCCGTCTCGCGTCCAGGTTGAACTCGTCTTGGCGTCGATCTGCAGGACGCGGAGGCGTTTGACCCAACCGCGCGGCAGGTCGGGGACCCCTTCGTAGACGTCCGCGCTGAACAGGATGCCGGGCTCGGCGGGTTTGCGGTCGTTGCCCGTCCCCGGCCAAACCACGCGGTCGGGGTGGACGGGTGGACGTTTTCGCGGCCGGACTGGCACGGCGTGCCAGACGTTGTAGGCCCCTTCGTAGATCAATTCGCGGTTCCCATGCACGTCCATGAGATACAACTTGAACTGGTCCTCCCGACCGCCCGTCCGCGCCGAGACGAGGAAATCCTCTTCGGAAAGCGGATACGGCGTCTTGTAGGCCGCATAGACCCCGGACGTGTGGTACCGGGGCGACTCGTGCGGATCGACGGGCGGCTCGCCGCATTCCGGCCAGGGGACGTCGCACGTCACCTTCGTCAACCCGTGGGGGAAATTGAACCCCTTGCGCGTGTCCAGCATACCGATCGAACCGGCGAACCAGTCGTGATGGGCCAGTCCGGTGAACAGGATCCGCGGGCTGTTCGGGATGGGTTGCGCTTCGCTCAGGTGATCCGGCCAGACGCTCTGGTTCCCCCAGAAGGCGGCGGTGTTCGTCCCGTCCTGATTGGTCGTCCACAGGCTTTGGATCCGCCACAGGGCCTTGTCCGTGTACTCCCATCGGGAGTAGATCACCCGGCCGTCGTTGAGCAGCGTCGGAAGCCAGTCCGGCTCGTTGTTCTGGCTGATCAGGTAGAGGTTCTTCCCGTCGAGGTCGCACCGGGCCAGCACATAGGAATAGGTGTACGGCATGCACCGGACGTAGGTGTTGCACCGCGTGGTCGAAAAAAGGACGTGCCGACCGTCGGGCAGGTAGATCGGGTCCAGGTCGTCGTAGTCGCCGCGGGTGATCTGACGGAGGCCACTTCCGTCGACACCGACCTCATACAGGTGAAAGGCCTTTTCATCGTGCGGCTTGTAACAAAACAGGACCCGCGTGGCATCGAACGACAGATCGGCCCGCCAGAAGCTCCCGGGCTTCGGACCGGCGAGCTTGCGAACCTCCCCGCCGGGGTGGAGGCCCTCAAGGAGGAGGAGCCTGCCGCCCGGCACGGCCATCATCCCGTTTCGGTGCCGGGCCTCATGCGGCCACTCCGCCCCCTGGGGATACGGGTTGTCGACGAAGAGGACCTTCGTGAAGTCCACCACCGGGTTCTTAAACAGGACCCGGCGCTTGACGCGGCGAACGGCCAAGTAGGTCTCCTTCGCCTCGGCGCCGTTGGGATCTTTTCCCTTGAGCGAATCGGCTCGCCGCAGCAGCCCGGCCAGCTCCACCCACTCGTCCTTGAGGTCGGGCGTCTTGGGGTTGGCGACCAACCGCGTCGCCAGTTCGAGCGCCCATCGGATCTCCTCAACCGCGCGATGCGCCAGGGGCTTGCCCTCGGTCTGGAACAGCCAGTCGCGCTCCAGGATCGCCGCGGCTTCCTGCGGGCTGAGGGTCCGCGTCGGCGGTTCGGCCGGTTCGACGTGCGGGGCCGGCGGGTGCGGAATCGACGACCGCGCCAGACGCCCCATCGTCTCGCGCGACAACCCGGCGAAGGGTCTCCATTGCTCGAAGGGCGTGCCGGAGGGGGTCTGCAAGGCCTCCTGTGACGCCCACGTCCCGGCGTGACCACTCCCGGGGCGATGCAGACCCGCCATCACCACGGCCCATCCGGTGCCCGCATCTACGGTGACCAGACCCTCCGTCCGTTGGTCCAGCGAGGCATAGTCGTTCTCATGGTCGTGGCCGCCTGATTCCAGATTGGCGTAGACGCTGAGGCGCACGGCGTCGAGCGAGCGATCCGAGACGTTCGTCAGGACGAACTCCATCGCCGCCGCGGCGCCCGAACCCATCCGAGCACGAAGGCGGATGCGGAGCCTGCCGTCCGCCGTTTCGACGACGCCGACCGCCTCGCCTTGGTTCACTCCTCTGATAGGTTCCACGACGCGAAGGTTCTCCAATCCACCGGGATCCGTGATGGGAGTTCCCGCCCGCTTGGTTGCCCCGTCGTGGTAGTGGATGTAGTACCCGATCCGGCTGAGCTGACCGCCCTTTGGACAGGTCAACGACTGACGGCCACCCTCCCAAAAGAAATATCCCGGGCCGGCCAGGGCAAAGTCGGTCACGCCGTTCGTGATCCAGACGACGGGCTCGGCGGGCTTGCCGGATGGAACCGTCGGGATCGTCGGCACCTCGGCAAAATCCCGTCGGCAGCGATCGAGAACGGTCCCGGCCTCCTGATGGGATGCCCCGAACGCAAATACGACCACCTCGCGCGCGGAAGCGCCCGGTGCGAGCGTCCCGATCTGCCAGGTCAGCACGCCGTCCGTGTTGCCGCTGGATTCAAGCGCCGCCAAGGCGACACCACCCCACCCCCCCAGTGTCACACCGATCACCGGCACAATTGCACGGCGCATGCAGACCCTCCGACTCGGGGCAGTCCTTACGAGGAAAACAGCACCCCCTGTACATCGCGTGACCCCGCCGCGTCGGACGACCTGGGAATTCTCGAAAGCCATTTCAACAAGACAGCCTCCGTTCCCATCTCCCGAGCGACGGCTTGGAGGTCAAGCTGACGAAGCACTTGAATCGTGATCGGGCGTTTCGAGTCCCAGAAGATCCTCGCCTCGAAGAACTCCTTTGCGGCGGATGAGTTCAACAGGGAGGTTAGGTACTCCGCTTCTTGCTTGTTCTGACAAGCGAGGAAGTAGGACGTGTCGTCGAGCAGAATCGGTTTCCCCTGGAAGCTCCCAACCACCTTGAATTCGAGTTTCTTATAGAGCCCCGATACGGCCACCTTCCAGGGCGCAAAGGAGTACGAACCGACACCGAAAACAGAGAACCGAGGACGGTCCTTGTAAATCGTGCTCGCGCGACGATCGAGCAGTTCGGCGTGCCCCTGGAGGTATCTCCACGTCTTGGGCGCTCGGTGTTGTATGACTGTTGTGTCATCACCAACGGCGCGCTGGGTAACCAGCATCCACCGTCGCGGTTGGTCGCCTTGATCATTGGCAAGATCGGAGCTCTTGAGCATGGGGAAGACGTACTCCTCTTCAAGCTCGATGAGTTCACCCAATCCGTTTCTGTAGCGACCGCCTTCCTTCTTCAACTCCATCACTTTCGCACAGTCGTGCTTGACCCCTGAGCGCCATTTGTAACGTTCTTTACCCCGCAGGTGCTTCCAACGGTCGTACAGCCCGGCTTCCGCAATAAGCTCCCCGTCCCGATAGCCTATCTTGCGCGTTTCCTTTGGATCGGAAATGCTGACGTGGACAGAGCAATCGTCGCTTCGCGCCGCAGGAGCAAATTGGCAAACCACCAGACATGCATCAACGGAGGCGCCGAAGGTCTTCGCCGCGTCGATCGGATAGATATGCGAACTCTCCAGCGGAGCCCTGTTCTTCCAGGCGTGGAGTAGAACTTTCCGAGCGACGGCCGTCTTGCAAAGCATGGCTATTGTTGCCCTTCGGACGCGCAGCCATTCCACCATGCGGATGAGCATCCATTCAGAAATGTCGAAGTTGCTCTTGCCTGTTAGGGCATCCATGCCGCTGTACCGCTGGAAATTGCTCTTGACCGGCAGGTTCGAGCTCCCAAGAGCGCCGAGCTCCGCATTCGTGACCCAAGGAGGATTGCCGACGATGAGCAGGGGATCTGGGAGATCCTCAAGCAACTCGATCCAACGGGTTTCAAAGAAATCCCCGCGGATGATGCGGACTTTCTCCGCCCAGGGGCACCCCTGAAGTGCGGAGCTGGCTGCTTCGACATACTTGGGCGAAATGTCAACGCCTAGGGCCGTCTTGACGTTATCGAACTGGTCAAGGGCCGCTATGAGGAAACTCCCCGTTCCGCAGGTTGGCTCGACGACCGATGCGGGATTCACCCCTTGTAAGGCCAGGAGCCGACAGATCTCGCTCGCAAGTGCGACCGGTGTTTGAAAGTCCCCAAACTCAACGGTTTGTTTGCACTTTTTGGACGATGTCATTCCGTTCACCGCAACCGCACTACACCGCTGACATCACCTGCCTTTTCAATCACCCTTTGGTATTGAAGCCTCCATTGAAGCGCATTCGAGATGGTCAAGTATCCTTGCTCCGGCGGCGTTCTCATAATCTCCTCTGCAATTTTATGGGCCTCGATCTCGTCGAGGGGTAGATGGCGCTCGCTCATGAAAGCCAGAAGGTCGTCGATGTTTCCCTCGTTTTCAAGAATCTGCCTGATCCCCCGGGACGTCTGAAAGTCGGCCGTTCGGCGCTCTTCAATGAAGATAGTGTGCAGGAAATTCAAGGTGCCCGTCCGTGTTCGTTCGTTGTCCGTCTTGTCGTAAACGAAGACCAGCAAGGAGTAGCCCAAGCCGTAAATCTTCTGACGAGCCGACTTGAAGGGGCATGAGGATTGCGGTTGCTTGATGCTCGTGACCTTCATATCGACCCCGAGCTCCGGAAAATCGATTCCCTTGGCGGAACTGCCTTCCGTGAACGAGTACTTGCCGCGCAGGTGGGCCTTGAATTTGTGCTCAAAATACGTCCCCACGGCCTTCCCATCCGTGACACCGTAGATCGAAGGCTCCGCCTGTTTGGACTCCCTCTCGGCAAAACGAGTTGCTTCGTCGCAGAGGGTAGCCACGGTCAACTCGCGTTTCATGATCTCGCCTTACTCCAATAAAATCGGGGCGTCTGACGACCACGCACGATACCGATTTTAGGGCTGCCTGCCTCAGGCTACCTTTCGGCGATTTGTTCTGATTTCGCTTCGCACACCACCCGGAAGCCCACGTTCCACACGGGCTGATACGGACGGTAGGCCAGGCGGAACGCGGATGTCGCGCGTTTCGGTCGGTCGTAGAACGAGCCCCCGCGGACGACCTTGTTCGTGGTCTCGCTCAGGTCGTTGCGCCCGTCGTCCTCACGGTAGGGGTACGGTGCATACGTCGTCCGCGTCCACTCCCAGACGTTCCCATGCATGTCGTGCAGACCCCAGGCGTTCGGTTGGTAAAGGCCGACGTCGCACATCAGCTTGTGACCGTCGTTGAACCGCCGCTCCTTCGGCAAGAAGTCCTCGTACGAGCTGGGGTTTGGAATCGGTTGCGGATTGACGCCGCTGACCGCCAGGAGCTTGATCGACGCGTCGGCCAGGTTGGCGAACTTCGAGAAGTCCGTGTCCACGTCACCATAGAAAAACGACGTGGCCGCCCCGGCCCGGCAGGCCCACTCCCATTGGGCCTCCGTCGGCAGCGTACATCGGTGCCCGGTCCGGCCCGACAACCAACGGCAGAACGCCATCGCCTCCGACCAGGACACCCGGATGACCGGTTGCTTCGGACCGGTGGCGGGGTATCCGGGCGTCGTGTGATCCTTGTGGTGCTGGTCGAAATACCCGTTGTCGTGCCGCGGGTTGAAACAACGGTACTGCTCGTTGGTCACCTCAAACCTGCCCATGTAGAAGGGGCGATCGATCTTCACCCGAGTCGGCGGCGTCTCGTCGGTGCAACCGCTCGGGTCGCCCATGACGAACTCGCCGGCCGGGATCAGCACCAGGTTCATCGTGATACCGCTGCCGAGATCGAGCCGGAGCTCCGCCGTGGGTCCCGCCTCGGCCTGCCGCTTCTTCGCCTCCGCGGCGTCAAACGGCCAACCGGGACATGCCGCGTTCTGCGTTTCGGACGTGGGGATCGGTGGGGGCGGAACGAACGCCACCGGGCCCCGCGCGATGTCCGGGATCGCCTCCGGGTCCTCCGGGCGATTGGCGTATCGGGTTCGCATGTCCAACCGCCGCTTGTGGAAGTTGCCGGGAATGGCGCGGTGCTCCCCCCACGTGCCGTGGTCCGGGACGTTAAGGTCGATCCATGTGATCAGGCGATCCCATGCCTCGGCGTCAAGCCGCACGCCGTGGTGGCCCTTCCGAAGCATCTGGACCAGCTCGCTCGTGTCCGCGTGAAACTCCAGGGGCTTCTGGAGGTGGTAGTCGCTTTCCGGCCCGGGCCGGCGGACGTACGGATGCAGCGCGATGTACGACGGCGTGAAGTTGCCCCAGCCGTTCTTGGGTTTGGCGGTCAGGTCAATGACCTTGCGCCCGTCGGGTCGGGGCTGGTCGTTGTGACACCCCACACAGTACTTGTCCAGGACAGGCTGCACCTCTCGCTTGAAGCTGAACCCGCGAACCGGACCGTACCACGGCTCGATGTCCATCGGCTTGTGCCGCGCGGCCGTCGTCTTTCGGGTCGGCGGGGTCGAGTTCTGCCGCTCGTGGCAGCCGACACAGGACAGCGTCTCTCCGGGCATGGCGGCGAACCAACTCCGCATGACCTGCACCGCCTTGCCTTCGGCATCCAACGGCTGGACCGCCAGCGGCGTATTGGCCGGCACCTTGAAGATCGCCGATCCGTCCTCGAACACCGGTACCGTACCGAGGATCCGGTGCACGTCCCACGGACCTTCGATGCCGATGTTAATGTGCCCGCCGATCTGCGGATACGTGTAGTGAAATTCGTAGATGCGCAGCCTCTTGACCGTTCCCCGCGGCACGCCCTTCAGACCGTCCCCGGCGTACACGTCGGACAGGTAGACCACCGCGTCCGTCCGATCGGGCTTCACCTTGTCCGGCACGATCGGAGGCTTGGGCGTCTTGCGAAAAGGCACCGGCTCGAACAGGACGTACCCCGGTTGCTCGGCCAACAGGAGCATGTTGTCGAACACGTCCACCAGGTAAACCCCCCACAGGGCCCCGGGCGCCGGTTGACAGGAGACCAGGAAATACTTGTCACTCAGCGGATAAGGATGCAGGAACCTCGGCCAAGACCCGTCCACCAGCGTGTCCACGATGACGGGCTCCACCTTCTTGCCGAACCCCGGAATCCGTTGGACCACCCCGTCGGCCTCGTGCCGCCCCTTCGCAGGGTCGAGGACGACCAACTCGCCCATCCGCGGCACGCCGTGGTGCCCCGATACGATCGCCACGACCTGAGTCGGATGGTTTGGGATCGGACGGGCGTAGAACGTGGAGTTCGGCCAGTAGGAGTTGCTCCCGTAGTATTCCATCTGGTTCGTCCCGTCCGGATTCATATGGAACAGCAGGCGGCTGAAGTAGTGTGGCGTGTCGGAGTACTCCCACCGCGTGTAGAGCACCCGCCCGTTGTTCAGAACCGTGGGACACCAGTTGTGGTCCTGGTCGAAACAGAGCTGCCGGATGGTCTTTCCGTCGGCGTCCATGAGGCACAGGTTGGCGACGGTGTTGCTTCCACCGACGCAGGGAATCCCCTGGAAACACCGCGTCGAGGCAAAGACGATCCGCCCGTCGGGGAGGTAACAGGCGTCGTAGTTGTCCACGTCGGGCTCCTCGCCCGGGGTGACCTGTCGCAACCCGGTCCCGTCGGCCTGGATCTCCCAAATCTGCCATCGACCGTGGCTGCCCGGCATGGAGAAAAGCATCTTGTCCGCGTCGAAGTGCAGATCGACATCCCCTACGAAACGCGAGTCAGCCGGTTTGTAAAAGGTGGCCAGCCGACCCTCCGGGCGGACCGGTGAGAGGATCGCGATCTCGTTCTCGTAACCGGTCGTCGAAATGGCACAGTTCCCCTGCCAGTTTTGAGGCAAACCCAGGTTGTTCGCGCGCCGCTTGACCAGCAGCAGCCGGTCGAAATCCAGCAACGGATTGGCCAGCAAGGCCTCACGTTGGAGGGCGAGCATCTCCTCGGCCAGCTTCAACGCCGCTTCGTCGGACCGGGCGGATACCTGGCTGAGCTCCGACAGACGTTTCTGGCAGGTATCCAGGCGGGCAAGGAACTCCGGACCCTTGGCGTACGTGTCGGGGAAGGACTTGGCTAGGTCCTGGATGGCCAACCTGAGCGCGGTCAGGTTCACCCGTCGGGACTTCTCCAAACCCTCGCGGAACCGACAGGCCTTGACATACAGGTCCAGCCACCGCCGATCATCCGGTGCCGCCTTGGACTGTGTGAGGGCGTCGAGCTCCTTCCGCAACCCCTCGCCTGCCGTACCGAGCGCTCCGAGCACTTGCCCGATCATCGCCTTTTCCATTTCCGCATTGTCGGCGTGGCGGAACCAAGCCAGGTACCCGTCGCGCGGGAGGTCTCGCATCATCCAACCGGTCTCGATGGGGAACTCCTTCTCGATCCCTCGCCACAATCGCAACGGCAGCCCCTGTTGAAGCGAGAAGTAGTATCCGTGGTGCCCCGTCTGGTTGTGGACCTTGAGGAGCAGGCGGTTCTCACCGGCCACGAGGTGCAGGTCCGCCCTGTCCTGATCCGGTGCCACGCCGCGGGGAACGTTGTTCGAGAGGACCTTCTGTCCGTTCAGCCACACCTCCAGCCCGTCGTCGCTCCCGAAGTAGGCCGTGACGACCACCGGTTTGGGCGAGCGGATCACCCGATAGAGGTAGGTCGACGCACCGTCCTGAGCGGGCAGGGGGTGAACCACGCCATCTTTCCAACCGGGTTTTCCCTGCCAGAGCGACCGCCCCTGCGGGTCCTTCGCGGTCAGGTCGATCCCTTTCTCAGGGAACAGTTCGTCGGAAAAGGATCGAGCCTTCAGCGGACCCGTGGTGTGCCAGGGACCGAGCTTCAGCGACCGCAGGTCTTGCTCTTGCTCGGCGAGCCAACCCGCAACGCCCGCCCGTGTCGCCAACATCGTCTCTTGCCAGGTCGCCCGCTTCGGAACCGCCTCTGACGGATAGGTCGCGCCCCCTCCACGTGCCAACGTAGTCGCCTCCCCGTGCACGCCGGCGAGCAGGAACCCGCTCAAGAGAACCGTCAGCGAAGGGCTTGGCCGATTCATGGTGATCACGCTGCCTCTCCTGTATGTTGAGCACCTCCGGACGACGGAGCCCAACCTCGACGGCCAAGCCCTAGGTCGCCAAGATGCGAAGCCTCCTCGCACGGACACAGGGCTGTGCCGCGTGCCGCATGTTGGGGTCTTCCAGCCTCTGCCGTTCGGAAGGGTCGATCCCCTCCGACCCGGGTCACGAGACACAGGCCACGCCTGGTCCGCGCAGAGTATATCACCCAATGGCTTGGGTCCAAAGGCCGGTACGAGGTGGTGGCAGGTGGAGGAGATGTCGGGAAGGGGGTGGCCAATCCGCCAGTGCCAGACGGCTCCTCTTCAGCGGCCGCCACCGCAGAGGGGGAGTTCAGGCAAGCTCTTGACTTAGTCGGTGGTGGTATTCACAATGCCGAAGTGCACCTCCGGGACGGACCTTCGGAACTTGCCGAAGGGACCTCGTTGGGCCAAGGGATAATAGCGAGCTTCCATGCCTCCGACACAGCGGGAGACTGGGGAAGCGAAAGCGGCCTGTGCTTGTTCGTAACGTGCGGCAGGAAAAGGGTTAGCCGCAAGGAGACAGGGCGCGTGCAGCCCTTTGGTTCGAGTTCCAGAGTCTGGGTTGCGAAAACCACTACCACGGCAACTTCTGTTGTACCTCGAACACAACCTTACCGACTGAGAGGTGGATTTTTAATGAAAGGGATATTAGTTTGATCACGAAGCCTAGAAGAGTCGCTTTTGTTGGAAGCAGTCTGCCCCGTAAGTGCGGTATCGCGACATTTACGGCCGACCTCCGCGAGGCACTGGAGACGGTGGCCCCAGACGTGGAGTTCTTCCAGGTTGCGGTTAGCGATGTGGAGCAGCGATACGACTATGGGCGTGAGGTGCGGTTCGAGATCCCCGAGAACGAGGTGGCGGCTTACCGGCGTGCGGCCGACTTCTTAAACCTGAACAGCATGGAGGTGGTGAGCCTCCAGCACGAATTCGGTCTTTTCGGTGGACCGTGCGGAAGCCATATTCTCGCTCTTTTGCGTGACCTCCGCGTTCCCGTGGTCACGACCCTCCATACGATCCTGCGCAATCCGGATGCAACTCAACGTAAGGTGATGGTGGAAGTATGCGCCTTATCCGATCGGGTTGTGGTGATGAGTCGCCATGGCGAGCAGTTCCTCAAGGAGAACTACGGCGTACCGGCCGAAAAGATTGATTTCATTCCCCATGGCATTCCCGACGTGCCCTTTGTGGACCCCAATTTCTACAAGGACCAGTTCGGGGTGGAAGGCAAGATCGTCTTGCTTACGTTCGGTCTGCTCTCCCGTAGCAAGGGCATTGAAGACGTGATCTGCGCATTACCGGAGGTTCTTGCGGTGCATCCCAACGTGGTCTACCTGGTGGTTGGGGCCACGCATCCGCAGGTACTCCGTCGCGAGGGGGAATCCTATCGGATGAGTCTCGACCGATTGGCCCAAGAGCGACACGTCGACGACGCGGTGGTTTTCCACAACCGCTTTGTCAGTAAGCGAGAGCTTCAGGAAGTCCTGGCCGTTGCGGATATCTACATCACCCCGTACAAGAACGAAGAACAGATTACCTCGGGCGCATTGTCCTACGCGGTGGGCGCCGGCAAGGCCGTGATCTCGACGTCCTATTGGCACGCGCGGGAGCTGCTGGCCGAAGATCGGGGCATGTTGGTGCCGTTCAACTCTCCGAGCGCCATCGCCGAAGGGATCATGAGACTGCTCACCAATGAACCTGCCCGTCACGCCATGCGCAAGCGGGCCTACTTGTTTGGACGGGAAATGATCTGGTCGACGGTCGCTCATCTCTATCGCAAGTCCTTCGAACAGGCACGGGCTCGGTACAAACGCCCCGTGGCCGCGGGCAGCGTGTTCGTGGCCTTGAGCAAGCGTCCCCGGGAGTTGCCCAGCATCCAAATGGATCACCTGCTTCGCTTGACGGATGATACGGGCCTGTTGCAACACGCCACCTTCACGGTGCCGGACTTCAGCAGCGGCTACACCGTGGACGACAATGCTCGCGCGATGACGCTCACGGTCTTGTTGGAAGAGATGGAGGATGAGGTCTCTTCCCAGTGCCGGAACTTGGCCGCCAGGTACATGGCGTTTCTGTGGTACGCTTTTGACCGCACTACAGGTCGGTTTCGCAATTTCCTGTCCTACGATCGAAAGTGGAGCGACGATAAGTTCAGCGAAGACGCGCATGCGCGGGCACTTTGGGCATTGGGAATTGTCTTGGGCCAATCCAGAAACGAGGGAATCCGGGGGCCGTCGGCCACCCTTTTCGAACAGGCTCTGCACAGTGCGACGGGTTTCACCTCTCCGCGGGCTTGGGCGTACTCGTTGTTGGGAATTCACGAATACCTTCGACGCTTCGTAGGAGATAGAACCGCCCAAAGGGCCCGCGAGAAACTGGCCGACCGGCTGCTGGATATCCATCAGAAAACTCGTACCCCCGACTGGCCCTGGTTCGAGGAAACCCTGAGTTACGATAATGCCACCCTTCCCCATGCCATGTTGCTGTGCGGGTACTGGATGTCGCGCCAGGACATGAAGGAGGTTGGTCTACAAACGCTCGACTGGTTGGTGCGGATGCAGCGCCCGGATGGGGGTCACTTTGTGCCGATCGGGTGCAATGGTTTTTGGCGTCGAGGGGGTCCGCGTGCCCGCTTTGACCAGCAACCTTTGGAGGCCTACGCGACGATCTCCGCGTGTCTGGAGGCCAACCGGCTAACCGGAGACGCACGCTGGCAGAAAGAAGCTCAGGTGGCTTTTGAGTGGTTCATGGGGCGCAACGATCTGCGGCAGCCCGTGTACGATTCCGTTACCGGCGGTTGTTGCGATGGTCTACATCGCGACCGCGTGAACCAGAATCAGGGGGCGGAATCCACGCTGGCTTTCCTCTTGTCACTGGTAGAGATGCGATTGGCCGAGAACGTCATCCAGGAGGTCGGCACGCCATGACGTTCACCCGAGAACCGGGGTTGTTCCACCGCCATCCTGGCAACCCCATTCTTTCGATTCGGGATTGGTCCTACCCTGCCAACACGGTGTTCAACGCGGGTGCTACGCGACTTCCGGACGGTACCACCCTTCTGTTGTGCCGGGTCGAGGATCATCGCGGGCATTCCCACCTTTGTGCGGCACGTTCTGCCAACGGCATCGATAACTGGGAGGTGGATCCCAAGCCCACCCTGCTCCCGGACCTGCCCGGGCATCCAGAGGAGATGTGGGGCATCGAGGACCCGCGCATCTCGTATGTGCCCGAACTGGGCCGGTACGTCGTGGTTTACGTTTCGTACTCCGAGGGTGGTCCGGGCGTCTCACTGGCCCTGACATCCGATTTTCGCGAGTTCGAGCGCTTCGGGATGATTATGCCGCCGGAGGACAAGGACGCAGCACTGTTTCCCCATCGCATCGGCGAATGCTGGGCCTTGGTGCACCGACCGGTTGGCCAGACGGGTGCCCACATTTGGATTTCCTATTCACCCGATCTGCGCCACTGGGGCAGTCATAAGATGATTCTCCCCGCGCGGCGCGGCGCCTGGTGGGATGCCAACAAGGTGGGTCTGTCACCCCCGCCGATCAAGACGGAGCGGGGGTGGCTTCTGCTTTATCATGGCGTGCGCATGACAGCCTCCGGGTGCATTTACCGACTGGGGGTCGCTCTAATGGACCTCAACACCCCGGAGCGATGTTTGTTGCGCGGCGATGAATGGATCTTCGGTCCCGAAGAACCGTATGAGTGCGCGGGCGACGTGAACAAGGTCGTTTTCCCCTGCGGCTATGTCATCGAACCGGATGGAGACACGCTCCGACTGTATTATGGGGCAGCCGACACAAGCATAGCCATGGCTACCGGCAGCGTTAACGCCATTCTCGCTTGGTTGGACCAACACGGGCATCCGCCAACATGGTCGACGCCGTAGACGGTCGTTGTCCGCCGGTCGGCGACCCCCCTTCAAACCGCAGCCCTGTCCTCCGCCCAGGTTGCCCGTCAGGATAATTCCTTCGCACCTCGCACAAGCAATCCGTTTCCGGCCTGGCTCAGGCCACCGCGTTCCGCGCGGCAGAACTGACCCAGGGCAAAGGAGGACGAACTGGGCATCGTCGCATCGGCTGGCATCGTGCGCATCGTCGCCTCGACCCCCCGCTTGACCGTTTCGCCGTCGATCGCCTTGCCTCGTCCCGAGCGCCTTTTATCCACACGGGCATCTTGAAGAGTCCGCCCTGCCACAGTTCTCCTGGTTGTTGCGGTAGCCGCTTGAAACGCTCGAGACCGAAGCGGATCATCTGCCGTCTCCTATGAACCATGCCTTAAAGAGCACGGGTGGCACCGATTCGTCGATGTTTCTTGAGAACGGCTTAGCGTCCCTCCGGTCGCCATCCCAACAGGCGTTCGGCCTTGCCGAGGCGCATCCACTTTTGGTCCAGATCGCTCGCGATGAACACGCCGTCGAAGCCCGTGTGCCAGCACGCCACGGCCGAGAGAAACGCCCGCCGCAGGTCGTTGGGAGCCGTCAGACAAGCCTCCGGTTTGCGAACGGCCCATTCCTGCTCCGTCACCGGGGCGTACAGCCGGAGGGCGATGAACGACAGTTCGGGGCATCGGCGGGTAAAGGCTTCGGCGATCTGTTCGCTCAGCCGCTTGGTCAGACCGTAGGTACTGATGGCGTCCGGTGTGCGGGTCTGTTCGTCCCCGTACTCGCCCGGGCCGCAGTTGTAGACGCTCATGGTGCTGGCGTAGACGACCTTTCGCACGTTGGCGGCGACGACCGCCTCCAGGAGGATGTGCATCCCTTTGACGTTCACGTCGTACATGGCCTGGGTGCTGTGAACATCCCCCATGGTCAGGTGGACGACGGCGTCCATCCCCTGGACGGCCTGTGCGATGGCGACCTCGTTCAACAGGTCTCCCCGGACCCACCGGTCATCCGCGTCGGGCGGCAGGACCACGTCGAAGAAGCGGCAGTCGTGTTGGACCTCGAAGGCGGGTCGCAAAATGCTCCCGATCCTCCCTGCGGCACCCGTGATGAGTACCTTCATGCGCGGTCCTCTCCCGCTTGGTGCGGCGAATCACATCCCCGTCGCGGTGCGAAACACCGTCAGCGTTCCGGTCCCGCGGGTGTAGATCGCCACATGACTCCCGTTCAGCCGAAATGCCTCTCCAGCGGCGTCCTGCGGCACCAAACCGCCCGGTAGCGTCCAGCACGTCCACGCCATCGCTTGACCTTCACCGGACAGGGACCAGGCGATCAGGCGATCGTCGAGTGCGCATACGACCCACCGGTTCTGAACCGTGAACGAGGGGGCGCATACCGCTCGAGCCTCCCCACGGAGAAACCGAGGTTCGCCGGGTGTTCCGATCGGCACCGTCACCGGCTGGACCATGCCGGGCGACCCCGGAGCGGGATAGTCGTCGCCGACGAAGGTAACCAGGTCCTCGCCATCGATCACCGCATCCGCCACGACGGGGCGCCCCAGATCCCACCGTCGGACGGTCCGGCCCGTCAGGAGCTGCCAGGCTTCTATCGTTGTATCCTCCGCGTGAACGTAGATATTCCGCCCATCACCCACCAGGTCGAATGCCGGAGGCTGACGCCGGGGCGGACCCGGTCGAGACCACAACGCGCGGCCGGTGTCGGGGTCAAATGCGGCGATGAGTTCGCGGCACCGCTGCTGCCCGGCGGGCATGATTGTCGCGGATCGGACGATCACGACCGGACCGAAGCGACCCACGCGGACCCCTCCGCGGTGTCGCTCGACCCGGAACGGGACCGGCACACGAGCGGCCCACACCGCGCGAGGTTGCGCGATGTCCACGGCCGCCGCCACCAGCCACCGACGCGCGTCCGATGGGGTCCGGACCGTGGTGATGTTGGCGACCACCAGACGCAGCCCGTCGGTCCCGAAACCACCGGCATCGAGATCGCGCGCCATTTCGTCCGGGAGGAGGTTCGCACGAACGAGGTCTCTCGGGACATTCGTTTCGGCCGGCCCCGGCCAGGGCGTCAGTATTCCATCCGGCGTGGGGGCATCCTCCCACCGACGATGCCCCACGTACCATCGCCCGGCGATCCGAACAAGCCGGCAGGTCTCGTGTCCTTCAGGGACATCCCACGGGAGCACCCATTCCCGGGTCACGCGGCCGTCGGTGAGTCGGCGCTCCACGCATCGTAGCCGTCGGGCAAACCCCTCGGAGACGTACTGGGCCTCGACACTCAGCAGGCGATCGTCGTCCAACACCACCTGGCTGACCAGCGCGTCGGGCATGTACATCCGACCGCGCCACATCGTCTGCTGGAACCGGTGGGGCAGCGACGTGACCCAAAGGCGTTCCACAGGCATTCCGGGCGGCGGGGGCTCCCGAGACGGTCTGACCGCGGCGGGACCGACACACCCACCGCCGCCCGCCCACGCCACCAGAAAAAGGATTCCGCCCCAACACCTCTTGGCCGGTTGGAGGGTCGCTGAACGGCGTCCGCACGAATCCAGAGACATGTGGAATAGGATAGTCGCGGCTTGACGCCCGGACCAGGACCTTTTAGATGTAGGGTGGTGAGGGGGCGTGTGACGTTTTGGACGGCCACCGGTCAATCCGCTCGGCGACCGCAGCGGGAGTGTGTGCCGACCGCTGGGATATGCGAACCGGCTTGTTCCCGCTCGCGGCTCGGTGGGAACCCTGCCCTTCCCGCCCAAAGCGTCGCGGACCCGTCGTGAGGTGATCGTGTCGAAGAAACCGCTCAAGTTTGAACAGGCCCTGAGCCGGCTCGAGGAGATCGTTTCGGCCATCGAGCAGGGTGAAATCGGCTTGGAGGAGTCCATCGAGCGATTCGAGGAAGGCATGGCATTGATCCGCCACTGCCGGGGGGTTCTGGCGGAGGCGGAGATGAAGATCCAGAAGCTCCAGACCGACGCCGACGGGCAACTCCGAACCCAACCGTTCGAGCCACCGTCCGAAGAGTCCGAGGACGACTCCTGACCTTTCCCCACCGGCGGCGTGCACGGGCGTCCCGCCCGTGAGTGTTCATGGGCAAGATGCCCATGCTATGGGGGGTCACGGCCAAGATGGCCGTGCTACGTGCTACCACCGCCCGTTTTCGTCACCTACGGGTGGACCGAAGGCCCATGACCAGCTGCTCCGACTCGGGAGGTGCCTCACGAAGACCGGCGCCACCCAGGGCGCGGACCTGTGCTCGCCGACCGCGCCCGATAGGTTGACCACGCTGCCTTCGGAAACATCTCAACCGTGAAAGAGCACCGGCTGCCACGACGTGCCCCTATCAACGGGCCGAGTCGTGACAGCCGGTGGCACCGACCGGTCGGTCTTTCTCGAAAGGGGTTCAGAAGCCCTTCAGGTCTCCTTCCAGCGGAATCGTCTCTTCCGCAGAAACGGCAACGGGTCCGCCGGAACCTGCCTTCGGTGCGGTCCCGGGGGCCCCTTGGCTCCGCTTGGCCGTATGATCTGCGGCATGTTTGCCGGGCGTGGGATGGATGTGTGCGGCAACCGACTGCTCGGCATAGACCGTCCTGACGCCGGAACGTCTGCTCGGCCCATGCGTCGATCTGCCCGCGGCGTTGCTTCCACCGACCAAGGCGATGAGTTCTTCGACCATCCCCTTGACCGTCTGGGCCTGGGCGCTCAGCTCCTGCGCCGCCGAAGACGACTCCTCCGCATTCGCCGCGTTCTGCTGCGTCACCTTGTCCATCTGCGCCACGGCGGTGTTGACCTGATCGACCCCTTGCGCCTGCTCCGCCGACGCCTGCGA
>Ga0129299_1000371_pt1 | contig 27981 bp, 28 predicted proteins | sample ConPoolayeCmetaG_FD_94477 | JGI IMG/M metagenome (GOLD analysis project Ga0129299, IMG submission 94477) | Hot spring microbial mat communities from California, USA to study Microbial Dark Matter (Phase II) - Cone Pool mat layer C metaG ...
CGACGTGGAGCGCAATCGCGTCACCGCCGCGGCCCCCGACTTCTCGCTTGAAAAAACCGTCAGATAAGGAAAAGACGATGTCACACATCCTGGACCGTCTCACATTCTTCAACCGCGTCGTCGACGATTTCGCCGGCGAGCACGGCATCGTCACCACGGAAGGCCGCCATTGGGAGGACGCTTACCGTCAGCGCTGGAGCCATGACAAGGTCGTGCGCTCCACCCATGGCGCCAACTGCACCGGCTCGTGCTCCTGGAAGATCTATGTCAAAGGCGGCATCGTCACCCGGGAGACGCAGCAGACCGACTATCCCCGCACCCGGCCCGATCTGCCCAATCACGAACCGCGCGGCTGCTCCAGGGGCGCAAGCTACAGCTGGTATCTCTATTCCGGCAACCGGACGAAATACCCGCTGATCCGCTCCCGCCTGCTGAAACTCTGGCGGGCGGCGCGCGCCACGCTCACCCCGGTCGCCGCCTGGGCATCCATCGTCGAGAGCCCGGAGAAGCGGGCGAGCTACATAAGCAAGCGCGGGCTCGGCGGTTTCGTGCGGGTAAGCTGGGACGAGGTCAACGAGATCATCGCGGCGGCCAACGCCTACACGATCAAGACTTACGGGCCCGACCGCGTCGTCGGCTTCTCGCCCATCCCGGCGATGTCGATGGTCTCCTATGCCGCCGGCTCGCGCTACCTGTCGCTCCTCGGCGGGGTGTGCATGTCGTTCTACGACTGGTATTGCGACCTGCCGCCCGCCTCGCCGCAGACCTGGGGCGAACAGACCGACGTGCCGGAATCGGCCGACTGGTATAACTCAAGTTTCCTCATCCTGTGGGGCTCCAACGTGCCGCAGACCCGCACGCCGGATGCGCATTTCTACACGGAGGTCCGCTGCAGGGGGGCGAAGTCGGTCGTCATCAGCCCGGACTACTCGGAAGCCTCCAAATTCGCCGACCTGTGGATGCACCCGCAGCAGGGCACGGATGCAGCGCTCGCCATGGCGTTCGGACATGTCATCCTGCGCGAATTCCACATCGACCGGCAGGTGGACTATTTCCGCGACTATGTGAAGCGCTACACCGACATGCCGATGCTGGTGCGTCTCGTGAAGCAGAACGGCGCTTACGTGCCCGAACGCCTCCTGCGCGCCTTGGATTTCGCGGGCGATCTGAGCCAGGCCAACAATCCGGAGTGGAAAACGGTCGCTTTCGATCAGCAGACGGGCGAGATCGTCGTGCCGCGCGGCTCGATCGCCGCCGGTCGATCTGAAGACGACGAAGCCCGTCATCGAGACGATGTCGAACGGCAATCCGCAGATCGTGCTGAATTTCATCACGCCGCACCAGAAATGGGGCATCCACTCGACCTATACCGACAACCTGCTGATGCTCACGCTGTCGCGCGGCGGGCCGATCGTGTGGATCTCTGAGGTCGACGCGAAGAAGGCCGGCATCGAGGATAACGACTGGATCGAGGCCTACAACGTGAATGGCGCGCTCACGGCGCGCGCGGTCGTCCCCCAGCGCGTCAAGGAGGGCATGATCCTCATGTATCACGCCCAGGAGAAAATCGTGAATGTGCCCGGCTCCGAGATGACCCGCCAGCGCGGCGGCATCCACAATTCTGTCACCAAGGCGATCCTGAAGCCGACCCACATGATCGGCGGTTATGCCCAGCAGTCGTGGGGCTTCAACTACCACGGCACGGTCGGCTCGAACCGCGACGAGTTCGTGATCGTGCGCAAGATGAACAGGGTGGACTGGCTCGACCGGCCCGCCCGCGCAACTGCAACCAAGATCAAGCTGGAGGCTGCCGAATGAAAATCCGCGCTCAAGTCGGCATGGTGCTCAATCTCGACAAATGCATCGGATGCCACACCTGTTCCGTCACCTGCAAGAACGTCTGGACCACGCGTGAAGGCATGGAATACGCTTGGTTCAACAATGTCGAGACCAAGCCCGGCATCGGCTATCCGAAGGACTGGGAGAACCAGGACCGCTGGAACGGCGGCTGGGTGCGCAAGCGCAACGGCCGGCTCGAACCGAAGATCGGCTCGAAATGGCGCATCCTCGCCAACATCTTCGCGAACCCGGACCTGCCCGAGATCGACGACTATTACGAGCCGTTCACCTTCGACTACGACCATCTGCAAACCGTGCCCGAGATGGAGGCAAGCCCCACGGCGCGCCCGCGCTCGCTGATCACCGGCGAGCGGATGGAGAAAATCGAATGGGGGCCGAACTGGGAGGAAATCCTCGGCGGCGAATTCTCCAAGCGCTCGAAGGACTACAACTTCGAGGGCGTGGAGAAGGAGATCTACGGCCAGTTCGAGAACACCTTCATGATGTATCTCCCCCGGCTGTGCGAGCACTGCCTCAACCCCACCTGCGTCGCCTCCTGCCCGTCCGGTGCGATCTACAAGCGCGAGGAAGACGGCATCGTGCTCATCGACCAGGAGAAGTGCCGCGGCTGGCGCATGTGCATCTCCGGCTGCCCCTACAAGAAGATCTATTTCAACTGGCAGTCGGGCAAGTCGGAGAAATGCATCTTCTGCTATCCGCGCATCGAGGCGGGCGAGCCGACCGTGTGTTCGGAGACCTGCGTGGGGCGCATCCGCTATCTCGGCGTGCTGCTCTACGATGCCGATGCGATCGAACGGGCCGCATCGAGGCCGGATCCGAAGGATCTGTATGAGGCGCAGCTCGAGGTTTTCCTCGATCCGAACGATCCGAAAATCATCGCCCAGGCCCGCAAGGACGGCGTGCCCGACAACTGGCTGGAGGCGGCCAGGCGCTCGCCCATCTGGAAGATGGCGATGGACTGGAAGGTCGCCTTCCCGCTGCATCCGGAATACCGCACGCTGCCGATGGTGTGGTACGTGCCCCCGCTCTCGCCGATCCAGTCCGCGGCGGAAGCCGGCAAGATGGGCCTTGATGGCGCCATGCCGGATGTGCGCTCGCTTCGCATTCCGCTGAAATATCTCGCCAATCTGCTGACGGCGGGCGATGAGGAGCCGGTTGCGCGGGGCCTTGAGCGCATGCTCGCCATGCGGGCCTACATGCGGGCCAAGACGGTGGACGGCGTGATCGACGACAGCATCGCGCACCGCGTCGGTCTCTCCGCCGCGATGATCGAGGACATGTACCAGCTCATGGCGATCGCCAATTACGAGGACCGCTTCGTCATCCCGACGACGCACCGCGAGATCGGCGACGACATCTACAAGCTGCGCGGGTCCTGCGGCTTCACCTTCGGCAATGGCTGCTCGGGCGGGCGCACGGAATTCGACCTGTTCGGCGAGAAAGGCCACCCGGCGCCAAAGAAAACCATGGAGCGCGTGTGATGACCAAGACCCTCAAGGTGCTCTCCCTGCTGCTGACCTACCCGACAGCGGAGTTGCAGTCATCCGCCCCGGCCCTGCGCGCCGCTCTTGCCGAAGACGGGCTGGTGCTGCCCGCGCAGATCACCGGCCTCGGCCGGCTGCTCGACGAACTGGAACGGGATGACCTCTACGACCTCCAGGAGCGCTATGTGCTCCTGTTCGACCGGACACGCTCGCTTTCCTTGCACCTCTTCGAGCATGTCTATGGCGAAAGCCGCGATCGCGGCGCAGCCATGGTCGATCTGGCGCAGGAACATGCGCGGCGCGGTCTTGCCATCGGCGCCAGGGAATTGCCGGATTTCCTGCCGCTGTTCCTGGAGTTCCTGTCCATCTTGCCGCTTGCGGAGGCCCGCGCCTGGCTTGCCCAGACAGCGCACATCATAGCGGCGCTGAGGCAGCGGCTGCGCAAACGCCGCAGTTCCTACGCGGCAGTGTTCAAGGCAATCGAGAGCCTCGCCAAGGCGCCGCCCAGCGAGGCGGGCCTGGCGGCGCTCATCCCGGTCGAGGACGACGATCCGGACGATCTGGAAGCGCTCGACAGGGCCTGGGAGGACGCTCCCGTCACCTTCGGCCCGAACGCCGGAGCCGAGACCTGCTCGCGCGATCGCCTGATTTCCAAGGTCCGCGCTGGGCTGCGGCCGGCGCCGGACGTCAACCCGCTGCCGCAACGCTGATGAGAGGAGACTGAGCCATGTATCTTCCCGAAACGCTGAACTACATCCTGTTCGGCTATTACCCCTATCTGTGCATTACCGTGTTCTTCATCGGCAGCCTGCTCCGGTTCGAGCGCGAGCAATACACCTGGCGCGCGGCATCGAGCCAGATCCTGCGCAAGAAACAGCTCCGCTGGGGCTCGATCCTGTTCCACGGCGGCATCCTCTTCCTGTTCTTCGGGCATCTCGTCGGCCTGCTGACGCCGCACTGGGTCTATGAGCCGTTCATCAGCGCCGAGACGAAGCAGTGGGTTGCGATCATCACCGGCGGCGCGGCGGGCGCTGTATGCTTCGTCGGCCTCAGCATGCTTCTGCACCGGCGGCTGTTCGACCCGCGCATCCGCGTGACCAGCACCTACAACGACATGGCGGTGCTGATCATCCTCTGGGTGCAACTCAGCATCGGCCTCATAACGCTGCCCTTCTCGATCGAACATGCCGATGGCGGCGCAACCATGCTGCGGCTGTCGGAATGGGCGCAGAAGATCATGACCTGGCAGCCCGGAGCTGCCGAACTGATCCAGGGTCTCGACTGGCCCTACCAGGTGCATCTGGTGCTGGGCATGACGATCTTCCTTTTCTTTCCCTTCACGCGCCTGGTACATGTATGGAGCGCGCCTTTCGGCTTCCTGTTCCGGCGCGGCTGGCAGATCGTGCGGACCCGGCAGCGCGAAGCCGTGTGAGGATGCGATGAACGAAGTGAGTGTCAATGGAACTGCAATCCCGGAGGCGGCCATCGCCTCCGAGATGCAGCATCACCCCTCGCCCACACCGCAGGCGGCTCGCCAGGCTGCCGCCCGCGCTCGCCATTCGCGCTCTGCTGCTCGACCGCGCCCGCACGCTTGGCCTTCGCGCCGAGCCGCTTACGGATGAGGAGGGGCGGCGCGAAACCGAGGAAGATGCTCTGATCCGCCAGCTTCTCGAAGCCGAGGTCAAGACGCCCGAGCCGGATGAGGCCAGCCTGCGCCGCTATTACGACAACAACCGCCGCCGCTTCGTCTCGCCCGAAATCTTCGAGGCGTCGCACATTCTCGTCTCGGCAAACCGCTCGGATGCGCAGGTCTATGCGGCGGCCGAGGCCGATGCGGTCGCGATGATCGGCATTCTCGATGCGCAGCTGGAACGGTTCGAAAGCCTTGCGCGCGCCAGGTCCGACTGTCCCTCGGCCGCTCAGGGCGGCAGTCTCGGGCAGGTCGTGCGCGGCCAGACCACGCCGGAATTCGAGACCTTCCTGATGGCGCTGGAGGACGGGCAGCTCTGCCCTGTGCCGGTCAAGACGCGCTACGGTGTGCACATCCTCAAGCTGCACCGGCGCATCGCCGGCCGGCAGCTTCCCTTCGAGCTGGTGCGGGAGAGGATTGCCGCGTTCCTTCAGCAGGCGGTGTGGCGCAGGGCGGTGTCGCAATACATCCGGCTGCTGGCGGCGGAAGTGCGCATCGAAGGCGTCACGCTTGGCGCGGCCGACAGCCCCCTCCTGCAATAAGCGAGCGGTGTTCAGCGATGAAGTCGCTCGCCCACATCTTCCAGCGCAACCGCATCTGGGCGCAGCAGCACCTCGAGAGCGATCTGGATTATTTCAAGCGGCTCGCCAGCCTGCAATCGCCGGAATATCTCTGGATCGGCTGCGCCGACAGCCGTGTGCCGGCCAATGTCATCACCGGCCTGGAGCCGGGCGAGGTCTTCGTTCACTGCAATATCGCGAACCTGGTCAGCGCAGCCGACATGAACTGCATGGCGGTGCTGCAATTTGCCATCGAGCATCTCGGTATCCGGCACGTGATCGTGTGCGGCCATTACGGCTGCGGCGGTGTCAAGGCCGCGCTAGAGGGCGTGACGCACGGTTTCGTCGATTACTGGCTCGAGCCGATACAGGCGATCGCCCGCGACGAGGCAAGCCAGCTGCGAGAAGTGAACTGCCAGCGGACGCGCATCAATCGGCTGTGCGAACTGAACGTCCGCGCCCAGGTGCGCAATGTCGCGAACACGCCCGTCGTGCGGCAGGCATGGGCGCGGGGCGATGCCGTTGCCATTCACAGCTGGATCTATGACATCAGCGACGGCCTTCTGCGAGACTTGCAATGCGATCAGATGCTGGGGTTTCGGGCCGACACGCCGGTGTGATACATCGGCCGGCAAGGAGAAAGCTTCTGCGCCACGCTGTCGCGGGTTGGGCATCAGGAATGGCGCTGCGCCGGACCGAGATGAGCGCGAAAACGCGTTGAGATCAGTGGCTTGGATGGTCGGGGCGGCGTGATTCGAACACGCGACCCTCTGCTCCCAAAGCAGATGCGCTACCAGGCTGCGCTACGCCCCGCATTGCTTTATCTGAAACGGCGCCAGGCAAATTGCAAGGCAATTGTGGCCGGCTTATCCACCGCACGCGGTTATCCGCGTCCCTATATTCTGGCCGGGACAACGCTTTATCTTTGATATTCAGCCGGTGCTCCCATATATTGCAAGGGGTAGCAAGGCAAATTCGCTCATGAGGACTAATCCCCGATTTCGTGTGTTCCGCGTGGCGGCCTGGCAAATTTGGCTGGGCGGTGCGCTGGCGATCGCTCTTGGCGTCGCCATCGCCATCCTGACCGCGGGCTTGTTCATCATTCTTGCGCCGGTCGCCCTCCTCGCCTGGCTGATTTATCGCATCCGTTACGGAACATCCTTTTCGCAACGACCAACAGAAGATGTCATCGAGGTCGAATACACGGTTGTGAGCGAAAGCGAACGCGAAAAACCTTCGGGGTTACGCGACACACTTCCGAAACGAAAGCCTTAATCCTTTGGTCTTTGGCGCGATTTCGTTTCAGCCCTTGAAGCGGGGGTGAACGACCTTGTCGCCCACTTTGAGGCTGAGCCGGCGCGCAACTCCGGCATTCACCTCAAGCACCGCAGATGCTGGCGAACCGGATGAAATGATGCTTTCGCTGAACGGCTCGGTATCTTTGGCAATCGAGACCACGGTGCCGTTGGATGCGATAAAAATCATGTCAAGCGATATATAGGTATTCTTCATCCACATCTCGATCACTCGCTCCGGTCCGAACAGGAACAGCATGCCCTGATCCTCAGGAAGCGACCGCCGGAACATCAAGCCGAGCTCGCGCTTTGCGGGCGTATCCGCGATTTCTGCGCGGATGGTGTGCCGCCCGGACTGGGTGATGAGGATGACCTCCTCGAGCATGGGGCTACCCTGGGCGGAGGGGCTTCGCACCACCGCAAGGCATAACAATACGGGCAAAAGGAAAAGGACGGCAAACGCCGCCCTGTTTCCGGTTTTCACGCTCATCCCGAAGCCCTCAATGCGACGAGGGGTAGCCCTGCGAACCATCTGGCCTCAATTCGGCCGCCATGAGCCCCTTGGGACCGCGGCCCCAGCGCACGAGCACCACCTGCTGCGGCCGCAGTTCCGCAAAGCCGAACCGGCGAAGCTGTTCCATATGCACGAAGATATCCTCGGTGCCTTCGCCGCGCGTCAGAAATCCGAAACCTTTGGTGCGGTTGAACCATTTCACATAGGCGCGTTGCCAGTCGCTCTCGGGCAGCACCTGGACATGCGTGCGCTGCGGAAGCTGCGAAGGATGGATCGCCGTGCTCTCGTCCATCTCGAGGATGCGCAGCGCCTGAAAACCGCGGTCTCGGCGCAGGACCTCGCATACGATGCGGGCGCCTTCGTAGGCCATCTGGAAACCGTCGCGGCGAAGCACAGTAATGTGAAGGAGAATGTCGGGAAGTCCGCCGTCAGGAACGATGAAGCCGAAGCCTTTGGACGGGTCGAACCATTTCACGTGCCCGGCGATGACGATGACGTCTACGTCGGATTGCGCAGATACTGCGGATGCAGGCACCAACTGTGGAGGTAGCTTATCCCCCATTTCATTATCCCCCGCTTTCACTAAAAGAACTATGTGCGGAAACTCTTTTGCCCTCGAGTTTACGCAAACAGCTACTTGTTTTGATGATGGAACCATACCATCGGCACGCTGGCGCGCCACAACAAAAAATCAGCCTGTGATTTGTTCCATCCCGTCTCCGTAAATTGGCGCTGTGAATAAACGCGCCATGATCTTGCCTTACATCTTTGATATTGCTTACAAAATCATGTTGCGATTGTGTTGCCGGGCCGGCATCGCGATCCCTGGAATTTGCGTGGATAGCTTGCGCTCACCCCATTCATAATACCTTCGATCAGGCATCAAAGCGGCAAAAATTGGTCAAACTGATTCGCCCGCGCGATCGGGCCGAGCGGTCACCAGCGTAAAGCAAAAGTAGCAGTTCGGGCGCCAACAGGGGTGTGTTCACGGCAGTTTGAGGGGAATAACATTGCCCGCGCCGCCGCCGCGCCGTAATGGTTATGCACAGCGCAAAACGGAGGATCCTCATGAAATATCTTCACACGATGGTCCGTATCTCCGATATCAACGCCTCGCTCGATTTCTATTGCAACAAGCTCGGTCTCAGGGAATTGCGCCGCTACGACAACGAGGCCGGCCGCTACACGCTGATCTTCCTTGCCGCGCCGGGCGACGAAAGCGCGCAACTCGAACTGACCTACAACTGGGATCCCGAGGCTTATGGCGAGGGGCGGAATTTCGGCCACATCGCCTATGCGGTTGATGACATCTACACGATCTGCGAGCGGCTGATGCAGAAGGGCGTCACGATCAACCGTCCGCCGCGCGACGGTCGCATGGCCTTCATACGCTCGCCCGACAACATCTCCATCGAGCTGTTGCAGCAGGGCGCGGCGCTCCCGCCGAAAGAACCCTGGGTTTCCATGCCGAACACCGGCCGCTGGTGAACCCGCTTCATGAGGTTTTCTTCGATCTTTCGAAATCTGGCCGGCAGAAGCGCCGGTCCCTCTCCCGGAGACCGCCGATGAGCGAACCCGTGCCAAGTTATTCCGGCGCCGCGAAAATCTTCCACTGGCTTTCGGCGGCGCTCATTTTCGCCATGGTTGGGCTCGGCCTTTACATGACGCAGGAGGGCCTTGGCCTTGCCGAGAAGTTCCAGCTTTATCAGCTGCACAAGTCGCTTGGCGTTTCGCTGCTGCTGCTCACTGTCATGCGGCTCGGCGTGCGCATCACAAGGCCCGCGCCGCGCCTGCCGCTCCACATGCCGGCCTGGGAGAAATTCGCCGCGCAGGCCACCCACGGCGCGCTCTATGCGCTTGTGTTCGCCATGACGCTGACCGGCTGGGCAATGGTTTCGGTCGCGGCTTTCGCCGTGCCGACCAAGGTGTTCGGTGTCATGACGTGGCCGCATATCCCATTCCTAGAGGCATTGCCGCCACAAGAGAAAAAAACCCTCGAGCCGATCTTCAAGCAAACCCATATGCTGCTAGCTTGGAGCTTGACGGCCCTCGTCGCCTTGCATATCGCTGCAGCCTTGAGACACGGTCTGATATTGAAGGATGGCCTCATGTCCCGCATGCTTCCCCGCCTCACGAAAACGAAGGCGTTGGCCTTGCTGTTCGGCGCAATGCTTGGCCTGCACATGCTGGGCACGGGGCGCGCGCTGGCCTTCGAGTGGGAGATCAATCCGGCGAAAAGCCGTCTGTTGTTCGAGGTGAACGCGGGAGGACAGCCCTTCACCGGCAAGTTCGAGCGGTTCAAGGCGCGCATCCTGTTCGATGCCGAGGAGCCCGGCGAGATGGAGTTGACGGTGAGCATCGACACCGCGAGCGCGGTCACAGGAACCGCGGACGTGGACAAGGCGCTGACCCAGGCGGAGTGGTTTGACGCCACGCAACATCCCGAAGCGCTGTTCGTGGGCAAGGGCGCGAAGGAAACCGGCGACGGCGCTTACGAGATCCCTGGCCAGCTGACGCTCAAGGGCGTCACCAAGCCCGTCACGCTGGCATTCACCCTTGATATCGACCGCGGCGAGGCCACGGCGAAAGGATCGCTCGTGCTCAAGCGCAGCGATTTCGGCATCGGGCCGAGCGGACCTGTTGCCGGTTTCATAATCGGCGATGAAGTGAGGGTGAGGGTCGATGTTGCGGCGCTACGCCTCGACAATTGAGGCGCGTGGCGGCATTCGGCGGGCGGTTTTGCGCCTCAAACTTGATGAAGTTGCCCTGCCTCTCGACAACTGAGGCGCGTGGCACCCCCTAGGGGAATTGAACCCCTGTTTCCAGATTGAAAATCTGGCGTCCTAACCATTAGACGAAGGGGGCGGAGCCGTGTGGAACAAGCTCTAGCTATAAGAATGTTTCCGGCATCTGACAAGGGTCTAGCGCACGGCGCTTTGCGTCATTTTTGCAATCCCGGAAGCGGCCATTGGCGAACAGGCGCACATCATGCCGGGTGCTGCTTGAGCGGATCGGCGGCATCCTCGATCATCAGTTCCACGCTTTCGCGCCCGCCCCAGCAGTTGCGGTTCAGGCGGCCGGCAAAATGCAACACCCTCCCGCCTGCCGCAATCAGGCAGTCTCCAAGCGGCGTTCCTGCCGCGCGAAACGCCACGCCTTCGAGCGTCGTGCCGTCCGGCCCCTTGATGCGGCAGCGCAAGTGCGACGCCCCCGCCGGTTTCACATAGGCCAGCGTGTGCGAGGCGAATGCAAAGCGCGGCTGCGGATTGCCCGCACCGTAAGGGCCGGCCTGCTCGACCTGCTCAAGAAGCTCCTCGCTCGCGCCCGCCGCCGTCAGAACCCCGTCGATCTCGAAACTGCTGTTGAGCCGCGCCAGGGCAGTCTCGCCGGAAAGGGCTGCGCGCATATGCTCCCGGAAGCGCTCGTAATCCGCGCGCGACACGGTAACGCCCGCCGCCATGGCATGGCCGCCGCCCTTCAGGGCCAGCCCGGCCTCCACGGCGGCGTGCACGGCTCGGCCGATATCGACGCCCTGGACCGATCGCGCGGAGCCCGTTCCGTGCCCGCCCGCGTCATCCCATGCGATGACCAGCGAGGGGCGCTGGAACTGGTCCGCAAGACGGCTGGCGAGCAGTCCGGCAATGCCCTTGTGATAGGTCTCGGAGGCAACGACGATGAGCGGACACTCCGGGTCCGCCGCAAGCTGGGCTTCGGCGGCTCCGGCGGCCTCCTGCAGCATCTGCGCTTCCATGTCCTGGCGCTCGCGGTTGAGCCTGTCGAGGGTTGCGGCGATGCGCTCCGCTTCCGTCACATCCGCAGTTGAAAGTAGGCGCGCGCCCAGCGCCGCATCGCCGATGCGTCCGCCGGCATTGATGCGCGGCCCCAGCACGAAGCCGAGGTGATGGGGCGAAGGCGGTGCATTCAGACGGGCGGCATCGGCGAGCGCCCTCAGCCCCGGATTGCGCCGGTGGCGCATCACCTTGAGCCCCTGGGCGACGAAGGCGCGGTTGACACCCTGGATCGGCACCACGTCGCAGACCGTCGAAAGCGCGACCAGATCGAGCCAGGCCAGCAGATCCGGCTCCGGCGCGCCGGCGGCGTAAAATCCCTTCAGCCGCAGCTTGCGCGTAGTGGCTGCGAGCAGCAGAAACAACACGCCCGCCGCGGAGAGATGCCCCTGCCGGCTCAGATCGTCCTGCCGGTTGGGATTGATGATCGCGAGCGCGCGCGGCAGCACTTCCGGCGCCTGGTGGTGATCGACGACGATCACATCCACGGCGCGGCGCGCTGCCACCTCGAGCGCGTCGTGGCTGGTCGTGCCGCAATCGACCGTCAGCAGCAGGCGCGCGCCCTCCTCGATCAGCGCGGCGATCGCGTCCGGGTTGGGGCCATAGCCCTCGCTCAGCCGGTCGGGGATGTAGATGCGGGCAGGCAGGCCATGCGCACCGAGATAGAGCTTAAGAAGGGCGGAGGAGGCCGCGCCATCCACGTCATAATCGCCGAAAATGGCGATCGGCTCGCGCTTGATGATCGCTCGCGCCAGACGCTCGGCCCCCTTGTCCATGTCCAAGAAGGCGAACGGATCGGGCATGAGTCGCTTCAGGGTCGGGTTGATGATGTCGGGCACGTCGTCGGGAGAAGCGCCGCGCGCAGCCAGAATGCGCCCGAGCAGTTCATGCAGGCCGTGACGCTGGCTGATGGCGGCGGCAACCGGGGTTTTCTCCAGGGGAAGCCTGCTTCGCCACTGGAGGCCACGCGCCGAAGCAATGACGCCGAGCAGCGGCGACGCCGGCTTCCGGGCTTCGAGCGGAAGGGTCAGCATGTGCAAAATGGCGTGGCGGTAATCGGGGATTTCATACCGCGATTAAAGCCGATTCGCTGCACAAGTCAGCGTCGCGGCAGCCGCGCGCCATCAGACCGTGGGAAATTTCCCCATGTCCGTGTGCTGCGTCACGATCCAGCGCACGGTTCCGGTGGCGCCGCGCATGATGACGCTGTTGGTTTCGATGAGCCCGTCGTGAAACCGCACCCCTGTTAGCAGCGAGCCGTCCGTCACGCCCGTGGCGGCAAAGATCACGTCGCCGGCGGCCATGTCCGTCTCTGTGTATTTGCGCCCGAGATCGGTGATGCCCATGGCGCTGGCAAGCGCGCGCTGTTCCTCGTTCGACGGCGCAAGGCGAGCCTGCAACTGCCCGCCGATGCAGCGCAACGCCGCGGCGGCAAGCACGCCCTCCGGCGCCCCGCCGATGCCCATGTAGATATCGACCCCGGTTTCCTCGGGCTCGACCGTTTCGATCACCCCGGCGATGTCGCCGTCGCCGATGAGGCGGACGGCGGCCCCTGCGGCGCGCACCTCCTGAATGAGGCGGAAGTGTCGCGGCCTGTCGAGGATGCAGGCGGTCAGTTCGTCAACCGCTACGCCCTTGGCTTGGGCGAGCCGCGCGAGATTTTCGGCCGGGCTCAGATCGAGATCGATGACACCCCGATCGTAGCCCCTGCCCACCGCGATCTTCTCCATGTAGATGTCGGGAACCTTGAGCAGGCTGCCGCGCCCTGCGATCGCCAGCACCGACATGGCGTTCGGCATGGCCTTTGCGCACAGAGTGGTGCCCTCGAGCGGATCGACGGCGATATCCACCTCGGGACCGTCGCCGGCCCCGACCCTTTCGCCGATGAACAAGGTGGGAGCCTCGTCCTGCTCGCCCTCGCCGATGACGATCGTGCCGCGCAGCGCAAGCGCGTCGAGGGCGCGGCGCATGGCCCTGGCGGCGGCCAGATCGGCCGCCATCTCATCGCCGCGGCCGCGCAGCCGGGCCGCCGCCACCGCCGCTGCTTCCGTGACTCTGGTTGCCTCCAAGGTGAGCGCGCGCGTCAGCACCGATTGGATGTCTTTGTTTTGCATGAAGCCCTCCCGCTGCGGGATTGCTTAGCGCGGCCCTGAGCGGAATCAAAGCCTTTCGATGCGGATCATCTGTGGCGGGGCATCGACATGGCCATCCTTCTCGATCGCCTCGAGCGCCTTGCGCATGGAATCTTCCATGGTCCTGTGGGTGATCATCACGACCGGCGTGGGCGCGCCCTGGCCGTCCCCATGGACGGCATCGCGCGCTCCCCCTTTGCGCCGCTGGACGATGCTTTCGAGCGAAATCCCCTGCTCGGCCATGCGCGAGGCGATGGCCGCGAACGCGCCCGGCCGGTCGTAAACCGACAGGCGGATGTAATAGCCGCCCTCGTGGGCGCGCATCTGGGCGCGTGTGTAGGGCTTCAGGTTGCGCGCCGGGATGAGGAATGGGGCCACCCGGTTGCCGCGGGCGATATCGGCAAGGTCGCTGACGACCGAGGAGGCGGTGGGCTCGGCGCCGGCGCCGCGGCCGATCAGCATCATCGAGCCTGCCTGATCGGCATCGATGGCGACGCAGTTCGTGACGCCATCGACCTGGGCGAGAGCGGTATGCTTGGCGACCATGGCGGGGTGAACGCGCTGCTCGATGCCGCTGTCGGTCTTCAGGGCGACGCCGAGCAGCTTGATGCGATAGCCGAGTTCGTCGGCCGCCTCGATGTCGGCGGGCGTGATGCGCTCGATCCCCTCCACATAGACCGTATCGAACGAGACCTGCGTGCCAAAGGCGAGGCTGGTGAGGATCGAGAGCTTGTGCGCGGCATCAAAGCCGCCGATGTCGAAGGCTGGATCGGCTTCCGCATAGCCACGGGCCTGGGCATCCGCCAGCACTTCGGCGAAGGGCCGCCCCTCCTGCTGCATGCGCGAGAGGATGTAATTCGAGGTGCCGTTGAGGATGCCGTAAACGCGGGTGATGTCGTTGCCGGCAAGACTCTCGCGCATGACCTTAACGATGGGGATGCCCCCGGCCACGGCAGCCTCGAAATTGAGCGCGACGCCTTTTTCCTCGGCGCGTGCGGCAAGCGCTGCTCCATGATGGGCGAGCAGCGCCTTGTTGGCGGTGACGACATGCTTTCCGGCCTCAAGCGCCGCTTCCACCGCATCGCGAGCCGGGCCGTTTTCCCCGCCGATCAGCTCGACGAAGACGTCGATGGCATCGCTGCGGGCAAGCTCGACAGGGTCGTCGAACCATTGGAAGCGATGCAAATCGAGCCCGCGGTCCTTGCGCCTATCGCGGGCACAAATGCCGGTGACGACGATGGGCCTGCCGGTGCGCTGCGCGAGGACATCGCCGTGTCGCGCCATCAATCTGAGCACGCCGCAGCCCACGGTTCCGAGCCCGGCCACGCCGATGCGCAGCGCGTTTGCGGAGGCGGTCACGGTCATCGGCCCTTGGCCGCGGCGAGAGGCACCACGTTGTGCAGATGCGCCGAGGATTCGCTCAGGAACTTCTTGATGTTGCGCGCCGCCTGGCGGATGCGCTGCTCATTCTCGACAAGCGCGATGCGGACATGGCCGTCGCCATACTCGCCGAAGCCGAGGCCCGGAGCAACCGCCACACCGGCTTTCTCCAGCAGCAGCTTGGAGAATTCGAGCGAACCAAGCTCGGCATATTGCGGCGGCAGCGGCGCCCATGCGAACATCGTGGCCGGCGGCGAGGGGATGCGCCAGCCAGCGCGATCAAGGCTTTCCACCAGGCAGTCACGGCGGCGCTTGTAGATCTGGCGCATCTCCTCGACGCAGTCCTGCGGGCCGTTCAGCGCGGCCGAGGCTGCCACCTGGATGGGCGTGAAGGCGCCATAATCGAGATAGGATTTCACCCGCGCCAGCGCTGCGATCAGCCGCTCGTTGCCCACCGCAAAGCCCATGCGCCAGCCGGGCATGGAGTAGGTCTTCGACAGCGAGGTGAATTCCACGGCAACGTCCATGGCGCCGGGCACCTGCAGGATGGAGGGCGGCGGCGGCACGTCGAAATAGATCTCGGCATAGGCGAGATCGGACAGGATGATGAGATCGTGCTTGCGCGCGTAGTCCACACATTCCTTGTAGAAATCGAGATCGGCGAGCAGCGCGGTGGGGTTGGACGGATAGCTCAGCACCAATGCGAGCGGCTTGGGGATGCTGTGCTTGACCGCGCGATCAACCGCGGCGAGGAAATGACTGTCGGTGCTGGCCGGCACATGGCGTATGGCCGCGCCCGACATGATGAAACCGAACTCGTGGATTGGGTAGGTGGGGTTCGGGACGAGGATGACATCGCCCGGCGCGGTGATGGCCTGTGCCATGTTGGCAAAGCCTTCCTTCGAGCCGAGCGTCGCTACGATCTGCGTGTCCGGGTTGAGCTTCACCCCGAAGCGGCGGGCGTAGTAATTGGCCTGCGCCCTGCGCAAACCGGGAATGCCGCGCGATGCGGAATAGCGGTTGGTGCGCGGCTTCTTCACTGTCTCCATCATCTTTTCGACGATGTGATCGGGGGTAGGCAGATCCGGATTGCCCATGCCGAAGTCTATGATGTCATCGCCGCGCAGGCGGAACTGCGCCTTGAGCTTGTTGACCTGCTCGAAAACGTAAGGAGGCAGACGCTTTATGCGGTGGAATTCTTCCTTCGACTCTGACATGGGTGAGCCGCACCTCAATTGCTGCTGGTTTTATCTTTGTGTTAGCGGACCGGATGAATGCGCCAAAGCATCTGTCAAACCTGCGCCTTGGCCCGCGCGTGTCCGCTCAATTGCGCTTCTCGATCTCTTTTGCGGCTTTCTGGTCGTGGGTTTCGCGTTCGGCGGCGAGTTCCTTCATGGCCGCGTCTTTCTGCTCGGGCGTGAGGATGTCCTTGCCGATCTTGGTGATGTTGGCAATGCTGGGATAATCCACGCCCTGGCTTGCACAGCCGCCGAGAAACGCGGCAACAGCCAGCAAGGCAGCCCCGCCCAACCGTTTCAGGATTGGCCCGTGTGACCGGAAGCGTTCGAACCGCATGTTGCATGCCCCCGAAATGCTTGCCCGCGAACAGCCGAATTCGGAATCGCAGGACAGCAGAACCTCAATTTGGTGTTTATTTTTTACATGTCATGAATGTCTGGCATAATTTGGACTTGTGCACAATATCAATAAGCGAAACACCAATCATACCAAGGCGCGAACGGAGGGCGGAGATGGACGGCAGGGACCACGGCAACAACAGCACATCCGGCTCCTACGCAATCAGCAATCCCGAAGAACTGGCGATGAACCTCATGCGGTTCTACGAGATGGGCGGGCTCGCGCTCGCCAAGATGATGGACGAGAAAAAAGGCACCGGGCCCTTCAGCATGCTGAACGAGCTGGGGGAGGCCGGCAAGATCTTCGGCATCATCGCGCAGACCTGGATGAAGGAGCCGGAGAAGCTGGCGGCAGCGCAGGCCAAGCTCAACAGCGACTTCATCGAGCTGTGGGGCCGCACCTACAAGCGCTTCCTCGGCGAGGACGTTGCGCCGCTGGTCAAGACCGCGCCGGGCGACAACCGCTTCGCCGACCCCGACTGGAGCAACAAGCCGCTGTTCGATTTCCTGAAGCAAGCCTATCTGCTGACCACCCGCTGGGCGGAAACGATGGTGGAGACGGCGAGCGTGGATGAACAGGTGAAGCGGCGCGCCCGCTTCAACCTCAATCTCATTACCTCCGCGCTTTCGCCCTCGAATTTTCCCTTCACCAACCCGGAAGTGCTGCGCACCACGGCGGCGGAGAACGCGCAAAACCTTGTCAAGGGCATGTCTCAGCTTGTCGCCGATCTGGAAGCGTCCGGCGACCTGCTCAAGATCCGGCAGACGGACATGAGTGCCTTCTCCGTCGGCAAGAATTTGGCGATCACGCCCGGCAAGGTCATCTACCAGAATGATCTCATCCAGATCATCCAATACACCCCCGCCACGGAAACGGTGTATGCCGTTCCGCTCGTGATTGTCCCGCCGTGGATCAACAAGTTCTACATCCTCGACCTGGTGCCGGAGAAATCCTTCGTCAAATGGCTGGTCGATCAGGGCTTCACCGTGTTCATGATCTCCTGGGTCAACCCGGATGCCCGCCTCGCCCACAAGACCTTCGAGGATTACATGCGCGAGGGCGTGCTGGCCGCGATCGACGTGGCGATGCGCGCAACCGACACCGATAGGGTGAACACGCTCGGCTATTGCGTGGGCGGCACGCTGCTGGCCACCGCGCTCGCCTACACCTCGCAAAAGAATATGAACCTGGTGACGGCAGCGTCGTTCCTGGCAACGCAGGTCGATTTCTCCAACGCCGGCGACCTGATGGTGTTCATCAACGAAACCCAACTCAAGGCGCTGCACCAGATGATGGCGGAGCGCGGCTATCTCGACGGCTCGCGCATGGCGGCGGCGTTCAACATGCTGCGCCCGAAGGATCTGATCTGGCCCTATATCGTCAACAACTACCTGCTCGGCAAACAGCCGTTCCCGTTCGACCTGCTCTACTGGAACTCGGATTCGACGCGCATGGCGCCGGCCAACCACAATTTCTATCTGCGCGAGTTCTATCAGGAAAACAATTTCGCCAAGGGCCTGCTGAAGCTTGCTGGCATCACGCTGGACCTGTCCAAGATCACGATACCGATCTATCACCTGGCGACGCGGGACGACCACATCGCGCCGGCGGCATCGGTGTTCCGCGGCGCGCGGATGTTCGGAGGGCCGTTGCGGTTCGTGCTGGCCGGATCGGGCCATATCGCAGGCGTCATCAACCCGCCCTACAAGACGAAATACATGCACTGGATTTATGACGGGCTCGACAATCAACTGCCTTCGAGCCTGGAAGACTGGCTGAAGAAAGCGCAGGAACACGCGGGCTCGTGGTGGCCCGATTACGGCAAATGGCTTTCCGGCTTTTCGGGCGAAAAAGTTCCGGCCAGGCTACCCGGAACAGGCCCCTTCCCTGCAATCGAGGATGCCCCAGGCACTTATGTGAAGCAATAAACTGAACGGTGCCCGGCATGGGGATGGGCCATGCTGATACTACGTCGCAGGGATGGGCAGTCGCTTCGCCTGTACAATTCCGGCATGAGGTGAGGAGGTTGCGAAAAAGCTTGTGAAGATCGCGCGACGACGAAGAACGAGGGCGATTGTTCTGACGCGGGCGGTGATTGCCTTTGCCGTCCTCACGCAAACATGGCTGTGGGCGTTGCATTTCACCATTCCCCTAGCGCGGGCTGGTGGCAATGCGCCTGCCGAAGCTGTGGTGATTTGCACCGCTCTCGGCATCGTTCGCGTCGATGGCGGTGCGCTGCTGCCGGACTCACCCGCTGATCCTGCTGCTGATGAGCGCTGTGAGATTTGCGCCGCGCTTGCCGGCGCGCTATTGCTGTCGTGTCCGGGCGAGGCCAGCGCACTCCATGAGCATGTTCTCACCCTACTGACTGGCGGTTTCCCGCCCCCGGGCACATCCGGAGTTTGCCCTGCCGGCTTTAAGAGCAGAGGCCCACCTCTATTATAAGCGGTCCCCACATGCGGCTCGCACGGAGCCGTGTATCCATTACCCAAGTCAATCTCATCGAGCCATGACCAGCCGCAAACGGCGTTGCAAGTCATGGGAAAACAGAGGATCGCAATTATGTTTCACAGTGTTCGCATCTTGGCCGCCGCGGCCATCGCTGTAGTTTCGCTTGGTTTCACCCATCCGCTGCTTGCGCACGACTACAAGCTCGGCAATCTGCACATCGACCATCCTTGGGCGCGTCCGACACCAGGGAGCGCCAAGAACGGAGCCGCCTACTTCGTCATCCGTAACGACGGGCAAAAGCCTGATGTACTGATCGCGGCCGGCGCCAACGTCAGCGAGCGCATCGAACTGCACGAACACATCAACGACAACGGCGTTATGAAAATGCGCGAAGTGGCCGGCGGCATCCGCGTCGGCGCCGGCGAGACTGTCAAGCTTGAGCCGGGCGGCTATCACGTCATGTTTCTCGGCCTGAAACAGCCGCTGAAAGAAGGCGAGCAGTTTCCGCTCAGCCTTACCTTCAAGGAGGCTGGAACCGTCGAAGTGATGGTGAAGGTCGAGCAGAAAGCGGGGAAAGGCTCCCACGGCCATCATCATTGAGGGCGGCCGTAAAGCTTCAGGGCGGCGGACGAACGCCGCCCTTCGCAGCCTTGCCGTAGTCCGCCTCAGTAGGCGCGGTTGATGCAGAAATCGACCGCGCTTATCAACGCGGCTTTCGGCAAGCCTTCTGGGAAGATGGCGAGCGCCTCGCGCGCCATGGTGCCGTAATGGGCGGCGCGGATCATGGTGTGCGCGATGGCCTCGTGCTTGCGCATCAGGGCAAGCGCGTGTTCGAAATCGCCGTCCTTGATGTCGCCGTCTTCGATGGTGCGCCGCCAGAACTGGCGTTCGCTCTCCCCGCCGCGGCGATAGCACAGGATGACGGGCAGGGTGACCTTGCCTTCGCGGAAATCGTCGCCGATGGATTTGCCGATCTTGGCCTGCTCGCCGGAATAGTCGAGCGCATCGTCCACGAGCTGGAAGGCAAGCCCGAGATTCTTGCCGTAGGCGCGCAGGGCGGATTGCTCCGCGGCGGGCCGGTTGGCGATGATCGCGCCGATCTCTGCCGCGGCCGAGAACAGCGCCGCCGTCTTCGCGTTGATGACGGCGAGATATTCATCCTCGGTGGTGGCGGTATTCTTGGCGGTGCCGAGCTGCATCACCTCGCCCTCGGCGATGACAGCCGCAGCATTCGAGAGCACGCGCAGCGCGCCAAGCGAGCCGACATCCACCATCATCTTGAACGCCTGGCCGAGCAGGAAATCGCCCACCAGCACGCTGGCCTGGTTGCCCCAGAGCAGCCGCGCCGCCACCTTGCCGCGGCGGAGATCACTTTCATCCACCACGTCGTCGTGGAGCAGCGTGGCCGTGTGCATGAATTCCACGCTGGCTGCAAGTTTGACGTGGCCATCGCCTTCGTAACCGCATAATTTGGAGGCGGCTATGGTGAGCATCGGGCGCATCCGCTTGCCGCCGCTGTCGATCAGGTGGCGGGCGAGTTCGGGGATGAGTTCGACGTCGGAACGGGCCTTTTCGAGGATGATCTGATTGACACCGCCCATGTCGGATTGCACGAGCCGCAGGATCGGCGCGAGCACGGCGCTTTCATCTCTGGTTTCGTCTAGCGGAACAACCACGCCCACGGGGGAGTCTCCATGCCTTGTCATAAAGTCCTTACATCACACTATATCGGCCATGCCGAAAAAGCGATCATCTAATTGGCGCACGGGCAGACACGGGACAAGGCCGGATGCGCGGAGCCGATCATGAAAGAACTGTGCCGGACAAACGATATGGTGCTGCTGTCCTATCTCGAAGCGGTGATGAAGGAAGCGGGCGTGACCTATCTCATCGCCGATATCCATATGAGCGTGCTGGAGGGTTCGCTCGGCGTTCTGCCGCGCCGCGTCCTCGTCGATGAGGAGGACTGGCCGGCGGCTGTTGCCGCGCTGCGGCAGGCGGGCGTGGCGGAGCACCTGACAGGGCCTTGATGGGAGAAGCCCGCGACACCCCGGCCGATGCGCGCGAAGCGTTCAGCGACGATGTGTTCCTCGGTGGGCGTCTGTTGCTCAAGCAGCCCCTCGATGGCCCGCGCGCCGGCATGGATGCCGTCTTCCTCGCGGCGGCCTGCCCCGCCCGGGCGGACAGCGGCGAGCGGGTGCTCGATGCCGGCGCGGCGAGCGGCGCGGTGGCCTTGTGCGTCGCGGCGCGGGTGCCCGGAGTGGATGTCACCGGCGTCGAGATTGACCGGGCGCTGTGCGCCGCTTTCCGCGAGAACATTACGCGCAACGGCTTTGCGGGCCGCGTGCACGCTGTCGAAGCTGATCTCACGGCGCCGGTGCGCCTACTGAGCGTGGCGGGGCTCATGCCTGGCAGCTTCGATCACCTGCTCGCCAATCCGCCGTTTTTCGGGACCGGGGACGTGCGCCTGCCCCGTTCGGCCCGCCTCAAGCGCGCCCATGTGAGCGAGGACGGAACGCTTGGCGCCTGGATCAGGGTCCTGACCGCCATGGCCGCGCCGAAAGCAACGCTCACCCTCATTCACCTTCCGTCCGCGCTTCCCGAACTGCTCGGGCTGCTGGAGCGGCGCTTCGGCGGCATTGCCGTTTTTCCCCTGTTTGCAAAACCCGGAGCACCGGCCATCCGCATGCTGGTGCGCGCCCGCAAAGGAAGCCGTGCAGCCATGAAGCTTCTCCCCGGTCTCGTGCTGCATGAGCCGGATGGGCGCTTTACACTTGCGGCTCAAGCCATTCTGCGCGAGGGAGAGGCCCTTTGCATCGCCGGCTAGGTTGCGGCGTTTGGACATGCTTTCGCCGGGAATAACAGGCACCTACTTGAAGTCTGAAACGATCCGACGCGTTCTGTTAACTTTTCGCGAATAGAGATTGTCGATAACTGCAACACCTTCTTCAAATGGCGATACGGCACCATGGCTTCGAACGGTAACGGCAAGCAGACGTCATTCATCAAGAAAGCTTTGAACGCGCTGAACCCGCTGAAACTGTGGGGCGGCGGTCCCGTGGTGCCGGTGCTGCGCCTCAGCGGAACCATCGGCGCGGTCACGCCGCTGCGGCCCGAGCTGACGCTTTCGGCCTGCGCAAATGCCATCGAGCGGGCTTTTTCCATCTCGGACGCGCCTGCGGTCGCTTTGCAGATCAATTCCCCCGGCGGCTCGCCCGTGCAGTCGCGCATGATCTTCCAGCGCATCCGCGATCTTGCGCGCGAAAAGAAGCTGCCGGTCTATGCCTTCATCGAGGATGTCGCGGCCTCGGGCGGCTACGAACTCGCCATCGCCGCGGATGAGATCTATGCCGACCCGGCCTCCATCATCGGCTCGATCGGCGTCATCGCGGCAAGCTTCGGCTTTGTCGAACTGATGCAGAAGATCGGTGTGGAGCGCCGCGTCTACACCGCCGGCGAGCGCAAGCTGATCCTCGATCCGTTCCAGCCAGTGCGGATGGAGGACGTGGAGCGCATCCGCCGGATCCAATCCATCATCCACAAGGATTTCATCGACCTCGTGAAGGAGCGCCGCGGACGCAAGATCGAGGCGGCCGGTGAAAGTTTATTCACAGGCGAATTCTGGACCGGGCGCGAGGCGCTTGAGCTTGGCCTGATCGATGGCATCATGGATATCAGAAGCAAGATGCGGGAGCGATTTGGCGAGGAGGTTCGCCTGCGGCTCGTGCCGATGGAGAGAGCGCTCTTCAGACGGCGCACCGGCATCGGCCTTCAAGCGCAGGGCGGATTTCATGGCCTGGGCGATGAGATCATTTCTTCGCTCGAGGCAAGGGCGCTCTGGGCGAAATACGGTTTGTGAATCTTCCGTTTGTAATGCGTGAACCGGAAGCGGGGTCAGTTGCGTCACGTGGCGCGTTTAAGTGAGGTTTTGCATTATGCCACAGCTTTTGTTCATTGCGCTGGTTGCGGCCGGCGCCTGGTATGCATATCGCTGGTTGCGCCGTGAAACCGAGCGCGTTGACAGCCGGTTGCGGCACGCCGAAGTGCGCATCATGAAACGGCGCAGGAAATCGCAGGAAACCGTCAACCTGCGGCTCGATCCTTCTACGGGCATTTACCTACCCGCGGCCGAATAACCCGAAACCACCACCGAATTAAAGAAGGCGGCCTTCTTGCGAAGGTCCGCCCAGTTTGAAATTTGGCGGATCTCTGAGCGTAACGCTTCCGCGTCCGCCTTCAATCCGCGATCAGTAGTCGCGGTGGCTGCCCCAGCGGTGATGGCTGCGCCAACGGCTGTGATAATCGCTGCCCCACCGGTGATGGCTGCGCCAGCGGCTGTGATAATCGCTGCCCCAGCGGTGATGGCTGCGCCAGCGGCCATGATCATGATAGCCGTGGCTGCCCCACCGGTGATGGCTGCGCCAACGGCTATGCCAATCGTAGTAGATCTTTTCAACTACTGGTTTCGTGTCAACCGTTTGGACCGGCTGGATGGAGGCAGCTTGAGATGTCGTCCCATGAGTGAAAATTGCACCGAACGCAACTGCGAGGGCAATCAGGACTGTTTTCAGCGTGTTCATTTAGAGACTCCTGATGTGACCCTTTCCTCGGCATATCAGGCTCCTCAGCACTTTTCATAATGCCTAGAATTTTGGCTGAAATCCATACGAATTTTTGACGGAAACGGGGCGTTGCAACCCGCTTGCCCAAACCGATCGCGCCGGTGCGAACAGGGCTGCCATCATCCTGATGCGCTTGACCGGCCATGGACGCGTGGCTAGTGTCACAACGGTTTTTCGAGATATCGTCACCTTTGCTCCCATGAAACTGCCCAGGAAAGATATGGTCCTAAGGCCCGACAAGTCCTTCCAGGATCTCATCATGGCCTTGCAGCAATTCTGGGCGGCGCAGGGGTGCGTCATCCTCCAGCCTTACGACATGGAGGTGGGCGCCGGCACGTTCCACCCGGCAACGACGCTGCGCGCGCTCGGGCCCAGACCCTGGAATGCGGCCTATGTGCAACCCTCCCGCCGTCCCAAGGACGGCCGCTACGGCGAAAACCCGAACCGGCTTCAGCATTACTATCAGTTCCAGGTGATCATGAAGCCCTCCCCGCCAGAGCTGCAGGACCTTTACTTGCGCAGCCTTGCCCATATCGGCATCGACCCGCTGTCGCACGACATCCGCTTCGTCGAGGACGACTGGGAAAGCCCGACGCTGGGCGCCTGGGGGCTGGGCTGGGAGGTCTGGTGCGACGGCATGGAGGTTTCACAGTTCACTTATTTCCAGCAGGTGGGCGGCTTCGATTGCGATCCGGTATCCGGCGAGTTGACCTACGGCCTTGAACGGCTGGCCATGTATGTGCAGGGCGTGGAAAACGTCTATGATCTTAATTTCAACGGCCGCGACGATGCGCTGCGCATCACCTATGGCGATGTCTTCAGGCAGGCCGAGCAGGAATATTCGCGGCATAATTTCGAACACGCCGATACCGAGATGCTGCTTGCCCGTTTCCGCGACGCCGAGAAGGAATGCAAGGCATTACTCGCCGCCGGCGAACCGGAGCCGGGCGCGGCCGACCAGCGCCACAGGATGGTGCTGCCCGCCTATGATCAATGCATCAAGGCGAGCCACATCTTCAACCTGCTGGATGCGCGCGGCGTGATTTCCGTCACCGAGCGGCAGAGCTACATCCTGCGCGTGCGCGACCTTGCCAAGGCCTGCTGCGCGGCGTGGCTCAGAACCGAGGCCGGCGGCCATGCCTGACCTTCTCCTCGAACTGTTCAGCGAAGAAATTCCGGCCCGCATGCAGGCGCGCGCCGCCGACGATCTCCTGAGGCTCGTCGGCGATGGCCTGCGCGAAGCCGGGCTTTCCTTTGCGCGCGCCGAGGCGCATTCAGGCCCGCGCCGTCTCACGCTTGCCATCGAGGGGCTGCCCGCCAAATCCGCCGACATCAGCGAGGAAAGAAAGGGGCCGCGGGTGGGGGCACCCGAACAGGCCATAAAAGGCTTCCTGAAGGCCGCCGGGCTCGAAAGCCTCGATGAAGCGCGCAAACAGTCCGACGCCAAGGGCGAGTTCTATGTGGCCGTGATCGAGAAACCGGGCGCGCCCACGGGCGAAATCGTAGCGCGCGTCGTCGCCGACGTCATCCGCAAGTTCCCCTGGCCGAAATCCATGCGCTGGGGCGGCGCGCTCAAGCAGCCGCTAGGCGATAGCGCAGAAAAAACCCCGCGCTTGCGCTGGGTGCGGCCGCTGCATTCGATCCTGTGCGTTCTCGACGGCAAACCCGTTCCCTTCGAGGTGGACGGGGTGAAGGCGGGAGGGCGCACCGAGGGCCATCGCTTCATGGCCGCCAAGGGCCTCAGCCCGAAGACCTTTGCCGAATACAACCGGGGCCTCCATAAATTGAACGTCATCGTCGAGCGCGAGCGGCGGATCGAGCGCATTCTTGCAGGCACGCGGGCCATTGCTGCAAGCGAAGGGCTCAGGCTCATCGAGGATGGCGCGCTCGTTGAAGAAAACGCCGGCCTTGCCGAATGGCCGGTGCCGCTCATGGGCAGCTTCGATGCCGCCTTTCTCGACGTGCCGCCGGAAATCCTCTCCACCGCCATGAAGGCGCACCAGAAATGCTTCTCGCTCGAGGACAGCTCCGGCAAGCTCGCCAACCGCTTCATCCTCATTGCCAATCTGGAGGCGGAGGACGGCGGCAAAGCCATCGTCGCGGGCAACGAGCGGGTGATCCGCGCCCGGCTCTCGGACGCGAAATTCTTCTGGGACAACGACCGCGCGCGCGGGCTTGAGGCGATGCTGCCCAAACTCGGCCACATCACCTTCCACGAAAAGCTCGGAACGCAAGGCGAAAGGGTGGAACGAATCAGGAAGCTGGCGCGCACCCTGGCGCCGCTGGTGGGCGCTGACCCGCAGCTTGCCGACCGCGCGGCGCAGCTTGCCAAGGCGGATCTGGTGTCGGAGACGGTGGGCGAGTTCCCCGAATTGCAGGGCGTAATCGGCCGCTATCTGGCGATCGAGGCGGGCGAAGACGCAGCCGTGGCCAATGCCATTGCGGAGCATTACAAGCCGCTGGGGCCGGGCGACGGTGTGCCCTCGCACCCGGTCTCCATCGCTGTTGCGCTCGCCGACAAGCTCGACATGCTCACCGGCTTCTGGGCCATCGGCGAAAAGCCGACCGGCTCGAAAGATCCTTATGCCCTGCGCCGCGCCGCGCTCGGCGTCATCCGCATCGTCACGGACAGGACCCTGCGGCTGAAGCTCGACCGGCTCATGGATGCTCAGGTCCTGCGGCATCAGATTGCGCCAGCCGATGCCGGCGAGAGCGCCTTGCTGGACCGACTTCTGACCTTAAGCATCGAACACGGCATGTATGAGCCGCCCCTAATAGCCGCCATCGACGATCTCGGCGCCGCGGCGCCTGCCTGGCTGCCGCTCATTTCCGCGCACGATCCGGCGATTAGCGACGACCTCCTGGCGTTCCTGCATGATCGTCTCAAGGTCTACTTGCGCGAACGCGGTTACCGGCACGATCTGATCGACGCCTGCACCGCCATGCCCGACAATTGCGATCTGCTGCTGATCGTGCGCCGCGTGGAAGCGCTGGGGCGGTTCCTCGACACCGAGGATGGCGCGAACCTGCTCGCCGGCGTCAAGCGTGCAGCGAACATCCTCCGCATCGAGGAAAAGAAAGACGGCCGCGCCCATGAGGGCGAGCCGGAAGCAAAACTGCTTGAGCAGCCGGAAGAGAAGGCGCTCGCCAAGGCCATCGCCAAGGCCGAAGCCGCCATCCGCGCCGCGCTGATGGGCGCGCCGCATGAGGGCAAGCCCGCCAAACCTGTCAAGGGGGGCGCAAAACCCGCCAGAAAGCCGCCCCATGGCGCAGAGCCGGATTTCGAGGCCGCCATGGCCGCGCTCAGCCAGTTGCGCGCACCCATCGACGCCTTTTTCGAGCGCGTTACGGTCAACGATCCCAACCTGGCCTTGCGCGGAAACCGGCTCAAGCTGCTCGCCCGCATCCGCGCGGCGATGCTGCTCATCGCCGATGTCTCGAAACTCGAGGGCTGATACCCGAACGGCGTGGCACCCCGTGGGCGTATCACTCAGGCCATGGCCTCTGCGGCGCGCTTGATCATGGCGCCCGACTGCACGGACTCGCGCTCGATATAGTCGAGCACCTGCCCGGCGATGTCTGCGCCGGTCACCGTTTCGATGCCCTTGAGGCCGGGCGAGGAATTCACCTCCAACAGCAGCGGCCCGCGCGAGGAGCGCAAGAGATCGACCCCGGCGAAGCGCAGGCCCATGCTGCGGGCGGCGCGCACCGCGAGTTTCTTCTCCTCCGGCGTGATCTTCACCTCATGCGCGGTGCCGCCCTTGTGCAGGTTGGCGCGGAAGTCGTCCGGCGAGGATTGCCGCCGCATCGCCGCGATCACCTTGCTGCCGAGCACAATGCAGCGCACGTCCTGGCCGGCGGCATCGGCGATGAACTCCTGCACCAGGAAATTGGCCTCTGCATTGCGGAACGCGTCGATGACGGCGCTTGCCTGTTTCTTCGTCTCGGCGAGCACCACGCCCTTGCCCTGGCTGCTCTGCTGCAGCTTGACGACGAGGGGCGGGCCGCCTACCATTTCGATCAGGTCATCGGTGTGATGGTGCGAGCTGGCGAAAGCCGTGACTGGCATCGGCAGGCGCTGCATCGCCATCACCTGGTGCGCCAGCAGCTTGTCGCGCGACTGGGCGATCGCTTGGGCGGAGTTGAGGCAGAATGCACCGGTCATGTCGAACTGGCGGATGACGGCGGTGCCGTATGCCGTGATCGACGATCCGATCCGCGGGATGACTGCATCGAAATAAGAGAGCGGCTTACCGTCGTAATGCACCGCCGAGGCCAGGCTGTTGATGTTCATGTAGCAATTGAGCGTCTTGATGCGCTCGATGACGTGCTCGCGGGCCTCGGCCGCCTCGATGAAGCGGCGGTTGGAATAGTTTTCGGGCTCCATGGTGACGAGCGCGATGCGCAATGGCCTGTGCACCGGCGTGTGAAACGACTTCTCCTTGTAAACGTCAAAGCTGAGCTTGTTCTGAACATACTCCGCCGAGGGATGAACGATCACGCCTTCCTTATCGAGAGCGGTGCGGCCCAGCAGCATGCGATAGGCCATTGTTTCGCGGTTCGAGAG
>Ga0129299_1000372_pt1 | contig 27965 bp, 24 predicted proteins | sample ConPoolayeCmetaG_FD_94477 | JGI IMG/M metagenome (GOLD analysis project Ga0129299, IMG submission 94477) | Hot spring microbial mat communities from California, USA to study Microbial Dark Matter (Phase II) - Cone Pool mat layer C metaG ...
CTGGGGAGGTAGGATTCGAACCTACGATGCTGGGTTCAGAGCCCAGTGCCTTACCGCTTGGCTACTCCCCATCTTGTTATTTCCAGATGGCCGAAATGAAATATTTATTATTTCTCAATATATTTAGTCAAAGTTTTTTAATCTCATTCTTAATCTCATTCTTTTCTCCTTTTCTTGAGAAAAGGAGAAAAACTTTTTATTTTTTATTTTTTCTTCTATCTAAACTTTCTATAAATCTTAAAAGCTTTTTAATACTAGGATCAAAAATATTTCTCATCCAAAGACCAGTTCTTGCTTTTTTAATTAATCCGGCACTAGCTAGATTATCCAAGTGTTTAGCTGTCGTTTTATAATGCAAATCGATCAACTTACTGATCGTGCCGATATCCAACTCTTTGTATTTATCCAGCAAGTTTATAATTTTTAGTCTTTTGGCATTCGCTAAAGCCTTTAAAATCTTTTCCGATTTTTTAACTTGCTTCATTACTCCTCCTTTTGGCCTTTCTTGAGAAAAACCAATAAAAGAAAATTAAATCAAGGTTAATTTGTTAAGGGCGCTTTTGATTCTTGAAAGCGATTCTTCTTTCCTCAAAACCCAAAACAGTTCCCCGGGAGAAGAAGATTTTTCAAGCCCGGAGAGCGCAGCACGCGCTGGCCAAAAAATATCCCCATTGTCTAAACCGACATCCTTCACCGCTTTTTGGAGCAACCCATTTAAGCTTTCTGGAGAAGCCCAATCTTTATCATCGGAATTTTGAATAAAGGTTTTTAGGTACCGGAGTCCTTTTAGGGTTCTTTCTTTATCAGATTTTTTAAAAATTAAAATCCCTGCTTCATACTCGGGAAGATCGTAAAAGTAAAAAGAATTTTGCCAAACTTCATTAAAAGAAATGGTTTTGAGGCGCGGTTGGATAATCCTTAAAACCCTGACTGCAAAATTCTTATCAGCCTTGAATCTACCAAAGTTTTCATCGTCACTATTGCCGATAATCTTTTCGAAAAGTTCTTCGGGTTTGTATTTTCGAATATAGTGGTTGTTAAAATAATCAAGTTTTTCCCGATCAAAAACGGCGCCGGCCTTATTGATTCCAGAAATATCAAAAATCTCTATTAATTCTTTGAGGGTGAAAAATTCCTGTTCGGTCTTCGGATTCCAGCCCAAAAGCACTAAAAAATTAATCAGGGCTTCGGGTAAATAGCCGGCTGCCCTAAAACTTGCCACGGAAACATTCCCCAATCTTTTACTCATCTTGGTTCGATCAGGATTGAGAACCAAAGGGGGGTGAGCATATTCTGGCGGCTGCCAGCCAAATGAGCGATGAAGCAAAATGTGCTTTGGCGTTGAAGAAAGCCATTCCTCAGTTCTTATCACATGGGTAATCTCCATTGAATGATCATCGACCACACTTGCTAAATGATAGGTCGGGAACCCATCTGATTTTAAAAGCACACTGTCGTCAATCAAAGATAAATCGAATTCGAGTTCTCCTCTAACCAAATCAATAAATTTGAGCTTACCCTTATCTGGCATTTTTTGCCGGATCACATAGCTCTGACCACCCCTTAACTTCTCTTCAATTTCTTTTTGGGAAAGCCCAAGGCAATACCTATCGTATCTCGGCGGCTTTTTTGAGGTTTCCTGATTTTTTCTTAATTCTTCAAGCCTTGCTTCTGAACAAAAACAATAATAAGCATGCCCCCTTTTGACTAAATCTCGAGCAAATCTTTTATAAAGCTCCAACCGCTCTGACTGAACTAAAGGTTTCTCGTCAGGAACGATCCCAAACCATCTTAGTTCCTTAAGAATCATCTCTTTGCCGCCAGGCACCAACCTTTCCTGATCCGTATCTTCGATTCGCAATAAAAATTTTCCTTTATGGTGCCGCGCAAATAAATAAATATAAAGAGCTGTCCTCATATTGCCAATATGAAGTTCGCCGGTAGGGGAAGGGGCGAATCTTAATCTAACAACCTTCTTTTTCATCCTAATTATTATAAAAAAATAGCTGCTGGAATACAAGAATAAAAGGCACAAAATCCCATACCGGTTTGATTAATTGAATTTCTGCTCGTGACCGGCCGACTCTTTACGGACAAGATAAGATGAACGAAACCATTTCTCTTCAACCAAAATTTGATTTTTAAAGAAACTTTTAATAATATCGGTTAAAAAATCAAGTCTCATCTTCAACCGCATTTTTAATCAAATCAATTTCAAAGTCACCATGATCCTTTAAAAAAACCGTAACGACATCAATCCGCCAATTGGTGTTATTGAAATTTTTTTCTTGGAGGTAAGATTTGGCAGTCTTTATTAACTTCTTTTGTTTTTTCTTGCTCACCATTTCTGCCGGCGAACCAAGCTCAAGACCGCTTTTGGTTTTCACTTCCACAAAAACGACTATTTCCTCAACTTTTGGCTTTTGCCTGTCCTGCAAAGCGAAGCGAGACCGGGGGCCTTTAACTTTTAACTTAGCGATGATGTCAATTTCACCAATTTTTGAATACCAGTTTCGTTCGACAATTTCATAACCGGCTTCAGCTAAATACTGTGCCGCCAAATCCTCTCCGAATTTACCAACTGATTTTCTGTATTTTGTCACAATCTTCTTATAAAAATTTCTTTATAAAAAATATAAGAATCTCTCTATTTTCGTTACAGCATAATTCTGTAACATTATTTGAAGATATTTTCTAATTCTTTGTAATAGGAAATGATTTATTTAAAGTATAATAAGCCCTGACCCGAATTGACTGTTGTCCTAAAAAACGATGTCAGCCAACTGCTCCAACTTATATTGGATGGGTCTCGCTTTAATTTTTATCTCCAATGCAACTCGCTTTGATAAGAAATCTTATTTTGGTTTTGCAAGAATAAGCCACAAAGCCTAATCATAATTTTGGGGCTAAACAAAACCCACCAAACCTTTTATTTGCTCGCCAATCTCTTTAAAACTTTTTTATCATCTCTTCCTATCTTACAAAATAGTTCTGCTAAACAAAATATAAGCAAAGAAATGCTGACTGTCAAAATGCCTAACAAAATATCTGGCAATATTTAATAATCTTCTAGGAAACAGCTGGTGGCGGTTTTCTGGGACAGATTAAAGAAAGTCTTTTATTGGTTTATAACTAGCCCGGTGCTCGGGACAAGGACCGTGTTTTTTTAAGGCCTCCTGATGCATTTTTGTTCCATACCCCTTATGACGAACAAAGCCATATTGTGGGTATTTTTTAGATAGTTTCATCATTATTCTATCCCGCGTCACTTTGGCAATTATTGAAGCGAGAGCAACGGAAAAAACTTTTTCATCACCTTTTATAATTGATTTCTGAGGGATTTTAATTTCTGGAATCTTAAAAGCATCAATTAAAAGATAGTCGGGTTTGATCTTTAAATTTTTTACTGCCCGCTTTAGTGCTAAAATTCCAGCTTTTGCTAATCCCAATTTATTTATTTCGGAAACCGCAACCTCTCCGATTGCCCAATCAAAAAACCTCATCCCAAATTTCTCAAAGGATCTCTTAGAAATTCTTCGACTTCGCCCAGAACGACAAAGTGTTTTATAAATCTCTTCGCGCTTTTTGGCCGTCAATTTCTTTGAATCTCTAATTCCTAAATTTTTAAAAATAGGAAATTGAAAATTGGAACTTCTTATCACGACAGCAGCAGCAATGAGCGGCCCCGCCCAAGCCCCTCTGCCCACCTCGTCAACCCCAGCAATACAAAAAAAGCCTCTTTTGATTAAGGCTCCTTCATGAACCGGAAATAAAGATTTCTTTATTCTGGCCCTCCTATCCATTTTCTTTGTTTTACTCATCAGATTCTTTTGGTTCCTTGCGCTCCTTTGGTTCGTCAATCTTTTCTTCGATCCCGACTTTTTTCTCTTCGGTTTTTTCTCCCTCTGACTCTTCAACCGCCAAAACATCTTTCATAAATTCGCCAATATCAATCCCCATCTTCTCTAGCTCCTTTCTTTCTTTTTCCTTGAGTTTTGCCACTTTACCAAATCTTTTCCTCATATAATAAAGATTCGCCCGACGAACCTTGGAACTTCTTACAATCTCGATCTTCTTAATAGTGGGGGAGTGAAGGGGAAAAGTCTTCTCGACGCCAATGCCACTAGAAACCTTTCTGACTGTAAAGCTTGCGCCGGCACTCCTTCCGCCTCGATGCCGAATTATCAGTCCTTCAAAAACTTGAATTCGAGTCTTGTCCCCCTCTTTTATTTGCTGGTGAACCCTTACCCAATCACCCGATTTAAGATCAAGGGGTTTTTCGTCTTCGCTTTTTTGTTTTCCTTTAACCATAAATTCTCCGTCTCCGAAAATAAATATTTGATTAAAATAATTTTTTTGAAATTATCTTAATTCATCACTATCACTAACATAACTTCTTTAGTAAATAAAATAATCTATTAACTTTGATATCAGCTAATTTGGTAACCACCAAATATCTGCTGCTACTAAATTTCGCTTAACAAAAACATTTTAGCAGATCGGAAAAATTTCATCAAGCATATTAAAGTTATTCCAGAACCTTCTTTAAAGCTAGAACTAATTCTCTGCTTCCATCAACTTTATAGGAGGTCTTTATTTTTTTAAGCTCCCCCCCATCGGGGACTATCAAAACCACTTCTTGCTCGCCAGTAAAACGACTTAGGATTCCTTTGATTTTTTCAAGCAGATCAAGATTTGCCCCCTCTGGCAAATTTATGAAAAATACCGGCAGAGGCTTTGTTTTCTCCTTGTCTTCTTCCTCTTTTTTGGGGGATGCCAGCTTTATCAAGGTTGGCTCTAACTCCTCAGCTTTATCAATCAGAATTTTCAAAACCCCATCTTTGGTTGAAACCTTACCTTCAATAAAAATAATCCTTCCTTCCTGCCACAAAAAAGCATTTTCCTGATAGATTTTGGGAAATACCACCAATTCCACCCAGCCAGTTAAATCTTCTAATTGCGCAAAAACCATTGGCTCACCATTTCTAGTAACAATTTTTTGAATCCCAATAATAATCCCGCCCAGTTTCGTGCTTCGTCCGATCATCTGTTCATTTAATGAAGAAATTGCTGGTAATTTTTCCAGCTGTGATCGCAGTTCAGATAAAGGATGATCAGAAATATAAATTCCAAGCAATTCTTTTTCCCAACTCAATTTCTGCTTTTTTGAGGCTGGAGGAACATCGGCAAGTCTTATTGGTAAAAGCTCGCTTTCTCCTATCGCTCCGAAAATATCCAGTTGTCCCGCTAATTGTCTTTTTTGGAAATCGCTGGCATAAGCAAGGATTTGTTCCACGCTTGCAAGCATTTGGTTGCGCTCACCAAGACTATCAAGGGCGCCGCTTTTAATCAAGCTCTCCAAGACTTTTTTGTTTAGAAAACGAGTGGGGACTCTGGTAACAAAATCTTCCAAACTCCAGAATTTTCCGCCACTTTTTCTGGTTTCTGTGATTGCTTCTGCAGAAGCCGATCCTACATTTTTGACAGCTCCAAGAGCGAATCTGATATTATCCGTCTCGGGAACCACGGCAAACTCCACAAAACTTTCATTAATGTCTGGCGGCAAAACCTTAATCCCCATCCGGTTACACTCAGCTACCTCAATCGCAATTCGATCGATATTGTTTTGATCTGAAGTTAAAAGCGCCGCCATAAAACAAGAAGGGTAGCGCGTTTTAAGATAAGCTGTCTGATAAGCAATCATTGCATAACAAGTTGCATGTGCCCGATTAAAACCGTAGCGGGCAAAAGGTTCAATAAAATCCCAAACCTGCTCTGCAACCCTAGGGCTTGAACCGTGACTAACCGCCCCCTTAATAAACTTAGTTCTTTGCTCCAAAAGCAAAGATTGAATTTTTTTACCCACGGCCTTTCGGAGAATGTCAGCCTCGGAGAAACTAAAACCAGCAAAATCCCTGGCGATCTGTAAAACTTGTTCTTGGGTAACGATCACACCATAAGTACTTCTCAAAATTGGCTCGAGCCTTGGATCGAGATAGGCAATCTTCTTTTTTCCGTGCTTGGCAGCGATGAAATCAGGAATCGAATCCATCGGCCCCGGCCGGTAAAGAGCAACCATAGAAATAATATCTTCAAAAACTGTTGGCTTAAGTTCTTTAAGATATCTTTTCATCCCTTCGCTTTCAAGCTGGAAAACACCTGTTGTTTCTCCTCGCGCCAAAAGATTAAAGGTTTTGGCGTCATCAAGGGGAATATTTTCTAAGTTAATCTCATGATTCTTAACTTTTCTAATAATCCGCAAGGTGTTTTGCAAAATCGTGAGATTAGCCAATCCCAAAAAATCCATCTTTAAAAGCCCTATCGCTTCGATCGACCACATTTCATATTGCGTTATAACCATCGAACTCTCGCCGCTAATTGCTTTTTGAAGTGGGACATGCTCTACTAGGGGATCGGGCGCAATAACAATCCCGGCTGCATGAGTCGAAGCATGACGGGCCACCCCCTCGAGTCTAGAAGCAAGATCCAGGAGTCGCCGCGCGGTCTGATCGTTTTCATAAAGATCTTTTAATTCTGAATTTGCGACAATACTTTCTTTAAGCGGCAGGTGCTGTGGCACTGCCTTGGCGATTTGATCAACCTCGCTATAACTTAATCCTAAAACTCTTCCTGTGTCTCGAACCGCATTGCGCGCCCCCATTGTTCCAAAAGTTACGATTTGGGCAACCCGATCTGCTCCATATTTGGAAACAACATAGTTTATAACCTCATCGCGTCTAGAATCGGCAAAATCCATGTCAATATCAGGCGGGGCGATTCGTTCAGGGTTCAAGAATCTTTCAAAAAGCAAATTATATTCGAGGGGATTAATATCAGTAATATTTAAACAGTAAGCAACTAAACTACCGGCGGCCGACCCTCGTCCCGGGCCAACAAGAATTTTTTGCTGTTTTGCCCAGTTAACAAAATCCGAGACAATTAAAAAATAATCTTCAAAACCACATTTTTGAATAACCGAAAGTTCGTATTCGAGACGATCAATAATTTCTTGATCAAATCCCTTCAAAATTTTTTCTTCATCAAATTCTTGTTCTTCTCTTGATCCTCCGAAGCGTCTAACCAAACCTTTAAGACAAAGGTGGCGCAGGTATTCGAGTTTGGTAAACCCTTCAGGAAGAGTAAAATGAGGGAAAATTGTTTTTCCTAAAGCTAGATCGAGGCTACATTGATCAGCAATTTTTCTTGTGTTTTCAATAGCCTCAGGATGGTCTTTAAAAGCAATGATCATTTCTTCTGGGGATCTAAAAGAAAGGTCAGCGTCCATTGTCAGGCGATCTTGATCAAGTAAAGTTTTACCGGTTTGGACGCAAAGCAGGATCTCTTGAGCCTCCCGATCAGCGGGATATAAGTAATGAACATCGTTAGTCGCAACTGTGCCAAGACCAAATTCTTCAGCAAGAGCAAACATTCCTTTGTTTACTGTCTCCTGATCGGCAAGAGACGGATGGTGCTGAACTTCCAAATAAAAGTTTTCTCGACTAAAAATCTCCAGATACTCTCTTACCATCTGTTTTGCCAAAACCATATTTCCTCCGAGAATATACTGGGGAATCTCACCATGCAAACAGCTAGTCAAGGCGATCAGTCCCTGGCTATGTTTAGCCAAAACATTTTTATCGATCCGAGGTTTATAATAAAAACCTTCGAGATGCGAAAGCGTCACCAGTTTTATTAAATTCTTGTAGCCAACTAAGTCTTTCGCTAAAAGCACCAAATGATAAGAATTAGCATCAATTTTTGGAGTTTTATCATGCAAACTCCTTGGAGCGATATAAGCCTCAACCCCAATGATCGGTTTAATCCCTCTCTTTTTTGCTTCGCGATAAAACTCAATTGCTCCATACATCACCCCATGGTCTGTGATCGCACAAGCATCCATCCCAAATTCTTTTGCCTTCTCTAAAAGATCAGGGATTTTACCAAGACCATCAAGCAAGCTATAATGAGTATGAACATGGAGATGAACAAAATTAGACATAAATTTCAATAAATTCTAATTATCGCAATTCTAAACAATCCTAAAATTTAAATATTTTAAATCCCTAAATTATCCGGGATATTGAGTTTGAAAATTTGGAATTTATTTGGTGCTTATGATTTGGAATTTTGGATTTTTCTATGATTTATGCTTTTATTTTAGGAAAAAACCCAACTTTATCTGTCGCTGAAATTATAACAGTATTAGCCTCCTTAGGATTGGGTTTTTCTATAATAAGTCTATCAAGACAAGCGCTGATCGTAAAGTGGGAAACAGACCAAAATCCTAATTTTCTCCAAGAAATTCTTGGGGGCACCGTAAAAATAATCCGGATTTTAGATAAAAAACCAAAACGAGAATTTGATCTTACTCTATATTGCCAAAATTTTTTGCATAATCTTGGAATCGCAAAACTTACTTTTGGCTTATCTTTTTATAATTCCAATACACAAACTCCAAAAAAAATAAATGAACTTGGTCTTAAGATTAAAAAGGAGCTTAAGGCAAAGAATGTGCGGTCAAGATTCGTCTCGGCAAACCAAACTCCAGCTCTAACCTCTGTAGTTGCAAGATCTATCGTTTTAAAAGAAAATGGAATAGAATTTTGTTTTATTGAAACAGAAAATGATTTTTTTATCGGGAAAACAATCACGACTCAAGACTTTGAAAATTATAACAGGAGAGACTATGGCCGGCCAGCTCCTGACCCAAGGGGGGGTATGATGCCGCCAAAACTTGCCCAAATCCTTTTAAATCTTTCTATTAAACAACGTAATGTTCCTAATGTAATCTTTGATCCATTTTGTGGAACTGGGACAATTCTTGCCGAAGCCTTACTCCTTGGCCAAATTGTCTTCGGGTCTGATATTGATAAATTCAAAATAGACCTTGCTAATAAAAATTTAAAATGGTTTTCAAAAAATTTTATCTATTCTGGGACTCTTGCCGGGATCTTTGAGGCTGACGCAACAAAAATCAAATCATCAAATCTTCCCCTTTCTCCAGACGCAATAATTAGCGAACCCTATCTCGGACCACCTCTTGTAAAACTGCCGAGCCAAGATCGATTAAAATTGATTATCCAAGAATTAGCAGATTTATATCTAAAATTTTTATCAAATGCACGATTTTTAATAAAAGAACAAGGAAGAATTGTAATTGCCCTTCCAGTATTCCAAACAAAAAAATTGCGGTATCTGCCAATTATTGACGAGCTTGATAAAATTGGCTATAATATAGTAGATTTGCTTGAAAACCTTGAAAGCTGGAAAAAAGATGTTTTGACAGAATATAATAATGAGCGAAATACTATAATCTATTCAAGGCCGGGGCAATTTATCGCTCGAGAAATAATAGTTCTGGAGAAAGTTTAAAACTAAAGGCATAAAAAATTAATGAAAATAAAATTTTTTCTAAAATTTTCAGTAATCTAAGGTTTGAATTTTGATTTTTATTTTTTAATTTTAACGGAGATAGTCTATGGCGCATAAAAAAGCTGTCGGAGGCACAAGATTAGGGCGAGACAGCAAATCAAAAAGATTGGGGGTAAAAATTTTTGGCGGCCAAAGAATAAAAACTGGCAGTATTATTGTGCGCCAAAGAGGTACAAAATTTCAGCCGGGGGAAAATGTCGCCAGCGGGAAAGACCATACCCTCTTTGCGCTTTGTGATGGCAAAGTCGTCTTTAAGCATAAAAAAATGCCGCGTTTTAACGGTCGGCTCGAAAAATCTTGTATTGTCAATGTTGCCCCGCTCGAAAATTAGTTTTTAGCTACCAATCTCTTTTTGATCAAAAATCTTTTCTGATTTTTTTTGTTCCAAAAAAGCATTAGGATTTTTTTGAATTTCGGTAATAAGGTTCTGAATATCGGCAGGGGAGGGAATTTGTTTTAAAAGCAGGGTTTGTTCAGCGGAGGCAGTTTGAACCAACACTGTTCCATAACCAAACAAAGTTGGCAAAATCCCCTTGATTTCATAAGTAACATCTTGAATTTTATCCCAAGAGGCCTCTGATACTCTTTTATTAAATAAGCTTTTTTGATCGATATTAATAATCCGCTGATTGGTTAAAATGTAGATATCCTTCCACCAACAAAGCCATTCATATATCGACCAAACAAAACAAAAAATTAATCCCGCAAAAAGCAAGGTGAAAAGGATTGGGTTGGAGTAAACAAAAAAAATCATTCCCCCTAAAATTAGGATTAAGAGAGTCCCGATTTTCAAAAGGGGTAAAACCAAAGCCATTCCATGTTTTCTGAGAACCAAAATAATGTCCTCATTTTTTCTTTTATTTTTAAAATAAAAATCTTGCATATGAAAATTAAATCCTATCAAAAAATTGTTCTAATTATTATTGTTATTGTTCTTTCGCTCGGACTACTTCTTCCCTTTGTCGTTCCCCGCTATTAGCGGGAAGGTAAAGTAATTAACTCTGCCTTTTTCGCTACCGCCTTAATGTTGGCGGCTTTATTTAATTGATCAAGAATTCCTCCTCTTCTTGTAATTCCTTGATATAAAATTTCTGGATTACCTATCGCTAAAATTGTTAGAGGAAGTTCCACTTCATTTTGACCAAATTTTAATTTTCTCTCAAAAACTTTAAACCCATCTCTCAAAATTACCCTTTTGTTATTAATAGCAATCGCCTCGACCCCAATATTTCTTAAAGCGTTTATTAAATCAACTACATTGGCTGTATTTAATTCTCCTTCGATGAAAATCTCAATCCCCGGACCGGAAATTTTAGCTTCGCCGTTAAGAATTTTTAGTTGACTAATTGCCTGAGTAATCTGATCGATCGCCTGTTTGTTTTCGATAACGTCTTCAGAAAATATTTTTTGTTGAGAGCGCAAATCTTCTAAAGTCTGGTTTAAAGAACTATTGGTAAGAAGCAAAACAACAACCTCCCGGGCAAGAACACTTGTTGTCTCTGGCGAGGTATAAGAAATAAGTTTTGAAGAGGCTTGATGTTGCTTTACTAAAACCACTCCAAACACCAGAAATAAAATGAAAACAAGAACTGATTTCTTCATTAGTCTACCATTGAAAACTTAATATCAAAACTTCCCTCGAAAGCAGGAATTTCAAGATTTTTCCCCCCTAACACAACAAACTCTACTTGTCCTGTTTTGCTTCGCTCGTGCAAATCTTCTAGATATTGATTTGATGTTAGAAAAGATTTAAGCTCTGTCGGGTCGCCGATAGCCTTGATTTCAAATGGGGGAGTGGTATGACTGTTGTTTATCAAGATTGTATTAATAATGCAATCAATAGAAGTCGACCAGACTATCCGTTCATCATTTATACTTATTGCTTTTGCTCCTGCCAGCCATAAAACATTAACAATATCTCTCAGATCCGCGGCATGAGCAATCGAGCGATCCTCCTCTGATCCCTTAATTTTTTGGCCGTCGCTAAATTTAATAATTATCCCCTCGCCGCTAGCTGGAACCAGCCCTGCTTCTTGTTTTTGCTCATTAAGCTGAGAAAGAAGTGTGGCGGAAATCGATTTACTGCCCTGAATATCCTTTTGTCTTTGACTAATTTCCTCCCGAACTTTTTTTATTTCATCTTTCAACATGTTTTGATTTTTCTGAAAATCAGCTATTAAGGCTTTTAGTTCCCCATAGGAATAAGCGGGATTGGTAAGACGGGAGCTTTTAGATTTAAGTTGGCTTGTAAACAAAAAGCCAAGGGAAAGACCAATAAGAAATAGCAATGAAATTGAAACAATCTTTGTTTTCATGACTAAATTATACCAAAAAATTTATATTTCTCCTTGATCTCTAGCTATCAAGTTTAGTAATCAAGAATCGGGGCACTGGGAGTCGAACCCAGCGTCTCATCGTCCCGAACGACGCGTGTTGCCGCTACACTATGCCCCGCCTTCTTAACAAAACTGCTTTTTTATATTATACTACAAAAAGAATTCAGCAATTTTATCCGCCCTAGGCAGACAATGGACCCGCCCGCCAATCTGCCCCCATAGTTCAATGGATAGAACGAAGGACTCCTAAGCCTTAGATCTGCGTTCGATTCGCAGTGGGGGCAGGGTCTAGTAACCTCGGCCCGTAGTTTCCGCTTCGGGCGGACAATGGATAGAACGAAAGACTCCTAAGCCTTAGATGCGATTTCGGTTCCTGCTATAAAGATTCATAAAAAAGACCGGAAGGGTAAAATCCTAATTGCCACCACAAGAGGCTGTTGCTGGAATGACATAGAAAGATACCAAAAACTCCCCATAAAATTTTTAAAGGGGAGTTTTTGATTATATTTTTATTTTTAAAAATTTTAGCGAACCGCTTCCTTTAAAGCTTTTCCTGCTCGGAATCTCGCGACAGTGGTAGCAGGAATTTGAATTTTCTGATTGGGATTTCGTGGATTAACACCGACTCTCGCTGGTCTCTTGGATGTGTCCCAAACGCCAAAACCGGTCACGGTCACTTTTTTGCCCGATGCCAAGGACTTAATAATTGAAGAAAACACTGTCTGGACTGCGACTGTCGCTCCCGACTTTGACAAATTTGTAGTTTTGGCTACAGCATCGATCAGATCCTGTTTGTTCATTTCACCTCCTTCCCAAAGGTTTTATATTTTAAAATCATCTTTATTTTACACAACCTTTCAAAACAGTGCAAGGACTTTTGCTAAAATACCGCGTTTTTTAAAACCTAACAATATTTTTGGCTTATTTTTCTGTTATTTAGCATAATCCGTGGCCCTGGTTTCACGAATAACTGTTACTTTAATTTGGCCGGGGAATTCTAGCTCCCGCTCGATTTTTGTTGCGATATTATTGGCAAGCTTTATCGCCTCAAGGTCCGAGATTTCTTCCGGCTTCACAATAATCCTGACTTCTCTTCCTGCCTGAATTGCATATGATTTTTCGACCCCCGTAAAAGAATTGGCAACATTTTCAAGCTCTTTCACCCGCTTAAGATAAGTCTCGAGGCTTTCACGTCGCGCCCCGGGCCGGGAAGCAGAAATAGCGTCTGCCGCCTGAACAATCAAGCTTTCGACTGTTTGAACAATCGCAGCCGCGGGAGTTGCGGGACCAACTTCTTCGTGATGAGTTTCGATCGCATGAATAATTTCTGGGGCCAGATTGTATTTTCTGGCGATATCAGCGGAAATCTGAGCATGGGATCCGCTTACTTCATGATCAACCGCCTTACCGATATCATGAAGTAGGGCGGCCTTCTTGACAATGTTTAAGTCTGCTCCGATTTCCGAGGCAATCATTGCCGCCATATTTGTTACTTCAATTGAATGCTTCAAAACATTTTGGCCATAGCTGGTTCGAAACTTAAGTCTACCAAGTAGTTTTATCAGGTCCGGAGAAAGCCCGCCAACGCCTGCCTGATAAACAGCTGCTTCTCCCGCTTCTTTTATTTGCTGGCTGATTTCTTTTTCTGCCTTCTCTACTGTTTCTTCAATCCTTGCGGGATGAATTCGGCCATCTAAAATTAGTTTTTCGAGTGCTAGTTTTGCAACTGCCCTGCGGACCGGATCAAAACAGGAAATCACTACTACTTCTGGCGTATCATCGACAATCAAATCGACTCCTGCTGCTTTTTCAAAAGCCTGAATATTTCTGCCTTCACGGCCAATAATTCTTCCTTTCATTTCATCAGAGGGGAGAGGAACAGTAGTGATTGTTACTTCTGCTGTGTGGTCGGCGGCATAACGCTGAATTACGGAAGCAATAATTTCCCGAGCTTTTTTGTCTGCCTCCTCTTTTGTTATTTTCTCAAGACGGCGAAACTGTGAAGCCAACTCTTCTTTGCTCTCTTGTTCGATTTTCTCAAAAAGCAAATCCCGGGCTTGTTCCCTGGAAAAGCCCGCTATTTTTTGAAGCTCTGCTTCCTGAATCTCTTTTGCCCGCGCCAACTGATCTTTTGTTTTCTCGATTTCCTTTTCCTGATCAAAGAGCAATTTTTCTTTCTTTTCAAGGGCGTGAGTCTTTTGATCCAATCCTTCCTCGCGCTTAAGAATATTCTGCTCCAGGGTCGTAATTCTGGAAAGTCTTTCTTTTTCCTCCTGTTTTGCCTCTTCTCTGATTTTGAGCGCTTCGTCTTTAGCACTAAGAATAATTTCTTTCTTCTTAGTCTCGGCATCAGCAAGAAGCTTTTGGGCCGAAGCTTCGGCTCCTGCCACCTGTTTGCTGACTATAAAACGTCGAATTTGATAACCAAGGACTACCCCTCCTAGCCCAGCCAAGATTGCAATTATTAATAGCATAAATAACCTCTACTTTCTTAATTTTTTGGCATATTTTAGCCATAAATTTTAATAATTAATAATTAAAGGCTAAAAAGATTATACAATAAAAATTCGATTTTAGTCAAATCGAATTTAGGCTTATCCAAAATCTCTCCCCCTCTTTCATTTTTCCTGGAAACTCAACCAAAAAATAAAAAAGTCGGACCTTTTTATACTTTATAACTAACTTCCCAAAACGATCATTAAAATACTGCTAATTATAAATATTATAATTATAAAAATAAAAAATACCCTTGGGATACAGGAATGAGCGCCAAAATCAATTTCTTTCTTGGGCTTCAAGGTTTTGGCGCCAATTATTTTTTCTTCGATATCGCAACCATCGCAACTGATTAATTCACACCAATTACATAAAGAATCTAAATTTTTTTTGAAACGGGGACACCAGCGACAAAGCGAAAAAAAACCTTCGTTTCGGGCCTTAAATCTGTTTGGAGCAATAATGAATTTGCAGTATAAATAGTCACCAAAATCAAAGGGTTGACGATCAGACAAAATATTTTTTTCTTTGAATTTAATTTTAGTGTAGCGATTCATTCTTTATTAATATTAATTATATAAAAATTTTAAATACATAAAAGTTTTAGTTTCCCGCTTCTGTTGGGATAGTCAAAGAATCTTCGGGCAAAATATCTTTATCAATCTCGTCGGGCCCAAGCTTTCGTGAAAGATCCTCCCTTACGTTTTCTTCTTCTTTGCTATTTTGCCCTGTTCTCCTCCCAACTAAAATTTTTGCTCGCCAAGGACTATAATAGCTTGTAAAACTTTCTTCTTTTACAAGATTGCCATCTTGATAAATTTTTCGCCAGACAACGGCTGTCGCACCATTATGGGCAGTCTCGACCTGCTTTTCCTCACCGGACCCAAGCAAGTCGGTTTCTTCATAAAGAGGTGGGGGAGGGGAGGTAATATTTGAAAGCTGAGGTCCTTCGATTTTCACCTCTCTAGTTTTGGTTCCATAAAGCCGGAAAAAAAGTTTTGTCCCTTCGATAGCTGTCTGAATGAGAATATAAGAAGAGGTGTCATTTTTAAAAACTAAATCGGGCTTAGGAAGATAAACTGTCGCATCGAGTCCCGCGGGTTCGTAATAAACCACCCGATAAGCATGCGGCGTCCTTTCGAGAATTGGAAAACCGGCAAGGAGGGCTGCTCGATAAAGTGTTGTCGAAACTTGACAAATTCCGCCGCCGTATTCAGGAATTGTCTTGTCTTCTTTAATCACCATTTCTGGTAAAAATCCTGTTTTAGAACTAACTTCGCCCAAAATCTTGTTAAAAGAAAAAACTTCATTGGGCTTAATTATCACTCCGTTAAAAATCGCTGCTCCTTGATAGATATTATGAATTCTATTTCTCGGCGAACCAGAAAAATTCGATTCTCCGGTGGCAACCAATTCCTTAATTCCAAGACTATCAATATTTTCCGAGGAAACCAAGGCTTTTTTTGTCTCAATCTTAAGATCAATCCGATGGCTCCCGGCTTTTATTTCTTTGGAGATCTTCTCGGCGTTTTCCTCTTCCGGCAGTTTCTTGCCGTCCTGAGCAAGAGCAAAAACCACCGCCTTCCCATTTTCTATTTTTAATTTTGCATCTACTGCCTCCTGATTAACTTCAGCGGCAATATTTTTTAATTTTTCAAGCAAAAGATTTTTACTAATGTTAACGTCCAACTTAGAATCACTTTTCTCAAAAGCAATAAGATTGACTACTTCTTCTGGACTTAAACTATATTCCTTCCCGTCAGCAACCAAAACAATTGGTTCAGCTAAAACCTGATCGATTGTTTTTTTAATCTCCACCAAATCCCTCTCGGCAATTTCGGGAAAAAGTATTTTTATATTTAAAGAAACCGGGAAGGCCGTCTTTAAATGACCAAGGGAAGAGGCTAAAATTTTTTTATTCTCGCCGACATCAAAACTTGAACCATTTTTGGCAGGCATTATCTCCGCCTTCCCTCCTTCTATTATAATCCCAGCATCTTGGTGGGGGAAATTAAATTGTTTCTCCAGTTCTAAAAAAATCTGGTTAACCCTTTCTTCATCCCATTCAAAATCTGCCTCCACCTGGCTTGGAAAAAAGACGGCCTTTATAATACCAAGTCCGCCAAAAATATTCCGGCCCTCTGCTAAAGCCCTTTTAACTGTCGCTTCAAAATTATAGCTCAGACTTATCTCGCTTGGCAAAATCTCAATTTGTTCTCCTCCTCCTTGCAGTATTATTTTGGTCTCAAGAATCTTAAAAGTTAATTCTTTGACTAATTTGCCAACTTCCCCTTCAGACTTTCCTCCAACTTCTAAATCGCCAATCCTGGTTCTCGGATAGGCTTTGCCGACATAAACAAGGTTTAAAACTCCGGTAATCAAAATTAAAACTACGACCAGACTAAAAAAGACAGCCAAAAAATAAACTGTCTTTTTCAAAAAATTTTTACTTCCAGTTTTTAGAATCAACCTCAAATTCCTCATAAATCTACTCTTTGCTATTTAGAATTTCCTCTAAAATCTTGAGCGCCAAGTCTTCCTTTTCTTTTGTTGCTTCTTCATCAGTCAAAAAAGAAAGATTAATAACCAAACCCTCTCTTGCCTCTTTCGGCAAAAAGCTCTTTTTTACAGCAAGCTCTTGACCGTCCTGAAATTTCAGAACCGCCATTCCGTTTTCGAATCGGTCGATTGTCGCTTGAAGATAGTTCATAAAAACTCGGGTGCTGGATGTCAAAATTCAAATCTCTATGTCAAACTCAAAAGCCAAAAAGCTTTAAGATTTAAGTTGTTTTGAACTTATAAAAATTGGTTTCTTGGTTACTTAAGGAATCTCACTATCAAAAGCGCTACAATATTTAAAACTTTAATCATTGGATTAATAGCAGGACCTGCGGTATCTTTATAAGGGTCGCCAACGGTATCGCCGGTTACTGCCGCTACGTGGGCTGGGCTTTTTTTGCCGCCCAAATTACCATCCTCAATGTATTTTTTGGCATTATCCCAAGCAGCACCTCCAGAAGTCATGGCGATCGCCAAAAACAAACCAACAACAATCGCGCCAACAAGCAACCCCCCGAGAGCTTCTGGCCCGAGCAAAAAACCAATTGCCAGGGGAGCGATAACTGGCAAAAGCGCCGGAAGAATCATTTGATAGATCGCGGCACGAGCAACAATGTCAACCGCCTTGCCATAATCGGGCTTGTTTTTACCTTCCATAATCCCGGGAATTTCCTTAAACTGTCTTCTGACTTCATCAACGATCTTGGAGCCCGCTTTTCCCACCGCCTCAAGACACAAAGAAGCAAAAAGATAGGTCACAAGGCCGCCGGCAAACAAACCAATTAAAACTCTTGGGTCGCTTAAGGCAAAGCTAATACTTTTGCCAAATTTCAAAAATTCTTGTGAATAAGAAGAAAAAAGAACCACAGCTGCCAGTCCAGCCGAACCAATCGCATAGGCCTTGGTAACAGCTTTAGTGGTGTTGCCGACAGCGTCCAAAGCATCGGTCACTGCCCTGACTTCGCTTGGAAGCCCCGCCATCTCGGCAATACCGCCAGCGTTATCAGTAATTGGTCCGAAAGAGTCAATTGCAACAATAATTCCGGTAAGACTCAGCATTCCCACCACCGCGATTGCTACGCCGTAAAGACCAACAAGCAAATAGGCGGCAAAAATTCCAGCAACAATAAAAATCACCGGTAAAGCAGTTGCCTGCATTCCTACTGCAAGACCAGTAATAATATTAGTGCCGTGACCCGTAGCAGAAGCCTTGGCAATGGCTTTGACCGGACCATATCTTTTTGAAGTGTAATAATCAGTAATAATTACCAAAAGCGCAGTAAGCACAATCCCTATCAGGCTTGCAAGATAAAGATTAAGAGGGGTCACTCCGAGCTGCGGAGCAACAAAGCTGCTTGCGGGCCAAAATAAAATTGCAGCCACAAAACCACTTACAGCCAACCCCCTATACAAAGCAGCCATAATTGCTTTTGATTTCTTTGACAATCTCACAAACCAAGAACCAATAATGGAAGCAACGATTGCCAGCCCTCCCAGCAGAAGAGGAAAAACGAGCACAATAGGATTTGTGGCATAAAGAATTTCGCCCAAAATCATCGTTGAAATTAAAGTTACTGTATAAGTTTCAAATAAATCCGCTGCCATACCTGCGCAATCGCCAACATTGTCTCCAACATTATCCGCAATCACAGCTGCGTTTCTTGGATCATCTTCGGGAATACCTGCTTCAACTTTACCAACTAAATCTGCTCCGACATCCGCACCTTTTGTAAAAATTCCGCCGCCAATCCGGGCAAAAACCGAAATGAGGCTCGCTCCAAAGCCAAAGGCGAGCAAACCCGAAAGATCTTTAGCCGCAAAATAAAAAATAGCAACGCCTAAAATTCCAAGACCAGTAACCATAAAGCCAGTGACTGCACCCCCCCTGAAAGCAACCCCCAAAGCTTTTTCCAAACTTGATTTTGCCGCCTCGGTAGTTCTGACATTACTCCGGACTGCTACCATCATCCCCCCAATGCCAGCGACTGCCGAAAGGGATGCCCCGATCAGAAACCCAAGGCTACTTTTTGAACCAAGCCCAAAATATAAAATAATAGCGAGAACAAAAGCAATCACACCAACTGTCTTATATTGCCGTAGCAAATAAGCATTGGCGCCTTCCTGAATTGCTCGACTGATTTCTCTCATTTTTTCGTTGCCCGAAGCTAAACGAAGCACAGACCAAATCAAAAAAATTGAATAAAGAAAAACTAAAACGCCTGCCCCAATCACAAACAAAAGAATTTTTGATTCCATAAGCTCCTTTCTTAATTTAAGCTCCCTTAAAATTTAACAAAAAGAAGTATCAACTTCAAGACCCTACCCTCTAACTTTTTTCCCAACCTGCTCGTACACAGAAAGTGTTTCTTTGGCCATCCGATGCCAAGAAAAATTCCCCACTCGCTCAAATCCTTTCTGGCGGAGGGTTTCTGCTAGTCCTTTATTTATTAAAACTTCCCTGATTGCTTCGGCCATTTCTTCGGGATTGTAAGGATCAAAGTATTGAGCTGCCTCGCCTGCCACTTCGGGCAGGGAAGAGGTGTTGGAACAAACCACGGGAACTCCGCAGCTCATTGCTTCCAGAATCGGCAATCCGAAACCTTCGTAAAATGAAGGGAACACGAAAAGTTCTGCTCCCGAATACAAGGCGGGCAAGTCCTCTTCGGCAACAAACCCCGGAAGCAAAACATTGTCTTTAAGATTAAATTTCTTGATGGTTTCAAAAACAGAAGTTCCTGAATCGTGTTTACCGCCAACAACAAGATCGATATTGGGATTATATTTATTTTTCAGATAACCAAAAGCTTTTATCAGGCCAACCAAATTTTTGTGGACCCGCCAAACGCCGATATAAAGAATATAAGGCTTGGTTAAATGGTATTTTTTTCTGACCCTTTCAATTTCTTCCGGCCCCACTTCCCGATAATTTGCCTCGACTCCCTCATAAATCACTTCGATTTTGTGAGGGGCGATCCCCAAAAATTTTCTTAAATCTTTTTTAGTATTTTCTGAGACAGCGATAATTTTTTCTGCTGTCCGGCAAGAATGGCTGAGCACTAAGCCATAAGCCCATTTTTTAAAAAAGCTCTTCATTTTCTCGCCCGGAAAAAAAAGATGAGTTAAATCGTGAATCGTTACTACCGATCTGCCTCCAAAAAATATTGGTCGGGAAAAATGCGTAAAATGAACAAGGTCGGGATTTATTTTTTTTAAAGCCCAAAGAAAAGAAGTCTGCTCACCATAAGAATAGGCCTTCCCCGAAACCAAAATTTTCTTAATTCTATTATTAGGAACAACAAATTTTTCAAAGTCATTTTTTAGGAAAAATAAAAAATATTCATTTTGAAAATCGATTGTAAAAAGGTTTGTAAGCAGATTCTTGGTATATCTGCCAACCCCAGTCCAACCAATCATTCGACAATCAATACCTATCCTCACAAAACCTCCTTTCTGGCGCCTTCTCTGCGTTCTATTACCATTAAAGCAATTATAACCCAAAACAAAATTGCCAGATCATTCTTCCAGTAAGAAGCATCGACCAAACCATGAGCAATTAATGTCGTCATGGCTGCAACAATTGCAGAATGTAGAATATAGGACTTAGAATTTAGAATTCTAAAGCCTTTTTTATAAAACAAAACAGCAATCCACAAAAATGCAAGCAGTCCCCCAAGCCCGGTTTGAAGCCAAAAATTTAGAAAAATATTATGGGGGGTCCTAGCATGAGGCGAAATATATTCAGGATAATTAACTCGGTCTTTTGTAAACTCTTTAAAAGCTTCCTGAAAATGCCCAAGGCCGACTCCGGAAATCGGCTTTTGCCCAATCATCTGAAAAGATGTTTTCCAAATCTCTATCCTGATATTCTCCGAAGCGGCAATTCTTGATTCTGGCACAAGACGAAAATAAAAAGGCAGGAGCAAAAAAGCAACAGCAAAAAAGCTAACAAAAGCTACTCCAACAAAAGCAAAAAATTTTTTGTTTTTGATTTTTGGAAGTAAAAACAAAATTCCAAAAACCAAAGTTCCAATCGCTACCCCAAACCAAGTGCCGCGGGAAAAAGTTAAAAAGATGGCAGTGCCAAGAATTAACAAGATTAAGCACCTTAAAAATCTCAATCTTGGGTCTTCGATCCAAAGACAAAAACATAAAACAAATATTGGCCCTAGAAACAAACCGAGATAATTGGCGGATTCAAAAAAAGATGTTATTCTTCCTTCGCGAAGGCCCCCAAGAAAACCGCAATATTGGGAAAACCCAAAAAGTACCAGAAAAACCCCGGAAAGAGCAAGACCTGAGATTATTTTTGAAATTTGCTTTGCGGAAACAAAATTCACTAGCACATAAAAAAATAATATTGGCGCCAAAAAATAGGCCTTAAAAATTCCCAGCCCCCCGAGGATATCCGGCGAAATAAAAACGGCGGCCAAAGCAGCGATTAGAAAAAAAAGAATCGGCCCTTCGAATCCACTGCGCCAAAATTTTTCTCTTTTTAAAAAAAACCTTACTCCTAAAATAAAAAAGGTGATATAAATTAAAACCTCGACAAAATAGAAGGGAACTCCAAAAAGCTGAAAACGAAGAAGATATGAGGGCAGAAGAAAAGAAGTAATAATCGCTGCCGCGTCAGACCTCACCCAAGCCAGAATCGCAAAGTTCGCAAAAACTAAAAATAAAAGTAATGAAATTAACATTCAGACTCCTCTTGGTTTTTATTTAATAACCATTCCTGAGCCGCAATGAGCAATCCGAAGAAAAACCAGATATGGGTTATATAAAGAGTGGAAAAGGAAAGATATTGTACCAAAATTCCAAAAAGACCAATAGACAATCCTAGAATTAGAGCACGACCAAAACGATTTTGGTTCTCGCGCAAAATCTTATAAGATCTTAAAAAAACAGCAACAAGAAAAGCGATAAAAAGCAATGTTCCAATAATGCCGGTCTCTGCCAAAAGCTCCAGATATTCATTGTTAACAATTGCCCAGCCGCCGTCGGGCGGATTACTCACAAAGCCGGCAAAAAACGGCCCAAAGTTTCCTGGTCCAATACCAAAAAAGGGACTACTGGCCACTGCTTCAATCGCTTTAGTAGAAGCGTCGAGCCTTTCTGCAATCGAGGCACCAGTGATAATCCCAATCGTTTTCGCGACGAGTTTTTCAAAATCCGCCACCCGGCCGCTTGCATAAATTATTGTTCCGGCAAAAATTGAGAGTAATAAAATTATCCCAAGTAAAAAAGGCAGATTTTGTCTTCTAAAAAGAAATCTTAGTTGAAATAGCATAATTGCTAAAACCACCATTCCCAAAGCTAAAAAACCACCCTTAGAAAATGTCAGTGAAAAAGCAATAAATGAAATAAAAAAGGTCGCTACCAAAAACCAATTCTTAATTCTTCCGACTCGGTTCAAAATTAAAACCATCATCAGCCCCAAAGGAACAAGCAAAAAGTTTGCAAAATAAAGCGGCTCGATTGCTGTTGATTGAACTCGCGCAAATCCCAAAACATCTTTAATATAGCGGTCACTGAGCAGAGTCAGTGTCTGGGGAAGACCAATCATATCACCAACAAATTGATAAATCCCAAAAAGACTAGTCGCCCCCGCTCCGAGAAAAAGAGCTAAAATTATTTTTTCAAAATCGCAAGACCCTTTTACAAGATTAGTTACCAAAAGGGCGACCAAAAAGACAAGTACAGTAAAAGCAAAAACAGCGATTGCTCGATTAATGTCCAGACTAAAAATTATTGACACTAAATTACTTGCCAAGAAAAGAATAAGGATTACAAAAGGAGCAGGAAAACGAATCACAAATTTTTTCCTCTCCAAAGAAACTATCACCCAAGCCAATAAAGTTATTATCGCCAAAACCTGACTAATTCGAATGTTGATACCGGCAAGATGAACTCCCCCAATCTTCTCAAATGGTAAAAAGAAAGCAACCAAAACCAATCCTATCAAAGGATTTTTGAAAATTAAAAAGGCGGCCGCCAAAAAACAGACCAACAAGAAAAAAGCCGCCAAAGACAATATCCCAAATTTAGCAATTGTTATTCCTAAAATTAAACAAAAACAAAATATTCCAAGCTCTCTAAGCATTAGATCTCCCCAAAAATTTTGTTAATTTCAAAAGCGGCTCTCTCCCAACTAAATTTTTTTGCCCGTTCTAAACCCTTTTGGGAGAATTCTTCGCTCAAATTCTTAGAAACTAATATTTTTTCAAAAGCGGCAGCGATTTCTTCCTGATTCTTGGGGTCCACAAGAAGCGCCGCCTCGCCTGCCACCTCGGGCAGGGAAGAGGTATTGGAACAAACCACGGGAGTTCCGCAGCTCATTGCCTCCAGAACTGGCAACCCAAAACCTTCATAAAAAGAAACTAACACCGCGATCCGAGCGGCGCTATATAATGATGGCAAGTCTTCATTTTCGATATAGCCTGGGAAAATAACATTTTTTTCCACACCTACCTCTTTTATTCTCTTTAAAAGTTCGGGGAAATATCTCTCATTTTTAGGACCAACAATCACAAGACTATGTTCGTTCCGTAGACCTCCCGGCAGTAAACCATAAGCGGAAATCAGGCCCAATAAATTCTTATAAGGATCTTGTCTGCCAACATATAAAATATAGCCTGGTTTCAAATTATATTTGGCGATTCTTTCTTCTGCCAAGGGGGGTGCGACCGGGTGGTACTCTTTTGCCGCTGCCTCTGGGACAATCTTAATTTTTTCTCTCGCCACGCCAAAAAGCCGAACAATGTCTGTTGCTGTATTCTCCGAAACAGCAATAATTCTTGCCGCGCGGCCCAAGATTATCCTGCTTTGAATTTTGAATTTATAAAAAAGCCTCCAGAGAAAACTTGCCCTGCTAAAAGGGAAAAAATAGGGAATCAGGTCATGAACGACAAGAATCGTTTTGTACCCTTCTCGTTCTTTTGGGTGAAAAGGCGAGGTAATATAATTGGGAGAAAAATAAAAACTGACTTTGAGTTTCCTCAAGAACCGGGGCAAAAAAATTATATCTTTTGATGACAAAATATTGAAGGGGACGAAACGAATTTCTACTTCGGGTTGATCTAAGTATTCCATAACAAAATCGCTGGTTTCTTTGTCAAAAAACAAAAGAAGGTATCTTTGAGGACTAATTTTTACAAGCTCCTTTGTCAGTTCTAAAGTATAGCGACCAATCCCGTCAATCGCCCTGTTTCTTACCCATCTTAGATCAATGGCTATTTTCTTTGACACAACTAATCTCCTGAATAAACTCTTTTTATTACCGCCAACGTCTTTTGAGCAGTTTTTTCCCATGAAAATTTTTTTGCTTGTTCCAGCCCCGCAGCAATTAGTTTTTGGCGAAGAGGCTCGTTTGTTAAAACCTCTGAGATTCTCGCGGCCAACTCCGAGGTGTCAAATGGATTAAAATAAATTGCGGCCTCTCCCGCAATCTCTGGAAGAGAAGAAGTGTTGGAGCAAACCACGGGGGTCCCGCAGCTCATTGCCTCCAGAACTGGCAACCCAAAACCTTCATAAAATGAAGGGAATGCAAAGAGATCGGCTGCCGAATAAAGAAGCGGCAAATCTTTTTGAGAAACATAACCAAGAACTTTAACATCCCCAGTCAAATAGTTTTTCCTTATTAATTTAAAGATTCCTTCCCAATACCAACCCCTGCTGCCACAAATAACCAGTTGATATTTTTTACGAATCAGCATTAACCTGCTAAAAGCTTTAATTAATGTTTCTATATTTTTTCGAGGCTCCAAGGTTCCCACAAAAAGAAGATAATCTTTTTTAATTTTATATTTTTGAGTTACTAATTTTTTACTTTTTTCTTTTTCTACCGGCTTAAAGTCCGGAGCGGCCGCTAGATGGGTGGTGATAATTTTTAACGGAGGAATTCCAAAATGCTTAATGATATCATTTTTTGTGTGATCTGAGATAGTGATAATTTTTGAAGCCTTCTCTGCGGAGCCCTTAACAAACCTCTCCAAATACTTCAGGTTCTTTTGCTCAATAAATCCTGGATAGTAAACAAAAGCCAGATCGGGAATCGTTAAAATTTTTTTTGTAATTTTTGTCGGCGGAATAACAAAGTTTGGAAAAAATCCAAGATCGCATCCTTTAATCAACTTCTCGAACCTAGGCCAACCGATGGTCTTCCATAAAAAACCAATGAGCCTTCCTTTTCTTCGACTTAAGCTATAAACTTTCAGGTTTTTGGACTTTAATCCAGTTTTTAGGCCTAGAAGCTTATAGGTGTTTTCGCTGTCGAGTTTCGTCAATTCCCGCAATAAATTTTCTAGATAATAGGAAATCCCTGTTTTAAACTCGCTCGGCCGCCTGCCATCTATCCCAATAATCATTTTTTGCCTCCGTTCATATTTAAAACTTTAATTAAATTATTAGTCATAGCCTCTAAACTAAATTTTTCTAAAACCGAACGCCGGCCATTTTCACCAATCACTTTCATTTTTTGTGAATCCCTGGCAAGATCAGTGATAATCCGAGCAAGCTCAGTGCTATCACCAGGCGAAAACAAAAATCCGTTTTTACCATCTTCGATAATCTCGGGGATTCCGCCAAGTCGAGAAGCAACTACCGGCACCTCCTCAGCCATCGCTTCGATAACTACAATTCCGAATGATTCCCGAGTAACCGAAGGGAGAACAAAAACATCAAAAACCGAAATTAGGTCTTTAACATCATAACGATAACCCAAAAAATAAATATTTTTTTCGCATCCTAAAATTCTTGTTAATTTTTCTAGCTTCCTTCGCTCTGGCCCTTCGCCAATTATCAAAAACTTGGCCCGAGGAATAAACTTTATCACTTCCTTCGCTGCTCGAATTAAAATGTCTATTCCTTTTTCTGAAGCGAGCCTTGCCACAGTTCCAATAATTACCGAGTCTTTATAAATACCCAACTCTTTCTGTTTTTGCTCAATCTTCTCTCTCTCTGCTGGTCTGAACTCATTGGTATCTATTCCATTATAAACAATAATTATTTTCTCGGGATCAACCTGAAGCAAATCGATTAATTCTTTTTTTATCACCTCCGATATCGCAATGATTCTATCGGCTTTAGCCGAAACTTTCCGATAAGCTTTTCTAAAATAATAAGTTTTAGTAAGCCAAGGCGAGACAGTTACATGCTCAACCCAAATCACTTTCCAACCAAGCTTTTTAGCGAGTTTTGTTGCTAAAATCTTTTCATTCAGAGATTGAAAAATAACTACATTCTCTTCCGTTCTCTTTCTTTGCGATCTTAGAAGCAACCAGAATTTTAAAAAATTAAAGGGAGCGGCAAGAAAAAATCTTAATTTATTAAGAAGACAGCTTGCTTCATATCCCCACCAGAAACTAATAGTAGAAATCCCAATCTTTCTTGCCTCTGAAAGCAGAGGACGGAAATTACTAACAATTTTTGCGCTATACCCCCTTTTGATTAAATCTTTTGCCAAAACCAAATTAAACTTTTCCCCACCATAAATTCCGAGAGAAAATTTGAAAAACAAAATATTAAATTTGTTTTGATTCTGCTCCATAGCCTAAAACCCGTTGAAACATCTCTTTTGTAATCGCTTTGGTCAAAATTAAGACTAAAAAATAAATTAAGCTGCCTAAAACAATTGAAGCAATCAAATTAATCTTGATAAAATAAAGAACTCCGCCCATAATAATGGCGGCAAGGGCGGCTTTGGAAAATACTTTAAGGTCTGGAATCAATCCCAGATGCTTTTTTATCATTGAATAGGCGAACAGACAGACTAAAAGTTCGGTACAAATTGTAATGATTGCCGCCGCGAAATAAGAAAAAATAGGAATAAAAATAAGATTAGCAATAAGATTAAAAACAACACTTATAAGATAAGCTTTAACAAGTCTTTTTTGAATGTTGGCAGCAATAATTGTGTTGCCCATTAATGTCCCAAAAAAAATTATGCCCACCGCGAATATCAAAATCTGCATTACAACTATCGAAGCATCGAAACCGGGACCGGCAATGAGGTGAATTATGGGACCAGCCAAGACAAAGGTCCCGCTAACTATTGGCCAAGCCATAAGAGAAATAAAATCAAAAGACTTTTGAAAAGTTGCTCCAATCCTCGGATCACTAGTTGCAATATAGCGGGAAAGAATTGGAAAAACCGATCCCATAAAAATTGCCGGCAAAGTAATCAAAATCTCGAGGATTTTATAAGGTGCGCCGTAAATTCCCATCTCCCAGCTTCCCTTAAAGAAAGAAAGTAAAATGGAATCGACTTTAAAATAAACCAACCCCAAAATTACAATCAAGGCCAAAGGAAGAGTTTCTTTTAATGCCCATTTCCAAAAATCAAATTCAAAATGGAGCCTGATTTTTATAAATCTCGAAGCCATGAAAAAAGAGATCAAAAAAAGTATTAGGTTTCCTCCTGCATTAGCAAAAACTATCGGCAAAAAACCAAGATTTTTGTTAATCACAAAAATGGTCCCGCTCAAAATCGCAAATCTCCCAATCACATCGGCAATCGCCGTCCGATCCATTCTTAGATTTACTTGGAAAATACCCACGAGGGCCTGATTAAGAAGAGTAAAGAAAGAAGCAATCGCCCCAATGGCAATCCCAATCTTTATATTAGGAGAATATTTGGGGATCAAAAATCCCGCAAGACAAGCGCAACCAAGAATCAGAAATGCCGCTAAAATTCTAATCGTAAAGATGTTACCAATAATTTTCTCGCCCTCTTCGGGCTGGCGGGCGATTTCCCTAACAATAATCGAAAAAAGTCCCATATCTGCCAGAATGCTAAAAAAACCAAGGAAAGCAAAAATCGTGGTATATTCACCAAAACCGATCACTCCTAAATAACGAGTGATTAATCCGATTGTTAAAATACCAATGATTGTCGTGATAATTTTACTAATTATCTGAATCGAGGTATTAAAAGCGACTTTTTTGGTTAGAGTCGCCATGATCTTCCTTTCTAAAGACTAAACCAGCGGCAATTGAGGAAGCAAAAACAACTCCAAAAAGCAAAATTCCCTGCTGAGTTGTCCAAAAATAATGATCAAAAAAAGAAATAAAAAGGATTGCCGAAAAAGCAATATCAATCCCCCGAATGACATCAACTTTAGAACCCCGCCTGATTGCCCCCAAAAAGTA
>Ga0129299_1000373_pt1 | contig 27952 bp, 19 predicted proteins | sample ConPoolayeCmetaG_FD_94477 | JGI IMG/M metagenome (GOLD analysis project Ga0129299, IMG submission 94477) | Hot spring microbial mat communities from California, USA to study Microbial Dark Matter (Phase II) - Cone Pool mat layer C metaG ...
CCCCTGGGTATCCCCCGACTGAGCGGCATCCAGAAGGGCCCCCGCCTCCCCACCAAGGAAGCCCGTTCCAAACGCCTGAATCAGCGTGGGCAGCAAGTCGGCGAGATCCTCCAGATTGCGGACGTTCTGAAGTAACTCGGCGACATCAAAGTCGGTCGCGTTCACGATTCCCGGCAACGCGGCGGTGAGTTCCGCGATCTGGTCGTCATCGAGGCCGAAATCCTCTTTCAGATCCAGCCCTTTCGGGTCCGGTCGGAAGATCCGCACGCGAAACAGCAGCTCCCGATCCTCCTCGCTGGCGGTCGGGTCGCCTCTGAGCACTTCGATATCCAGCGTGACCAGGCGGTTGATCTTCTCGTGTGGATCAACCACCACCCGCCACGAAACGCCGGGCGGCGCCTCTTCGCCGAAATACCCGCTTAACTCTCGCTGCTCCTTGATGTTGAGGTACTTGCTGTCGATTTCAGCGATCAGCCGCTCGGTCGCCACCCGCGAACGCGAAATCCGTTCCGCCATCTCGATGTGGTGCATCCCGTTACGGAACACCACCCCGACGCCGACCATCGCCATCAGCAGGATGCCGATCGACAAAACCACCTCCAGCAGAGCCGTGGCCCGCCGAACGGCAGCAACGCGACCTTTCCGGAACGCATTGTCTCGGAATCGTGGCATGATGGACCTCGGCGTATCGGGCACCTGGCCCCTTTTCGTTGTACGCGGAAAGAGGAGAATCGTCGCAGTCCCGCAAGCCAAAACACAGCCTGCCGCCGAAAGCTCCGCGGAGGGGCGGCCAGACTCAATCAAAATGACGAAATGACATATCGTCGGCGGCCGAAGATCGACTGGAAAACTTGATCCAAGCAGAAGTTATGAAGAAAGAACTTCGTGTCGGCGGGCTTTGCCAGCACTGAAAAACAGCCTCGGAGCCCACCCCCAGCCACCGGCCTATTCAGGAACGGGGGGATGGAAAGCCATCAGCGGTTCTGGCGAACCCATTCATCGATGTTCTTGCGTTCCTCGTCGGTCAGGTTCCCCCGGTCGCGGGGCTGCCCTCTCGCTCCATCCTGACGCGAGCCGGTATCCGTCGGACCGCCTCCCTGCCCGCCAGACCCGCCACCCCCACGTCGGGGACGCTCTCCAGGCTGCCCGCTATCGCCGCCTGCTTGCCCACCTTGCCCGCGAGGCGGACGGTTTGCCCCCGGGTTCCCCGCACCACCGCCACGTGATCCTTGCTGTTGGTCCCCGCCTGGCCCCAGGTCATTCAAATTCCGCCGGGGCCTCTGCTGGGGCTGATTTGCACCCATCATGGCAGGGTCAGAATCCTTGCCGCCGCCCGCGAATTCGTTCTCGGGATCTTGCGGATCAGCCGGCCCGCCTCCGCCGGGCGTTTCAAACCCTAGATCGGACTCCCCGCCCGCCATCTGCTCCTCCCCGACCTCGAAGGAGAGATCGCTGATATCCACCGTGTCGGGGAGGTCGAGCTTTTCCCATTCGACGTAGAATTCGGGATCGGACAACTGCTCCTCGGTGATCTGCGGCCGCACTCGGGCCAGGCCGGTACGCCCGTCCAGAACAACCCAGAGCTGCGGAGTGGTTTCCTCCAGTTCATCCTTTGGTGACAGACGAGAGAGAACCAGCGTCGCCCATTCCGCGGAGCCGTCGGACTCGAAGACGATCATGGGGCGGGCGTCCTCTTCGCCTTCGGCGTCATCAACGGTCAGGCCGCGGAGGAGTCGCTGCCGTTCCCGCTTGGTGCTGTCGTCCTCTTCCAGCTCCTTCTGTTCCTTCTTCAGCGCCGCGGCATCGTCAATTCGAGATAATGGCTTCGTCCAGGCCGGCCGGCCCAGCACCACATGATGCACCTGGACATCCGCGAGGAGGACCGGCTCGGAAGCCCAGGCCGCCGTCACCGGCTCGAAAACCCCGGGGAAACGGATCGGATCCGACTCCCGCTCGATCACCGGCTGCTGGGATTCCTCAGGAAACCGGACGCGATAACGCCTGTTTTCCAGCACCGCCTCCGACCGAGCCATGAACAACGCCGAACACAGGCGATCGGCGGACTCCGGCAACTCCGAGGCGGTGATATGGCTCTCCAGCACCGGCCAACTGATGCCAGCCAGAAGCACCAACAGCCCGAGGACCACCAGCACCTCGACCAAGGTGAACGCCGCCGCCGGACGGGCCACCCACGCCGCCGCCCCGCGCCCAGCCAACGGTTTTCCACGTGAAACGGTCATGCCGATCATCCGGTCGAAGCGGCCGTATCCCGCCCGCCGCACTTTGAGTCGAACCACCACTTAGGCGGAGACCTCCGCCGCCACGGAAGGCCTAACGACCGAAACTGGACGAGATTACCGCCGATCGCTCTTCCAGTTCACGATGTCGTCGTCGGTGCCGTCGCGGCCGTCGGGGCCTTTGCTCCACAGATCATAGCTGTTTTCGTTGTTCTTGCCCTCCGGCTCGTACATGTAGTCGTTGCCCCACGGGTCCACCAGGCCGCGGGCGTCTTCCAGATACGGGCCGGTCCACTTCGAAGCCTCCTCGTCGTCACGGGGCTTCTCCAGCAGGTACTTCAGCTCCTCGGGATACTTGCCCGAGTTGAACTTGTACAACTTCAGCGCCTGACCGATCGGCCCGTTGGGCATGACCGCCGCCGTGGCCATCTTCTTCTTGGCCTCCTCGCCCTGACCGACCAGCGCCGGGATGGCGAACGTGGCCAGCAGCGCCAGCAGACCCACGACCAGCAGAATTTCCAGCAGGGTGAACCCCCTGCGGGACTTTCTGACGCCGCGTACGCGATTTCTCGAACACATCGTGGCAACTCCTTCCAGACCAGGTGTCTATCCCTCGGTTCCCGAAAGGTGAACCCACACCCGCGGGAATCAGTTCATGCCGCTGCTGCTCATCGTCAGGATCGGCAGCAACAACGCGACGGCAATCACCGCCACGATGCCCGCCATGCCGACCAGCAGCAACGGCTCCAGCAAACGAACCATGAGATCGATCGTGCGGCCGGTCCGGGCCTCATAGGCATCGGCGATGGTGACGAGGACGTTGTCCAGATTATTGCTTTCCTCGCCGACCGCAATCATATCAATGATATCCAGCGGAAACAGGCCGCTCTCGCCCAGCGGAGCGGCCAGGCTCGACCCCTTGCGAACGCTCTCCGTCGCCCCCTCGATGGCCTGCACCAAAACCTGATTGCCGGCGGAATCGCGGGAGATCTTCAAGGCCTGCAAGATCGGCACGCCGTTCGCCAGCAGCGTCCCCAGAATGCGGCAGAACCGGCAGACGGCCACCAGCGTGATCATCCGGCCCATCATCGGCGCCCGCAGCGAAATGCGGTCCCAGTACGCCCGCCCGGTCTTGCTCCGCGCGAAGCTGACGACCAGGGTGATTCCCACCGCCAGCCCACCCAGCACGAACAGACCGTTATCGCGGAGAAAATCGCAAAGATGAAAGATCATCTGCGTCAAGGCCGGGATCTCGCCCCGCAAAAACTGCCGCACCTTCGGAACCACCACCACCAGCAGGAACGTGACGATGATCCCGCCGACGCACATCAGAATCGCCGGATACAAGCACGCCCCCACCAGCTTGTTCCGCAGTTCGTTCTGACGCTCCGTAAACAGGGCGATCCGCGCCAGCACGTCCTCCAGAAAGCCCCCCTTCTCGCCCGCCCGGATCATCGACACATGCAGCGGGCTGAAGGCGTTGGGGTGCTCGGCCATGGCGTCCGCCAGGGTGTGACCGCCGGAAATGCTGTCGCGGACCTCGTTCAGCACCTCCCGCAACACCGCGTTCGAAGTCTGCCGACTCAGCACGTCCAAAGACCGTAGAGCGGGCACGCCGGCCCGCAGAAGGTCGGAAAACTGCGAGTACATGATCGCCACGACGGCCGGCTTCACCTTCTTCTTCCGCCCGCCAAGGCTGCGAGCCACGCCGCCCTCCCGGAGATCAATGGGAAAGAGCGACTGCTCGTCCAGGGAACGAAGCGCCTGGCTCTCGCTCTCCGCGCTGAGGACGCCCCTGATGGTCTTCCCTTCAAGGTTGCGGGCGGTGTAGCTGAAACTCGGCATCGAGGATCACGCCTCGGACGGCAACCGACCCAATAAGAACGTAACCTAATGCGGGTCAATTGATTAGCAGGCTACATCCCGATGATTCCGCCTGCCGGCCGACGCCATCCATCAACGTATACCTATCGTATCGGCGGGGGATTGCAGCCGCCAGCGTCAAAAAGGCGACGTCCATGACCACCGCCGTGCCTTCCAGACCACGGAGTAAGAGGCTATTCCGCAACCTGTGAAACTGGGTAATTTGCCGCAGTCCGGAATCGATCCCGGACGGTTGCGGGATAGGTTCTAATCAGAATAATTATTTATATATCTACACAACTAATCGCCATAAAACTCATCGGCGACAGGTCGAAGGCGGACGCAGGCTCCCGGCCAGCCGACGGGCTTGGCCGGTCTGCCGCCTCTCGTCAACCCCAAGGCAGGGTCAACCCCGGAGGTAGGTGTAGCCTTCCAGCCCTCGCTGATACCGCCGCAGCAGCTCGGCGGATTCGTTGAAGGTGATCAGCCGGTTCCGCACGGCGTGCTCGACCGTCCGCCGCATCCGCACCAGCAGGTCCTCCGTCGAGTACTGCACGTAATGCAGCACCTCCTCCACGGTGTCGCCCGCCACGACGTGGTCCACGAAGTGCTGCCCGTCGTCGGCGATGGCACATGCACGGCGTTGGTGTCGCCGAACAGGTTGTGCATGTCGCCCAGGATCTCCTGGTAGGCGCCGGTCAGGAAGGTGCCGAGGTAGTACTCGCCGCCGTTGAAGGCGTGAAGCTGGAGCGTGGACTTCACGTCCCGCAGGTCGATGAACTTGTCGATCTTGCCGTCGCTGTCGCAGGTGATGTCGGCCAGAATGGCCCGCCGCACCGGCTCCTCCGTCAGACGATGGATGGGCATGATCGGGAAGAGCTGTCCGACCGCCCAGCAGTCCGGCACGGACTGGAACGCCGAGAAATTGCAGCAATAGGTGTCGGCGAGCTGGGCCTCCAGCCCCTCCATCTCGTCGGGCACGTACTCCTTCTCACGCATGATCTTGAGGATCTTGCGGCAGGCCGACCAGAAGATGGATTCGGCCGTGCCCCGCTCCTCCAGCGTCAGATAGCCGAGATTGAAGAGGCTCAGGGCCTCGTCGCGGTGATGCAGGACATCGTGGTAGGCCTCTTGCAGGCTCTTCGACGAAATCGAGTTATGCACCTCCAGCAGGTTGTGCAGCACCGGCGGGGCCTCGTCGGGGAGGCTGGCCGGAACGGGATCCTGAGCCAGCTCCGTCACGCCCAGTACGTTGAAGATCAGCACGGACTGATAGGCCGTGACCGCCCGGCCGCACTCCGTGACGATGATCGGGTGCGCCGCCTCGGCGGCGTTGCAGGCCTCGGTCACGGCGTGAACCACGTCGGAAACGTATTCGTCGAGCGTGTAGTTGGCGCTGGACTGAAAGTTGCTCGAGCTGCCGTCGTAGTCCACGGCCAGCCCGCCGCCGACGTCGAAGTACTTCAACCCCGCGCCCATCTTGACCAGTTCAAGATAGATCCGCGTCGCCTCGGCCAGGGCCTCCTTGATCGAGCGGATGTTGGTGATCTGGCTGCCCAGGTGGAAGTGCGTCAGCACCAGGCTGCCCAGCATGCCCTCCTTCTTGAGCAGCTCCACGCTCCGCAGGATTTCCGTGACGGTCAGGCCGAACTTGGACCGCGACCCGCCGGACTCCTGCCAGCGGCCGGAGCCGCGGGCGGACAGCTTCATCCGCAGGCCGATGCAGGGCGTCACCTTCAGGGCGGCGGACCGGTCCAGGATCTTCTCCAGCTCGGCGAAGTCCTCCACCACCAGAACGATGGTCTTGCCCAGCTTCTGGCCCCACAGGGCCATGTCGATATACTCCACGTCCTTGTAGCCGTTGCAGATGATCAGCGGCTCCGGCGATTCCAGCATGGCCAGGGCCGTCATCAGTTCGGGCTTGGAACCGGCCTCCAGCCCGAACTTGTACGGCCCGCCGTACTGCACGATCTCCTCGACGACGTGCCGCTGCTGATTCACCTTGATCGGATAAACCCCCATGTACCCGCCGCCGTACTCGTGATCGGCGAAGGCCTTGGCGAAGGCCTCGTTCACCTGGCGAATCCGGGTCCGCAGGATGTCCGAAAAACGCACCAAAATCGGCAGGTCGATGCCCCGCTCCAGCAGCTCGTCCACCAGCTCCTTCAGGTCCAGCGAAGGGCCTTCCGCGCCCCGCGGATGGACCACCACATGGCCGCGATCATTGATCCCGAAGAAACCCGCTCCCCACTGCCGCACCATGTAAAGATCCGCCGAATCGGCGGTAGTCCAGGTCCGCAGCAGGTCAGAGCGTGAAGTCGTCGTCTTGGAAATACCGGCCATCGATCAGGCACCTCGGCTTTCTCGGCGAAAGGATTCTTCAAACCCCGGCGGCACGGCCCCGCACGGAGCGAACTGCCGGTCGCGGCGTGACATTTCGGAAGACAGACCCGGCTCCGGCGGCCGGACACGGCACCATCCGGCGGCACGCCCACCCCCTCGGCGGCGTGTTCCCGTATCTAAGCACTCTCGCGAAACATAGTCAACAATTGCCGCCGTCTCTTTCTTGGACTCTCCGCCGAACTCCGCCGATCGCCGCCCCCGATCACAATCCGCTGAACAAGGTCTCCAGATGCCCTCGGTATCGCGGATCAGAGGCCACGCCCCAGGTGTGCGGGCCGAGTATCTCGATGAACGCCTTCGGCGACGGGGCCAGATCGCACAGCCGCCGGGCGCCTTCGAACGGCGTCACCAGGTCGGCGGAAGATTGCAGAAACAGCTTCGGCAACGCCACCAAGCCGATATGAACCGCCGGGTTCAGCTCCGCCAGCATGGCGTCCAGTACATTCACCCAGGGCACGATGCCCGCCGCCACCGGTCCCGTCAACCTGGGCGGGCCGCGGCTCCACGCTTTATCGACAATCAGGTGTTGGAGTTTGAATAGGCTCCGCCGCCGGGTGGGCGGTGTGAAGCCGGCAACGCGGCGGCAATCGTCGCTGAATCCCGCGGCGGCAAGAAAAAAGCTGCCTAGTGCCAGCGGTCTTCAATCCCCCAGTACGAACTTCACGGCCGGCGTCAGCTCTTTGGCCAAGTTGCGGGGCAAGCGGCCCTTGACGGTCTTCAACTCGACCGTCCCGCCGCGATCCTTCAGCTTCTCGGCGGCCTTCTGGTAGCCCTCCAGCACCGCCTGCCGGTCGCTGGTCAGGATGTAGCATCGCCACTTGGCCACGTCCTCGTCGTCCAGCCGCGTTCGCAGCCGCGAGTCGAATTCGCCTCCCAGCGCGATGACGCCGCGAAAAGCGTCCGGGTTCCGCAGGGCGACGCCCCACGCGGCGGTCGCGCCGGCCTCGACGCCCGCGATGATCACCCGATCGGCGTCAACGCGGTGCTGGTCCATGGCCACATTGACGGCGTCCATGACGCACGACTCGATGGCGGCGAGATCGTCGCCCCAGCCGAACCGGCCTTCACCCGCCGCGACCGGTCCCTGCGGGGCCAGCAGGATCGCGCCGGCCTTGTCCGCCGCGTCGATCCATTGATCGGCAACGGCCCTCATCGTGCTGTTGGCACCGTGCAGCACGACCAGCAGCGGGGCAGGCCGCGAGGGATCATGTTTTCGCGGCGTCAGCACGAGGCACTGGACTCCCGCCCCTTCGGGCACATGACCCCCGCCGGCTTTCTTCAGGGCCGCGGCGTAACGCGGGTCGTCGCGGAGGCTGTCCAGGTCGGAATCGCCCTCCATGTGCCGGGCAAGATCCGTCGGGAAGCCCCCCAGCGCGATCGCCCGCTCCAGATACTTGAAGGCCTCGTCCTTCTTGCCGAGCCGAGCGTACATGCAGGCCACGTTGTAATTGGTCAGCCCGATGTCGCCGATCGAATGGGCCTCCAGGGCCAGCTTGAGGGCCTGCTCCACCTCGCCGGCCTCCGCCGCCCGCATCATCCGCCGGGTCAACTCGTTGATTCGCGCCTGCTCGCTGGGCGTCGGCGTGGCGGGCGTAACCGGCGCTGCGGGCTTCTCCGGTTCGGCGGGCTTCTCCGGATCGGCGGGCTTCTCGGAATGGGCGGGCGGCGACGGCTTCTTCCCGTCGGACCGGCCGGCCTTTTCCAGGGCCTTGGGGTACCGCGGATCCTTGCGGAGGTTGTCGAAGTCCGGATCCTCCTCGATCCGGTTCACCATCTCCTCGCCCGCGGCGGCCTGCTCGATCGCCCGATCGAGATACTCGAAGGCCTCGTCCTTCTTGTTCAGCCGCGAGTACATGCAGGCCACGTTGTAGTTGGTCAACCAGAGGTCGGCGAGCTGGCGGGCCTCCAACGCCAGCTTGAGCGCTTCCTCATTCTTGCCCGCCTTCGACGCCGCGATCAGCTTATCCGTCAACTCCATCACCCGCGCTTGCGCCTGGGCCGGAGACAACTCCTCCCGGGCCGGCGGCTTCCCCGGCTTCTCCGGTTCCTCCGGTTTTCCCGGTTTTTCCGCCTCGGCGGGCTTGGTCGGCGGCTCGGGCCTGGTCGGCTCCCTGGGCCGCGTCGGGAACTCCGGCCGGTCGCTGCCCTTGGGCGGCGCCACGCCTTCGCGGATCGCCCGCAACCGTCGCACAATGGCTCGGAAACGGTCCTCCGCCCGGATGGTCTTCAGGTCATCATCCCGCACCAGCCGATCGACATCGCGGAAACCCGCTTCGACCGCCCGGTCCAGCCATTCGTAGGCCTTCTCCTTCTGCCCCAGCAGGCAGGTCAGGCAGGCCAGGTTGTAGAGGGTCTGCACGTCGTCGGGCTTCTGCGCGTGCATCTTCTCGGCGATGCCGAGGGCGCGGGCGTAGTCATGAGCGCGATACGCCTGGTAAAGCTGCCGTTGAAGCTGCCTGAAATCCACGGGCTTCTCGGCGGGCTGGGAAGCCGGCTGCGTCGCGGGATCCATCGCCCACGCCGACCCGACCGCCGTCACGCCGCCGACCAGCACGGCGATCACCCACACCACCGCTCGTCGCTCAAGACACATGGCACGTTCCTCCACTGTGGTCAGACTGGACGCGAATAGCTCATCGACCGGAAGCCGGTTCGGCCACAGCCCCCGCCGCCGAACCGACCGGATCACGAATCGGCGGATATTATACCACGACCGCCGGGCCGGCCGCAGCCGTCGCCCCCGCGGACCATCCCCCGACAAGACAACGAACCCGCCCCACGAATCTTTCGAAACGGCCAGGCCGGTCGGCCGGCGGCCGGCCTGCCCGGCCGGACGTCCGCCCGCACCGCCGGTCCGGGCCGGCGACACTCCCGGGCCGGCGGGGCCGCCGAACCCGGGAGCGTCAAGTGGGAGTGTTGTGCTCGCCGAGTTACCAGCCGAAAATATCCGCCAGGCTCAGCAGGAGCTGGATCACGAAAGCCAGGATCTGGGTGACCAGGGTGACCCAATCGAAGCCGCCGCTCATGAGCAACCTCCTATTCGTGGAGCGCCGTCCCGCCGCGAGGAGCGTTGGACTGACATCAGTGTTCATATTATGAATGTCGATTCACGCTTGTCAAGGAGGCCACCCGCAGTGACGTCTCCCCCCCGCAGACGGCGGCCGACGGCCGCCCCGAAACCGCCCGGTCCGCCGCCGCCCACCCCGGCCGCCGCCGCGGGCCGCCGGGACCGCGAGCGCAACCGCCACCGTCGCGAAATCCTCGCCGCGGCGGTCAAGCTGTTCGCCCGCCACGGCTTCGAAAAGACCACCATGGCCGATCTCGCCGCCGAAGCGGAGTTCGCCGTCGGAACCCTCTACAAGTTCTTCAAGGACAAGCAGGAACTGTACCGCACGATCATCCGCGACATCGCCGCGGAAATGTCCGCCCGGCTCACCGAGGCCCTCCGCCAGGACGGCACGGAAATCCAGCGGCTCCATCGCTACATCGACGTCAAGATGGAACTGTTCGTGAAGCACGCCCCGGTCGGCCGGCTCTACTTCTCCCAGACCACCGGTGCCGTCTGGTCTCCGGAGGCCGCCCTCGACGCCGAACTGAAGAACCTGTTCCACAAGACCCTGCACGACCTGGGCGAGATCTTCCGCCGGGGAATCCGCAAAAAGCTGTTCGTCAACCGCGATCCTCTGCTCCTGGCCCTGACGCTCGAGGGGCTTACCCACGCCTTCATCGCGCCCCTCGTCGATGACCCGCGGGCTTTCACCGCCGAGGAGATGGCCTCGGCCATCAAGGGAGTCTTCTTCAAGGGCATACTCCGCGACGCCGCGGGCCGAGACTGAGGCGACCGCCCCGCGCCCCAAATCCCGCGACCTCCTCCGTCCGCGGAACATCGCCCCGACCGACCGGCGAAACCGTCCCGCAACCCGCAGAAAGGCCAGCCGCCATGAAAGAAACCTTCTTCTTCTGCTACCCCTGGGACCTGGATCACGAAGGCGTCGAGGCGGCCGTCGGGCGGATGGCCGGCGACATCGGCGTCAACGCCCTCTCCGTCGCCGCCACCCTGCACAGCCTCCGCGAACGCCGCGCCCGGGCCGCGCCCGGCCCCCGCACCATCGAGATGGAGGCCGCGGCCCACTTCCAGCCGGACGCTCCACGCTACGCCAACACCCGAATCCGCCCGCTCGTTGGCGCCTGGCTCAAGGCGCGAAACCCCCTGGAGAAGATCCTCCGCGAAGCGGAACTGGTCGGGCTGCATCGTCGCGTGTCGATGGTTGCCACGCACAGTGCCCCGCTGGCCGCGCGGTACCCCCTGATTGCCTGCGTGGACGTCTTCGGCGACCCCATCTGCTCCTGCATGTGCCCGGCCAACGCCGAAGTCCGTGAATTCGTCGCCGCTCTGGTGGACGACCTCAGCACCAACTACCCCGTGGAGACCATCGAATTGGCGGACTTCTGGTTCGGCGGACGACACCCCCACCCCCACCTCCGCGGCGGGATCTCTCTCGCCGAGGTCGAGTCCGGCCTGTTCGATTGGTGTTTTTGCGCTTCCTGCCGCCAGCGGGCCACGGACGCCGGGCTGGACGTGGAACAGGTGGCCGACCGCGTTCGCGACCACTTGGAGGCCGCGTTTCGCCTGGAACCACCCCGCTGCGGCTCGCTGGACGAGCTGCTGGCCGAAGAACCGACGCTGGCCGAGTTTCACCGTCTACGCCTGGAAGCCGTCGCCAGCCTGCTCAGCCAAGTCCGCTCCCGGGCCAAGGCCCGTGTGCTCGCGGACCTGAGCGGGCTGTCCGCCGATGAAGCCGCCTGGCGGGCGGTCAGCCTGACTGCCCTGGCGGCCGGTTGCGACGGCCTGCTGCTGGCCCCGCCGGCGGCGGAGCATCACGAAGGGCGGGCGTTCTTCGAGGAAGCGGTGCAAGCCGTTCACGGTCCTCCGCGGGTGGACTTGTCCATCACCTGCTATCCCCCCCGAACCCGCACGGCCCCCGCGCTGGTCAGCGAGGTCCGCCGCCTCGCGGAAGTCGGCTATTCCGGATTCGGCTTCCACAACTACGGATTGGCCCCGGAGCCGTGCCTCGACTGGGTGCGGCTGGCCGTCCGCTACGCCCGGCGCGAGTCCGGCCAGGCCCCCTAAGGCCCCGCCGCCTCGCTGCGACCGGCTCAGTCTTCGTATTCGAGCAGGCTTAGCTCGGCATGTTCGAGGGCGAAGGCCCGCAGCCCGTGGTCGTCGAAGTAGACCCGCACATAGATCTGCCGCCCGCGGCGGTCCAGCGCCATGACGCGGCCCTTGCCGTACTCCGGGTGGCACACCCGCTGCCCGATGCGGAACTCCGGATCGTCCTCGAAGTCCTCGGCGGTCTCCTCCGCCTGATACTGCCCGAAGTGGCTCGCCGGTCGCAGCCGCGGACTCGCCGACCGCGAAACCGTTCGCACTTCATCCGCCGGCAGCTCCCGCAGGAACCGCGAGGCCACCGTCCGCTCCGTCAGCCCGCGGACCATGCGATAGCGGGCGTGCGTGAGGGTGAGCCGCTTCTGGGCGCGGGTCATGCCCACGAAGCACAGACGCCGCTCTTCCTCAAGGTCGCCGTCATCGCCCAACACCGCTCGCCGGTGCGGCAGCAGACCGTCCTCCAAACCGATCATATAGACGACGGGAAACTCCAGCCCCTTGGCGGCATGGAGCGTCATCAGCGTCACGAACCCGCCGGACAACTCGACGCTGTCCACGTCGCTGACCAGGCTGATCTGGTGCAGCCATTCCCCCAGGCTTCCGTTGGCGTGCTCCTCGTCGTACTGCCGGGCGGCGTTGACCAATTCGTACACGTTGGCCAGGGGTTCATTGTCGATCTCCCCTTCCTGCCGTAAGGCCGCCTCCAGGCCCGACCTCGACAACACCGCCTCCACGATGGCCCGCACCGGGCGAGGCGGCATCCGCCGCAACTCCTCGAGCAGCTCCGCGACCGGCCGCAGCTTCTTGGCGGCGGACTTCAACTCGGCGGTCTCGCCCGCCCGGGCCAGGGCCGCGCCGAGATCGACGCCCTGGGCCCGCGCGCTCGTCCGCAGCCGCTCGATGGTCACCTTGCCGATGCCCCGCGGCGGCGTGTTGACGGCCCGCACCAGGGCGGTCTCATCCGCGGGGTTGACCACCGCCCGCAGGTACGCCAGAACGTCCTTGATCTCCTTGCGGCCGTAAAACTCCACGCCGCGGGCCACCTGGTAGGGGATCTTCAGCCGCCGCAGTTCGTCCTCCACCGCGCGGCTCAGGGCGTTGATGCGGTAAAAAACCACCACGTCGCCCGCCTGCCCGCCCTCTTCCAGGTAGCGGCGGATGTCCTCGGCGACGCGGCGGGCCTCGTGGGTCTGGTCGTCACAGGCCCACACCTGGACCGGGTCACCCGGCGGGTTCCGGGTCCACAGGTCCTTGTGTCGCCGCTGCCGATTGTGGGCGATTACCGCTCCCGCCGCGGAACAGATGGCCTGGGTGCTGCGGAAGTTCTCCTCCAAGCGGACCACCCGCGCGTCGGGGTAGTCGGCCTCGAAGTCGAGAATGTTCTGGATGTCCGCCCCCCGCCAGGCGTAGATGGACTGGTCCGGGTCGCCCGTCGCGCAGATGTTCCGGTGGGCCTGGGCCAGCCGCGTGGCGATCAGGTACTGCGCGTGGTTCGTGTCCTGATACTCGTCGATCAGCAGATAGCGGAATCGATCGGAAAGCTCCTCGCGGATGTCCGCGTGTTCGCCGAGCAGCCGCGCGACATGCATGAGCAGGTCGTCGAAATCGCACCCGTTCTGCTCGACCAGCAGCCGCTGGTACTCCTGGTAGATCCGGGCCACGGTCTTCTCCGTGAAGTCCGCGGCCTGGGCGGCGTACTCCGTCGGGGAGAGCATCCGGTTCTTGGCGTCGCTGATGGCGGCACGAACCCCCGCCGGCGTCCAGTTGTCGGCGGACAGCCGGCAGGCGGCGATCGCCTCGCGAATGAGGCTCTTGGCGTCGGCTTCGTCGAAGATGGAAAAAGTGGGCCGCACGCCGACGGCCTCGCCGAAAGTCCGCAGCAGGCGGGCGCACAGCGAGTGGAACGTGCAGACCCACATCCGCGCACCGATGCCCAGGGCCGCGATCCGCGCGCGCATCTCCCCCGCGGCCTTGTTGGTGAAGGTGATCGCCAGGATCTCCTCCGGGCGGGCCACGGTGGCGGCGAGTCGGGCGGCCCGATGGGTGATGACGCGGGTCTTGCCGGAGCCGGGTCCGGCCAGGACCAGCAGCGGGCCGTCGGTGTGCAGGACGGCTTCGCGTTGAGCCTCGGTCAGGCCCTCCGCCAGTCTGACGGTCGGCAGGCTGGGCATAGCCGACATCATAGCGGCCCCCCCGGTCGCCGCCCAGCCGCCGAACCTCGCCACGAACAGCCCCGGCCGCTGGAAATGCCGCGGGACCAGACTCCCCCCGGACCGCGCCCGACCGCTTGCCCCCGCCGGTCCAGGCCGCCGTGGTTCCGCTGAAGGCGAAGAACCTGGCGAATCTGGGGGTGTTTCGTGCCTCCGGCCATTTCCCGACGAGCCGTTTCGCCTCACCCGCTCCCCCAGCCGCTGCGGCGCCCCGGCGGGGCTGTGACATGGCTTGGAGTGCTGCACACATGGCACCGCCTCGCTCGCCTTCGTCCCATTGCTTGCGCCCGAGATGCTGCCAACACCGCTCCCCGAACCCACAACGAGGCCACCCGAACGGGATCACCGCTGCCCTGGCTCGCGAAAGAGAGGTCTTCCACCAGAACGCTCTCCGCCGTGAAGCGGGACCTCAAGCGCCTCAAAACAAACACGCCCACCCAAGGTTGTCGTACGATTCCGAACAAGCCCAGCAATCGGTAGCAAGATTCCGTAATCCTGATATGCGATCCCGACCACACGCGGCGCCCGGATCCGCGACGCTGGCGGATCGCTCGCAGCAGGGATTAATGGGGCCAGGACCGAAATAGAGTTGTTCTTGTGGTGTAAGAGTGGTATGCTATGTCGCTATCAGCGGGCCGAGGTACAACTGCGATGCGAGTCGACCTGACCTCCATCCCAGGCGACAAGCGAAGGATGATGGATAGCGGTCTGGCTTCCGACTCCGCACTGCCCCCTGCCCTTCTGCGACCGCGATGCCGCGATGAATCCTGTGTTGCTGTCCCAAAATCAGCAAGCGTTAACCAGAACTGCATCTCCGAGATGATCAGCCGCGGCACTGGGAAGGAATCGGAAGGTTCGACTCTGCGATTTCCGCTAAACCCGACTGCCAGCGGAATACAGGACAGTCCGGCGGCGTTGTCTTCCGGCACTCTGCCGAGCAGTCTCCTCGTGACGCCATAGGAAGGAGAAACGGCCATGAGCAGAATGAGAACTGCACAGTGTATCGCCTTGCTGGTGTGGCTTGCCGGAGCCGGTTTGTCGGCATGGGCCGAAGTCCCGTCCTACCAAGTTGAGTTCCTCGGCCCCAACTCCACCGGTACGGGGATGAACGAGTCGGGCGTGGTCTGCGGCGACGTCCAGACGGAAGGATCCCTCCAGCGGGCCGCGGTGTGGCCCATAGGTCAACCCTTCGAACTGCTGCCGCTGCCGGCCGGCATGCTCACTTCGCGGGCTCTGGACCTCAACAACGACGGTGTCATCGTCGGCGCCGTATGCCCTAATGCTTACGTGACTACCCAACCGATCGCCGCAGTGTGGCGCCCCACGGCCGACGGCTATGAAGTGGAGGTGCTTGGCGCGCTGCCCGGCGATCCCTACAGCATTGCCTGGGCCGTCAACAACGTCGGTGATATCATCGGCGCATCGGGTTTCTGGGGATGGAACCCGGATCACCCGATCCTCTTTACCGAAACAGGCCCGACGCCGCTACCGTGCCTGGCCTCCGACATCAACGACCAACGTGTCATCATCGCCGGCCCGCTGCTGATCGACCTCGACACGGGCGTCGCCACGGATATTCCCCTTCCGCCCGGAAACTGGAACGGCTTCGTGAGCGCGGCCCTCAATGAGAACAACGATTTCTGCGGCTACATCCGTGGCTACTCTGGTTGCAGCACCTTCCCCATTCGCTACCGGCAAGGGGTCGGCTGGGAGTTTCTCGGCGGTTGCGCGACGACGACCAGCGCCACGGCGATCAACGACCGGGGCGACGCGCTGAGCTACTACTACATGACCACGTCCGGCGCGAGCTTCGTCCCGGAAGGCTACTTCGGCCTTGGCAGCCTGATTGATCCGACCGCCGGCGAATGGTACATCCAGTACGGCGGCGCCAACGGAATCAACAACGCCCGCCAGATCCTGGCCGCCGCCCGCCAAGGCTTCAGCGGACCGATCGGTGCCATTCGCATGACCCCCATCGTCACGCCGCTGCCGGGCGACATGAATTGCGACGGCGCCGTCAACCTGGCCGATGTCGAACCATTCTGCCTGGCCCTGACCGATCCGGAAGCCTACGCGCAGTCCCCTTTCGGCTGCGACCGCGGCAACGCCGATGTGAACGCGGACGGCGCCATCGACGGCCTTGACATCCCCGCATGGGTCGCGATCCTGCTCGGTGCGTGACCGGTGCGCGGGCGATCCGCGTCCTGCCGCCGCCCTTGCGGGAATCATCCTCCCTCCACCCGACCGACCGGAATCCCACGGTCGGCGGTGGTGGCCGCGTCGGAGTCAGTGCATGGCCTTCGAGATGGTGAAGATCGGCAGCAGCAAAGCCAGCACCAGGCCGCCGACCACGGCCCCGAGGAACATCACGATCGCCGGCTCCAGCATGCTGGTCAGCGTCTTGATGGCGGTGTTCAGCTCCGCCTCGCAGTGGACGGCGACCCGCTCCATGACCTGCCCGAGCCGGCCGCTCCGCTCACCGGCGGCAAGCATCTTGTTCACCGACTTCGGCACGTTCGGCTGGTCGGCCAGGGCCTCGGAGATCTGCTGACCGGTCTCCAGCCGGTCGTTCACCGTGTTCCACATCCGCTCGTACACCGCGCTGCCGCAGGCCGCCGCCGTCAGCCGCACGCCGTCCAGAACCGACACGCCCGATTGAATCATCGTGCCCAACGTCTGCAAACTCCGCGCCAGATAGGTCTTGTGAAACAGCGGACCGACCAGCGGAACCCGCAGCTTCAGCAGCTCCAGACGCCAGCGGCCGGCGGGCGTCCGCAGGTAGAGCACCGCGCCCACCACGGCCGCCGCCAGACCCGCGCCCACATACGGCCCCACCGTCACCAGGCCGCCGCTGAAGGCCATCAGCCCCCGCGTCACCGCGGGCAGGCTGGCCTCCTTCCCGGCATAGATATTGGAGAATTTCGGCAGCACATAGGCCATGAGAAAGACGGTGACGCCGATGGCGAACGCCAGCATCACCAGCGGATAGGTGACGGCCCCCTTGATCTTCCTGGTCAAGACCGCCTGACTCTCGAGGTGCTGCGCCAGACGCTCCAGGATCGGGCCCATCTTGCCGGAAGCCTCGGAGGCCCGCACCAGGCTGACATAAATGGTGGGGAAAACATCGGGGTGTTCGGCGAGGGCGGCGGAAAACTCGCGGCCGCCGGTGACCTGCTCGATGACGGCGTCCAGCGCGGCGGCGAACCGCGGGGAATTGCCCTCATGCACGCAGGCTTCCAGCGCGTCCGCCAGGGACACGCCGGTCTCGACCATGACCGCGAGCTGGCTGGTGAAGAAGATCAGGTCTTCGGGACGGTGCTTCGCCCGGACGTGGAGCAGGCCCCCCGCCGCCGAACCGGCCCGCGGCCGCGACGCGGAGGCGGTCTTGGGTTCGACCCGCACAATGAACTTCCCCTCGCCGCGAACGATCCGCGCCGCCTCGGCGGGTGAAGCGGCCACCACCTCGTCCTCGACGAGCGTTCCCGACTGGTCGCGGGCCACATAAGTGAACACGGCCATAGGCGACTCCTCAGCCCGCGCCCGCGGCTACGCCGTGCAAACGCGGAAAACCTCCTCCACCGTGGTGAGGCCGGCGCGGGCCTTGCTCATGCCGTCCTGATACAGCGAAGTCATCTTCGCCTCGCGGGCCAGCCGTCGCAGTTCCTGCAACGGGGCGCCGTCGGAAATGGCCTGGCGAATGGCGTCGTCCGGCACGAACAGCTCATAAACGCCGATGCGGCCGGAGTAGCCGGTGCCGTGACACCGCGTGCAGCCTGCCCCGCGCATCAGCTTTTCCGTCGAGTACCCCGCCTTCTCCAGGGCGTGGCGGATGTTCGGGGTCGGCTCGTGCTCCTCCTTGCAGTGCGGGCAGACCTTGCGGACCAGCCGCTGGGCCAGCACGGCGGTCAGGGACGCGCCGACCAGGAAGCTCTCCACGCCGATGTTGTTCAGCCGCACGATGGCGGATACGGCGTCGTTGGTGTGCAGGGTGGACAAGACCATGTGGCCGGTCAGGGCGGCCTGCACGGCGGTCTTGGCGGTGTCCTCGTCGCGAATCTCGCCGACCATGATCACGTCCGGATCCTGCCGCAGGAGGGCCCGCAGGACGGTGCCGAACCGCAGCCCGATCTTCTCGTTCACCTGGAACTGGTTCACGCTGCGCAGGTTGTACTCGATGGGGTCCTCCACGGTGCAGACGTTCCGCTCCGGCGAGTTGATCTCGCACAGGGCCGCGTAGAGCGTGGTGCTCTTGCCGCTGCCGGTGGGACCGGTCACCAGCACCAGCCCGTGCGGCTGGTTGAGGATCTGGCGGAACTGCTTGAGCATCTCGACCGAGAAGCCCAGCGTCTCCAGGTTGATGAGGGCGCGGGCGTTGTCGATGATGCGGATCACCACGTTCTCGCCGTGCATGTTGGGCAGCGTGGAGACCCGCAGGTCGATGGGGCGGCCCTCCATCATCACATGGATGCCGCCGTCCTGCGGCAAACGACGCTCGGCGATGTCCAGACCGGCCATGATCTTGATCCGCGACACGATCGGGGCCATCATCTGCGGCGGCGGGCTGAGCTTCTCGTAGAGCACGCCGTCCACCCGGTTGCGGACCCGCAGGCTCCCTTCGTCCGGCTCGATGTGAATGTCGCTGGCCCCCTCCTTCACCGCGGTGTAGATCAGGTAGTTCACCAGCTTGATGACCGGCGAATCGCCGGCCATGCCTTCCAGGTTGGTGATGTCATCGACCTTGGTCTCGATCAGCTCGAAGGCGTCCGAGGACACGTCCTCGATGATGTCGTCGATGACGAAGACGTTGGCGGCCTTGATGTACTGGCTGAGAATGGCCTGGATGTCCGCGCCGGAGCAGGCCACCACCTGCACCGCGCAATCGGTCATTCGGGCGACTTCCTCGATGACGAAGACGTTGGCCGGCTCGCTCATGGCCACCGTCAGCACGCCGTGCACGCGGAACAGCGGCAGCACCAGGTGCTTCTCGAGGAAATCCCGCGGCACCAGCTCGATGACCTTGGCGTCGGCCAGCCGCGGAGACAGCTTGGCATAGGGAACGTTGTAGGCCTCGGCCAGGGCCTCCACCACCTGGTCCTCCGTGGCCAGCCCCAGCTCCACCAGGATCTCGCCCAGCAACTGCCGGTGCCCGCGACGCTGCTGTTCCTCCACGGCCGCGGCGATCTGCTCCTCGGTCAGGACCCCCCGGGCCAGCAGGATCTGCCCCACCTGTCGTCGAGTGCCGATGGTCGCGGGCGAGGGCACGGTTCACGCTCCTGGCGGGCGGCGCTCCGCCGCCGCGGGGGTCACGGTCTCAGGCGAAGCTCTTCACCGCCGATTCCAGATCGTCGTACATCTCGAAACGCCGGGACAGGCGGGTGATCTCCAGGATCTTGCTGCACACCGCGTCGAAGTGGCACAGCTTGACCGTGCCGAGCCGCTCCTCGCACTGGTTTTGCAGGTCCACCAGGGCCTCCAGCCCGGCGCTGTCCAGCCCCTCCAGGTGCGTCCCGTCCACCACGATCTGGCACTGTCCCTCGGCGAGGCACTTCTGGGCCGCCTGTACGAAAGCGGGTACGCTCTCGCCGGCCAGCTCCTCCTTCACGGCCAGCACGGCGACGTTGTTGTATTGGGCCACATTCACCGGCATGGGCGCACCTCAACCCGCGGCGGCCGGCGATACGACCGCCGCCTGGACCATGCGGGCCTCACGGACCTCCACGTTCAGCGCGGCGATGCGGTCCACGGCCAGCCGGCCCTCGGCGAACTCCCGGGCCTCGCCCATCAGCCGGGGCAGGTCCAGCCCCAGGAACAGCTCCGCCAGCTCGGGATCGAACTGCGTGCCGGAGCACCGCCGGATCTCCGCCACCGCCACCGGCAGCGGCAGGGCCTTGCGGTAAGTGCGGCTGGTGGTCATGGCGTCGAAGCAGTCCGCCAAGCAGATGATCCGGCCCAGCAGCGGAATATCGCGGCCCGCCATCCGCCGCGGATAACCCCGCCCGTCCACCCGCTCGTGATGGTACAGGACACCCGGCACCAGATCGGCGATCTGCCGCACGCGACCCAGGATGCGGGCCCCGATCTCCGGGTGCTTCTTCATCGCCGTGAACTCCTCGACCGTCAGCTTGCCGGGCTTGCTCAGAATCGCGTCGGGGACGCCGATCTTGCCGACGTCATGGAGCAGCCCCGCCAGGTAAACCCGGTCGGACTCCCGCGGGTCGAGGCCGGCGGCGGCGGCCAGGGCCCGGCTGTAGTAGGCGACCCGCTCCGAGTGGCCGCAGGTGTAGGGGTCCTTGGCGTCGATGCTGTTGACCAGGGCGTGCAACAGCCCCATCAGCAGGTCCGCCAGGTCGGCGTAGAGCCGCTGATTCGCCAGAAACGCGGCCAGGCGGTCGGCCACGGCCTTGAGCAACTGCACGTCGATCGAGGTGAAGTCGCCGCGATCCGTGCAGTTCATGGCCAGCACCACCCCCAGCAACTGCCGGTCGTGCCACAGCGGCAGCACCACCAGGTGCTTCAGCCAGGAGCCGGCCCACCGCAGCTCCGGACGCTCGGCGACCCTGTTGATCACCAGTTGCGAGACCGGCTGATCCGGGTGCAGCGGCAGGCAGGAAGCCAGTCGCGCCAGGTGGGCGTTGTCCGGCGCGCCCGGCCCGATCTGAATGATCCGCGAACGCACCGGCCCGGACGCGGCGGTCGTGGGGGTGGTGATTCCGCCGGTGGGGAGGGCGGCCCGGCCGTGTTCCGCGTCATCGTTGAGCACGAAGCCGATCGCCGAGGCCCGGGACACCTCCAGCACCTCGCGGGCCACGTCCTCCAGGACCACGTTGGGCGGGTGTTCCAGCCGCAGCCGCGCGCTGATCTCGTAAACCAGCGAAAGCTCCTCGTAGGTGCCTTCGAGATTGCCGGTCAGCACGGAGATCTCGTCGCGCCGCGTCTCGCTCTCCCGGAGCAGCCCGACCGACAGCCGCAGCAATCCCGCCAGACCGGCCGCCTCCGCCAGCGGAACGACGCCCGCCTGAGCGGCCAGCCGCAACAGCAGGCCGCGGTCCAGACCGCACTGGTCGCAGAGCCGCGCGAAGTTCTCGCCCGGCTGCGGGGACATCACCATTCCGCCGACCACCGCCCCGACGCAGCGGGTCCGCTGGCGGATCGGGGCCACGATCAGACCCAGGTCGGGCGCCCACGGCCCGAACTCCACGACGGCCTCCGCCGGACGATCGTCGTCCATGAAACGGAGCTGCTGCTCGCGAACGAAGCTCCGCAAGCCGTTACGAAAAGCCTCCCCTCCGTTCCACAGCGCCGGCCACAGGCGGCCGGCCTGGGCGTCGTGGAGAATCAGTTCGCCGTCGCGGCCCCACAGCGACAGCCACACCCGAGCGGCCCGCCACCGCTCCATGAGCTGATTGAAACCGTCCACCGAAAGCGGCCGGAACGCCTCGGGAGCGGCCAACCGCCCTTCGGCGGCGGTGGTGACGATCTGCACAGGTGAATGACCCACGGTGTTACTCCGCTGCCGCCGCGGCCGGCACGCCGCCGCCGATCAGGTTTCGGACGGTCTGGAGGACCTCCCGGGGGCTGAAAGGCTTGGTGAGCACCTGGCGAATGTTGGTGTCCGCCAGGTCCTTGGCCTCCAGCGAAAAACCTCGGGCCGTCAGCATGATGACCGGGATGCTGCTCAGCGCCGCTTCGGCCCGGAGCCGCGCGCACAACTCCAGCCCGCTCAGAAACGGCATCTGATAATCCGTGATGATCAAGTCCGGGTGGTGCCGCCGGGCCAGTTCTAAACCCTCCTCGCCGTCGGCGGCGGAAAAGACCTCGAACCCGTTGTTGCGGAGCTTGGCCGACAACACGTGCAGGATGTGGGCCTCGTCGTCACAAATCAGTACTCTTGCCGCTGCCATGTTCACGACCCCCGTTTCGCGGCGTTCGCCGCATCCTTCGCCCCTGCCTTACGTCAGCAGAGGCAAGACCATTCCGAACGTGCTGCCTTTGCCGACCTCGCTGGTCAGCGTGATCTTGCCCTCATGGACCGTTTCCACGATATGCTTCACCAGGTTGAGGCCCAGGCCGGTCCCGCCGGCGAGCTTCTTGTTCGCCTCCACCCGGTAGAACTTCTCGAACATCCGCGGCAGGTCTTCCTTGGGGATGCCCGCCCCGGTGTCGGCCACCTCGATGCGGATGGTCTGCTCCGCCTCCTGCGGGATCATCCGCACCTCCACCCGACCGCCCTCCGGCGTGTACTTGATGGCGTTGCTGATCAGATTGAGCAGGGCCTGGGCGATCAGGTCGCGATCGGCGTGAATCCGATACACCACCGGGCTGAGTTCCGCTTCCAGCGCCAGCCGCTTCTCTTCGGCCTGGGGCCGCAGGACATCGACCGCTTCCTTGACGATCACGGCGACCGCCACCGGCTCCTTATTGATCCGCACCGTGCCCGCCTCGATGCGGCTGATGTTCAGAATGTTGTCGATCATCCGCGCCAGCCGGTCGGCCGAAGACTGGATGATGTCGTAATACTCCCGGCGGGTCTTCTCGTCGTCGGCCTCGCCGTCGACCAGCATCTCGACGTAGGCCCGAATCGCCGAAAGCGGCGTCCGCAGCTCGTGGGCCGCGCGGGCCACGAATTCGCTCTTGTGCCGGGCGGCCTCCCGTTCCTTGGTGATGTCGCGCAGCAGCAGCACCACGCCGTGCGGCTGCCGTCGCGGATCCCCGTCGCCGGCCTCGCCGCCCACCGGCAGGGCCGCCGTGGCCGCCGCGTAGAACCGCTGGCCGATCTCCAGCTCGGTGCGGCGGTTCGCGGCCCGGAGGTCGGCCTCGCGGGCCTGCCGGATCAGATGCACCAGCCGCTCGTCCCCGATCAGTCCGGAGACCGGTTTCCGCGGGGCCTCATTGCGGTCGAAGCCGAACAGCGTCGCTGCGGAGGCATTGGCGAAGATGACCTGATCGAAGGGATCGGTCACTACCAGGGGGTCGCCGATCGCCGTGAAGACCGCTTCGGTCTGCCGCCGGCGAGTGTCGGCCAGGCTCAACTCCAGCGCCAGACGCTTCTGCTCTTCCGCCAGACCGGAACTCTGCCGCTCGAGCGATGTGGTGTGCTGCCGCACGGCTTCCAGCAACGGCAGCAATTCGTCGGCGAGCGGCACGCCGTCCAGGACCTGTCGCGGGTCGCTCCCGCCCCGGCAGAGGGCCTGGTGCGCCGCCCGCAGTCCGCGGCGCCGATACACCCGCGACAAAACCACCATCGCCCCCGCCGCCGCCATCAGCAGCAGCAAGCCGGATCCGGCCGCCGGCGACAGTCCGCGGTCGCCTCCCGCCATCAGGGCCACCACCCACACCGCCGCCAATGCCAGCGGTGCCAAAGCCCAGTGGGCCATCGGCGCGCGGATCGACCGCGATCGGACGACGGACCCGCCCATCGCCTCAGCGGCGTCCTCCCCGCGGCGTGAAGCCGTGCAGGCCGCCGAGCCTTCCGACTCGTCGTCGATCATCGACCACGGTAGCAACGGCGCTGGCGTCATGGGCCTTCCTCGAAATCCGCCTCGGCCACCGGCTCAGCGAGCGAAGCCGGACGATTGGCCGCCACCGCCGCCGCCCGCCGCCGCGACCCATCGACCGGTTTCAGGCGACCCACCAGGGCGGCCACCGCCGTGGATCGCGGTTCGATCGCCAGGGCCGCCGCGCAGGCCTTGTCCCGCAACTCGCCGCGGCCCAGCGCCGCCGCCGCTTCCGCCATCAGGCAGTGCGCCTCCACCATCCGCGGCTCCAACTCCACCGCCCGGCGGGCGGAGTCCAGCGCCGCCTGCGGCTGACCCAGCCGCAGGGCTGCATAGGCCGCCAGCAACAACGTCTCGGCCGTCGGCGCCGTCCGCTGGTGCAGGCTGTCCAGCGCGGCAGCCGCCTCGGCCGCGTCCCCGGCAGCCAGCGCCGAGCGGGCGAACAGGCTCCAGGCCAGCAGGTCATCCGGATCGCGGCACAGGATCGCCTTCAACACGGTATGGGCCTCGGCGAAACGTTGGCGGGCAAGCAACGCGGCGGCGTAGACCCGGCCCGCCGAAGCCGCCAGCACGCCGTCGAAGGCATTCCGCCCATCGTTCCCGCCGCTCCGCAATTCCTGATTCACCAGCGGGCCGAGAATGGTAATGACCTCACCGTGCTCGCCCGCCCATCCCAACAACAGCGCCGCTTCCGCACACAACGCCGGATCGTCCTCGTGGCCGCGAAGGGCCTCGCGGACGTGAGCCGCCGCCGGCCCCCGCAGTCCCATCAAGCGACTGACGCGGGCCGCCAGCAGCCGCACGGCCGGATCATCATCGAAGTCCGCCACCCGGCCCTCGATCAGTTCCAACGCCTCGGCGGCGCGATCCAGCGCCACCAGCGTCTCGGCGCGGGCGGTGAGGTAACCGGGTTCGTTGGGATTCAACGCCAAGGCGCGGGCGTAGTGCTCCGCGGCCTGGTCGAGATGGCCGTACCGCTCGGCGAGGATGCCGGACCAGTATTCGATCTCCGGGTCGGGCTCGGACTGGGCGGCGGCGGACGCGAGCGCGGCACGGGCCTCGGCCAGCCGGCCCTGCTCGAAACGCAACTTGCCCGCGATCAGCAGCGACTCCGGCTGCGGGCCATCCAGGGCCAGGGCTTCATTCAACGCCTTCTCCGCATCGTCGAGCCGGCCCGCGGCCAGGTGTTGTTCGGCCAACTGGAGTTTGACGCGGCCGCGGAGGGCATTCCAGCGTTCGCGGGCCTCGGCCTTCGGTCGAGCGGAGAACTGCTTGTCGAGGATGCCGCCGGTGCATCCCGCCAGCGTCAGAGACGCGGCCGCCAACCACCATCCGCCGGCGATGTTCCGTCGGGTCATGGCCGGGCCTCCTCGCCGCCGGTGGAGCCGTGCCCGCCGGACTTCCGGACCTCGTTGGAATGCACTCCCGCCTCGTCCTCTTCCATGCCCGACGGACCCTGCAATCCATCCGGCAGGACGAAGGGCGGCGCCGGGCGGCCGAAGAGCGGGCGGACTCCGCCGTTTTCCTCGGCGATCCGGTCGTGGACGAAACCGCGGATGGCTGACGCCTCGGACTCCCAATCCCGCTGGCCCCGCAGCTTCTCGCGCAGCTCGAAGGCGTGTTCGTGCCGCGGGTACAGATGCAGGGCCAGATCCGTATCCCACAAGGCCTTGTCCAGGTCGCCGCGGTCGAGGTGTTCCAGCGCCCATCGGTAGTGGGCCTGGCTGAGCTTCTCCCGGCCGAACCATTGCAGGCCGCGGCGCATGCCGAGGCGGAACCGCTCCACGCTCTGCTCCAGCTCCGCCGAGGCCCGCGCGTCGTGGTCGCCCTTGAGGATATGCACGGTCAGCAGGATGATGACTTCCTCGCGGGTGGTGTCGTCGCGGGTCCGCCGGAACAAGGCCCCCGCCACCGGGATGTTCCCCAGCAACGGCACCTGGCCCTGCCCCGAACCGCTCACCTCGCGGAACAAACCCCCGATCAGAATCGTATGCCCGTCCTTGACGATGATGTTCGTCGTCACCTCCGTGGTCTGTTCGTAGGGCAGGTTGGCGTCGGTCAATCCGCCCGTGGAATCCTTGGGGTGGATCTCCATCCGCACGAAGCCGTCGTCGCCGATGAACGGGCGGAAGGTGAGGATCGTGCCGGTTTCCAGAAACTCCACGCTCTGCACCGCGGCCGTCTCGGTGACGGTGGTGGTGAAGTAGCCGTCGCGGCGGCCCACGATCACCTGCCCCATCTGCTTGTTCAGGGCCAGGATCTTCGGGTTGGCCAGGATGTTCGTCTCGGTGATCTGCTCCAAGGCCCGGATGAACACGCCGATCTGATCCTTGATGATGCCGAAGGTGAAACCGCCGCTGGGCACGGCCCCGTTGAAATCCGTCCGCGCCGTGAACGTGGTGTCCTGCAACATGGCCTGCGGCGTGTTGCCGGTGGTGATCCGCTGGGCGGCCGGACTCGTGCTGTTCAAGGTGGTGAAGTCGATGCCGCCGACGGTCGTGAAGTCGATGCCCATCGCGTTGTCCTCGGACAGCACCGCCCGCAACACCGTCGCCTCGATCAACACCTGCTTGGGCCGCTCGTCGAGCTGCTTGAGCACCCGGGCCACCTCCTCCAGCCGCTCGGCGTAATCGCTGACGATCAGCGTGTCGGGCGTGGCCACCGAGTCCCCGCCCGCGCCGAGGCTGCTCGCGTCGCCGGCCACGCCGGCCTTGGCGGGCGGCGTCAGGGAGACCCTGCCGACGTTGCTCAGCATCGGCTCGATCAGGGCCTTGGCGGAGGCGGCGTTCATGTAGGCCAGCCGAAAGACCCGCGTGGTGATTTGCCGCTTCGCGGCGGCCATCTTCTCCAGCTCCTCGCGGGGGTGGATGTAGATGAAATCCCCGTCGGTGCGGAAGCCCAGTCCGTTGGAAACCAGCATCGCGTTGAGGGCTTCCTCGAAGGTGACGTTGTACATGCTGGCCGTCACCACGCCGCTCACGCCGTCGGCCATGATGATGTTGCGGCGGGTCGGCTCCGACAGCATCCGCAGGGCCTCGGCCAAAGGCAGCCCGGAGATATGCATGGTGATCCGATCGTTGACGCCGACGGTCAGGGTCTGCTCCGGAGCCGGCGTCGTCAGATCGCTCTCGCTCAGGCCCGCGGCCTCCAGTGGAACAACCTCGGTGCCCGCCGCGCCGCGGACTGGCGATGGCGTCTCCGCGGGACTCCCCGCCAGCGTGCCGCGGCCGCCGTCCGGGCCGACCGCCGCCAGCAAGCCCGCCAGCAGCGGCAACCACCCCGACTTGAGCCTGACGCGATCCAGGCGAATCCCTCCCCGCCGAAACCATGAGCGAGCGCGCTGGGCGATCGACATGGGAACCTCCCGGCACGTCTGCAAACCGACGTCGGCCTTTCGAACCCTTGTTGGCATCGGCTGATAAATCGGTCGAAAAGGGCCGGGCGTTTGGTTAACAGAGTCCGCCTCCGCGAGAAAAAGACCCCGCCGTCACGACCGGAACCCTCGTTTTCTCGACCCCGGCCGCGGTGCCGCCGCGACATGGCCCCCGCCGCCGCCCCCGTCCGATATACGGCGCCTTGCTCGCATTTCGCCGATATCCAGAAGTATGAGCCAGGCCACGAAACCCGGCGGGGCGTTCGCACAGCGGTCGCTCCCGCTCCTCGACGCCGACCCTAACCCGCCGACCACGAGAATCCCCGCACCCTCGCGGCGGCGGCGGCTTCTGTTCGGCCTGCTCGCAAGCGTCGGAGTCGCGGCGGTCCTGCTATTGGCGGCGGAACTGACCCTGCGGCTGTTGTGGGACCGCCCCGCCGATCAGCACATCCGCTTTGAATGGTGGAAGTACCTGGAAAGCGATCCGGAACTGGGCTACCGGCTGATCCCCGATGTCTCCGTCGAGTATCCCCGTTATGGGGCCTCTTTCCGAATCAATCGCCACGGCTTTCGCGGCCCGGAAATCGCTCCTGAACGGCCGCCCCACCGCCGACGGGTCATGGTCCTGGGCGATTCCTTCGCCTTCGGCCACGGCGTCGGACAGGGCGCTTGCTTCGCCGAAGTGCTCGCGGAGCTGCTGCCGGACACGGAAGTCGTGAACCTCGGCGTGCCGGGGTACAACCTCCGCACGGAACTCCGCTGCTTTGAGCGGGTCGGCGGCCTCTGGCGGCCGGACGTCGTGGTGCTGGCCCTGTGTCAGAATGATGTCATCGACCACGGCGGCGAGCCCCCGACCGAGGCCGACCCCGCGGTGGGCGGCGAGACTCTTCCCGCTCCGCCCCCGGCCGGGGTCGTCGCTCCGCTCAAGCGCCGGCTGGCCGACCACTGCCGCGTGTACGCCCTGGCGCAGCATGTGGTCAACTCCCACAAGCCCCTGGCTCGCGCCGCCGTCCGGATCGGCCTGAAGGACGAACTGGGCGGTTTCGAGCAACTCGACGACAATCTCCGCGCGTCGCTGATCGATCCGCCCCCTGGCGTGGCCCGCGCCTGGGCGCAACTGGAGGACGATCTGCTGAAGCTGCGGGACGCGGCCGCCGCGCGGGGCGCCGTACTGGTCGTGGCGCTGATCCCCGCGCTACAGGCCG